>Ga0073903_10000391_pt1 | contig 22551 bp, 18 predicted proteins | sample KloWWTKNB14_bulk_FD_66665 | JGI IMG/M metagenome (GOLD analysis project Ga0073903, IMG submission 66665) | Active sludge microbial communities from Klosterneuburg, Austria, studying microevolution and ecology of nitrifiers - Klosterneuburg... | ecosystem: Engineered > WWTP > Aerobic digester >... | reverse complement strand
CGCAAAAAGGGGGACGCGAGCCACTGGTGCAATAGTTGCCGCCAATGACTCGCGTCCTGTCTGGTCAGTCTTCGCTGTCGTCATCGGTGAACTGAATGAGTCCACTGATCAGCAGTTCTTCAATTCCATAGACGGCTCGTTCTCCGCAGGATTCACAGACGTATTGCCGGGCATCAGGTTCGACTCCGGCAGCTTCGTCACCACATTGGGTGCAGTAGCCGCCGTAGTTCTCAGACATCTGTGCGTAGGTTTCCTGTGAGATTCGAATGACTTGTGACTGTTGCATGGGTTCCATCTCCGAGCCATTCAGCCGACTGTCTTCCTGGCCAATGAGTTGATCGATGGGCCCGTCGGCGGCCCACAGTTGGGCCAACGCGGCGTAGTCAAGGTGGAGCCTTTCGCGCAGCGAAAGCAGCAGACGCCATAGGCGTCGGACCTTGACGCCGCGTTACACTGAGAAAGCCGACGACGAGAAAGTTGGTTTCTAAAACCGATTCATGCACGTCATCTGCATTCGTTCACTGCGTGAATCAGCAGTCGATGTATGCGATGACTGAAATGAACTGCCCGAGTGGTGAGCGTCGTTCCGCTCAATTGGAAAGATCCCGACCACGTTCATGCCACAATTGTTGGCGTTGATCAAGCCGAGGTGACGAAAAGCTGCGGCTGTGGCATTCTGCCTGAGCGAGGGAAAACGGACGCTGGCTCTGCGGGGACGCAACCAGCCAGGGATACTCTCGCCGAAGCGTCGGAGTGACGTTCGAGGTCAGCGTGATTCGGCGGCCCTGCCACCGATCACGCTGGCCTTTTTTTCGCAACCATCGGTATTGATTGAAAATCGCCTGAAGGTTTTGCCCAGCGGTCTGGCAGTACAAAAGACCGCAATTCCCTTCCCGATTTCACCCACCAATCCTTGAGCCCAGCCACTTCGATGCGAGCCCATGCCTGAAGAAAATCCCGGGGTCCGGGGCAGCGCCCCGCTGTGCGACTGAGGTCATCCGCGTTAGGGATGCGCAGGGTGCAAAGCAGTCCGCAGGACCGAGCGTCCAGCGAAGCCTGCAGCTCCCCGGCCCGCAAGGGCAACGCCCAAATCCCAACCATTTAAACAGAGATGCGTTCCACGATATTGCGGGTCACTCTTCTCTGTCGACGGTCATAAAGTCGTGTCGTGCGAGGATCAGCATGTCCAGCGAGGTACTGCACATCAGCCAGTGGAACTCCCTGTTCCAGGAGGTCCGTGATCGTGGTCACACGCAGCGAGTGGGGAGATAATCGCCTGGAAAGTCCAGCATCAAGCAGACGTCGTTTCATCATGCGGGCCATGTCGTCTGCTGTCATGCCATTCTGCGTCAACCGCCGACTACGTCTCACCGTGGTGCGAAACAACGGAGATGCCGGAGCGGCATACAGCAGCCCAGTGCAATCCAGATATTCTGCAATCGAAAGTTGCAGGTCATGCCTCACTGGAATCTCACGGACTTTTCCATTCTTCTCATGAAATCGCAGGCAGTACTGATCACCGACATCATAAAAGTCGGATCTCCGCAGCTTTGCCACCGCCCCGACACGGGCTGCCGTGTAGATCAGAATGCCGATGATGGCTCGATCACGACGGCCGATGTCGTGAGAATCATCGATGCACTTCAGTAATCGTCGAGCATGTTCCACCGTGATTTCAGGCGTCTTTCCTTCCACAGCCTGGTGCCGTTCGGTTCTCACCGACAACGCCGGATTGAGAATCACAACATGCCGCATCACCAGTTCATCGAAGAACCTCCGCAAAGCCGCCAGATGCAGCTTGCGAGTCGGCGTGGACACCGTCATGGAATCCAGATATCGACCCACATCTGCCGGAGCAACCCGCACCAGTTCCAGCCGCCGTTCACCACACCACGCCGAAAACCTCTTCACCGCATGCAAGTACGCTTTACGAGTATGCACATTACGAACCTGCCCGTGAATGAACTCCTCAAAGGCAAACCTCGCCGCACTGCCAGCATTCGCAACGAGCGAAGGCAATTCAGAGTCCGCCGTTCCGATCAATCCGTATTCGCCTGGCCTACCATGTAATTGCTCATCATCCATGACGCTCCATTGAACATTCCATCAATCACAGGTCATCCGCAAGCTTTGCCGTTTTGACGCCGACGGTGTTCAGACACCATGCAACAGCTCTTACAGCCATGTATGAAATTACCGAATCAAGCAACAAATTCACTCACGCGGCAACCGCCAGAATCCCTCCACCTGTGAGTTTTTCACAACTCGACTCATAGCGCCGGATAACGTCTTTTGTCCAGCAATAGCTTGCGAAAGTGAGTTTGTGAAAAGCCATCCAGTTCTTTCCTTGGCGGTTATCTTCCGGGTGCTCGATCACCCGCCGGCCTTCGATGAACGCCGATTCAAGCCACGCAGCCGTAGCCTCGATGGCTCGCACGATTTTCGGGCTGGGTCGTTCGATGATTATCAAAAGTTTCACGATGTTTACCGACTGCGCGCCACTCAGCGATACCAACTCAAAACGCCAAAATGAGCGCGGACTGAAATCGAACTAATCGTGCTGGGCGCACCACATGGTGATGCGCGCTCAGACCATGAAGCCGGGAAGGCCAGTGGAATTGCTCGTTGCAAACTGGTCCGTTTTCACTCCGAGGTGTTGCAGTTTTGAAAACAGAGATTGCACAGCGGCGGTGGGTTGTTGAGATCAAAGGCGAGGTGTTGACCGTGCTTGAAGCTGCCGCCGGCGAGAATGATCGGCATGTTCCGTGTGTCGTGACTACTGGCGTTGCGAAGGTTGCTGACGAAGAGAACCATCGTTTCATCGAGCAGGCTCGATCCCGCTTGGCAGGAAACCTCGAATTTCATGAGGAACTCGCCCAAGACATTGATCTCTGCTTCCTCGACGGGCGCGAGTTAGCAGAGTTGTTGCGGGATTGGAAACTACCTGGACGGGTTTGCCGCATCTCACTGCGAGTTTCCCGCAATTGACGGCACCGGCGTGTCAGAATTACCCGCGTCTGCTGTCGCGCGCCTGTCAGTGTGGCATTCATTCGATTCAGTATGCTTCGCCGTCGGCTTTCGCCATTCGCTCAAATGCTGCATGACGACATAGAACAGCGGCACGAAGAAGACCGCCAAGATGGTGGAAGTGATCATTCCACCAACCACGGCCGTTCCCAACGACTGCTGGCTGGCGGCCCCCGCTCCTTGGGCTCCGACCAGAGGCACCACGCCCAGAATAAAGGCGAAGGAGGTCATCAAAATCGGGCGAAAACGCAGTCGCGAGGCTTCGATTGCCGCTTCGCGAATACTTCGCCCGTGCATTCGCAATTCTCGTGCGAACTCGACGATGAGAATCGCATTCTTACTGGCCAGTGCAATGATCAAGACTGTTCCGATCTGCGTGTAGACATTGTTGTCCATTCCACGGAACGAAACTGCGGCCACGATGCCAAGCATTCCGATCGGAACAACGAGAATCACGGCCAAGGGGAGAATCCAGCTCTCGTATTGGGCAGCGAGGACGAGGTACACGAGCAATACTGCCAGGGCGAACACCACCAGCGCCTGGCCGCCCACCAGTTTTTCCTGGTAGGCCATGCCCGTCCAGTCGAACCCCATCGTGTTTGGAAGCACTTGGCTGGCAACCTTCTCCATCGCCTCAAGCGCTTCGCCGGAGCTTCGTCCTGGAGCCGACGAACCAATGATCGATGCGGTCGGATACAGGTTGTACCGGTTAATCACCTGTGGCCCGAAGGCCTCGTCAACGGTAAGCACTGATCCAATCGGAATCATTTGCCCGTTGGCGTTACGCACGCGCAGGCGATATATGTCGTCAGCCGAGTTACGAAATTGCGGCTCAGCTTGAAGGCGGACCTGATAGGTACGACCAAACTTATTGAAATCGTTGGCATAAAACGATCCGAGATTCGCCTGCAACGTGCTGAAAACGTCGTTCAGGTCCAGATCCAGCTTTTGAGCTTTTACCCGATCGACATCAGCGAACAATTGGGGGACTCCCGCTCGAAACGTCGTCTGCATTGGACCGAGCGCAGGCTGGCTCTGTGCAGCCTGGATAATCTCCTGAAGGCGTTGGAACAATTCTTCTCGGCCGACGCCAGCGCGGTCTTCGATCTGGATCTGAAAGCCGCCTGAACTCCCCAGCCCTCGGATTGCCGGCGGGACGATGGGAAAAACCACTGCCTCGTGGAATTGTCCCATCTCCCGTCGCAATCTGGCGACAATCGCCTCCTGTTTGAGTTGCGAGTCATGACGCTCGCCCCAGTCCTTGAAGACGGCGAATGCCGTGGCGGCATTTGGAGCGGTCGTTCCATCCAAAATCGAAAGGCCGCCGAGAACCAACCAATTGTCAATCGCTGGCTCATTCGCAAACACTTTGTCCAGTTTGTCCACGACCGCCCTGGTCCGTTCCTGTGATGCCCCGTCGGGCAGTTGAACGCTTACTAAAACATATCCCTGATCCTCTGTCGGCAGAAATCCGGTTGGCAGAGAGAAATACCACCAGGCGGTGCCGGCGATCAGTCCGAAAAAGAGCAGCATCCCGACGACGGCCACGCGCAGGAACTGACCAAGAAGCCACACATAGAGGCGCTCGACCCAGCCATAGACTCGGTTGAACCCCCGGACGAAAAGGTTACGTTTTTCAGGCAACGGACGAAGATAGGTCGCGCACTGCACCGGCTTCAGGGTCAGGGCGTTGATCGCGCTGAGGATGGCTGTCGCCGTGATGGTGAGGGCGAATTGCCGGTAGAGTTGCCCCGTGATGCCGCCGAGAAAGGCCGCGGGTAGAAACACGGCCGTAAGCACTAGCGTGATGCTAATGACCGGCCCCGTCATTTCCTCCATCGCCTTGATGGAGGCGTCGCGTGGCTGGAGCCCTCGCTCGACGTGGTGCGCCGCGTTCTCCACGATGACAATGGCGTCATCGACGACGATCCCGATCGCCAGCACCAAGCCGAACAAGGTGAGAAAGTTCACCGTGAAGCCCAGAAGTGGCATGACGGCGAACGCGCCGATGATCGTCACCGGAACGGTCGTAGCGGGCACCAGCACCGCCCGCCAGTCGTGCAAGAAGACGAGAATCACCAGCAGGACGAGAACGCCAGCTTCGATCAACGTACGGTACACGCCTTCGACGCTTGCTTCGACAAACTTGGTCGTATCGAAGGGAATGGTGTAATCCAAACCGGTCGGAAAATCCTGCTTGAGGCGCTCGATGGACTCGCGAACATTCTTCGCCACTTCCAGAGCATTCGCGCCGGGTAACTGGTAAACGAGAATGCTCACGGCCGGGGTGCCCGATCGGACACTAAAGGAATCGTAAGATTGGCTTCCCAATTCGACGCGGGCGACGTCGCGGAGGTATGTAACCCGTCCCTGCTGTTTCTTGACGATAATCTCTTCAAATTGTTCGGCCTCGCTGAGCCGCCCGAGCGCTGTCACGGGAAGCTGCAGCAATTGGTTTTCCGGGGCGGGCGTCTGGCCAATCTGGCCAGCAGCCACCTGGACGTTTTGGTCTCGCAGAGCGGCGATCACATCCTGAGTCGTCAAATTGCGAGCGCTCAGTCGCTCGGGATCGAGCCAGACCCGCATACTATAATCCGTTCCCCCTCGGATTTCCACGCCACCGACGCCTGAAACGCGGCTCAATTCGTCGCGTAGCCGAAGGGTCGCATAGTTCGCCATGAACAGGCCGTCAAATGTCTTGTCTGGAGAAACGAGCGAGATCACCAGGATGATGTCAGTCGATTGCTTTTTCACAGAGATTCCCTGGCGGCGTACTTCCTCGGGAAGAAGCGGCTCGGCAATCGCGACGCGGTTTTGAACCAGGACCTGCGCCGTGTCCAAGTCGACGCCGATGTCGAAGGTCACAGTCAGCGCGTAGGAGCCGTCGGCCGAACAGTTGGACGACATGTACAACATGCCTTCCACACCATTGACCTGCTGCTCGATGGGTGCGGCCACGGTTTCCGCCACGACGCGGGCGTTCGCTCCAGGGTACACAGTGGTGACCTGCACGGTCGGTGGCGTGATCTTGGGATACTGTTCGACCGGCAGATTGTATATCGCCACGACGCCGAGGATCACCGTGATGATCGCGATGACATTGGCGAAGACGGGACGGTCGATGAAGAATTTGGACAGCATAGGATTACCTTAACAACTCCACTGCATGCACCGAGCAGCAAACAACAAGCCGCGGGTGAAGGCGGAAACCACGAGACGAAGTCCTTTTTACTGAACTTTCCGCGGAGCCGTCTCGGTGGGTGCTGCAACCTGCACAACCGCTTCTGGCTGCACCAACTCCGGGGTCACTTTGGCCCCGGGCCGTGCCCTTTGCAGGCCACTTACGATGACGCGATCGGCGGCGGTCAATCCTTCGCGAATCGGCAGGAATCCCCTGTGCTCCAGGTTCATTTCAATCTGCACAGGGCGTTGCTTCACGATGTCGTCGATATCGACGACGAGCACGTAGCGACCACGTTGGTCGGCAGCAAGTGAGGTCTCGGGAACGAGCAGTCGTGGCTTAGGCAGGCCGACAGGAACCTGAATGCGGGCGAACAAGCCGGGAACGAGCTTCCTGTCCGGATTAGGAAGCGTCCCGCGTAAGAGGACGGTTCCCGTTTCTGACTCGACGCGGTTGTCCCGGAAGTTGATGATACCTATGTGCGGAAAGTCCGTTTCCGTTTCCAGGCCGATACCCAGCGGCGCTTGCATCAGCGACCAGGACGAAGACTGCGACTGTTCGGTCTGCTCGAAACGCAGGAGATCCCGCTCTGGAATCTCGAAACCTACGTAAATCGGGTCCATTTTCACGATGGTCGTCAACAGGGTTGGCTCGTTGTACCCGACCAGATTACCCACAGTCACGAGCGTCCGTCCGACACGGCCTGAAATCGGCGCATAGATTTTCGTGTAACTCAAATTGAGTTCCGACTGCCTGAGTGCTGCGCGCGCTCTCTCCAGTTCCGCCTTCGCCACCGCCAGTTTATTTTGCTTCAAATCCCATGTTTCTCTGGATGTCGCTTTTTGTTCATATAGCTCCGATGAGCGCTTCGCTTCGGACTCAGCAAGCCGCAATTCGTGTTCGAGGCGCGCGATGTCGGCTGCCTTTTCGTCGACCGCCGCCTGATACTCGCTGGAGTCAAGCTCGTAGAGCAATGCTTCCTGTTCCACTTCGGCTCCTTCTTCGAAGTGGATCTTCTGCAAGACGCCGCGCACGCGCGCCCGGATAGAGACCGTCTCGACAGCTTCGAGATGTCCTGTGTATTCGCGTGTTTCGGCCAACGGACGCTCCACCGGATGGCTTACGAGCACCTTTGGTGGCGGTGGCGCGGCTGCCGCCTGCCCCGGTCGCTCGCCACGCTGGCATCCGGCGAAGATGATTAAGGCTCCTGCCAACAGCCCGACCGATGAAAGGCGAAGGGACCAGACCCAACCGGCCGCAGTGAGGACGTCTCGCCCGACGTCGCCGATTCGGCGCATGATCGGCGGAATTGCCCTTGCAATTCGGATCATCGGTTCACCTCCCGGAGTCTTCGCTCGGAATCAGATAGAATGCCGCAGAAAACGATTTCCACGATGTCGTCTGCCTGCTCGCGCAAGGCCTTCTGCCTGCCAGCGACGTGGTTTGTGAACATGGTTCCATAAACAAGGTCGCTGATGACCGATGTGATGCGATGCACGGGCATGGCACGCACTCGCCCCGCTTCGATGAGAGCTTGGTACAACTGCTGCCATCGACCAACGTTTTTCTCGCGGTGCTCGATATAGGTGGGCTTGTTGCGATCACGGAACAGAGCGCGTTCGAGGATCAGGAGTTCTGCAAATTCAGGGTGTTCGTCAAAGAACCCAAGGAAGGCTTCTATTGCTGCGACAATCTGCTCCAGCGGATCGTCGCGAGTGGCTATAGCGGCATCAAGGTACTCGCGGAGTCGCCGCATCGCGCGGTCGGCCGCCGCCAGGAACAGATCCCTCTTGCTGGGAAAATACCGGTACAGCGTTCCTTTTCCGACGCTGACGCGATCAGCGAGCTCTTGGGTGTCGGCTCCGGCGTAGCCACGCTCTGCAAATAGCGTGGCGGCTACGTCAAGGATCTCATCAGTGCGGCGCCCCCACAGTTCCTCGTCAACGGGTCGCCTGCGGGTATTTTTGATGGTATTCACGAAAACCTCCTAACTGATTTCGAATACACTGACGGACCGGTCCGTCAACATATTGGCACGGCGCAGGCGAGATTTCAAGACTGACTGGTCCGTCATGTCGTCAGAATCGAACCGAATTCCCAAATTCCTTGGTGCGCCCCCCAAAACAGATTGGCGAGTATGGCCGTTGAAACACTGCACGCCGACCCAAATAGAGTGGCCGGAATCCAGACCTCGCCATGCCCAAGCTGCTACCGCACTGATGCTTCCGGCAAAATCGACCTCTTCCCGCAGGTGGGCATTACTGGCCGAAGACGGCGAACCCTGACGGTCGGCCAGGACGGCGGATACACGGCTCCCAACGCTGATTGCCCCCATCGTTTAGGAATCCGTTCCCGACCTCGGAATAGAGTCGAATGTCAGGAAGGGGGAAGTCGCCAGCGCCTGGAACGAGCGTATTTCGGCTGAAGTTGCTCCGGGGAAAATCGAGGGAAGCGGCCGGCAGGAACTCGTCCCTGCTGGCAAACTCAGATGATAGAACGCAAGTTTTGCTTGCCAGGGACCGTGATTTCGGTGCACAGACGCGTCCACTGCTGGCGGCACAGGCAACCGTGGATCGGTCGGTGGGAAGTGCATCTTCTGGCGGGTTTTCCATTTTGTCCTACCTCACCCGTCTCTCTTCGCCCTTCGGAATCAGAATACATAACGGACTGGTCCGTCAGTCGTTATCCTGTGGCATCGTCACCCCGGTAAAACCGGAATGACCGTTGCAACGCTCTCGTCGGCGATATGGACGTTCCGACAGCACGGGTTGTGCATGAAGTAGAGCGAGGATTTCGCCGATGAATAATTTGCGGACTGGTTAGTCCGTGAATTGCGTGCGTTTCGCACAAGCCCTTTCAATTCGGCAGGGCCATGGACGGATGAGTAATTGGTCACGGAGGACCGAAAGATGGCTGTATGTTCACGGCGACTCGCCGCCCTTGCGCCAGTATGCCTGCTGACGCTCATCTGCGCCTGCGGCTGCACCGGGGTTCGCGAATACGTCCACAACGGTTTCAAGGTTGGCACCAACTACAAGCGGCCCGCCGCGCCGGTGGCAGACGAATGGATCGATTCGCAAAGTTTGCGGATTTCCAGCGAACGTGGCGACTATCGCGATTGGTGGACCGTCTTCAACGATCCCGTGCTCAACCGCCTCGTGCAGACGGCTTACTCGCAGAATATCACGCTGCGTGAAGCGGGCTTCCGTGTCGCAGAAGCCCAGGCCCAGCGCGGGGTGGTGGCTGGGAATCTGTTCCCGCAGGTTCAGCAGGTCAATGCCGATTACACACGAACGCAGCGTAGCCAGGAGACAGCCCTGTTCCCAGCAATTCCTCCCGGTTCACCGTTTGCGAATTTGGCGGCACCGCAATTCAGCAATTGGCGCGTGGGCAGCAGTCTTGCCTGGGAACTGGACTTCTGGGGTCGATACCGACGCGCCATTGAGGGCGCCGACGCGCGGCTTGACGCCTCGGTGGAAGAATTCGACGAAGCCCTTGTGTTGTTAATCGGAGAGGTGGCGACGACTTACGTGGATCTGCGAGCGCTGGAGCAACGTCTCGACGTTGCTCGCGAAAATGCCACGCTTCAGGATGAAAGCGTTCGCGTAGCTCAGGCTCGGCTGGACGCCAAAGCCGCCGACAGCGAGTTGGATACCCCGCAAGCGAAGGCGAATCTGGGCAATACCTTGGCGGCCATTGAAGCCTTTGAGATTCAGCGTCGACACGCTCAAAACCGATTGGCAGTGCTGATGGGCATGCCCCCTCACGACCTCTCGTACATGCTCGACGGCCCGGCTTCGATTCCCCGTGCTTCCGATGTTGTCACCGTGGGCGTACCTGCCGAATTGATTTGGCGACGGCCCGATGTGCGACGTGCCGAACGATTGGTTGCCGCCCAGAGTGCGGAAATCGGAATTGCTAAGTCTGAACTCTATCCCCACATGTCGATCAACGGCATGATGGCTTGGGAGGCCGAACACTTTAGTGATGTCTTCGAGGGCGGTGCTTTCGGGGGGACCATAGGCCCGTCGCTGCGATGGAACGTGCTCAACTATGGACGGCTGATGAATAACATTCGCGTTCAGGATTCACGATTCCAGCAACTGGTCGCCAGTTACCAGCAAACCGTGCTCCAAGCCAACGAGGAAGCGGAAAACGCCATCGTTGCTTACCTGCACTTCACCGATCAGATCAAGGTGCGGGAAGAGAGCGCCCACCAGGCGCGTGAAGCGGAGCGCGTTGCGCAGGTTAAGTACCAGGAGGGTGAGATCGACTTCAACCGCCTGTTCACCGTTCAGCAGTTGCTCCTCGGCCAGCAAGAGTTGCTGGCGGTCGCCCGTGGCAACGCCGCTCAAAGCCTCGTCGATCTCTACCGGGCATTGGGTGGCGGGTGGGAAATCCGACTTGAATCCCCGACGGATCGCGTATCTTCGTCTGAATTACCCGGCAGTCCGCTGGTGCCGCCCGCTCTTGAGATGCAGCCCGCGCCACAACCAGTGCCCAATGACTTGGAGGATCCACAGCAATGAAAACCGAATCGAGAATGAAGCGACGCCGACCGAGTTGGGCGAGCGTGCGAATGTTGGTGGTTGCAAGCGTCTTGACGGCGGGGCTGGCCTCGGTTCGTGCCGACGAAGCATCCTGCGATACAATGGCTCCATCGAACAAGGTGATCTGCGGGGTTGGCCACTGTTCATTGTGGTGCCCCGATGATTACGTCCGCAAACCGGCACCGTGTGTCTTTCCGGTTGCGTGTTGCTGTGCTGACACGTACTGCCACAAGCCGTGCCTGGTCTTGCCTTGCCTGGTCTTGCCGTGCCATGCAAAGTGCTGTTGCCCGAATGACTACTGTCCCAAGCCAAACCCTTCTCTTTGTCGTCCGATGGCCAACGCGTGGTACAAGTGCGTTCCCCTGGCGCCCTGTCATTGGCTGCGCCCCCCGACATGCTCTGGCAACGACCAGTAAGCTCCCCGACATTTCCCGCGCTCGTCAATGCTCGACGGCGCGGTGAAGTTCGACCGGCGAAGTATCGGCAGCCGATAGTGATGGCCCGTGTGGCTTGTCGATGGGCTTGTAGATTAGCACGAGCGACGCACCAACGACTGCCAGAATGAGGCCGGCAAAGAAACGCCAATCTGGCAAGGTCTTCGTCGGGTGGAAGAAATAAATCGTCGCCAGCGTGTTGATGATGGGAGCCCCACCAAACACGAGAGGCGCCACAAAGATCGCAGCTCCTGGTCCAGCCTTTGTTGCAGCGAAGATCACGCATAACGCGCCCATTGCACCAGCCATTCCCGCAGCCAGACCCCAGAGTGATGCTTGCAGCTGAAAATTCGGGATAGTTCCAAGCTTCACAGTGGGATCGGACTTGGCCACGAAGATGAAGAAAGCCGGAATCAGCACGGCAACGACGAAGTACGCCACGCCGACGAACATGAACGCGCGCAGGTTGCTTTTCAATTCGAAAGCGGCGCGATGCACAACGGGAACATAGACGCCCCAGGATAAGGCCGCCCCGGCAACGAATGACAGCACGACGAGCCACTTCATCATTGATTCGATCTCCTGTGGTGGGTTTGATTGCAGGGCATTTGCATGGTCTGCGGGGCCGCTATATGTGCCTGTCAGCCCGCGTCGGCAATTTGAGAAGCTGGGATTGACGCAACTTCGGCAGCCGATTATTCTCTATTCTCGGACGGACTAGTCCGTTAATAAAATAGTGCGTCGGGAGATTGGTGTCTATGCCAATCGCCTCAAAAAAGTATCCGTCCGATGGGGCGTTCGCAGGATGCCAGACCTTCTGGGAATCTTGGTATCTGCACGATCGAGCCGACAGGCAGGACCCCCTCCTCGCCATCGAGCAACGGCTCATCGTCGATCTTCGACGTGACCTCTCAGACAAACTTGCCCCTGATATCGACGCTGGCTATGCGTTTAACCGCTTCCTTGGAGTAGGCGATGGAATGGGAAACACCCAGTGATCGACTGCGTGAACCATCAACCCAGGGCATTCCTGGGCGGACGACTCATCTGGAGTTTCTGATGACGGCATTGTTCGCAATGCGACGAAGCGCACGTTGGGGAATAGCGATGACGGATGATGCGCAGGCATCACGACGAATGACTCATTCAGGATGCAAAAGCATTCTTTGGAGCATTTACTTCGCCGGTGTCGTTAGCCTCATCTGCCTGTCGACCGCACTTGGATCGAATGTATTGATGGCGCAATCACATTCGCAATCAGGGAGTGAGGCGTCAGATACCCCTGCATTTTGCAACTCGTTCACGGACACTCCCGGACTTCTGACAGGGCCGGATGGCGGCATTGGCGAAAGCCTGGTTGGCGGCTCCGCTTTCCAATCGATTCCGCCCGACTGGCGCTGGGTGTTTCTGCCGCAGGGATTCCTGTATCACACGTATTGGGCCAGCACTGCTGAACCGCGTTTGGCCACTCGGGCATTCAACGAACTGGGAGGTCTCAACTCGCTGGATTCCCAGATTGGAGGTCGCATTGGCATCGTCCGATTCGGGAATCCGGATTCCGAAGAAGGTTTCCAGCTCGACCTTCTGGGAGGCGCAAACCTGCGTCAAAACACCGACACATATGACTGGGACATGACCGGAACAGACTACCGTTTCGACATTCCGCTGACTTATCGGCGCGGGGCACATGCGTGGAAGTTCGGCTTCTATCACGTCAGTTCCCACATGGGAGATGAGTTTCTTAAATACCATCCATCCGTCGAGCGAATTGACTTCTATCGCCATTCCCTCTATCTCGGGTATTCGTACTATGTCACTCCTGAATTCCGTGTCTACGGTGAGATTGACTATGCGATACGTCACGACTTCTCGGAACCCTGGCATCTGCAATTTGGCTTCGATTGGGGGCCTGTTCAGCCAACAGGAATTCGAGGGGCTCCATTCCTGGCGATTAATGGACACCTTCGGGAAGAGCTCGGCTTTGGCGGCAACGTGAGCGCGCAAACCGGGTGGGCGTGGAAGGGGAAAGGACTGGGCGCGGGCACGCTAAGGACGGGCCTGCACTATTACAACGGCGGCAGCCCCCAGTTCTCATTTTATCGTGAGAGCGAACAACAGATTGGCTGGGGGCTGTGGTACGACTTTTAGATTTCTTCAAATGGACCAGTGCTGGATTAGCCGCTCGCTGCGGCGCTGTTGAAGTGTGGCCGCAACGGTCCGTGCCGCCAGTCGCTGCTGCTGTTATGTGCCTTGCAAATCAATACCCAATCGCAATTGAGCACCTGACGAGAACGGACCAAGATCGCCCGGTTGCATGATCCGTTCTTCAACTGAGTTCAAGGAGGCAGCATGGCTCGGTATCCGAATAGAGAACACGACCAACATGAACGCGCGCGGGTTGCTTTTCAGCTCGAAAGCGGCGCGATGCACGACGGGAGCGTAGACGCCCCAAGACAGCGCGGCCGCGGCAACGAACGACAGCACGACGAGCCACCCAATCATTGAGTCGATCTGCTGCAGTGGGGTTGTTGAACAGCCTTGGCATTGGGATCCGGCTGAATGCTCAAGTCCATCTGCGGGAAGCTGGGGTTGACGCAGCGTCAGAAGCCTCTAGAATGCTCATTCACGGACGGACTCGTCCGTTAATAAACTAGCGCCTCGGGAGATTCCTGTCCATGCCAGTCGCCTCAAAAAGTAACCGTTTGGTGGGGCGTCCCCCTGACGCTGAGCTTCAGGAACGTCGTCGTGCGGAAATCCTCGACACCGCCACGGCCGTGTTCGCGGAGAACGGGTTCGCAGCGGCGGATGTCCAGGAGATTGCCAACAAAACGGGGGTCGGCAAGGGGACGGTTTACCGTTACTTCCCTAGCAAGGAGGAGCTTTTTCTGGCGGCCGTCGATCATGGGATGCGGAACTTGAAGCTGGCCGTCGATGCCGCCGCCGCTTCGGCAAAACAACCGCTTGATCGAATCGCGGAAGGCGTCTTGGCTTACCTGACATTCTTCGATGAGCGCCCTGAGATCGTCGAGTTGTTGGTTCAGGAACGAGCCAATTTCCGTGATCGCCAGAGACCCACCTATTTCGTACATCGCGAAGCGAACATGGGTGCCTGGCAAGAACTGTATGGGGAGTTGATCCGTAGCGGAACTTTTCGCGACATCCCAGTGGATCGGATTGGGGACGTTATTTCCGATTTGCTCTATGGAATGATGTTCACCAATTATTTCGCCGGCCGAAAAACATCGCCGGCCAACCAATGCAAAGATGCATTGGACATCCTCTTCCACGGCTTGTTGGCGGACTCCAAGCGAGGTTCCCATGAATAGTCTTCAACGGGGCGGAGAACGGTCAAGAGCTTTTCCGGAGGGATTCTTCCTGGCCGCTGCAATTGTCGTGATCAGCCTGGCAGGTTGTGGTGGGAAGAACGCTGAATCCGCCAAAGTGGATGCGGACGGCGATCAAAGTGCGCCGGTCGTCGTACCCGTCAGCGTGTCGCCCGTCGAAGTGCGTGCGGTTCAACGGCGGGTTTCCGTAGTCGGCACTTTGTTTGGATTCGAGCGGATTACCATCACTCCGAAGGTCGAGGGCCGAGTTCAAGCGATGCACTTCGATGTCGGTGACCGGGTTGCGCCGGGCAAGACTCTGCTCGAACTTGACTCGATCGATTATCAATTGGCGGTTGATGAAGCCCAGCAGGCGCTCAATCACGAATTGTCTCGGCTCGATCTGAAGCAATCGCCTCCCAACGACTTCGATATCGAACAGCTTCCGGGAGTCGAAAGTGCAAATCTGTTATTGAATAACGCGCGCCAGAAGTTTGAGCGTCAGAAAACGCTGTTGACTCAGAACGCGAGTTCCGGGCAAGCCTATGAACAGACCGAAACAGAGATGAAAGTTGCCGCTGCCGCTTTACGACTGGCGCGGGTCAATGCGCGAACGACACTCGCGGCCATTAAGCATCGCGAATCACTCCTCACGCTTGCGGAGCAGAAATTGAGCGAGACCAAGGTAAAGGCTCCCACTTTGGTTTCTCCCACGACGCCCTCGGTGGTTCCAGGTGAATTCGTAGTTGCTAAACGCATGGCCTCAGTCGGTGAAATGGTGCGTGCCTTTCCCTCCACGCCCGTGTTTGAACTGGTGATGGACGACGTGCTCAAGCTGCATGTGATGGTTCCCGAACGGTACATGTCACAAGTGAAAATGGACATGGATGTTGAAATCAGGGTGGATGCATATCCGCAGGAAGTTTTTCCCGGCAAAGTAGCACGAATCAATCCCACGGTCGATACGCAAAGCCGCTCGTTCGATGTCGAAGCGCACATACCCAATTCAGATCATCGGCTCAAGCATGGTGGTTTTGCTAAGGCTGAAGTGATCGTCGGAAGTGCGGATGAGGCTCTGACGGTGCCGCTTGAAGCGGTGACGCGCTTTGCTGGAGTATCCAAAGTATTCAAGGTGAGCGAAGAAACGGCCAAGGAGGTCGAAATCACCATCGGTACTCAAGGACCGGGCTGGGTCGAAGTGATCGGGGGACTGCAGGCTGGTGATGTAGTCGTCACCAGTGGTCAGTCCAAACTGGCGAACGGGACGCGCGTTTTGGTCCGCGAAGTCGTCGCCCAGACGACGAGCCTCAAATAGCCGTTCGCAGTCGACAAGTCCTTCCGGGGGTCAAAGTATGAGTATCTGGGAAATCTGTATTCGGCGGCCGATCTTCACACTCATGCTGGTCGCTGCGCCGGTCGTGCTGGGAATGGCTGCTTATCCGCAGTTGGGCGTCGACCTTTTTCCCAACGTCGACTTGCCCGTGGTCGTGGTCACGATGACCCTCAAAGGGGCCAGCGTTGAGGAGATGGAAACCTCGATCACGAAAGAAGTGGAAGAGGTCGTCAATACGATTTCCGGCATCGACGAATTGCGTTCGACGACTAAAGAAGGCTTCTCTCAGGTCGTCATCAATTTTCACCTCTACAAAGACGGAGACATTGCCGCCCAAGAGGTGCGCGACAAGATCTCCACGATTCTCAGTCGATTGCCTGTCGGCACTGATCCTCCGCTCGTCGACAAATTTGACATCGACGCCGCCCCTGTCGCGACGATCGCCGTTTCGGGTGGTCGCAACTTTCGCGAAGTCACCGAGATTGCTCGCAAGTCGATCAAAGAGGATCTCGAAACTGTCCAGGGTGTCGGGGCGGTGACCCTGGTGGGCGGTCAGCGAAGAGCGGTCAACGTCTACGTCGACACCGATAAGCTGGTTGCCTACATGCTTTCCGCGGAAGATGTCAGGCAAGCGCTGATTCGGCAAAACCTCGAACTTCCCGGAGGACGAGTGGATCAAGGGTCGCAGGAACTCGTGCTCCGCACGATGGGACGACTGGAGAAGTCATCCGACTTCCTGGATCTGATTGTCGCGAACCGGGGGAACCAACCGATTCGCATTCGCGACATTGGTCGCGTGGAAGATGGTGTGGAGGAGCCTCGCGGCCTGAGCCGGCTCGACGGCGAAAACGCGGTGAGCCTCATTGTGCAGAAACAATCCGGCACCAATACGGTGGAGGTGGTGCATGCGGTCAAGGAACGACTAAGCAAGATTACGCCTCTGCTGCCGAGCGATATCAAGACCATCATTATTCGCGACCAGTCGCGATTCATCGAAGCCTCGATTGAAGAGGTGAAATTCCATCTGATTCTGGCCGGCATCCTCGTGAGCCTTACGATCCTGATCTTCATCCGTGACTGGCGAACGACGATCATTGCGACATTGGCGATTCCCATGTCGATGATCCCAACCTTCGCCTTCATGGCATATATGGACTTTTCGCTGAACAACATCACGATGCTGGGGTTGATTCTGGCCATCGGCATCGTGATCGACGATGCCGTGGTCGTGCATGAAAACATCTTCCGACACATGGAAGAGTATGGCCGCTCGGCGATGGAAGCGGCGCGCTCCGCGACCTCGGAGATCGCTTCCGCAGTTGTCGCGACGACGGTATCGCTGCTGGTGATCTTTATCCCGGTCGCCTTTATGCAGGGACGCATTGGCCGGTTCTTCAACTCATTCGGCTTCACCGTCGGTTTTGCAATTCTGATGAGCATGTTCGTCTCATTCACGATGACGCCCATGCTCTGTTCGCGATTTCTCAAGTTGGAAACGGGCCACAAGACCAGCAAGTCGGGATTCTTTACACGGCTTTTGGACAATTCGTATTTGTGGATACTGCGCCTGTCGCTGCGGCATCGGTGGGCCATTGTTCTCCTGTCGGTGGTCACGCTCTTCTCGACCCCCATAATCTTCTCCTGGATCGGCAAGGACTTCGTACCCAAGGATGACCAGAGTGATTTTGAAGTCGTGATGACGCTTCCTGAAGGCTACACACTTGATCGCGGAAACAAGCTACTCCTCGAAATTGAGGAGCGGCTCAAGCAACTGCAGGGAGTAACGCATGTTTTCACAATCATTGGCGATACGACGGGACGCGTCGCCAAGGGACAAGGCGATGTCACGGAAGCTCGCGTCTATTGTCGGCTTGTCGACCTCGCCGAGCGAGATTATTCACAGTTCGACGTAATGCTTGATGCCCGCAAAGTCATGAGCGAATACGTCGATCTGCGCGTGGCGGTGCAAGAGGTTGCGGCGTTTCAGGCGACGGGTTTTCGGCAAGTCGACGTGGACTTGAATCTTGTCGGTCCCGACCTGATTAAGCTTCAGGAATACACTGACAAGATCGTGGCATGGATGGAGACTCGCGGTCACTATGTGGATGTCGACACGAGTCTGTCACTGAGCAAGCCGGAACTACGCGTGCGGATTGATCGTGAGAGGGCATCGGATCTGGGCGTATCGGTGCAGACCGTCGCTTCGACACTCGGAATCCTCGTTGGCGGCGAGCCAGTCAGCAAGTACAAAGAAGGAGACGAGCAATACGATGTCTGGCTGCGAGCAGAACAATCGTTCCGCGACAACCCGGCGGCCGTCGATTCGCTGACAATCCCGACAACGAAAGCGGGACTGGTTCGACTATCGAATGTGGCCCGTTTGGAACCGGCAATCGGCCCCACGGCTATCGATCGCTACGGTCGCCAGCGGCAGATTGTGGTGCTCGCGAATCTGAAAGGAATTGCTTTGGGTGAGGCGATCAAGGATGTCGGCGATTATGTGCAGACATTGGATTTACCGCCGGGGTATCGTCACGAATTCATCGGCCGCGCGAAGTTACTTTCCGAATCGAACACGAATTTCGTCATCGCGTTTCTGCTGAGTTTCCTGTTCATGTACATGGTGCTCGCAGCCCAATTCGAAAGTCTGGTCCACCCGATCACGATCTTGCTCGCTCTACCTCTGACGCTGCCCTTCGCATTCTTGTCGTTGTTTCTCCTGCGGACGAACTTTGATATCTACGCGGTCTTCGGCCTGTTCATGCTGTTCGGCATTGTGAAAAAGAACGGCATTTTGCAGATCGATTATACCAACGTATTGCGGGCCAGGGGCATGGAGATCAATGCGGCGATTCTGGAGGCGAACAAGACCCGCTTGCGCCCCATCCTCATGACAACCTTGATGCTGATTGCCGCGATGGTTCCCATCGCGCTTGGGCAAGGACCTGGTGCTGGCGCTCGCGCGAGCATGGCCAAAGTCATCATTGGCGGCCAGGGGCTTTCACTGCTCTTGACGCTTCTCGTCACACCCGTTGCCTATTCGCTGTGGGAAGACTTTTCTCGATACTGGTGGCGATTTTGGTCCTGGGTCGGCCGGCGGCGGCCACAGAAAGCAGGGCACGAGACTGCTTCCCCTAGCCAGGACGGCGAGGAACTCGTGGTTGCCGGGGCGGTCGCGTCAGTCCCTTCGTTTCCTCGCCCGGTCACTGAGAACACCCCGGTCAGAGGCTGAGAAGCCTCGACTGCCCCGGAGACGCAGCGTGAGTGACGGACGATTAACCCCTGATGAACTTAAAACCCTCTTGACCTCGATGGAGGTAACGGCCGAGGTGGTGGAAGCCATTGATGTTCCAGCCTTCCAAAGTCTCCGAGGATGGGATCTGAGGGGCTGGAACTATGTGCTGGTCCCGTGGGGCGTCCGGTTCACGCATTGCGATTTCGTCGAGGAAATCGAAGTCAGAATCGAAGTCTTCCCAGAGCACCGTGGCAATAGCGGGGAACGTGAAGCATGATTGGGAAGCGCATTCTTCACATGGGGCAACCGGACCGCACGAACACTGGAAATTCAAGGCGACGAGGATTGTGCGTATTGAGCGATCCGGAAAGGAGTGCCTTCGGATGAGTCGTGCCGGATCATGTGCCGCATTGCCATCACCGCTTGTATTCGCACGGAGACTGTTTGCGCGGTTGAATCGGCGAGCGGTAAACGCCAAAGCACTGGCGCGCGTCACCTCGTGCGGAGGTCGCATCGCCGTCTTATATCCGGCTGACGGGAGCATCCTGACGATCATCCCTGGTCTTAACGGCGGGAAGATGTTCGATTCGGGCGAGAGGATTCACATCCGGCTTCCTGCGTTGTCCTACGCCCATTGGAGCGAACTCAAACCCTATTTGCAGTCGCTGGCGACGCTAACTTCGTTATGGATTGGGGGAAGGCATGTCGCCGGCATTGATTGCCCAAGCAACCCATGTGAGTGGATGAGTACAAATGAGGTAAATGTCGGTTGCTGGTATCCGCCGTTGATGGAACCACTCCTGGTTGGCGCGGCGGAGTGAAAGGGCGGCCCGATGAAATGGAATTGGAATAGGAAATGGTCTTGGCTCCCCTATGGTGTGGCAATTGCCGCCGGGGTATACGCCGGATATGTGGCCTGGTTCGCCGAGGATCGGATGGACCTCGGGGCGGGATTTACGAGCGCCAACGGTCGCATCGAGGGAGTCGAAATCGACGTTGCGGTGAAGACAGCCGGGCGCGTGACGGCCGTGCTGGTGGACGAGGGAGAGTTCGTCAAGGCCGGCGACGTACTGGCGCGCATTGACACGTCCGTCCTCGAGGCTCAAATGCGAGAGGCTCAAGCGCAACTCCGGCAGGCGAAGAGTTCGGTCGCCGTTGCACACAGTCAGGTGACACAGCGGGAAAGCGAAAGGGCGGCAGCAGACGCGGTGGTCGCCCAACGTGAGGCTGAACGCGACGTGGCGAAAAAACGTGTTGAGCGAACGGAATCGCTGGCGAAGCAGAGTGCCACGAGCGAGCAGCAACTCGACGAAGACCGGGCGGGCTATCATCGGGCAGTGGCGTCATTGAATGTGGCAAAAGCCCAGGTGGCGGCGGCGGAATCGTCCATTCTAACCGCGAATTCCCAGATCATCGGAGCGGAAGCTTCCGTGGAAGCGCAGCAGGCCATGATCGATCGGATTCAGGCCGACATGAACGACAGCGAACTCAAGGCTCCCAGCGACGGCCGCGTGCAATATCGGGTGGCTCAGCCTGGCGAGGTGCTCAATCCCGGAGGTATCGTCTTGAATCTGCTGGATGTCGGCGACGTGGACATGACGTTCTTCCTGCCTACAGCCGAGGCTGGCCGCGTCGCGATGGGGTGCGAAGTCCGGTTGGTGCTCGACGCCGCTCCCCAGTATGTCATTCCCGCCAAGGTTTCTTTTGTGGCCGATGTCGCCCAATTCACGCCCAAGACTGTGGAAACGGCGGAAGAGCGCCAGAAGTTGATGTTTCGCGTCAAAGCCAAGATCGCCCCCGATCTTCTTCAGCAGTATATCCGAAGCGTCAAAACCGGGCTGCCGGGGATGGCCTATGTTCGGCTCGACGAAAAGGCTCCATGGCCAGACTGGTTGCAGATCAGGATGCCCACCCCATGAGCACCGAGTCATTTCGCCCGGATTCGGTCGCCGTCGATTCGCAGTCGGTGGTGCGCGTGCGGGACGTCGTGTTGCGGTATGGCAAGACGGTGGCACTGGATGCCGTGAACGTTGAAGTGGGGGCGGGGATTCTCGTCGGGCTGATCGGTCCCGATGGCGTGGGGAAATCCAGTCTCTTGTCGCTGATTGCCGGTGCGCGAGCGGTCCAGGCCGGAAAGATCGAAGTCCTCAATGGGGACATGAGCGACGCCCGGCACCGCCGGGCTGTCGCTCCACGCATCGCCTACATGCCCCAGGGCTTGGGGAAAAATCTCTATCCCACGCTTTCCGTGTTCGAGAACATCGACTTTTTTGGTCGATTGTTCGGCCACCGCCGAAGCGAACGCGAGCGGCGGATTGGAGACCTCCTGCAAAGGACCGGTCTGAACCCCTTCGCCCATCGGCCGGCAGGAAAGCTCTCGGGAGGCATGAAGCAAAAGCTCGGCCTGTGTTGCGCGCTGATTCATGATCCCGATATCTTGATCCTGGACGAACCCACCACTGGCGTCGATCCGCTGTCGCGACGTGAATTCTGGAAACTCATCGGGCAAATCCGCTCCGGGAGGCCGGAGATGAGCATCGCTGTCGCGACCGCGTACATGGAGGAGGCGGAAGAATTCGACCAGCTCGTGGTGATGGACGCCGGTCGGGTGCTCGACACCGGCTCCCCTGGAGAACTCCTGCGGCGAACGGGCTCGGCATCAATGGAGTCGGCCTTTATCGCCCTGCTCCCCGAAGAGAAGCGCCGCAGTCACCGGCTCGTCGAAATCCCTCCGCGCGATGAATCGGACGACGGCCAGGTCGCCATCAAGGCTGAGAACCTGACCAAGCGCTTTGGGAACTTCGTCGCCGTCGATCACGTCGACTTCGAAATCCGCCGCGGCGAGATCTTCGGTTTCCTCGGGTCGAACGGCTGCGGCAAGACCACGACGATGAAGATGCTCACGGGACTGCTGCCTGCCAGCGAAGGGGAGGCCTGGCTGTTCGGAAAGCCTGTCGACCCTCACGACCTCGAAACGCGCCGCCGCGTGGGCTACATGTCCCAGTCCTTCTCCCTCTATTCAGAGCTGACGGTTCGGCAGAATCTGGAACTGCACGCCAGATTGTTCCAGTTGCCCGCGGATGCGATTCCCGGCCGCGTCAAGGAGATGATGGAACGCTTCGACCTAACCGCCGTGGCCGACGTGCTTCCCGGCAATCTCCCACTGGGTCGGCGCCAGCGGCTCTCGCTTGCGGTGGCGCTGATCCATCAACCGGAGATGTTGATCCTCGACGAGCCGACCTCCGGCGTCGATCCGGTGGCACGGGACGGTTTTTGGCGGATTCTGATCGAACTCTCCCGCCGGGAACACGTCACGATTTTCATTTCGACTCACTTCATGAATGAAGCCGAGCGCTGCGACCGCATCTCGCTGATGCATGCCGGCCGTGTCCTCGTCAGTGATGCTCCGGCGGCACTGATCGCGCGTAGCGGTGCTGAATCACTCAACGATGCGTTCATCCGGTACCT
>Ga0073903_10000366_pt1 | contig 23273 bp, 19 predicted proteins | sample KloWWTKNB14_bulk_FD_66665 | JGI IMG/M metagenome (GOLD analysis project Ga0073903, IMG submission 66665) | Active sludge microbial communities from Klosterneuburg, Austria, studying microevolution and ecology of nitrifiers - Klosterneuburg... | ecosystem: Engineered > WWTP > Aerobic digester >... | reverse complement strand
GTAATGAATCAAGCAAAAAAATTAAATCATCGGCAAATAAATCAATAGAAAATCTTTCTTTCCCTTTTGAACTGCTTCCATATCCTCTAACGTCATAGGTAATTATGCGAGCATGATCTGATAAAGCAATTACCTGCTCTTTCCAGATTGACTGATCAAATGGATATCCATGGATTAACACCAGCACCTCATTACCGGAAGATGTATCGGAATAATTTAATACTTCTCCGTCAGGCTTTATTAATGCCTTTGAATACATCATTGTAACAGGTTGTTTTCTTGTTATCATCAGGAAAAATTACTTCATTCAGTGCCTTTGTAAATTTTGGCCAACTTATCTTTATAATTTTCGAGAATAATTTTTCTGCGCAAGCTTAGCTTTGGTGTCATTTCATTGCGCTCTATACTGAATTCACGGTCGAGTAACTCAAATCGTTTAATCGTTTCATAATGACCTAGCGTTTTATTCACTACTTCTACTTCTTCTGCAATGCGTTTCTTTACTTCACTACTGGCCGCAATCTCTGCATTGGATTTTACTGAAATATTTTTCTTTGCTGCCCAGTCTCTGATAAATGCAAAATTCGGAACAATAAATGCTGATGCAAATTTTTGATTTTCGCCAATTACCATTGCCTGTTCAATAAATCTTGATTCCTTTAATTTATTTTCTATCATCTGTGGCACGATATATTTTCCTCCTGATGTTTTAAAGATTTCTTTCTTGCGATCTGTAATTTTCAAAAACTTTCCATCTTCAAAAACGCCAATATCACCGGTATGGAACCAGCCATCAGCGTCTATTACCTCTGCTGTCAACTCAGGACTATTGTAATAACCGAGCATTACATTAGGGCCTTTGCATAAAATTTCACCATCAGAAGCAATCTTCACTTCAACATTTTCGAGTACAGTTCCTACAGTTCCGAATTTAATGCTGTCGGGCTGAAAATTATTTACTGCTATAACAGGACTTGTTTCAGTCAGTCCGTAACCTTCAAGCACAGGAATTTTTGCAGCATGGAATACTCGTGCCAAGCGTGGTTGCAGTGCTGCACCACCCGAAGCTATTGCCTGAATATTTCCACCCAATGCCTCACGCCATTTACTGAAAATAAGCTTATTTGCCAAGCGCAACTGAAACTCATACCACCATCCATTAGCACCTTTCAATTCATAACGCAAACCCAGATTCAATGCCCAGAAAAACAAAGCTTTTTTTATACCTTTTAACTCTGCTCCCTTTGAAACTATTTTATCATAAACTTTCTCCAGCAATCGTGGAACTGTTACAAAAATCTGAGGTTTAATTTCTTTTAAATTGTCGGCAATAGTATCTAAACTTTCAGCATAATAAATTGAAACACCGAAATAAACATAGAGATAAGAAAGCATTCTTTCATAGACATGGTTAAGTGGTAAAAAACTTAATGCGTTCCATGACTCATGAAACGGGCACAGCACATCGCAAAATTTAAAGTTGCTTACAAGATTATTATGCGACAACATTACACCTTTTGGATTTCCTGTAGTTCCGGAAGTGTAAATAATCGTTGCCAAATCATCAGGCTTTATACTATCTCTTATCTGCTTAACCTCTTCTTGTTTTGGATGCTTAAGGCCAAGATCAATCAATTCGCTCCAATGTGGTAAATCTTGATAGCGATCGAATAAATATATCTTCTCTAGAACAGGAAGTTCGCTCTTAATTTGACTAACCTTCTTATATAAATCAACATTAGAAACAAATAAATAACGCACTGTTGACTGGTTCAATGTGAATTTTAAATCATTTTCACTAATAGTAGGATAAAGCGGAACATCAGCAACAGCAATCTGCAAGCAAGCATGATCAACAAAATTCCATTCCGGTCTGTTATTGGCAATAATTCCGATTTTATCTCCGGGCCTTATTCCTGAATGTAATAATCCGTAACTCAGATTATTTATTGTTTCAATTATATCGGCTGTTGCATATTTTTTCCATACTCCATCCTGCTTTCCTGCCAAAGCATCTGCTTTAGGAAAACGTGAAAGCTGATATGGAAACAAGTCTATAAGTCGTGTTACTTCCATTCTTCAATTAGTTTTATTGTGCTGCATAAAAATATAAAAAGTATTTAAATGTTTTTTACTATTGCAATATGAACAATAATGATTTATTAAACAAATCAAAGCCATTATTGATATTTGATGGCAATTGTGCTTTTTGCAGATCATGTATTCGGTTCGTTAAAAAATATGACATCAAACTTCAATTTGACTTTGCAGACAACAATCAGAATACCACCAAACTTATTTTAGCTCAATACTTTATAAATCCTGAATCTTTAAACTCCGTTGTTTTGATAGAATACAACAAACTACACATACAGAGTGATGCAATTATAAAAACCTTACTTCTTCTTGGTGGGCGTTGGAGGCTTTTAGCCCGAATAATGATGGTTTTCCCAAAGTCCTTCAGAAATAAAGTTTACAATATAATTGCAGCCAATAGAAATAAATTAAGAAGTCATTGCACAGTATGAAAACCAATTTTACGGAGCAAACAGGCATAGCCTATCCTATTATAATGGCACCCATGTTTTTAGTAAGCAATGAGGCTATGATGCAATCTGCAATACGAACCGGCATTATGGGTGTGTTTCCAACTTTAAACTACAGAAAAGAAGGTGAACTTGATGCATTAATTAAGCGGTTACATCAATTCAAGTCTGAAAATCAAGGGAGTTTCGGTGTCAATTTAATTGTACAAAAAACCAATCCTCTCTACAACAGGCATCTAAAAATATGTGTTGAAAACAAAGTGCCTTTTTACATTACTTCGTTAGGGAGCCCACGCGAAGTTATTGAAGCAGCACATTCTTATAGCGCAAAAGTTTATTGTGATGTAACCAATATTGGACATGCAGAGAAATGCGCTAAACTTGGTTGTGATGGCTTTATTGCCGTTGGTCAGGGTGCAGGCGGTCATGCAGGCCCTTATGCTCAAACGGTATTGATTCCAACTTTACGAAAACACTTTCCTTCTATACCTGTAATTGCAGCAGGAGGTATTGCCACCGGTGACGGCATTGCTGCAATGATAGCTTTAGGTGCTACAGGAGTAAGTATAGGAACAAGATATATTGCATCTACAGAAGCAGAAGTCAGTGATGAATATAAAAACAGTATTTTAAATTCAGGTATGGATAATATTGTTATGACAGAAAGGCTTTCCGGAACACCATGCAACATCATCAATACACCTTATGCAAAAAAAATTGGCTATAAACAAAATTGGTTAGAAAAGTGGCTGAGCAATAACTCCACAACAAAAAAATATTTTAAAATGATGGTGCAGTACAAAGGCGTTAAAGCACTTGAACAAGCAATTAAACCAGGTAATTACAAAACATTATGGACTGCAGGGCAAACTGTTGAACTTATTGATGATATAATAAATTGTGATGAAATTACAGAGCGGTTAATTAAAGAAACCCATCTGTCGGTCGAAAACCTTAGTAATAAATTTAAGGACTAAACCTATCCTTCTTTCTTGGGGAAAAGGTGATTGAGGTAAAATGTCATTTTTAAAGCCTCATTACATTCAATTTCATGCTTCGTTTTCATTTTAGTTTCAGCAATAATATATCTGTTTTTCGTTGAATTAGCCTACATTTGAACAAAAAATAAATGGCCTTTAAAAGAATATTCTTTTTTGTTTGGTTTTCAGTTTGCTTCCATGTTGCACATGCACAAAAAGTTACTTATGCACAACAGGAACTTGATGCCTATTCTTATGATTATATAAAAACAGCAGGCTATAACGATAATTCCTTTTTTGTTTTTCAAAGCAATCTGCCATTTGAAAACGATCGTGACAGAGTAGGATTCAAATCACGTAAATATAAAGTTACTTGTTACAATCTGAATCTATCTTTAAAATGGTCGAAAAAAATAGAACCTAAAAATGATAATGAGAAATTAGAAACTATAACTGTGATTGACGGTCAGGTTGCTTTAATTAAATCTTCTTTTGAAGGTAAGGACAATCAATTGTCAGTGTTCATTACTACATTAGATGACAATGGAAATGAATCTGCTACCAAGAAAGAAATTGGAACTATTTTATTTAACAGAACAAGCAACTTAGATAAGATAAAAGTTATTGCTTCGAAAGGGAATAACTACTTTGGACTTATTCAAAATGAAAAGAAACAAAATGGTTTGCAGCAGCTACATTGCCTCATAATTGATAGTGACTTTAAGCTTGTCCGGCAACTGCAATTTGAAGTACCATACCCTGAAAAAAATTTCAACTATGAAAACTGGCTTTTGACAGATGATGCAGACTTTATTCTTGAAGGAAGTTACTACTCAAAAGAAAAAAGTGAAAACCGCAAACGATGGGATGCATACAAGCTATTTGTATCGTCCAATGGAAATAGTGGCGCCATTGAATATGCTATCAATACCAGCAACCTGATATTAAGCAGCAGTGCAATAGCTTATGATGCCATAAATAAGAAAATAGTTCTTGCCGCTTTTTATACTGACAATGTTTCTACAAAATCCGGAATAATTTATGCAAGTCTTGGAACTTCAGGAAATGATTCGTTGTTGATGATAAGACAACCTATTGGCGAAGTCACGTTAACACGCATGTTTGCCGGTCAAAATTTAGACCGTAGCAGAGCAGGAATTGAAAACCTGAGCATAGAAAAAGTGATTTTACGAAATGATGGTGGTGCTGTATTAGTTACAGAGGTGTCTTATGTTACAGACTACTCCTATTATGATTATTTTACACAAAACTACATTCGTAATTTCGAATATCATTTCAATAATGTCATTACCTTTTCTATCAATGCCGATGGTACTATTGACTGGGATGCAGTTTTAAGAAAAGATCAGATTTCTACAAATGACTATGGAAAATATTCTTCGTTTGCCTTAGCCATGACAGAAAATGATATCAGTTTACTCTATAACACCCGCACAGACAGAAATAATGGAGTTGCCTATTTCGGAATAAAAAGAAATGGCGAAACAGAATCGAAAGAAATCATCAAACCTGAAGAACGGATTTTACTTGTGCCATTTGCTGCAAAACAAATCAGCACTGACGAAATTATTGTCCCTTGCTGGAATAGAAAAAAGATGCTAATGGCAAAAATTACTTTCTGATGCCGGGATCATTATCTATTGCATTGCAGTATATTTCTTATTACGTTAAGGCATGGAACAAACACAGTGTTCATTCTCCTTTTGTATATAAGCTCACAACACAAGTTATTCATCCCGACAAAAAACTTGCAAAATTTATACCTATTGAACAACAAAGAATTCTTTTAAAACAAAGTACAGACAAAATTTTTTTTACCGAATTAGGTGCTGGAAATAAAAGCAATAAACGAAGTGTTTCCGACATTGCCGCGAAGTCTTTAAAATCTCCGCGATATGCGCGTTTACTTTATAGGCTTGCAAATCATTTTCAACCTGACAATATTATTGAGTTAGGCACATCATTGGGCATTACAACAGGCTATATGGCATTATCAGGCTGTAAAAATATTTTTACTATTGATGGTAATAAAACTGTATCAGAAATTGCGCAATCTACATTAACCTCGATAAAGCTGCATCAAAACATAAAATTTCTTCAAGGAAATTTTGATGAAGCACTTCCTGCATTATTACATCCTTTAAATAAAATTGATTTTGTTTTTTTTGACGGCAACCACCGTTATCAACCAACAATTAATTATTTTCATCAATGCTTAACAAAAGCACATGATAAAAGTGTGTTTGTGTTTGATGATATTAACTACAGTCAGGAAATGAAACAAGCATGGCATGAAATCAAACAACATCCATCAGTTATTGTCAGTATTGACTTGTTTATGATGGGAATTGTTTTTTTTGATACAGACCTTCTGCGTCAACATTTTGTAATCAGGTATTAACATTTGGTAACTTAATCATAAGCCACAATTTATTACTTTTACCACGTACAAATCAATTATGCCACAGTCCATTATTTCGCTTTCAGATATTTCTAGACTTTATAAAGTCGGAACAGAAACAATTTATGCATTGCGATCTGTTTCACTTAACATTTTTAAGAATGAATATGTTGCATTGATGGGTAGTTCGGGTTCAGGAAAATCCACACTGATGAATATTCTTGGTTGCCTTGACACACCATCAAGTGGCAGTTATCATCTGAACAACATCTCTGTTTCCGGAATGACAGATAATGAACTTGCCGAAGTAAGAAATAAGCAAATAGGTTTTATTTTTCAAACATTTAATCTGTTGCCACGAAGTACAGCACTTGAGAATGTAGCCTTACCGCTTGTGTATGCAGGTGTTTCAAAAGAAGAGCGTTTAAAGCGGGCAAAAGAAGTACTTGAAAGTGTTGGCTTGGCCGACAGGATTATGCATAAGCCAAATGAGTTATCCGGTGGTCAGCGTCAGCGTGTGGCTGTTGCAAGGGCATTGGTCAACCACCCTTCAATCATTCTTGCTGATGAGCCAACAGGAAATCTTGATTCAAAAACCTCTGAGGAGATTATGTTGCTATTTGAAGAAATACATCAGCGTGGCAATACAATCATTGTTGTAACACATGAAGAAGACATTGCCAGACATGCACACCGTATTGTCAGAATAAAAGACGGACTCATTGAAGATGATGCCATCAACCAACAAATAACAAAAGCAAAAACAATTGTATCATGAACATTAAATCAATTCAATCGCTGCTTATCGTTGTAGTGCTATTAGCAAGTTGTGGAGTAGCAAACAGTCAGAAAGGAAAACTCCTTACGCCTGAAGTATTTGAAAAAATGCTTCACGAAACACCTGAGGCACAAGTTATAGATGTAAGAACACCTGAAGAATTTAATGATGGGCATTTGAAAAATGCTTTAAATATGAATGTCAACAGCAAAGATTTTGAAAACCGTGCACCCTATCTCGATAAAGAAAAACCTCTTTTTGTTTATTGCTATTCCGGTGGTCGCAGTGCCAAAGCCTGCGAATATTTTGAGAAAATGGGATTCAAAGTAATTTATGATATGGAAGGTGGCTATTCTTCATGGACAGATGCAAACCTGCCTGTAGAAGGTAAAAAAGCTGACAAGGCCGGTATCAGTCTTGATAACTTTGCCTTGCTTACAAGTGCCGGGAAAGTTTTGGTTGATATTAATGCGCCATGGTGTCCGCCATGTGTAAAAATGAAACCTATGTTAGATTCATTAGATAATGCATGGAAAGACAAAGTAAAAATTGTGCGATTGAATAAAGACGAAAATCAATTGATTTCAAAATCGCTTCAGATAAATGAATTGCCTACCTTACTTTTTTATGAAAACGGTAAATTGGTGAAACGTGAAAGTGGCTATAAAAATGCTGAACAACTAAAGGCTATGACTCAGGTTGAGTAGTTGAGTGGATTTACTTTTTATTCTACTTTTAAATGAGATTGCTTTAGAATAATTCATTAATAAATCCCGAATATTAAAAACGCCTTCTCTGCTAAATCATATTGACCTATCTCACTGATTCAGAACACATAGAATTAATATTTTTTTAGTCTTGCCTTCTCCTTTTCAAAAGTGTAAATTGCGCTTTTTCAGACATATAAAACGTGTAACCTAAAGGGCATAACTACGTATAAAGTCATTTAGTTGTTGAGCAAATTATGAATATATCTGCATTAGCAGAAGCCGAAAAACTTCTATTTATTGCAAGGCAGTCGCTTTCAGAAGGGAAACTGCCCCAAGCAATAGATATGCTCAATAAAATCGTTACCGACTATCCTGATTTTTCAAAAGCACACATCACTCTGGCAGATATTTACTTTAATAAACTTCAAGACTCAACAACTGCAGATGAATATTATAAAAAAGCTATTGCCATTGCCGATATGAATACTGACGCCTTTACCGGCTACGCAAACTTAATGCTGCAACAGGAAAAATATCCCGAAGCATTGTCAATGCTCAACAAAGCTATGGCTATAAAAGGTGCTCCAAAAGATACTATCTACATGCTGCTGGGCAAACTTTACGAAATGCAAGGCAGACTCGATGATGCTATTGGAAACTATAAAAAATGTATTACCACTACCCTATCAAACTCCGTTCTTGAAGAAGCAGAACTTGCATTGAAAAGATGTGAGGTCAAGAAAAAGTATATTTAATTTTTTCTATTTACAACGTTGTTTTTAGTGCTTTGCAACCTATTCTATTCTGCTTTACAACTTACAGATAGAATTTAAAAACCCCATTTCAGGGTAAGCCAAAAATTTTCACGAATACATTACATTTGCCTTTAAACTACAACTGTAAATTAATGAAACGTGTCTTTACCATTTCACTGTGTTTTTTTGTATTTTATTCTATAAGTTTTGCTCAGTTAGACCAATATGCTTCTGAACAGAATAAATTTTATTGGAAAAATCGTAAACCTACTGCTGGCTACTGGCAACAGGATGTTTATTATAACATTAAAGCTGCAATAGACGAAAAAACAGACATTATCAGTGGTGTAGAAGAACTTACTTACAGAAATAATTCTCCCGACACTTTGAAATTTATTTTTATGCATCTCTATCAGAATGCATTTGTTCCCGGTGGTTACTTGAACGACTTAAACAAAGCCAATCAAAACAAAGTGCGTTATGGAAAATATGAATCACAAGGATTGGGAATTGAAATTACTAATATAAATACACTTTCTGTCAATGGTATTATAATAAATAAACAAACCGAAAAAATAATTGACAACACCATCATGAAAATTATGTTGCCGCAACCTTTGATGCCGGGTCATGATCTTGTTTTGAAAATCGATTTTAAAACTTATTACGATAAAACCGGTCAGCGCAGACGCTTACAGATGTTTGAAAATGCAGGCAACAAACATTACAACGGATGTCAATGGTATCCTAAAATGTGTGTTTACGATTCGCATCGTGCTTGGAACACCGATCAGCATCTGGGCAGAGAATTTTATGGAGAATATGGTGTTTATGATGTGGAACTAACCTTTGCAAACAACTTTATAGTAGAGGCAACAGGTGTTTTAGTCAATGAGAAAGAAGTTTTACCTGATGAACTACGCAAGAAACTTGATGTTAAAAATTTTAAAGAAAGACCTGCTTCACCACAGCCCTCAACAATAATCATCCCTGACGGAAGTACGAAAACCTGGAAATTCCATGCAGAAAACGTTCATGATTTTGCTTTCACTGCCGATCCTTCCTATCGTCTTTCTGATGCTTACTGGAATGGTGTTCGTTGTGTAGCTATTGCCCGCGAGCAACATTGCTACGGATGGCAAAGTGCGGCAGAATATACAGCACGTATTATTGAAGTTTTCTCACGCGATTTTGGAATGTACGATTATCCGAAAATTGTTACTGCCGATGCAAATGATGGAATGGAATATCCAATGATAACAATGGACAATGGTACAGATCCCGGATTCCGTGGCCTGCTATGTCATGAAATAGGACATAATTGGTTTTATGGTATGGTAGGAAGTAATGAAACATACAGGCCATTGCTTGATGAGGGATTTGCGCAGTTGCTGAAATCGTGGGGTATGGAAATACTTGAAGGCTATCATATAAAACAGAGAGAAACAACATGGAAAGATCAGAAAAGAACAGAGCCTTTAACCTATCAGATGACAACAGCATACGGCCTCTATTACAATTATGTTCTAAATGATAAAGATGGATTTATCAATACACATAGTGACGGTTTCAGCAGTGCTTTAGGTCATGGTGGTGGTTATGGAATGGTTTATTACAAAACAGCAACCATGTTATACAACCTGCAATATATTTTAGGTGACAGTTTGTTTTTAAAAGCAATGCAACACTATGTTGCACAATGGAAATTTTGTCATCCCTATCCTGAAGATTTCAGAAACAGCATTACAGAATATGTTAAAACCAATTTAAGCTGGTTTTTTGATCAGTGGATGGAGACCAATAAAAAATTAGACTATAAAATCTGCAAGTATCGCAAGGCCGATGAAAAAGACTCTTTTAATGTTTATTTTAAGCGCAAAGGGCGCATGCAATCATCAATTGATTTTTCTGTCTATTCAAACTGTGGTGTAAAATACGATTATCATATTCCCAATAACTGGTTTGTAAAACAAACCGATGCAACGGTATTGCCGAAATGGGAAGGTTGGGATAATCTGAGAAATACTTATAAGGCTCAAATTAAAATCCCATGTGGTATTAGCAGTATTGTTATAGACACGACAGACCGTTTAGGTGATGCTTATAGGTTGGACAACCGCTTGCCGCGACCTTTTAAACTTGTGTTTGATAAATGGCAGAAACCTGCCTACTCAGACTGGAAAAGCTATGTATTTTACTTACGTCCTGATGTTTGGTTCAACAATTATGACGGACTAAAAGTTGGTGTACATGCAGAAAGTAATTACATGAATACCATGCACTTTTTTTCAGGTGATGTTTGGATTAATACAACTGTGGGACAAAATAGTTTGAGCGAAACTGCCGACATAAATAAAAATGACCCAGCATCATTCAGAATAAATTACAAAACACCATTAAAGTTTGTTGCACCGGGAGTTAATTTTTGGATTGGTGGCGGACTGCTTGATGGTTTAACATTTGCAAAATCAGGCGGTGATTTAACTTTCCTAAACAATCGTGTAAGACTGTTTGCTGAATACAAATTGATGTACAGAAGAAACACCAACACGCTTGAATATTTATTATACCCGAATGAATGGCAGTCGGCTTTGATGAATACATCTGTAACCTTAGGTGCAGAGGCACAATACAGAAAAAATAAATGGAACGGTTCTGTTGTCATACAAAACACTTCAGCATCATTATTTAGTGATTACTCCTATTCTAAGCTTTCATTAACTAACATCACAAACTACGAAACAGGAAAAATTGACTGGCGATTAAGAGTTTTCGGTCAATATGGATATGGACAAAATGTTCCTATGGAAAGTGCATTATATCTAGCCGGTGCTAATCCGGAGGAGTTGATGGAAAGTGCTTGGACACGTTCACGTGCATTTGTTCCATACAGTTGGTTGGGCTATGGAGACAAGACCAATCACTTTCAGCAAGGTGGTGGACTTAATTTAAGGGGTTATGCAGGTTATCTTGTGCCGCAGAATATTGATGGCGAACAAAGATATTTTTATCGTGCCATCAGTGGCTCTTCTGTTAGTTTAGAGATAGACTTTGACAGGTTGATTCCTTTACGCCCATCATTTACTAAAAAGTGGTTAAAAGCTGACCTTTATTTTTTTGGAGATGCAGGTGCCATTGCAACAAACAATTCTAACAAGTCCATTCAATTCACTAATTTGAAAAGTGATGCAGGCATTGGAACAGCATTTACAATTAAAAAATTTGGTCGTTTGAATGCCATAAAGCCGCTAACTATACGATGTGATTTTCCATTCTTGTTAAGCAGTGCCCCTTATGCTGAAAAAGATTATGTCAAACTACGATATGTAATCGGCATCGGTCGCACTTTCTGATAACATCACGCTATTGACTGAAAAGTTCTATTTGCTGACTTCCCGATTCAAGTTGCAGCAACTTCTCCTTTCGCCACAAACCGCCTGCATAACCGGTTAGTGCACCTGAAGTTCCAATAACTCTATGACAAGGAACAATTATTGCAATCGGATTTTTACCATTGGCAGATGCTGATGCTCTTATTTTTTTCGCACTCCCTAACTGCACTGCCTGCTCGTTATAAGAGATGGTTTTTCCAAAGGGTATAGAAAGTAACTTCTCCCAAACCTGAAGCTGAAATACTGTTCCCTGTGGTTTTAAATTTAAGGTGAATAACTTACGTTTACCGGAAAAATACTCTTGTAGTTCGTTTGCAATCTGTATTGACACAGCTCCGTTCAATATCTCACCGGAAGTGTATTTGTCATCAAATTCAAGTGCAAGCACACTATCTGTATCTGTGATAGCATTCATATAACCTAACGGTGTCAGGATATACGAAGTATATAATTCAGTTAACAATAATGGCAATAATTGATTTTTACAAATTGAAAATCCCTAAGGCTTTACCTTTCTGATTTCAGACTGCAAAACATAATAGTTGTTGGTCTGATAAACATAGGCCAGAATATAACACTGATCAACATTATACTTATCAGGAATCTGATAGTTGTAAAGTCTGATATACTTTGTTGTCAGATCCGGATCGTTTATCAGGCTTTCACCAAAAGAACTATTTAATGCAGCTCTAAGTACGTGTCTGTGTATATATGCTGAATCTATCTGCGTAGGTGTTGTCAAATCATAATCGAGCTGACATCCGTGAATACTGTCTTCAACTAAAAATACTGCTAACTTATAATCATCGCCAAGGTTGTTCAAAAACTCAGTACTTACTGTAAGTTGAGCTGTGCGATTACTTTCACTATATGCAGAATAGATATTTATAAATGCATCATTCGGTTTACTTAACTCTTGTGATATAACAGACTGCCAACTGTTGTAGTATTTAATATGTGTTGTTGGATACCCTACTCTGTTAATCATACTTGAAGGATATGCAGATAAACCAAAAAAAGTATTCAACTCATCGGAGTTGGAATTTCTGAAATCTTCAGAAAAGCAACTTGGTGGATTATCAGGAACTGCGTAAACACCGGCATGGTTGGTTGCAACAACCAACTGTTCATGGTATAATGGCTCAAGTGTGTTAGCAATTATTCTCTGTGCACGCGGACAGTTCCCACACTTACGTCCTGTATAATCTTCGAGTAACACTTTCTTAACAGGATTTGCAGGGGTGTATGGAACCACAAAATCAGCCTGACCTGTTAGCGTATCGCTAATAGTGGCTGAATATTTAAATGTCAGTGTTCCAAAAGGCGCAGGAGCTGTTATGTAAACCGAATCATTATCAAAGATGGCATCATTGCCTGTTGCCACTTCTGAAATCACGTTAGATTGTGCACCGTGCCATGTAAACTGAACTGCAATAGTTTTAGGCGATGATGATTCGAGTGAAAACTTAGCTACAAGAACATCTACATCGTCAGCTGTTGTGGTTGCATTAAGCACTCTGATGTCATTGAGTGTTCCTGGAAGTGTACCAATGTTAGTTGTGTTTTCTTCTTTATAAGGACCATCAACTTTATCGCATGAAACAATTGTTGTTGCAGCTAAAGCTGCAATTGCTAACCAAAATTTATTTTTCATTTTCGTGAACTTTTAAATAATTAAAAACTTGTACTTATTGAAACAGTAAGTCCATTACTTGACGGAACCTGTCTGCACACACCACCAACGCAAAACAAACCTTCGCGCTGACGACCATAACCCAAAGTAATACGGTGCGAATCTTTTGTGTATCCGACAAAACAATTGAAGTAATGGATTCTTTTGTCAGATTTTTCATTGCCATAATTATACTGATCCGATACTGCAACAAACCAATTTGGTGAGTGTGAATACTCAATCAGTCCGGCAATCCAAGACTTATAATCTTGTTCCGATTGTAATGTTTGCCACTCTGTTCTGATGGCGTTTTTATCATTTAACTGAAAGGTAATATCAGCTACTATTATATTGTCATAAATAGTTCCATATTGCTTTGATCCCTGAAACTGAATTTTGTCTTTATCATAAACCTGATTAATATACATTAAAGTAATTTTCAGATTTTTAGACATCTTACGAGTAATCTCTAAGCTAAAATCTTTGTAGTAAACATCCTTACCAAATTTTCCCCAATCACTTTTATAAAGGTCTTTGCCTGCAACAGGCTCTGTGCTCAATGAATTGGCTCCGGAATAGTTAACAATGATATTTGTTCCATAATCACCACCTAATTTTGTTCCTTTCTTAATAGTATAGTTTACTTCAGCTTCAAATCCAAACTCACCATTCGGTTGTGTTGCATAAGGATAGATTGATGCTAATGAATACGTGTGATATTTTGTCAATGCAGGAAGATAATTAATCAATAAGTCATTTAGATTTGCATTACGCTCACTACGGAAATTCATGTTGTCAATTCTTTTGGCGGCAAGTAATATTCCCAAACCTTTTTGAGAATAAGTTGCTTTCAAAAGTGCGGCATCACCAAACTTATAGCTGTAATTATTTAATGATGAAGGGTCGTTGTATTTATAAGCATACTCTGCATTGATGGTTACTTTACCTCTTGTAACGTCAAGTCGTCCGGCATAAGCACCAATGTTCTCAGGCAAGATATATACATTGTCATCATCTTTCTGATACTTACTCACAAATCCAAAACCTGCAGTAACCCTGGTCTTTTTATCATTCCATTTTTTTATTAAATCATTTATACCCACTTCTGCATCTACTCCTCTGACAATGCCTTCTCCGGTTTTAAAATAATAGCGTTGTTTACCAATTATACCTTTAATAAGGATTCCACTGTAAGGTTTAAATTTTACACGAACACCATCCAATGCATTATCATAACCTAGTGTTGGCTCCCAATAGGAACGCAAAATCAATCCACTGCCAAACTGCTCATAAAAATTTCCGACAGTAATAGCTAATTCGCCATTGTCATATTCTGCATAACGATGCGCAATACCACTGCCATTAAATCTTTTGTCGTAGCCAAGCAATACATTCTGATAAGTTTCGTAACGAACACCTGCTTTGAAATTACCTTTGGTAAAAACCAAATCTCCGTAACCATTAAGCAAATATTTCTCTGCTACTTCAGGTGCACTTATAGTTGAATCCTGAATGTAATACTGTCCATCAATCTGAAAACTACCATGTATTTCACCGGGAGAACTTTGTGCAAGCGATAAAGTAGGTGCACCTAAAAAAATAACCGGCAATATTCTGCCGGTTATAAGTTTTATCATTTTATTCATGAAAAGCAAATAGTTATTTATTAATTTGATTCTTTAGTAAGTGCTTTAATCTCTTCGTACATTTTATGTTCATCACCGGGTGCATAGCCTGTTTTTACTGAAACAATTTCGCCTTTTCCGTTAACTAAGAAAACATAAGGTACTGCTCCAATGTTGAGGGCTCTTTTCAGATCACCGTTGGGGTCAACATAAACTTCATAGTCCCAACCTTTGCCATTGACAAAAGGTTTAACGTTTGCCATTGTTCGTGCATCATCAACACTAATTGCTACAATTTTAACTCCTGTTTCTTTCTGCCATTCCTCGTAATGTTCACTGATGGCTGTAAGTTCATTCACACAAGGCTTACACCATGTTGCCCAAAAATCAAGCACCATCGGTTTGCCATTGTTATTTAATGTTGACGTGTTTACAGTTTTACCATTCAGATCTTTTACATCAACAGCAGGTATTGGACGTGATTCAAAAACCTGTGCCGAAGAAACTGATACTGCACATGAAAAGACTACTACTAACTTCTTTAAATGATTCATTTATTTATTAAAATTGAATTTTATCTGTTTACTACTAACTTTTGTACAGCTGAACTTTTTCCTTCTACATTAAGCGAAATAAAATAAACACCAGATGGCAAATCGGCTGTTGAAAGTACAATATTTCCTGTTGAGCTATTTACATTAAAATTCTTAACTGTTTTTCCCAACATATTTATTACTTTAACTTCAGCCTTGCTACCTGATTTAATATTATAATTAAATGCAGTTATCGAACGTGCAGGGTTAGGAGATGGCGCACTTATGCTATTTGTTTTATTTACTTCTTTTACGCCAACCGGTGTAATATGATAGTTAATGGCAAACTGAACTGAATCAAGTGGATTGTTTCCATCAAATACAGTATAGGCTACAGTAGTAGTACCAACATAACCATGTCCAAGATAATCACCTCTGAATGATCCTTCTGTTGCACCTGCATTAATAGTAGCAGGTATTGCAGATGACATCACACCTACTCCGTAACATAAAATACCCCAACAAAAGTTATGCTCTGTTCCGGGAACCTTGTAAACATCATAGGCATTCAGGCTGGCATCTATTGTATTCTGACTGTTATTAATTACATATACATAAGAATGTAATAAACTGTCTTCAACAGAGCCATAAACATCTGCAGATAATCCTGTATAGCTAAAACTTTGAGCTTTAACCAAACTTGCTGATGTAATTAAAATTAGTGCTAGTACAATTTTCTTCATGATATTTTTTTTAAAGCTGCCCCGTTATCTTAGATACCGGGACAGCAATTGATTTAATTATTTAATTGTTATTTTTTGATAAGAAACTGAATCGCCTGAACGTACTTCAAGTGTATAAATTCCTGCAGCAAAATCAGAAGTTTTTACAGTTTCATTTACTACAGAAACAGTGCCGAGATTCTTCTGGAACAACTTTCTTCCTGAAATATCAGTTAAGGAAATTGTCATTGGAAGTGATTTCTCCATTGTTGCTTTGATATTCAATACATCACTTGCAGGATTTGGGAACACTTCAAGAGTAGTTACACCTTCTATCTGATGAACAGCTGTTACACCTGTTAAATTAATATCATCAACATAAAGGTTGTTACCATAAGCATTAGTTGCTTTGAAACTTAAAAGTAAAGATGGTTGACCTACATAATTAGCTAATGAAACCGTTTTAGATTCCCATTGAGATGCTGAAGTTGGTGTAAATGCTGTGGTTTGTGCTGGTGAAGTTGATAATGCTGCACCTGCTTCATTAAATAGAGATGTCCAAGTTACTCCACAATCAGTTGATGCAAGTACCTGAAGACGATCGTTCTCCGTTGAATATTGACAATATGCTACACTGAAAGTCAACTGAGGATTCACAGCATTAGTCATATCAATTGGTGTATAAGGGTAAAGATAGTCAGATTGACCAGCTGCAGCATAAGTATAAAAGTTCATTTTTGCAGAACCACCTGCTAAGCTACCGGCAGCACTTCTAACCCATGTAGTTGCATTGTCAGGGTTATTTAGAATCCAATTTACAGGAGGAAATGTTGTAGCAAGAAAATCCTGACTGAGTGATGTTACCGGTGCTGTTGTTTGTGCAACCGATGTTTTATAATCAAGATTTATATTATGGAAAGCAGCATTACCATTAACGCTGATTAATTTAGCTGAAAAATTCTGTAATCCAGCACCTGGCAAAGTTAAATTAGGTAAAGTTAATACTACAGATGTATTTGATCCCAAATTGCCACTCCAATTATAAGTTTGCATTGTTTGTCCAACTATACCGTATTCAATGTCCGCAGAAGTAAGGTCACCGCCTCCTCCATAATTTTTTAATGTGACACTGGGGTCAATTGAACTGGTACAAGTAAATATTGATGCAAGATTTGTAATAGCCGCCAAAGGCACTACTGCTGCAGCACTACTTCTTCCGCCTTGCATAATTTCTTTAGTGGCGTCATTCTGAACAAAAGCTACAGCACGAAGCATTGGCCAATATGGCATAAACACTGTAGGTATATTAGTGGGTACATTTATTGTCCATTGTTCATCCAAAACAACTGAATCACCAACAGCCCAAGTTGCCGGCAATATTGTTCCTGTGCCATTAGGCAACATTTTACGCATTACATCAGAATAATGAGATTCACCATTTGGCGAAGTATAACCATATAAGTCCTTTTCAGTAATGGCAATACGTGCTTTTAAACTTGTTAATCCTGTCACAGCCTGTGTGGCACGAATTACGGTATGAGTATAAATAATATCGTGAGTAGGTGAAAAACTATGTGTAACATCAACTGTAAAAGGTGAAGTTGTTGCTACACGTGAGTTTAATGTTGCAACAGGAAATGAACCTGCATTACCATCCCATACATTGCCATCTAAAAATGCATGTGGTGAGTAGTTATTTGCATAAAACGATGTTCTGTTTGCTACATCAATAGTATTATACGAATAATAATTAGGCCCGTTAGATGGAATATTATTCTGATACTTAATCGGAATAGTAAATGCATTAGCATTCAATTTGGTGTTGAAACCGGGATTATTAGCTGCACAAGGCCCACAAGTTTCACCTGTGAATTCTTCAACAACTACATATCTCTGTGACTGGGCATTTGCTATACCCACTACTAAGCACGCTGCCGTTAAAATAGTAAAGATTTTTTTCATTATTATAAATATTTGATTTTAAAATTCTTGGATAAAAGTACACACTTTTCAGAATACCAATGTCTAAGAAATGCCATTTTTAATAAACTGGTAAAATCAGACCGCAAGTGAGTGTTTAAAGCTATGGTTATTACAGCGCATCATGGCAAATTGGTGTCACCTGCCATTGGTCTTTACTACAAAGTTGTGATTCAGGCTTTTGGTCGGTCAAAATCATAAATGGAATATTAGTTGTGAGCGGGCCTTTTTTAAATGGATTTCTTAAAAAACCTGCCTTTTTAAGCCATTTTCCCTCTTCCGACTTCGGAATTGCAATTGTTATGATTCCCTTCAGCTTGCTTTTAATACAAATTTGTGATAATCTCCTGATTAAAGTTTTCTGCACCTTAACAGATATACTACAATAATCAAGTAAAAACAACTTCCCTTCATCTTCATAACAAATAACATAACCCACAGGATTTTGTCCTTGATAACAAATAAAACACCGATAATTAAATCGTGGATTAGCCAATCTCCATTTTAAAAACTCTTTGCTGTAATGTTGTTTTATATTTTTTTTAAAGCCGAAATTCTTTTGAATATCAAGAATCACATGAATATCTGTTTTCTCAACTATATTAAAATTTCTATCTTCTGTGGTAAAATTATTAATCCATTTGCAATGCAATGCATGAATAAAAAAGTATTTCACATCTGCAATATGACACCATCCCATCTTCACCAATCCCGGAGTTGATTTGTCGCCTCCAAAACCAATTACTGCTAACTGATGATGCTCCCTAACATAGTTATAACATAAGGTTGCCAATTTCTCAAACAGCCCCTTTCTTCTTTGTGTTGAGTGAGTCATAGTATCTCCGGATTGAAATATTATTACTTCACTATTATTTATCTGATACCGTTCCGGAATGACACCGTAGAAACCGACCAATTTATTTTCAAAGAATGCACCAAAACCAATAAAATTTCCTGCCGGATTATCTAAATACTTCCATTTAAAATAAGCTTTGTCAACCTTCATACTGAAGCAGTTCTCCATCAGTCCGGGCAACAACCCTATTTCATCTTTCAGAAGCTGCCTAAGTTGAACTTCACTCATTTTATAAAGCCCTTTTCGTAAAGTTTAATTCTGACATTCATATAACTATTCGGCTCTTGAATCATGTTTAATCTGTTGTAAAATCTAATTTTATCTGTAGAAGTTCCTGCATTACTTCCCGATCCAGCCAAACAGAGTACTGTTTTATAACCAGCTTCAGATATTTTCTGATTAGCCTCGCCATTTGATAAACCATTTGGCAAAGCTATAACAGGACATTCGCATTTAAGCATTTCTTCAATTCTTTTTTTGGAATAATTTAATTCATGCTCAAACGTTACATCATTCTTAACAGCCGAAAGACTAACATGAGATGCAGTATGAGAACCGATTTCAACATTATTTGTAGCTATAAACTTAATATCATCCCAGTTCATCATCTTTATCGGGTAATCAGTTTCTGTAATATTCAGATACTGCTCTAAAACTGCAATACATTCAGACCGATCTATTACATCAAGTTTAAACAGATAAAATAAAGTTTTATAATAATGAGCGAACCAATTTTTGCAAGGTTGTTTAATATCGAGTACAAAGTTTTTGTCTAATGCAATGTTTATTGAAAAGCGGCTGCTATTTCGCAACAAGTTAAACAGATGATTCAGTTTCTGTGTCCAGATATAACTTTTACCATCGGCACAATCTATCACAATGTTGTGATTGCTTGGCGCCTCATAATAATGTAACACTGGTATTGCTTCTTCTATAAAATCTTTGTAGCCATCATCGAAGCTTAAAACCAACGGTGGCTTGGTGCTTCTGAAAGATTTATTTTCTATCTGACTAATTGGGATAATTTGATATTCCTTAACTAAAGACTCCAGCATCAAACGAAAGGTTTCAGGATAAATAGGCTGCCAGAAATAATCGTATTGTGATGAAATTCGATGGAAACAAAGTATTGTCACACCATTTGGTGAAGCGGGAATTAACTTCAGCAAATTTTGAAGTTGAAGCTTTACAGCAGTTTTAAAGATGATTTGTGTTGAAAAAGACATAACCCTTGTCGGGCTAAGGTATAAAAAAGAGATTTACAACAAACTATCTACCTCACTCTTGAGTGATAAAATTGCCGCCCCTGCAAAATTGTTGCCTGCTGATGAACGTTGCAAAATAATTTGACTCAGCACAATTGCCTTTTCGGTCTTGTCCAAAGAATCTGCGGCAAGATTTACTGTTGCAATTATGTCATCTTTTGCTTTTGTGATTAATGACCAGCTTTGTACAGAAACATACACTTGCTGACTAACATTATGTTCGTACTCCTGACGAATGGCAGCAAGTAAATCAACCTGAAGGTCTCGCACATTCATGCCGGGTTGTAAAATCCTGAATAAGATATTCTCCGGTTGTATGCGTTCCAGAAATACAACCATTCTTTCTACTGCCTGAAGTTTTAATGGCAGCATATCTTTTTGTATCAGTCGTCTTGCGTCAAGAAGTTTAAGTCTGTAATCGCGTTCCAACATATTTTTTATGAGCATATACATGCCACCGGCAACGATAAAAGTTGGCGCAATGATGAGGAGTGCTGTTGTTAAATTATCAAAGTTCATTTTTAGAATCCTATATTAAATCCACCGAAAAGTGTTGTTGTTTTACCATTTTTTCCATAATAAAATGGTGCAGTATAAACGTTAGCCATAGCACCTTTATTATCATCAATTTTAACACCTGCAGATAAAAAAATGTCATTAAATAATTCGTATTTTATATTCAAATCAAGTGATGTAAACTCATATTCTTTTGTTTTTAAAAATGGCAGACCCAAACCAGATTTATCTTTGCCTGTATAGGGATAAATAGGCCCAACGGCTGCTGAGGTGTATCCTGCTGAAATATATAAACCTGAAATTGGCGCGCAACGTGCACCAAGATAAATTTCCTGAGCATTGTCGCGAAGATAATGTCCCATATTAAATCTATTAGATTCGTAGGTGGTGGTATTCACAAAGTGTCTGTATGTAACCGGATTTGTTCTTGTATATTCTGCAATAAAAGTAGCTGAAGTATAAAACGGTAACATTACAGCAGCGCCTGCTTTAAGACTGTAAAAGTTTGAATGCTCATTTTTATCCATCATTCGCCCAAATGCAATTTCATCAACAAATAGTGAAATATAAAGATGCGTATATTTAATATTGTGTGAACTGATGTTAAAAAACAATTGAGAGTTTTGACCTGAATAGTTACTACCCTGCCCTGTTTTACTATGATCAAGCGATTTAAAAAACATAAACGGAATAAACATGGCAACTTCCAGTTGATCGCTATAAACAATAGAATTACCAAAACTGAAATCGAATTGTTTAAAAGGCTTTACGGTGAACATGTTGGCAGCAAAATATTTTGAAAAATATACTTGTCTGTGGTTAGGCGGATTGCCTGAGAAATAAGCTGCAGAATCATCCTTAATTTCAGAATAAAGCCATCCGTGAAAATAGTTGAACTCAAACCACTTTTTTGGATTAAGCTTAAGTTCTAATCGAGCAAAAGATGGCGCCTTTGTTGAAATAATGTTTGCACCATGATTATTACTGCCCCATTCAAAATTATCTTTTACTATTCCAACATGACCCCACTTCCAAGCATAGGCAATGCCACCACGGGTTTCATCAAAGCTTCCTCCACGTTTAGGCGAGCCAACAGCACCTTTATATTTATAATTATATCCAGGCAAGTCGTTCAGATATTTATCATCTGCAACTGCTCTACTGTCAGTATAATCGCGATAGCTTCCAAAAATACTTAGCCCTTTTCCTAAAGTTGCCCAGAATTCTCCACCTGCATATTGGCGATACATATTGTCATTTTCATTTTTATAATAACTGAATCCGCCAACTGGGTTAACTGTAATATTAAACAACGAGTCTTTAAAATAAAACAAATCCAAACGTTTTTTAAATCCCTTACCTGTAAATAATTCTTTATTAAAATCTTTTAAATAAAATGCAAGTTGTTTTTGCTGTGTCGCATTTAATTTTTCTTTTTGTGATTCGGCCGTTTGTAATGCCTCGGCAATTTGTTTTCTGGAATATGGTTTTATTGCATCGTTAAGTGTGATGATATGAAGATTAGCTAAGTCATCCATAAAATCATAAAGTGGTTTATTGAATACTGACTGAGGTACATACTGCGCAGATATATTCAATTGAAATGCAAAAGACAAAATCAAAATAAAAACCAAACGGCTTGCTTTCATAAAATTTTAAATTATGATTGCGCAAAGATGAAAAAAATAATTTAAGGAATACTTGTCCGCTATTTGCTTCTGGCACGCTTGAAAAGAATGGTGTAAAACACCATTAAGAAATAACGTACATCTGTCAGGAATGGGCTTTTCTGATAGGCTTTTAAATAGCGCATTTCTGAATCCATAATTTCTTCCATTGTTTTAGGTAGGTCAACATAGTATGGAGGAATTAGTCCGGGTTTGAACTTTTTACGCATGTCCTGAAGTTCCTTTGAATACAGACTTAAATAATGTCTGCTCAACGGGCGAACACCAACAATCTTTAAATCGCCTTTAAGTACATTCAAAATCATTGGCAACTCATCAATCCAATATTTTCGAAGCATGCGACCAACACGGCTTACCCTGAAATCGTCTTTAAACTTACCGCCCTCTTCGAGGTTGTTTTTTTCATAAACATATTCCTGCAGATATTCTGCATAGGCATGCATGGTTCTGAATTTGTAAACGCTGATAATTTTTCCGCCTTTACCAACGCGTTTCATCGGATAAATGACACCATAACTTGGGTCTTCATCATAAGCAGGATCCCTGAACTTTTCTGAAACAATATAAAGTCTATTACCTATATAACGCTCTTCTATAACTTTAAATCCGCATGAATAAAGTCTTCCCAACATTTCAGTCTTAGACAACACGCGATTATGCCCTTTTGTGATTGCATAATAAATTTGCTGTGTTACCGGTAGCTTTGGAAATACCCGTTTAAAAACAAAGTCAAAGAAATAATAAACTTTGTTTAGATATGGTGGATATTTTTCCATCAGACGTTGTTTGCGCAGGTCGTTTGTTTCGACCTTACTGACAAAAATCCCACCTTT
>Ga0073903_10000361_pt1 | contig 23393 bp, 19 predicted proteins | sample KloWWTKNB14_bulk_FD_66665 | JGI IMG/M metagenome (GOLD analysis project Ga0073903, IMG submission 66665) | Active sludge microbial communities from Klosterneuburg, Austria, studying microevolution and ecology of nitrifiers - Klosterneuburg... | ecosystem: Engineered > WWTP > Aerobic digester >... | reverse complement strand
CTGGAAGGCCCGTTCGGCGACCACACCGGCTACTACAACGCGCAGGACCACTTCCCGGTGATGACCATCACCCGCATGCACCTGCGCCGCGATGCGATCTACCAGGGCAGCTACATGGGCCGCGCGCCGCACGACGAACCGTCGGTGATGGCGATGGCGCTGAACGACGTGTTCGTGCCGATCCTGCGCAAGGTGTTCCCGGAGATCGTGGACTTCTACCTGCCGCCGGAAGCGTGCTCCTACCGGATCGCGGTGGTCAGCATCCGCAAGCAATACCCCGGCCACGCGCGCCGGATCATGATGGGCATCTGGTCGTACCTGCGCCAGTTCACCTACACCAAGTTCGTGATCGTCACCGACGACGACATCGACGTGCGCGACTGGTCGCAGGTGATCTGGGCGCTCTCGACCCGGGTCGACCCGGCGCGCGACAGCGTGATCATCGACAAGACCCCGATCGACTACCTCGATTTCTCCAGCCCCACCCCGAACCTCGGTTCGAAGCTGGGGCTGGACGCCACCAACAAGTGGCCGGCCGAGACCACCCGCACCTGGAGCAAGCCGATCGCGCTGGACCCGGCGGTGGAGAAGCGGGTCGACGCGCTCTGGTCGCAGCTGCTGCAGGCACCCTGAGCCGCGACCCTGCGCTTACTCCTGCGCGGGCTGGTCCCAGCCCGGGTCGTCGAAGCGCTGCGGATACTGCGCCAGCGCGTCCTGCATCGCCGCGAGTTCGGGCTGGCCGAAGCGTCCTTCGCGGACCGCACCGGCACCGGCGACCAACGGCGCCAGCAGGCCGTGCAGGGAGGCGTCGGCCTCCGGCTCCAGCTTGCAGTTGGCGATCATGTCGGCGACCGCGGCATCCACCTGCGCCGCCGCATCCTTCTGCTGGGCCTCGGTGAGGTGGCCCATCAGGCCATGCTGCAGCGCTTCGACCGCACTCCGGATCCGCGCCATGCCGGCGCGCAGGGGCGCATCGGTCGCCCAGCGCTGGCCCGCTGGCGGCAGCGGTGCGGCATCGACGGGCGCATCTGCATGCGCGGCATGGGCGGCATGGGCATCGTGGCCGGCGTCGGCCGCCGCCGGCGGCGCCTGCGCGGCCGGTGCCGCCGCCGCGGGTTCCGCGCCGGGCCTTGGCGAACAGCCGGCAGCCACCGCCAGCAGGACCAGCGCGGCCATGGCGGGGCGCCAGCGGGCGCGCGGCGGAATCGTGGGGACCTGCAACATGCAATCGCTCCTCGGGGATGCGGCCGGGTGGCCGGCGATGGCCGCCACCATCGCATGCGCGCAACCGCGGCGACATGACCGGGGTCAATGACGCCACGGTTGGCCGGCCCTAGCATGGCCGCCTTGTCCTTCCGGGAAGCGACCATGCAACTGGTGTGTCCCGCCGGCAACCTGCCGGCCCTGCAGGCGGCGGTGGATGCCGGCGCCAACGCGGTTTACGCAGGCTTCCGCGACCAGACCAACGCGCGCGCCTTCCCCGGCCTCAACTTCTCCGACGACGAGTTGCGCGCCGGCGTCCGCTATGCGCATGCCAAGGGCGCGAAGGTGTACCTGGCGCTCAACACCTACCCCGACAGCGCGCGCCTGAAGGACTGGCATGCGGCGGTGGACAAGGCCGCCGCGATCGGCTGCGACGCCATCATCGCCGCCGAGATGGCGGTGCTGGACTACGCCGCGCGCACCCACCCGGGCCTGCCGCGGCACCTGTCGGTGCAGGGCAGTGCCACCACTGCGCCGGCGCTGAAATACGCGTACGAACGCTTCGGCATCAGCCGCGCGGTGCTGCCGCGGGTGCTCTCGCTGCAGCAGGTGGAGCGGCTGTGCGAGCGCTCGCCGGTGGCGCTGGAGGTCTTCGCCTTCGGCAGCCTGTGCATCATGGTCGAAGGCCGCTGCCAGCTGTCCAGCTACGTCACCGGGGCCTCGCCGAACCGCCACGGCGTGTGCTCGCCGGCGAAGTTCGTGCGCTGGGACGAACACACCGATGGCAGCCGCAGCGTGCGCCTCAACGACGTGCTGATCGACCAGTTCCAGCCGCAGGAGCCGGCCGGTTACCCGACCGTGTGCAAGGGACGCTTCGAGGTCGGCAACGAGATCTTCCACGCGCTGGAGGAGCCGACCAGCCTCAACACCCTGGAACTGCTGCCGCGGCTCCAGCAGGCGGGGGTGGTGGCGCTCAAGATCGAGGGCCGGCAACGTGGCGTGGCCTACGTCAGCTCGGTCACCCGCACCTGGCGCAAGGCGCTGGACCGGCTGGCCGCGGACCCGGCGCACTGGCAGCTGCAGCCGGACTGGCAGGCGGAACTGTCGCGCCACGCCGAGGGCCACCAGACCACGCTGGGCCCGTACCACCGGGCCTGGCATTGAGGACGCACGCATGAAACTGAGCCTGGGCCCGCTGCAGTACTTCTGGCCGCGCGAACGCACCCTCGCCTTCTACCGCGAGGCGGCGGCGTGGCCGCTCGACATCGTCTACCTCGGCGAAACCGTGTGCAGCAAGCGCCGCGAACTGCGCACCGCGGAGTGGATCGAATTGGCTCAGGAACTGGCCGCCGCCGGCAAGGAGGTGGTGCTGTCCTCGCTGTCGCTGATCGAGGCCGAGTCCGAACTCGGGGTGGTCGATCGCCTCGCCGCGCACGGCGGCTTCAAGGTCGAGGCCAACGACCTCTCTGCGGTGCAGGTCTGCCGCGAGCGCGGCACCCCGTTCGTGGCCGGCCCGTCGCTGAACCTGTACAACCACCGCGCGCTGGCGCTGCTGGTCGAAGACGGCCTGGTGCGCTGGGTGCCCGGGGTGGAACAGGGCGAAACCCTGGTGCGCGAGCTCAAGCAGGCATTCGAGGCCGATGGCGGCGCGATGCCGGAACTGGAGGTGATTGGCTGGGGCCGGCTGCCGCTTGCGTATTCGGCGCGCTGCTTCACCGCGCGCGCGCTGGACGTGGCCAAGGACCAGTGCGGCTTCCGCTGCATCGACTACCCGGACGCGTTGCCGCTGGCCACCCGCGAAGGCCGCCCGTTCCTGCGCATCAACGGCATCCAGGTGCTGGGCGAGGAACTCACCGACCTCGGCCCGGAACTGCCGGCGCTGCGCGCGTTGGGGGTGGACATCCTGCGCCTGTACCCGCAGGCGGAAGGCATGGCGGACCTGGTGCGCCACTTCGACCAGGCCCGCGCAGGCGACGCCGCCGCGGCCCCACTCGGCCAGCGCAACGGTTACTGGCATGGCGAACCCGGCATGCAGGTCGCCGCCGCCGGCTGAGCCCGCTCAGGCCGCCGCGACCGGCCCCGCCATCGAAGCGTCGTCACCGCGGTAGTGTGCACCCAGGCTGCGGCGGCGCTGCAGTGCCGCCGCCAGAAGCGCCCGCGCCAGCCCGGCCTGCCAGCCTTCGGCCGCCAGTCCTTCGCATTCGTCCAGCGCCGCCTGCAGGCCGGCGTGGTTGCGCACCGGGCCCATCGCCGCCCCCATCAACGCGCGCAACCGTTGCAGCGCGGGCGGCGGCAACGCCGGGCCAAGGCCCACCCACGCCGCCTCGCCACCACGGTTCTCCGCCCCGGAAACGGCGGCCAGCCATTGCCCGAGCCGGCGACCGAACACCACGCCTTCCAGCAGCGAATTGCTGGCCAGCCGGTTGGCACCGTGGACGCCGTTGCAGGCCACTTCGCCGGCGGCGAACAGCCCCGGCAGCGAGGTGCGGCCGTCGGCGTCGGTGGCCAGCCCACCCATGTGGAAATGCGCGGCCGGGGTCACCGGGATCGGCTGCAGGCGCGGATCGATCGCATGCGCCAGGCAGGCCGCGAGCACGGTCGGGAACGCGGTTGGCCAGGCCACGCCGATGTGGCGGGCATCCAGCCACGCGCCACCCGCGTGCACCGCCGCCGCGACCCGCCGCGCCACGATGTCGCGCGGGGCAAGGTCGCCCAGCGGATGCACGCCGGCCATCAGCGGCTGGCCGTCGCGGTCCAGCAGGCGCGCGCCGGCACCGCGCAGGGCCTCGGTGACCAGCGGCAGGCTGTGCAGGCCGGGCACCGCCAACGCGGTGGGATGGAACTGCACGAATTCGAGGTCGCGGGCCGCCGCGCCCGCCGCCAATGCCAGTGCGAGGCCGCCGCCATCGGCATCCGCCGGGTTGCTGGTGGCCGCGAACAGGCCGCCGATGCCGCCCGTGGCCAGCACCACCGCGCGTCCGTCGAAGCGCTGCCTGCTGCCATCGTCGAGGGTCGCGGACACCCCGACCACCTGGCCATCGCGCACGGCCAGCGCATCCACGTCGCAGCCGGCGATGCGGCGGATCCGCGGCTGCGCGCGCGCGGCGGCCACCAGCGCGCGCATCACCGCGGCGCCGGTGCCGTCGCCGCCCGCGTGCGCGATCCGCGCGCGGTCGTGGCCGCCCTCGCGGCCGAGTTGCAGGCGGCCGTCGGCATCGCGGTCGAAGTCCACGCCGATCGCCTGCAGCCACGCGATCGCGGCCGGCGCGGACGCAGTCAGCAGTTCCACCATGGCGACGTCGTTGTGGTGGCTGCCGGCCACGCAGGTATCGCGCGCGTGCGCCGCGGGGGTGTCGCCCGCGCCCAGCGCGGCGGCGATCCCGCCCTGCGCGAGGGTGCTGGCCGCGCCCGCGGCGCCCGGCCGCCGGGTCAGCAGCAGCACCGGCGCCGGTGCGGCGGCCAGCGCCGCGGACAGGCCGGCGATCCCGCCGCCGACCACGATGATCGGCGCGTCGCCGCTCACACCCGGTCGCGGCGGCCGACCGCCAGCATGCGTTCCAGCGCGCGCCGCGCGCCGGCGGCGATCCCGGCCGGTACCTCCACCACGTACTTGCGTTCCAGCAGGCTGGCGTGGATGTTCGGCAGGGTGATCCGCTGCATGTACGGGCACAGGTTGCAGGGCTTGACGAACTCGATGCCCGGGAACCGCGACTTCAGGTTGTCGGCCATCGAGCATTCGGTAATCAGCGCCACCCGCTCCGGCTTTTCCCTTTCCAGCCAGCTGCCCATGGCGGTGGTGGAACCGACGAAATCGGCTTCGGCCAGCACCTCCGGCGGGCACTCCGGATGCGCCACCACGCGCGCGTGGAACTGCTCGCGGGTGTGCCGGACCTGCTGCGCGGTGAAGGTCTCGTGGACCTCGCAGCTGCCGTCCCACAGCACCAGCCGGATCTTCGTCTGCGAGGCGACGTGCGCGCCGAGGAAGCGGTCCGGCAGGAAGATCACGGTGTCCACCCCGAATTCGGCGGCGACCGCTTCCACCACCTCGGAGGCATTGGCGGAGGTGCAGCAGGCGTCGGACTCGGCCTTCACCGCGGCGGTGGTGTTGACGTAGCTCACCACCGGCAGCCCGGGATGGCGCGCGCGCAGGGCACGCACGTCGTCGGCGGTGATCGACGCGGCCAGCGAGCAGCCGGCCTCCAGGTCCGGGATCAGCACGGTCCGGTCCGGGGCCAGGATCTTGGCGGTTTCGGCCATGAAGTGGACGCCGCACAGGACGATGGTGTCGGCCTCGCAGGTGGCCGCGGCCTGCGCCAGCGCCAGCGAGTCGCCGGTGATGTCGGCCACCCCGTGGAAGATCTCCGGCGACTGGTAGCTGTGCGCCATGATCACCGCGCCGCGCTCGCGCTTGAGTTGCTGGATGGCGTCGATCCAGGCCAGGTGCAGCGGCACCTCCAGGCACGGCACCAGTTGTTCAAGGCGGGCACCCAGCGCGGCATGGCGCTCGGCGATCTCGGGGGTCCATCGCGGACGGAAAGCGTCTTGGCGGGTCATCGGCGGGTACGGATCGGGCGCGGCGGTGCCGCGCGGGAGTTAAGCACCGCGCGCGGGGTCAGGCGCGGGCGTGGTAGGCGGCGCGGGCCGCGTCGGCGAGGCGGGCACCGCGGTTGAGGGCGATGCGCAGCCCCAGCGGCACCTGTTCCCACGGCAGGCGGTCAAGCACGTTGCGCGCGGTCAGGCCGAGTTCGGTGTCGCCGGTCAGCACCAGCCGGCGCTGGAAGAACAGGGTATCGGCGTCCTCGCGGCGCCCGGCCAGCAGCAGCAGGTCGGTGGCAGTGCCGCGCACGGTGGCCTCGGCGGGTGCATCCACCACCACCAGCCGGTTGCCCTGCAGTTCCACCACCCAGCCGATGCCGAGGTCGCTGACCTCGATCCCGAGCCGGCGCCCGTCCATGAACTCGATCGCGCCCTCGGCGAGTGGCTGCGCCAGCGCCTGCGCCATCGCGCGTTCGATCACCCGCCGCCGCAGCGACGGCGGCACCGCCCGCAGCAACGGGGCCAGCCGGCGCGGTGGCGGGATCAGGCGCAGCAGCGGATTGGCGGCCGGCAGGGGGGATTCGGGTTGGGCATCCATGGTGGCCGCCATCATGCGCCCCGCCGCCGCGGGCGGGCCTTGATCCAGGTCAGATGCCAGTGCCTGCGCGCGGCAGGCCTCGCCGATGGCGAGGCCGACGACGCCGCTTGCGACCTCAGGGGCCACCCCGACCCGCACCGCCAGCGCGGCCGCGCGTTCGCGGACCTGGCGCTCGCGCCCGGGATCGCGCCCGCGGGCACCGGCGTGCAGCTTCAGCCGTCCCGCCAGCTGCGCCAGCCGCGCGCGCGCCGCCAGCAGCAGGACCAGGCCATCGTCGATGCCATCGATCGCAGTGCGTACCGGCGTCAGCCCGGGAACAGGTCTGGTCACGTCCACCTCCACTGGTCGCCGCAGGCGCGGCGACGCCCGCCATCATTCTGCAGCAGCGCCCACGCGCGCGCTGATGCAGGTCAAGCCGGGATCCCGCACCGGCGTCGCCGCGGCCTCGCGCTTGCCGGCCGGGTCAGTCCGGCAGCAGCGCGCGGATCACCTCGCCGGCCAGCTCGACCGGGCTGGCACGGTCCGCGTGCAGGTGCAGTTCGGGATGCTCGGGGGCTTCGTACGGCGAATCGATGCCGGTGAAGTTGCGCAACTGGCCGGCGCGCGCCTTCGCATACAGCCCCTTCACGTCGCGTTGCTCGGCCACCGCCAGCGGGGTGTCGACGAACACCTCCAGGAACTCGCCGGGTTCGAACAGCGCGCGCGCCATCTCGCGTTCGGCGCGGAACGGGCTGATGAAGCTGACCAGCACGATCAGGCCGGCGTCGGTCATCAGCTTGGCCACTTCGGCCACCCGGCGGATGTTCTCGACGCGGTCCTCGTCGGTGAAGCCCAGGTCCTTGTTCAGGCCATGGCGGACGTTGTCGCCATCCAGCAGGTAGGTGTGCTGGCCCATCGCCAGCAGCCGCTTCTCGACCAGGTTGGCGATGGTCGACTTGCCGGCGCCGGACAGGCCGGTGAACCACAGGCAGCGCGGCGACTGGTGCTTGATCCGCGCGCGCGCCGCCTTGTCCACGTCCAGGTGCTGCCAGTGGATGTTGCCGGCGCGCCGCAACGCGAAGTCCAGCGTTCCGGCGGCGACGGTGGCGTTGCTCTGGCGGTCGATCAGGATGAAGGCGCCGAGCGCACGGTTGCGCGCGTACGGCTCGAACGCGAGCGGCTGGTCGAGGTGCAGGTTGCAGCAGGCGACCTCGTTGAGCTCCAGGTGCTTGGCGGCCAGGTGCTCCTGGGTGTTGACGTCGACCTTGTGCTTGATCTCGGTGACCGAGGCGCCGACCGTGCGCGTGCCCAGCTTCAGCAGGTAGGGCCGGCCCGGCAGCAGGCGCTCGTCGCCCATCCACAGCAGGTGCGCGGCGAACTGGTCGGCGACCTCCGGCGGATCGATCGCGGCGGCGATCACGTCGCCGCGGCTGGCATCGACCTCGTCGGCCAGGGTCAGGGTGACCGCCTGGCCGTCGCCGGCGTGCGCAAGGTCGCCGCCGGCAGTGACGATCCGCGCCACCGTCGAGCGCCGTGCCGAAGGCAGCACCACCACTTCGTCGCCGACCGCGACCCGGCCACCGGCAACGGTGCCGGCGAAGCCGCGGAAATCCTGGTTGGGACGATTGACCCACTGCACCGGCAGGCGGAATCCGGTGGCCTGGGTGGCCGGCTCCACCTGCACGGTTTCCAGGTGCTGCAACAGGCTGGGACCGCGATACCACGGCATCGCCGCGGACCCGTCGACCATGTTGTCGCCGCGCAGCGCCGACAGCGGGATCGCCTGCACGTTGGCGATGCCGAGCTGCGTGGCGAGGTCGCGGTAGCCGGCGACGATGGAATCGAACACGTCCTGCCGGTAATCCACCAGGTCCATCTTGTTCACCGCCAGCAGAACGTGGCGGATGCCGAGCAGCGAGGCGATGTAGCTGTGCCGGCGGGTCTGGGTCAGCAGGCCCTTGCGCGCATCCACCAGCACCACCGCCAGGTCCGCGGTGGATGCGCCGGTGGCCATGTTGCGGGTGTACTGCTCGTGGCCGGGGCAGTCGGCGACGATGAACTTGCGCCGTTCGGTGCCGAAGAAGCGATACGCGACGTCGATGGTGATGCCCTGCTCCCGCTCCGCGGCCAGGCCATCGACCAGCAGCGCGAAATCGAGCTCGCCGCCCTGGGTGCCGTGCCTGCGGCTGTCCGCTTCCAGCGCGGCGACCTGGTCGTCCAGCAGCAGTTGGGTGTCGTGCAGCAGGCGCCCGATCAGGGTGCTCTTGCCGTCGTCCACGCTGCCGCAGGTGATGAACCGCAGCAGGCCCTTGGATTCGTGCTGTTGCAGGTAGGCGGCGATGTCCGGGGCCATCAGAAGTACCCCTCCTGCTTCTTCTTTTCCATCGATGCGGCGGGATCGTGGTCGATCACCCGGCCCTGCCGTTCCGACGACGTGGCCACCAGCATCTCGGCGATGACCTTTTCCAGCGTGTCCGCCCCGGATTCGATCGCGCCGGTCAGCGGGTAGCAGCCCAGGGTGCGGAAGCGCACGCGCTTCAACGCCGGCACTTCGTCCGCGCGCAGCGGCAGGCGCTCGTCGTCGACCAGGATCAGCGCGCCGTCGCGTTCCACCACCGGGCGCTCGCGCGCCAGGTACAGCGAGGGCACCGGGATGTTTTCGCGGTAGATGTACAGCCAGACGTCGAGTTCGGTCCAGTTGCTGATCGGGAACACCCGCACCGACTCGCCGGCATGGATCCGGGTGTTGTACAGGTTCCACAACTCGGGGCGCTGGTTCTTCGGGTCCCAGCGGTGCTGGTCGTTGCGGAAGCTGAAGATGCGTTCCTTCGCGCGCGACTTCTCCTCGTCGCGGCGCGCGCCACCAATCGCCGCATCGAAGCCCCACTTGTCGAGCGCCTGCTTCAGCCCCTGGGTCTTCATCACGTCGGTGTGCACGGTTGCACCGTGGCTGATCGGGCCGATGCCGCGGGCCACGCCGTCGGGGTTGGTGTGCACGCGCAGTTCGATGCCGGTCTCGGCGGCGCGGCGGTCGCGGAATTCGATCATCTCGCGGAACTTCCAGCCGGTATCCACGTGCAGCAGCGGGATCGGCGGGCGCGCGGGATGAAACGCCTTCGCCAACAGGTGCAGCAGCACCGAGCTGTCCTTGCCCACGGAATACAGCATCACCGGGTTGCGGAATCCGGCCGCGACCTCACGGAGGATATGGATGCTTTCGGCTTCCAGCCGGTCGAGGTGGGAGGGTGCTGCGTCCAAGGCGAAAGGTGCGTTCTTCGAAGATCGCGCAGGATATCAGTAGGCCTTCCCGGACCGCAGTCGAAGCACATTCTCCGGCGGCATGAAGGCATCACTGCGCGCGGCTTGCCAGAAGTCCTGGAACACCGCGTGCCCGGGGATGCGGCCGCCCAGCAGGTCGCCCGGCTCGAGGAAGCGGTACAGCGCCCCCAGCGAGCGCACGTGGGTCGGCGACACCCGCCGCAGGATGTGCTCCGGCCCCAGCTGGTCCGGATGCTCCAGCCCGGCCGCGCACAGCAGGTCGCGCAATGCATGCAGGGTGTTGGCGTGGAACTCGGCGACCCGGCTGGCCTTGTCCGGCACGTCCAGCCGCTTCCAGCGCCCCGGGTCCTGGGTGGCGATCCCGGTCGGGCAACGGTCGGTGTGGCAGGCCATCGACTGGATGCAGCCCAGCGCGAACATGTAGCCGCGCGCGGCGTTGCACCAGTCCGCGCCCATCGCCAGGGTGCGCGCGATGTCGAATGCGCCGACGATCTTGCCGGCGGCGCCGATCCTGATCCGGTCGCGCAGTTCCAGCCCGACCAGGGTGTTGTGGACCAGCATCAGCGCCTCGTGCATCGGCACCCCGACATGGTCGATGAATTCCGCCGGCGCCGCGCCGGTGCCGCCTTCGGCGCCATCGACGACGATGAAGTCGGGGAGGATCCCGCTCTCGTGCATCGCCTTGGCGATGCCGAACCATTCCCACGGATGGCCGATGGCGAGCTTGAAGCCGACCGGCTTGCCGCCGGACAGCTGGCGCAGGCGGGCGATGAAGTGCAGCAATTCGAGCGGCGTGGAAAACGCGGAATGGCGGGCCGGCGAGACGCAGTCACGGCCCATCGGAACGCCGCGGGTCACCGAGATTTCCGCGCTGACCTTGGCCGCCGGCAACACGCCGCCGTGGCCGGGCTTCGCGCCCTGCGACAGCTTCACTTCGATCATCTTCACCTGCGCATCGCGCGCGTTGGCGGTGAAGCGCTCCTCGCTGAAGCTGGAATCCTCATTGCGGCAACCGAAGTAACCCGAGCCGATCTCCCACACCAGGTCGCCGCCGGCCTCGCGGTGGTACGGCGAGATCGAGCCCTCGCCGGTGTCGTGGTAGAAGCCGCCGCGCTTCGCTCCCGCGTTCAGCGCCCGGATCGCCGCCGCCGACAACGAGCCGAAGCTCATCGCCGAAATGTTGAACACGCTGGCCGAATAGGGTTGCGCGCACTCAGCGCCGATCACGATGCGGAAATCCGGGGACGCGATCGCCGCGGGCGCCAGCGAATGGTTGATCCATTCGTAGTCGATGCCGTAGACGTCCTGCTGGGTGCCGAACGGGCGCACGTCGTTGAGGCGCTTGGCGCGCTGGTAGACCAGCGCCCGCTGCTGGCGCGAGAACGGCACCTCGGCAAGGTCGGATTCGATGAAGTACTGCCGCATCTCCGGCCCGATCGATTCCAGCCCGTAGCGGAAATGCGCCAGCAGCGGGTAAAGGCGGCGCAGGGTGCTCTTGCGCTGCAACAGGTCGATGGTCCCAAGCGCGGCCAATCCGCCGAACAGCACCACCCCCGCCCACCAACCCGGCATGCGCAGGGCCAGCAGCAGGGATGCAAGCGTCAGCAACAGGCTGGCTGCGTAAACGGCGTAGCGGGACACGGCGGCTCCATCGTTGCGCTGGTGCCCGGAGTCGGGATCGAACCGACATACCCTCGCGGGTGAGGGATTTTAAGTCCCTTGCGTCTACCAGTTTCGCCATCCGGGCTTGCGCGGAAGCTTACGCGATGTATGGCTGCCCGGCCCGCGGCGCGCGGCTGTGCCGGGGTCACGCCGCGAGTACGTCCATGCAGGCTAATCGGCGGCGTCCATGCCGCCGATTGTCCCCGGCACAGCCGCGCGCCACGACCCGGGCACCGACCTCCATCGCCTCGCAGCAATATCCGGATCCCGCAAAACAAGAAACCCCGCCGAAGCGGGGTTTCGTGTCTGGAGGCCGAGGTCGGAATTGAACCGGCGTACGCGGATTTGCAGTCCGCTGCATAACCACTCTGCCACCCGGCCGGTGACGTGAACTGCAGATGCGCCTGCATCTTACTGAAACAACAAAGCCCCGCGTAACGGGGCTTCGTCTTGAAACTGGAGCGGGAAAAGGGACTCGAACCCTCGACCCCGACCTTGGCAAGGTCGTGCTCTACCAACTGAGCTATTCCCGCGTTGAGCCCGCCATTTTACGGGTTCATTCCGGAGTGTCAACACCTTGCGCTTCCTGCCTGCTCAGGGCCGGCCACGCCGCGCGGGCGTACTCGAAGCCGGACCACAGGGTCAGCAGCGCCGCCGCCGCCAGCAGCCATTCGCCGATCTGGAAGATCGGCAGCCCCAGCAGGGGCTCGCGGTACAGCAGGAACCCCAGCGCCACCATCTGCACCACGGTCTTGACCTTGCCGACCGTGGCGACCGCCACCTTCGCCCGCTGGCCGAGTTCGGCCATCCACTCGCGCAGGGCCGACACCGCGATCTCGCGGCCGATGATCACGCTGGCCCACAGCGCCATCCAGATCGTGTGGTGGTACTGCACGGTGATCACCAGCGCGGTCGAGATCATCAGCTTGTCCGCCACCGGGTCCAGGAACGCACCGAACGCCGAGAACTGGTGGTAGCGCCGCGCGATCCAGCCGTCCAGCCAGTCGGTCAGCGACGCGAACACGAAGATCGCGGTCGCCGCGATATTCGTCCAGCGGTAGTCCAGGTAATAGACCACCACCAGCACCGGGATCATCGCGATCCGCGCCAGCGTCAACCATGTGGGTATCGTCAGCTTCATCCCTGCTCCTGCTCTTGCGCCGCGCCTGGTTCCAGTGCGCCCTGCCCCAGTCCGTGCAGGTTCGCCCAGATGCGTTCGGCCAGCGCACGGTTGACCCCTTCGACCCGGGCGATGTCGTCGACCGCCGCGGCCTTCAATCCTGACAGACCACCGAAATGCCGCAAGAGGGCCGCACGCCGGCGCGGCCCGATCCCGGCGATGTCCTCCAGCCGGCTGCTGTTGCGCGCCTTCTGCCGCTTGCCGCGGTGGCCGGTGATGGCGAAGCGGTGCGCCTCGTCGCGCACCTGCTGGACCAGCTGCAGCGCCGGCGAAGCCGCGCCGGGCCGCACTTCGCGCCCATCCGGCAGCAGCAGGGTTTCCGCACCTGCCTTGCGCGCCGGGCCCTTGGCTACCCCGACCACGGCCACGCCGACGACACCGCTTTCCTGCAGCACCGCCTGCGCCTGCGCCACCTGCCCGGCGCCGCCGTCGATCAGCAGCACGTCCGGCAGCACCGCTTCGGGCTCGCCTTCGGTCGGCGGCCGGAAGCGCCGCTGCAAGGCCTGGTGCATCGCCGCGTAGTCGTCGCCGGGCTCGATCCCGCCGATGTTGTAGCGGCGGTACTGCTTGCGCACCGGCCCGGCCGCATCGAACACCACGCAGGACGCCACCGTCGCCTCGCCCATCGTGTGGCTGATGTCGAAGCATTCGATCCGCTTCGGCGCCTCCACCAGCCCGAGCAGGTCGCGCAACCCGTCCAGCCGCGCCTGCTGCGCACTGCTGCTGGTCAGTTCGGTGGCCAGCGCCAGTTCCGCGTTGCGCCGGACCAGGTCCAGGTGCGCCGCGCGCTCGCCGCGCACGCTGCTGCGCAGTTCGACCTTGCGCCCGGCGTGCTCGGCCAGCGCGCGTTCGATCAGTTCGCGTTCGGGGATGTCGCGGTCGAGCACGATCTCCGCCGGCGGCGGTTGCTCGGCGTAGTACTGGGAGACGAACGCAGCCAGCACCGCAGCGGCGCTGTCCTCGCCATTGGTCTTCGGGAAGAACGCGCGGGTGCCGAGGTTGCGGCCGTCGCGGAAGGCGAGCATGAGCACGCAGGCCAGCGCGCCCTGCATCGCCACCGCCAGCACGTCGAGGTCGGCATTGCGGCCATCGACGTACTGGCGCGACTGCAGCTTGCGGATGGCACCGACCAGGTCGCGCAACCGCGCCGCCTGCTCGAACTCGAGCGCGTCGCTGGCCTGCTGCATCGCCGTCGTCAGCTCATCGGTGAGTTCGCCACTGCGGCCATCCAGGAACAGGCCCGCGCGGCGCACCGCGTCGGCGTACTCGTCCACCTCCACCAGGCCGACGCAGGGCGCGCTGCAGCGGCCGATCTGGTGCTGCAGGCATGGCCGCGAGCGGTTGCGGAACACGCTGTCCTCGCAACTGCGCAGGCGGAACAGCTTGTGCATCAGGTTCAGCGTCTCGCGCACCGACGTCGCGCCCGGATACGGGCCGAAGTAGCGCCCCGGCAGCGCGCGCGGCCCGCGGTGGAACGCCAGCCGCGGCCACTGCTCGCGGGTCAGCAGCACGAACGGATAGCTCTTGTCGTCGCGCAGCAACACGTTGTAGCGCGGCTGCAGCGACTTGATCAGCTGGTTTTCCAGCAGCAACGCATCCGCTTCGCTGCGGGTGACCGTGATCTCGATCCTGGCCACCTGCGCCAGCATCGCCATGATCCGGGTCGGCTTGGGGGTTGCGTTGAAATAGCTGCCGACGCGGTTGCGCAACGCGCGCGCCTTGCCGACATACAGCACCGTGCCGTCGGCGGCGGTCATCCGGTACACCCCTGGTGCGGCCGGCATCGCCGCGGCCACCGCCTTGCCGTCGAACGCCTCGGCTTCCGCACCCGGCTGGTGCCCGCTCATGCGTCCGGCCTCATCGCGGCGCGCTCAGAAGCGTCCCTGGCGGATGCGCTCGACCACGCCCAGCGCCGCCGCGTCGACCAGCTTGAATGCCTTCTCGAAATCGCGCGCATCGCCGTAATACGGATCCGGCACGTCCTTCCTGCCGACGCCGCTCCATTCCAGCAGCAGCTCCACGTCGCCATGCGCGGTGCGTGGCTTGCGCATGCGCGCATCGTGCAGGATGGTGCGGTCGGCGCAGAGGATGAAATCGAAGGCGTCGAAGTCGTCCGCCTGCAGCGCGCGCGCGCGCTGTGCGGCGATGTCGATGCCGTGCCGCTTCGCGCAGGCGATGGCGCGCTCGTCCGGCGCATGGCCGATGTGCGAACGACCGGTGGCCGCGGAATCCACCCGCACCTTGCCGCCCAGCCCGGCTTCCTGCAGCCGCGCCAGCAACACGCCTTCCGCCATCGGCGAGCGGCAGATGTTGCCCAGGCACACCATCAGCACGCCCAGCGTCCTCGTCATCACGCGTCGATCCCCCGCTGCATGCGGTGCATGTCCTGCGCGCGCGCGAGGTCTTCCTCGGTATCCACCCCGGGCGGGAATGGCGACGGCGCCAGCCGCACCGCGATCCGCCAGCCAGCCTCCAGCGCGCGCAGCTGTTCCAGCGATTCGGTGCGCTCCAGGTCGCCCGCCGGCAGCGCCGCGAATGCGCGCAGGGCGGAGGCGCGGTAACCGTAGATGCCGATGTGGCGCAGCCAGCGTCCGCTCGGCATCTGCGTGCGGTCGACCGCGAACGCATCGCGCGGCCACGGCACCGGCGCGCGGCTGAAGTACAGCGCATCGCCGCTGCCGGCCAGCACCACCTTGACCACGTTCGGATCGAGCAGGGTTTCGATGTCGTCGATCGGCGCGGCCAGGGTGGCGATGCCGGCGCCGCTGGCGGCGACCGCGCGGGCCACGCAGGCGATGCCGTCGGCCGGCGCGAATGGCTCGTCGCCCTGCAGGTTGACCACGATGGTGTCGTCGCCCCAGCCGGCGATGCCGGCGCACTCGGCCAGGCGGTCGCTGCCGGAGGCGTGCGTGGCCGAGGTCATCGCGACCTGCACGCCGCTGCCGTCCAGGGCATCAGCGATGCGGGCGTCGTCGGTCGCCACCCAGGCCTCGCGCGCACCGGCGGCCAGCGCGCGCCGCGCGACGTGCAGGACCATCGGTTCGCCGCCGATCAGGCGCAGCGGCTTGCCGGGCAGGCGCGAGGCCGCGTAGCGGGCGGGAATGGCGACGACGAAATCGGTGCTTGTCATGGGTCGGATTATCGCCGGTCGTCGGTGCGGCTGGGGTGTGCTTCGCCGCTCAGGCTTCGCGTCCAGCTACGATTCGCGGCCGCGCGCCATCCATGGCGCGCTCGAAGCACACCCCAGCCGCACCGACGACCCCGACCCTCATCGTGATCCGACACATGAAGGTCACCTGCTCCGCGCCGGCAACCGATCCAGCAACGCCAGCCAGAATGGCTCCGGCAGCACCGCCTCGACCGGCACCATGAAGGCCTGCGCATCCACCAATCCCGCGCATTTCACCGCGTCCTTCGCGGTCATCAGCACCGGCAGGCGGCTGCCGAAGTCGAAATCGGGCGCGGCGTAGGCATGGTGGTCGGGGAACGCATGCGGCACCACCGCGATCCCGGCATCGCGCAGCATGGCGAAGAAACGCTCCGGGTCGCCGATCCCGGCCACCGCATGCACGCGCTGGCCGGCGAACATCGCCAGCGGCTGCGGGCGCCCGCCGTGCAGGGGCTGCACGGCGCCGACCTGCAGCCGCATCGGCCATTCGCCGAGGCCTGGCGGGCGCGCTGCCACGCCCTCGCCGGCGACGCCGAGGTTGAGTACCCGGAACCCGCAGTCCGCCGCGCGTTCCACCGGCTCGCGCAGTGGACCGGCCGGGAGCAGGCGGCCGTTGCCGTAGCGACGACGCGCGTCCTGCACTTCGATCTCGATGTCGCGCGCGAGCCGGTAGTGCTGGAGGCCATCGTCGCAGACGACGATGTCGCAGCCGGCGGCGACCAGCGCGCGCGCGGCCGCTACCCGGTCGCGGTCCACCCGAACCTTGGCCGCGGTCGCGCGCGCGATCAGCAACGGCTCGTCGCCGACCAGCGAGGCGGCGGCATCGGCGTCCACCCAGCGCGGCGTTGCTTCGTGCTCGCGGCCGTGGCCGCGGCTGGCGATGCCGGGGGTCCAGCCCGCGGCGCGCAGGCGCGCGACCAGTGCGATCACCAGCGGGGTCTTGCCGGTGCCGCCGGCGGTGATGTTGCCGACCACGACCACCGGCACGGCCACCCGCTGCTTGTGCAACCAGCCGCGGCGATAGGCCCCGCGCCGCAGCGCGGTGAGCCCGCCATAGAGCGTGGACAGCAGGCGCGCGTGCAGCGGTGGCGGGCTGCCGTCGTACCACCAGGCCGGCGCTTGCGGCAAGCGGCGCCGGCTCATGCCGGTTGCCCGTTGCCTTCCCGGAACTGCATCGCATGCAGGTGCGCATACACGCCACCGCGCGCCAGCAGCTCGGCATGGGTGCCCTGCTCCACCAGCCGGCCGGCATCCAGCACCAGCACCTGGTCGGCATGTTCGATGGTCGACAGCCGATGCGCGATCACCAGCGTGGTGCGGTCCGGGATCAGCTGCGCCAGCGCATCCTGCACCAGCCGTTCGGACTCGTTGTCGAGCGCCGCGGTGGCCTCGTCGAGGATCAGGATCGGCGCGTCCTTGAGCATCGCGCGGGCGATCGCCAGGCGCTGGCGCTGGCCGCCGGACAGCTTGCCGCCCTTGGCGCCGATGTGGGTCGCCACGCCGTCCGGCAGGTTCGCCACGAACTCCATCGCGTTGGCGCCTCGCACCGCCGCCTCGATCCGCTCCGGCGCGGCCTCCTGCATCTCGCCGTAGGCCACGTTGTCGGCCACGCTGCCGTCGAACAGCATCACCTGCTGGCCGACCAGCGCGATCTGCCGGCGCAGGTCGGCGAGCGGGTAGTCGGCGAGCGGATGGCCGTCGAGCAGGATCTGCCCGCGTTCGGCTTCGTAGAAGCGCGGGATCAGCTTGGCCAGGGTCGACTTGCCGCTGCCGGAGCGGCCGACGATGGCGGTGACGGTGCCCGGCCGGGCCACGAAGCTGATGGCATGCAGCGCCGGCGCGTCCTGGCCTTCGTAGCGCGCGTCGACCTCGTGGAACTCGATCAGCCCGCGCGCGCGCTGCAGCGGGCGGGTGCCCTGGTCGCGTTCGCTGGGTGCGTCCATCACCGAGAACAGCCGCTCGGCGGAGCTGATGCCACGCTGCAGCATGCTCTGCACGTTGGTGAGCTGGCGCAGCATCGGCACCAGGCTGACCATCGCGGTCATCAGGGTCATGAAGTCGCCGGCGGTCAACCGGCCCTGCGCGGCCTCGAAGCCGGCCGCGACCAGCATCACCGCCACCCCGACCGCGCCCAGTCCCTGCACCAGCATCGACAGGGTGCCGCGGGTGACCTCGATCTTCAGCGCCAGCCGCAGGTTCTGCAGGGTCTGCTCGCCGTAGCGCGCCATTTCCGCCGGTTGCGCGCCGTAGGCCTTGACGTCCTGCTGCGCATGCAGGGCCTGGTCGGCGGTCTGCAGCATGCCCGCCGCGGATTCCTGGATGGCGTGGTTCAGCCGCCGGTAGCGCCGGCCCACCTTGCCCATCATCCAGGCCATCGCCGGCGCCAGCAGCAGCAACACCAGCGAAACCCGCCAGCTGGTCCAGAACATCACCGCGAGCGTGGCGAGGATGCCCAGGGTGTTGCTGGCCATCACCTTCAGTGCATCCACCGCGGCCTGCGCCACCTGCTCGCTGTCGGCGCCCAGGCGGGTCAGCATCGACGGCACCGGCTCGGTGTCGAAGCGCGCCCCCGGCAGGTGCAGGTACTTGTCCATCAGCTGCATGCGCAGGTCGCGCGCCACCCCGCGCCCGGAGCGGGCGATCGTGTAGTCCGCGGCCAGGCCGAACAGCCCGCGCGCCAGCAGCAGGATCACCAGGCCGGCCGGCAGCCAGTAGCTGAACGCCTTCTCGACGAAGATGTCGTCGACGATCGGCCCGAGCAGCTTCAGGGTCCCGGCACTGGCCGCGGCTTCCAGCGCCATCGCCAGCATGCCGATCGCGATCAGTCCCCAATACGGCTTCGCGTATTGGCGCAGGCGCTTGTAGGTGATGGAGGTCGCGACCTCGCTCACCGGGCGCTGGCCCCGCCCGGGCTTGGCGCGGTGGCGATCGCGACCCTGCGGAAGCCGAGCTGGCCCAGCGCGTCGAGGGCGGTCACCACCGACTGGTGCGGGGTGCGTGCATCCGCGCGCAGCAGCACCGCGCGCTCGCGGTCGTCGCCGGCGACGTCGCGCAGCGACTGCTTCAGGGACTCCAGGTCGGTGCGCAGCACCTCGCGGTCGCCGACGAAGTAGCGCCCCTGCGCATTGACCAGCACGCTCAGCGCCTTCGATTGCGCTTGCGAAGGGCTGCCATCGGCGCGCGGCAATTCCAGCTTCAGGACCGAGCGCGCATCGAAGGTGGTGGTGACCACGAAGAAGATCAGCAGGCACAGCAGCACGTCGATCAACGGGATCAGGTTGATCTCCGGGGTATCGTCGTCGCGAAAGTCCCTGATCCGCACGCGCGCCTCAGCCTGGCTTCACGGCCGGGTTCGTCCCCGGCGCAGCCGGCGCGGGGGCGGCGTCGAGCACGTCCATGAGGCGGATCGCCTCGTGCTCCATGTCGACGATGTAGCCGGCGATGCGGCCGCGGAAATAGCGGTGGAAGGCCAGCGCAGGGATCGCCACCAGCATCCCGGTGGCGGTGCACACCAGCGCCTTGCCGATGCCACCGGCCAGCTGGTTGGCGTCGCCGATGCCGTGGTCGAGGATGCCGAGGAACATCTCGATCATGCCGACCACGGTCCCGAACAGGCCCAGCAACGGCCCCGCCGCGGCGATCGTGCCCAGCGTGTTCAGGTAGCGCTCCATCCGGTGCACCAGGTGGCGGCCCACGTCCTCCACCCGCTCGCGGATCTCTTCGCGGCTGCGGTTGCGCACGTCCAGCGCGGCCGCCAGCAGCGCGCCCAGCGGCGCGGTGGAGCGCAGCGAATCGACGTGCGCCGGATCCAGCGACTTGCCGCGCGCGACCCACGCCCGCACCTCGTCGCCAAGCCCCGGCGGCAGCACGCGTTCCCGGCGCAGGCTCCAGAAGCGCTCGACGATGATCGCCAGCGCCAGCGCCGACAGCAGCAGCAGCGGGATCATTGGCCAGCCACCGGCCCGGATCAGTTCCAGCACGCGCCAATCCTCCGGCCCTCACGGCCGTTGCATCTCCGGCGCGTAGCATAGCCCAGCCGTTCCGTGCCGCCGTCGCGCCGCATCCCACAAGCGCGGCCGGGCCATGCGGCGTTCGTCCACCAGCAGGCCCGGGCGCTGCACCCCTGCCTGCCGCAGCCAGATCCGCACCGCGCCTGCGCGCGCCGTATCCAGCACTTCCGCGCCACCATCGCACCAGCGCCGCACCACCTCCGCGCGCGGATGGCCGAAGCGGTTGCCGGCGCCGGACGACACCACCGCCAGCCGCGGCCGGGTGGCGGCGACGAAGGCCTTGCTGGAGGAGCCGGCGCTGCCGTGGTGCGGGACCACCAGCACGTCGGTGCGCAGGGCCCGGGGGGCGACACGCAGGAGTTTCGATTCGACGACGTTGCCGATGTCGCTGGTCAGCAACGCGCTGCCGTGCGCACTTTCGATGCGCAACACGCAACTGGCTTCGTTGCCGAGATAGGGGAACCAGGGCGTCGGATGCAGGAAGCGGAAACGCACGCCGTCCCATTCCCAGGACTGCCCGGCGCTGCACGCCGTGATCCCGGGCGCGGGGCTGCCGGCCGGCGCCAGCAGCGCCGCCACCGGGAACGCCTTCGCCACCGATGCCCAGCCGCCGGCGTGGTCGTTGTCGCCATGGCTGAGCACGGCCGCATCCAGCCTGCGCACGCCCAGCGCGTGCAGGGCCGGCACCACCGCACGTTCGCCGGCATCGAAGCCGTCCCGCATCGCCGGCCCCATGTCGTACAGCAGGCTGTGGCGCGCGGTCCGCACCAGGACCGACAGCCCCTGCCCGACATCGATCACCACCAGCTCCACTTCGCCATGGCGCGGCAAGTCCAGCGGCGGATGCAGCAATGGCAACCCCAGCAACAGCGCCAGCGGCTTGCCGGGCACTCCGCGCGGCAGCAGCAGCCAGAACGCCGACAGCAGTGCCAGCGGCAACGCGAACCAGCGCGGCTCCGGCAGCCAGGCCATCGCCAGCGGGCTGTCGGCGATCCGCGCGAGCGCCGGCCACAGCAGGTCGAAGGCCTGCGCGGACAGCCACCAGCCGGCTTCACCCCACCCGCCATGCAGGCTTTCCGCAAGCACGCCCAGCAAGGCCAGCGGAATCACCACCAGGCTCCACCACGGCACCGCCGCCAGGTTGGCCAGCGGGCCGGCGAACGAGGCCTGCCCGAACAGCATCACGGTCAGCGGCAGCAAGCCCAGCGTGGCCACCGCCTGCGCCGCGACGAATCCGCGCAGCATCGCCCAGCGTCGCCGCCCCTGGTCCGGCGGCAGGCACCACAACAGCCACGCCACCCCGGCAAAGCTGAGCCAGAATCCCGCGCCCAGTACCGCCAGCGGATCCAGCAGCAGCAGGACGATGCAGCCCAACGCGAGGGTGTCGGCAAGCCGCTGGCGGCGTCGCAGGCAGCGCGCCGCGACCAGCGCCGCGATCATCACCGCGGTACGCAGGGTCGGCAGCGCGAAGCCGGTCATCGCCGCATACGCAAACGCACCGGCCACCGCCGCGAAGCCGGAGGCGAATGGCCGCGGCACGTGGCGGCACAGGCCTGGAACGACCCACCACGCCGCCGCCGCGAACAGCGCGAAGAAGCCCGCGACCAGGCCGACGTGGAAGCCGGAGATCGCGATCAGGTGGGTGAGCCCGGCCGCGCGCAGGCGCGACCAGTCGCGATCGTCGAGGCCACGGGTATCGCCAAGCGCCAGCGCACGGATGAAGCGCGCGGAAGCCACCGGCAGCGCCGCCGCGATCCGCCCGCTCATGCGTTCGCGCCAGGCATCGATCCCGGTCGGTGCCGCGAGCCGCAGCGCCAGCGCCGGTTCCAGCACGTAGCCGGTGGCCGCGATGCGCGCCGCCATCGCCTGCATTTCGCCATCGTTGCCACCGGGGTTGCGCAGCGCTTGCGGTACCCGCAGCTGCACGTGGAAGCGCCAGCGGCTGCCGGCGACCAGGCCGGCCCGGTTGCGCGGATCGTCGTCGAACGACCCGATCCGCAAACGCTTGCCGCGCAGCGCCGGCGGCTGGGTTGGATCGGCATCCACCACGAATTCGAAGCGGGTGCGGCGGACTTCGTGCAGCGGCAGGCCGACGATGCGCCCGCTCACCTCATGCGCCTTGCCCTCCAACGCGGCCGGGATCTGCCGGTGCAGCGCGGCCGCGGCGTGCAGCCCGGCGAAGCCGAAGCCGAGCAGCAAGACCCCCAGCACCCGCGCGCGCCGCGCGCGCCACGCCAGCGCGATCCCGGCGAGCAACGACATGACCAACAGCGGCCATGCCGGCAGGAACGGCCACCACAGGCAGGCGCACACGCCAGCCAGCAGGGCCGCGGCGCAGGTGGGACCGGAGAATGGAGAGTCATTGCTCACGCCGACAGCGTGGCGATGCTCCCGATGATTCGCGATCGGCAATGAACCCGCTGTTTCCTCAGGGAACTCCGACATCCGCGGAATCGTCCGGGCCGGGCCCGGGTGGGCAAGGTTCGAGCGCGCCATGGATCACGCGCGGCCGCGCATCGGAGCCGGATGCGAAGCCTGAGCAGCGAACATTGCCCGCCGGGGACCGGCCCGGACGCGACGGGCTAGACCTCGTGCGTAGCCAGTTCCCGCAGCTTGCCCTCGTGCAACTCCAGTACGCGATCCAGCCTGCGCGCCAGGCTGCGGTCGTGGGTCACCAGCACCAGGCTGGTGCGCTGGGCGCGGTTGAGCTCCAGCATCTGCGCGAACACGTGCGCCGCGGTCTTCTCGTCGAGGTTGCCGGTGGGTTCGTCGCCAAGCACGCAGGCCGGCGCGTTGACCAGCGCACGCGCCACCGCCGCGCGCTGGCGCTCGCCGCCGGACAGTTCGCCCGGCTTGTGCTGCAGGCGATGGCCCAGGCCCACCGATTCCAGCAATGCCTGCGCGCGCCGCACCGCCTCGGACGTGGCCTGCCCGGCCAGCAGCACCGGCATCATCACGTTCTCGAGCGCGGTGAACTCGGGCAACAGGTGGTGGAACTGGTAGACGAAGCCGAGCGCGCGGTTGCGCAGGCGGCCGCGTTCGGCGTCGGACAGCGCGCTCATCTTGCGACCGGTCACGTACACCTCGCCGGCACTGGGCACGTCGAGGCCGCCGAGCAGGTGCAGCAGCGTGCTCTTGCCGGCGCCGGAGGCACCAAGGATGGCCACGGTCTCGCCCGCGCGCACCGCGATGTCCAGCCCGTCGAACACCCGCGTATGCAGGCTGCCTTCGGCATAGGTCTTGGCGAGGCCCTCGGCGCGGATCACCTCGTCGCCGCACGCGTCCAATGCTTGCTCACTCATAGCGCAGCGCCTCCGCGGGGGCGGTCCGCGCCGCCCGCCAGGCCGGGTAGAGGGTGGCCACGAACGCCATCGCCAGCGCCACGCAGGCGATCGCGGCGACGTCGCCCGCCTGCAGGTCGGTCGGCAGGCCGGTGATGTAGTAGACGTCCTGCGGCAGCAATTGCACGCCGAGCACGCGTTCGATCGCCTGCAGGATGCGGTCCAGGTTGAGGGTCAGCAGGATGCCGCCAAGCACGCCGGCCACGGTCCCGATCACCCCGATCAGGCTGCCCTGCACCATGAACACCTGCATCACCTGCCGCGGGGTCAGGCCAAGGGTGCGCAGGATCGCGATGTCGGCCTGCTTGTCGGTCACCAGCATCACCTGCGACGACACCAGATTGAACGCGCCCATCGCGATGATCAGCGACAGCAGGATCGCCATCACCGTCTTCTCCATCTTCAGCGCGCGGAACAGGTTGGCGTTGTCCTGGGT
>Ga0073903_10000355_pt1 | contig 23540 bp, 15 predicted proteins | sample KloWWTKNB14_bulk_FD_66665 | JGI IMG/M metagenome (GOLD analysis project Ga0073903, IMG submission 66665) | Active sludge microbial communities from Klosterneuburg, Austria, studying microevolution and ecology of nitrifiers - Klosterneuburg... | ecosystem: Engineered > WWTP > Aerobic digester >... | reverse complement strand
GCGATTCCGCACGACGACGCGCTGGTCGCCGTGCGCGAGCTGTTCCACCTGACGTACTGGCTCGCCCGCACCTACGGCCGCGCGGCGCGTCCGGCGCCGGGCCTGGCCTTCGACGCGAGCACGCTGCCGAAGGCCACACCGGTGCGCGGGCAGACTGCCGAGCAGCTGCAACAGCTCGAAGCGGGTCTGCGCGAGCGCGACGAGAAGCTCGCCACCTTGCTGGCCGACAAGACCACGCTCGACGAGGAGCTGAAGCGCCTGCGCGCCGAGGTGGCGGCGGCGAAGCAGGCGGCAGCGGCGCAGCCGGACACCCACGACTACTCCGAGGCCGAGACCCGCGACTACTTCATCGATCTGCTGCTGAAAGAAGCTGGCTGGCCGCTCGACCAGCCGCGGGACCGCGAGTTCGAAGTCAGCGGCATGCCGAACAAGGAAGGCCAGGGCTTCGTCGACTACGTCCTATGGGGCGACGACGGCAAGCCACTCGGGCTCGTGGAAGCCAAGCGCACCCGGCGCGATGCGCGAGTCGGCCAGCAGCAGGCCAAGCTGTATGCGGACTGCCTGGAGCGCCAGTTCGGCCAGCGCCCGCTGATCTTCTACTCGAACGGATACGAGCACTGGCTCTGGGACGACACGCGCTACCCGCCGCGCGCGGTGCAGGGCTTCTACAAGAAGGCGGAGCTGGAGCTCGCGATCCAGCGGCGCAGTACGCGCAAGCCGCTGGCCGCGGGCGAGATCAATTCGGCCATCGTCGAGCGCTACTACCAGACACGCGGCATCCGGCGTATCGCCGAGGCCTTCGAGCGCGACCACGACCGCAAGGCGCTGGTGGTGATGGCCACCGGCGCCGGGAAGACTCGCACGGTCATCGCGCTCGCCGATCTGCTGATGCGCTGCAATTGGGTCAAGCGCGTGCTGTTCCTCGCCGACCGCGTGACGCTGGTGAATCAGGCGGTGAACGCATTCAAGCACCACCTGCCCGACGCCTCGCCGGTGAACCTGGTGACCGAGAAGGACGCGGAGGGGCGCGTCTTCGTCTCCACCTATCCGACGATGATGGGGCTCATCGACGAGACGCGCGACGGGCAGCGGCGCTTCGGTGCCGGCCACTTCGATATGGTGATCATCGACGAGGCCCACCGCTCGGTGTTCCAGAAGTACCGCGCCATCTTCGACTACTTCGACTCGCTGCTGGTCGGGCTCACGGCCACGCCGAAGGACGAGGTGGACCGCAACACCTACAGCCTGTTCGACCTGGAGAACGGCGTACCGACCGACGCGTACGGGCTCGACGAGGCGGTGCGCGACGGCTTCCTCGTGCCGCCGAAGGCCGTGTCGGTGCCGCTGAAGTTTCAGCGCGAGGGGATCAAGTACGACGAGCTGTCCGAAGCGGACAAGGATCAGTGGGACGCACTGGAGTGGGACGAAGACGGCAACGTCCCCAATCGCGTGGAGGCCGAGGCGGTCAACAAGTGGCTGTTCAACAAGGACACGGTGGACAAGGTCCTGGAACATCTCATGACGCGGGGCCTCACGGTGGCCGGCGGCGATCGGCTCGGCAAGACCATCCTGTTCGCCAAGAACCAGCACCACGCCGAGTTCATCGCGGAGCGCTTCAACGCCAACTATCCGCACCACAAGGGTGGTTTCGCGCGCGTGATCACGTTCAAGACCGAGTACGCGCAGAGCCTGATCGACAGTTTCTCGGCCAAGGACAAGGAGCCGCACATCGCGATCTCGGTGGACATGCTCGACACCGGAATCGACATTCCCGAGGTCGTGAACCTGGTCTTCTTCAAGCTGGTGCGCTCGAAGACCAAGTTCTGGCAGATGCTCGGCCGTGGCACGCGCCTGTGTCCGGACCTGTTCGGGCCAGGCAAGCACAAAGAGTACTTCTGCGTCTTCGACTACTGCCAGAACCTGGAGTACTTCAGCCAGAACATCCCCGCTACCGAGGGCGCGCTCGGTGAATCGCTCGGCAAGCGCCTGTTCGATGCCCGGCTGGAACTGATCGGCGAACTGGACCATCGAAGCGACGGCGAGAAAGGCGGCCAAGTTGTCAAGGAGGCCGCTGCGGCCTACGGCGACCCGCGGACGAACGACGAGGTCCGCCGCTCGCTCGCCGAGCTGCTCCAGCGCGAGACGGCGGCGATGAACCTCGACAACTTCGTGGTGCGGCCACGGCGGCGCATCGTCGAGAAGTACGCCAAGCCCGAGGCATGGGCTGTCTTGTCGCCGGAAGCGCTCTCGGACCTGTCGCACCAGGTCGCGGGTCTGCCGTCGGAACTCGACCCGGAGAGCGAGGAGGCGAAGCGCTTCGACCTGCTGGTACTGAACCTCCAGCTCGCGATGCTGCGGTCAGAGCCGGGCTTCGCTCGCCTGCGCGATCAGGTCAAGGAGCTTGCCGGTCTGCTGGAAGAGAAGTCGGCGATTCCGATGGTGCGCGACCATATGGCGCTGATCCAGGACGTGCAGACCGACGAGTGGTGGCAAGACGTGACCGTCCCGATGCTCGAGGGGATGCGTCGGCGCCTACGTGATCTGATCAAGCTCATCGAGAAGCAGAAGCGCAAGCCCATCTACACCGACTTCGAGGACGAGATCGGCGGCGAGACAGCGGTCGAGCTGCCGGGCTTTGGTCACGGCACCGACTACGCGAAGTTCCGCGCCAAGGCCCAGGCCTTCCTGCGCTCGCATCAGGACCACATCACAATTCACAAGTTGAGGATGAACAAGGCGTTGACCGCTGCCGATCTCGCTGAGCTTCAACGCATGCTTGCCGAGAGCGGCGTTGGCGGCGCGGAGGACATCCAGCGCGCCGCCGAGGAGTCCCAAGGGCTGGGGCTCTTTGTGCGCTCACTGATCGGTCTTGACCGCCAGGCGGCAAAGGAAGCCTTGGCCGGGTTTCTCAACGGCAAGTCTCTCGGCGCCAACCAGATCGAGTTCGTGAACTTGATCGTGGACCATCTCACCGAACACGGCGTGATGGACGCAGCGATGCTCTACGAGTCCCCATTCACTGACCTGACGCCGCGCGGGCCAGATGGGCTGTTCAGCTCGGCGCAGGTGGATGAGCTGCTGGCGGTGATCGAACAGGTGCGCCAGACGGCCATTGCTGCATGAGCGCGCTGGGCGCGCGGAGTCGAGCCGATGCTCCCACAGGGTCGTTCATGTACTGGGTCGCTTGCTCGTCGTCCTTCTCCGTTCGGTTGATCTTCAGGGCGTAGCCGTCGTCGTGCGGTGTCGTCGTTTCAGGTCAGTGTTTCTGTCCGTCCCGATCGCCGAGGCGAGGCGGGAGCTGCGAGGGACGCGGGACACCACTCCCGCTTCGTGCCGTTGTTGCATAGCTGGCCGCCGCGGCACGCGGTATGGCCGCCGAGGTGACTTCCGGTGGGAAGGCGGTTCCTCGGGTTGAAGCCCTGGTGTGATCGCCCGGGGCTCGGGGCAGGCGCCGTGCAAGTCAGGTGCTTCGGCGCGCGGCGAACGCATCCCGCTTGTGGCGGGGTGGCTCGCACTCGTCGGCCGGTCTTGCCGGCCTGATCGGCGACCCCGTCACTTGGGGTCGTCACGTGCGCCAGCCTGGGTCAACCCATTGATGGCTGGTGCATTTCGCGCGTCGTCACTACCGGCCGGCGCCGTGCAGTGACGACGCGATTGGCGCAGAGGATCCGTCGCTTCGATTGGCGCAGGCGGTCCGCCGTGCCTTGGCGCAGGGACCGGAGCGTGCCGAGTACTCGCTCGGCGTGATGAACGCGACGTGGATCTCCGGCCTCGCGGCCGCCGGCTTGCAGAAGATGAGGCCGGCTTGGGCGCCCGCGGGCGCGGGCTGGGCGATGCGCTGACGGGCATCAATCGGGCTGACTCAGCCAGCGTGAAATCGCTCGAGCAACTGTAGCCCGCCGCCGCGCGCTCACGCAATCCCAATGGCGATCCCGGTTGCGCAGGGCATCGATCGTCGTGCGTGCCGTGCGAGCGCGTCGCATTCCGCGGGGCGGCTGTGAGCCTGCGACGCAAGCCGGCGCCGCATGCGCCGTTCCGACACTTTCCCGCGCGAATCCGTTTCTCCTGAACAGGGCCACCACATGCCGCAGGCGTGCGATGCCGGGCCCGACGATCGTCCATTCACACCCGGGAGATGACGAACATGCACCAGAAGATCCAGCACGAACCGGTCATCCTGCGCCGCCCGCAGGTCGAGCAACGCACCGGCCTGTCGCGCAGCACGCTCTACCAGTACATCAAGGACGGCGACTTCCCGAAACCCGTGCGTCTCGGCCTGCGCGCCGTCGGCTGGCTCGAATCGGACATCAGCGATTGGATCGCGGCGCGCGTGAAGGGCGCACGTCAGGGCAATGTGCCGGCCGCGCGGTGACCGTGCGGCATGAGCATCCACCCCTTCACGCCGGCGGCTCCGTCGGGCGTGACGACGATCTCCGTCCCCGAAGTTCTGGACCGGTTCCGCGCCGCGCTCATCGCACGCGACATCGTGCCGCCCGACCCGATCATCGCCGACGGCCGGCTGCACCGCTGCAACGCGGCGGGCGCGCGCGGCCGGGGCGACGCTGCTTACCTGCTGCACCTGGACGGCCTGCCGGCCGGCGGCATGGAGAACTGGCGCGACGGACTCGGCTGGCAGGCATGGCGCCTGGACATCGGCCGCACGTTGAGTGCGGCGGAGAGCGAAGCGCTGCGCCTGCGCGCACAAGCCGCCAGCGCCGAGCGCCGCGAGCAGGCGGCGCGCGACCATCGGCGTGCGCGGCAAAGTGCGGCGCGTATCTGGGCAGCGGCGCGGCCGGCGCCGGCCGATCACCCGTATCTGGCCCGCAAGGGCGTGCAGGCGCATGGCCTACACGTGTACCGGGGAGCGTTGGTCGTTCCCGCGCGCGATGCGGCCGGCGTGTTACACGGCCTGCAGTTCATCGGCGCGAGTGGCACCAAGCGCTTCCTCAAGGGCGCCCGCGTGCAGGGGCTCTACTGTCTGCTTGGCGAACGGGGCTGCGACGCGTGCGCCGAACCGAGCACCGTGGCGCGCGATGTCGTCTGTGTCGTCGAGGGGTTTTCGACCGGAGCGAGCATCCGTGAGGCCACCGGCCATGCGGTGGCCGTGGCCTTCCATGCGGGCAACCTCGCGGCGGTGGCGCGGGCGGTTCGGGACAGGCAGCCGCAGGCCCGCATCGTGGTGTGCGCCGACGACGACCGCGACACGCCAGGCAACCCCGGGCTATCGCACGCCCGACAGGCCGCATTGGCGGTGGGCGGGCTTCTGGCGACTCCGGAATTCGGGCCAGACCGGCCGGCCGGCGCATCGGACTTCAATGACCTGTACCGAATCCGCGGACTGTCCGCAGTGCTGACGGCGGTTCGAGCCGCAGGAGCTCCCAGCGTCGGCATGACCGGCGCTGAGCATGGGGCCAGTTGTTCCGCGACCGACTGGCCCGAGCGCGAGCCGCTGACCGAGCCGCTCGACCCCCTTCCCTATCCAGCCGAAGCGCTGCCGCCGCTGCTGCGCGCCGCGGTGCGCGAGGCGCAGGCCTTCGTGCAGGCGCCGATAGCACTGGTCGCGAGCTCGGCGGTGGCGGCGCTGTCGCTGGCCGCGCAGGGACTCGTCAACGTGCGTCGTGACCACCAGCTCGTCGGGCCGGTGTCGCTGTATCTGCTCGCGGTCGCCGACTCCGGTGAGCGCAAGACCACCTGCGACACGATCTTCAGCCCCACGCTGCGGGACTGGGAGAGCGGCCGAGCGACGGCGATCGCGCCGGACCTCGCCGCGCGCGACGCCGCGCGCGACGCCTTCGAGGCAAAGAAGGCCGGTATTCTCGACGCGATCAAGCACAAGCGACGCCGCTCGCAGGACACGGCGAAGGAGGAAAGCGAGCTCGACGCGCTGGCGCGCGAAAGCCCGTCGCCGATCGCCGTGCCGCGCCTGCTCTACGCCGATGCCACCCCGGAAGCGCTCGCGCACGCGCTGGCCACCGGCTGGCCGACCGGCGGCGTGCTGTCGGCCGAGGCGGGCGCCGTGTTCGGGGCGCACGGCATGGGCTACGACACCATCCTGCGCAACCTCGCGCTGCTCAACGTGCTGTGGGACGGCGGCGCGATCGCCGTCGACCGCCGCAGCAAACCCTCGTTCCAGCTGCGCGACCGGCGCCTGACCTTCGGGCTGATGGCCCAGCCCGAGGCGCTGCGCGGCTTCCTCGAGCGCGCCGGCACACTGCCGCGCGGCACCGGCTTCATCGCCCGCTTCCTGATCGCGTGGCCGGCGAGCACGCAGGGCACCCGAGCCTATCGGCCCGCGCCCGCGGCCATGCCCGCGGTCGAGCGTTTCGGCCAGCGGATCACGGCGCTGCTCGACACGCCGCTGACCACAGACGCGCGCGGCGGACTGACGCCGATCGTGCTCGACCTATCGCCGACGGCCCACGCGGCGTGGGTGCGCCTGCACGACCGCGTCGAGCGCGAGCTCGGAACCGGCGGCGATTACCAAACGGTGCGCGACGTCGCCGCGAAGGCCGCCGAGAACGTCGCGCGACTGGCCGCGCTCTTTCACGTGCTGGAGCACGGCCCCGCCGGCACGATCAGCGCCGACCATATCCTCGGCGCCGAGGAGATCGTTCGCTGGCACCTGCACGAAGCCCGCAGGCTGCTCGCCGAGCTCGACACACCGGCCGCGCTCGCGGCGGCGATCCGGCTCGACACCTGGCTGCTCAACGAAGCGCGGGCCACCGGCACCGCGCGAATCCCGACGACTCGCATTTACCAATACGGGCCGGGGTGCGTGCGCGACAGCCGCGACCTGAAGGCGGCGCTCGCCACGCTGACCGAGCGCGGGCGGGCACGCCTCGAGGAGCAGGGTCGGCGGCGGTTCGTGGCGGTGAATCCGGCGTTGCTCGACGGCTGAGTCGGATCCCCGGGGAACCCCCTCGATTCAGCGCCGGGGGCCTTGCTATTCCCGCTATTCCTGCGGTTGCCAGCCGAGGGCCTTGCGCGTGCGCAGCAGGAATAGCAGCAATAGCAAGGTGCGCGAAGGCCGGATACGGCGACCGGCGGTGGTAGCGGGGATCAGGCCACTTGCTTGAAGCGCCCCAGGACCACTTGCCCGGTGGTCATCAGCTGCTCGATGGTGTCGGCCCAGAACTGCAGCATCTCGCGCCGCTGCGGCGCGTACTCGGCCCGGTTGTACACACCGCGCACGCCGCCGATCGTGTGGTTCAGCGCCTTCTCCACCACGTCCGACGGCCAGCCGTTCTCGTGCAGCAGCGTCGAGGCCGTGCGCCGCAGATCGTGGATCGTGAAGGCAGGGATGTCCTGCCCCTGAAGCGCGGTCTTCAGCGCGGTGTTGATCGCGTTGTGCGCGAAGGGCTTGGCCAGGCTGCCGCGCCCCGGCATCACCAGTTCGCTGCCGCCGGCCAGCGCGCGCAGCTCCCTGAACAGCGCGATGGCCTGGCGCGAGAGGAACACGATGTGCGGCTTACCGGTCTTGGAGTGCTCGGCCGGGATGTGCCACTCGGCTTGCTCGAAGTCCACGCGCTCCCAGCGGGCTAGCAGCAACTCGGATTTGCGCACCATCGTCAGCAGGATCAGGTGCAGGCCGATCTTGAATTGCCGGCGGATGTTGGATTCGAACGCCGCCTTCAGGAACGCGCGGATTTCGTCGGGGGACAGCGCGCGCTCGCGCGCCTTCGCCTTGTGGACGTGGCGCATCGGCAGCGCAAGCACCGGGTTCGTGCTGACGAGCCCGGCGGTCTGCGCGTAGTCGAAGAGCCGCTTCAAGACGCTCCGGATGTTGCCGGCCGCCGCGTCGAACCCCTCGTCCTTCTTGCGCCAGATGATCGCGCGCACGTCCTCGGTGGTGACGTCCCGGACCGCCTTGGTGCCGATGGCCGGAACGATCGACTTGTCGAAGTAGCGACGTGGAATGGTGAGGTCCTGCCGGTCCTTGGCCACCACTTCGCGGAAGAAGCGCTCGCCAAACTCGGCCACCGTGGTGTCGGGCGCCGCACCCTGCTTCGCGAGTTGCTTCTGGACGGCGGGCGACTGGCCCTGCGCGACCAAGGTCTCGCGCTTGTCGCGCTCGGCGCGCGCGAGCTTGAGCGACAGCGCCGGGTAGCGGCCCAGCGTCACCCGCTCCTGCTTGCCGTTCAGCCGGTACCGGTAGTGCCAGAGCATGCCGCCGGTCGGGAACACCTCGAGCACGAGACCGCGCTCGTCGCTTCTGCTGTAGCGGACGGACTTGGGCTTGAGCGCGCGAATGGCGGTGTCAGTGAGCGGCATGAGCGGACCTCTGAGTACACACGAGGAATCTCACCCATCATACCCGCCATGTGTACTCATATGTGTACTCAGAAGAGATCGGCTGCCGTCGGCCGCTTTCGGCCGCTTCAGGAACATAACTCCTTTTGCGACAATGACTTACAGCAACCCATCGGACCTCGCCGGACTCCCCCGGAAGTGCACCTACTTCCCGATGCAAAAACTCGAGAAAATCCGCCCAAGGAGGTCATTGCTCGTCACGGTGCCAGTGATCTCGCCGAGTGCGATTTGCGCGTGGCGCAGCTCTTCGGCGACGAGCTCGCCCGCGCGGCTCTCTCGCAGTTGCGCTTCCGCGGCGTCGACATGACGCCGCGCCCGCGTCAGCGCTTCGAGATGGCGCGCGCGTGCGGAGACGGTACCAGCATCTGCGACCTGGTAGCCCATGCTGTCGCGCAGGTGCGCGCGCAGCACATCGAGGCCGGCGCCGGTCCTCGCGGAAATCGCGACACGCGGCGGGCCGCTCACCGTGTCCGACAGCGGAATGCCCGTCGCGAGATCGATCTTGTTGAGCACGATGGTCACCGGCACTTCGGGCGGCAGGCGCGAACGCTCCTCGGTGAACGCGCGCGCATCCGGATCGTTCACCGTGTCGATGATGAACAGCACGCGGTCGGCGCGCGCCATCTCGACCGTCGCGCGGCGGATGCCCTCCGCTTCGACGACATCGGGCGCATCGCGCAGCCCCGCGGTGTCGAGCACGTGCAGTGGCATGCCGTCGATGTCGATGCGCTCGCGCACGATGTCGCGGGTGGTGCCGGGAATCGCGGTGACGATCGCGGCGTCGTAGCCGGCGAGCCGGTTCAGCAAGCTCGATTTGCCCGCGTTCGGCCGGCCGGCGATCACCACGGTCATACCCTCGCGCAGCAAGCGGCCCTGGCGCGCGCTGCGTTCCACCCCCGCGAAGTGTTCGCGCACGCCGCCGAGACGCGCCTCGAGTTCGCGGTCGGCGAGGAAGTCGATCTCCTCTTCGGGGAAATCGATCGCCGCCTCGACCCAGGCGCGCAGTTCGGTGACCGCGTCGACGAGGCCGAGCACCATCGCCGAGAACTCGCCTTGCAGCGAACGCATCGCGGCGCGCGCGGCTTCGCGCGAGCCGGCATCGATCAGGTCGGCGACCGCTTCGGCCTGCGCGAGATCGACCTTGTCGTTGAGAAAGGCGCGCTGCGTGAACTCACCGGGGCGCGCGCGCCGTGCGCCGAGCTCGATCGCCCGCTTGACGAGACTCTCGGTCACGATGGGACCACCGTGGCCGTGGAACTCGACGACATGCTCACCGGTATAGGAATGCGGCGCGGCGAAAAACAGCGCGAGCCCCACATCGATCGGATCGCCGGCCGCGTCGAGAAAGCGCGCCAGCGTGACCCGGCGCGCCGCGGGCAGGTCGGCGCCGATCACGACGGCCGCGATCTCGGGCGCCTTGGGGCCCGACACCCGCACGATCGCCACTCCCCCGCGCCCCGGCGGGGTGGCTGCGGCGACGATCGTGTCGTGATGCGACCCGGTGCTCATGCCGCCCCCGCCTTCGCGCTGATACCTGTCGCGCGCGGGCGGTGAGGCCCGGCTCGACGCGCGCTCGGCGGTGAAGACTCGTTCCCGCGCACGGAGGCTCGACACCTGAGCCCGGCGGTGAGGATGTTGCGGGCCGCATTCACGTCCCGGTCGTGGACCGCACCGCAGTCCACGCATTCCCACCGCCTTACAACGAGCTGCCCTACTCCCTTGGGGCCCGAAAGGGCTCCGCAGTTTCCGCACGCTCGCGTGGTGTAGTTCTCGTTGACGACTTGGAACTGTCGGCCAGCGTGCTCGCTCTTGTATGCCAACTGGTTCTTGAGCGCCCCCCATCCGGCATCGAGCACGGACTTCGCCATCCGCGTCTTGGCTAGCTTGAGGCTGCTCACGTCGCCCACGACGATCTTCTGATACTGGTTCACCAGCATCCGCGAAAACTGGTGCTGCGCGTCTTGGCGCCGGTTCGCTGCCTTGCGGTGCAGACGCTTGGCCTGACGCTTGTGGCCACGGCGCTGCGCCTGTGCGATCTGCGGCTCAAGGCTGCGGTAGTGGCCGCTTGTCAGCCGGTCGCCGTCGCTCGTGACGGCCGCGTCCTTGCAGCCCAGATCGACTCCTACTGCGCGATCCGAGGCTGGCAGGAACTGCGCTGCATACGCGACCGGCAGGCACAGCCACCAATCCCCGCAAGCATCCTGCGCGAAGCAACCGTCGCACCACTTCGTGTCTGTCAGCCTGTCGGCATCGAACACGCGAAAGCTCTTGCCGCAGAAGCGCAGGCCAGAGCCCTTGCGCTTGATGCTCGCGGCCTTGAACGGCACCCAGCCGAGGGAGCGGCGGGCACCACGCGAGACGCGCCAGCGCAAGCGGCTGCGCTTGGCAGCGCGGCGCTTGATCGCGTACTCACAGTTGATCCGCTGGATCGTATCGGCCCCGATGCGCTCGAAATACTCCGTCGCACCCGCCGAGAGATTGCACAGATCGAAGCCGGAGAGAAACTTCGCGTGCGCGCGTTTGTTCCGATCCGCCGCATCCGCGCTGGTCGCGTTCGCCCAGTTCCAGACCTGATTGACTTCCATGGCCGCGGCATTCAGCCACGGATACGCCTCGCATTTCACTTTCAGACGAAGAGTGCGTGTGAACGAGACGGCATTCGGATCTCTCACTCGCCGTAGCTCCTCGGCTTCGCGGTCGGTTCGGTGGTGCGCGCTTAGCCTACGCCTGCGGGTTCGACCGGGCCAGCTACCGATTGCGGGTCGGAGAGCTCCCCCTCCCATTTCGCGACGACGCTCGATGCGATCGAGTTGCCGACGACATTGGTCGCGCTGCGGCCCATGTCGAGGAACTGATCCACCGCGAGCACGAGCAGCAGCCCCGCATCCGGAATGCCGAAGTGCGGCAGGGTCGCGGCGAGCACCACGAGCGACGCCCGCGGCACACCCGCGATGCCTTTGCTGGTCACGAGGAGCAGCAACAGGAGCGTGATCAGTTGTGTGCCGGAGAGGTCGATGCCGTAAGCCTGCGCGATGAAAAGCGTCGCGAAAGTGCAATACATCATCGAGCCGTCGAGATTGAACGAGTAGCCGAGCGGCAGCACGAAGCTCGCGATGCGCGGCGAGACGCCGAAGCGCTCGAGCTGCTCGAGCGTCTTCGGATAGGCGGCCTCCGAGCTCGCGGTCGAGAACGCAAGCAGTAGCGGCTCACGGATCATCGAGACGAGCGCGCGCACTCGCGGGCCGATCACCATCGCGCCAAGCCCGAGCAGCACGGCCCACAGCACGAGGAGCGCAACGTAGTAGCCGCCGATGAACTTGCCGTAAGTCCCGAGGATGCCGAGGCCTTCGGTCGTGATGGTCGCGGCCACCGCCGCGAGCACCGCGGCGGGCGCCGTCCACATCACATAGGCCGTGACCTTGAGCATTACATGTGCGACTTGGTCGATGACGCCGATCAGGCCGCGGCCGCGCTCGCCGAGCGCGGCGAGGCCAATGCCGAAGAACACCGAGAACACGACGATCTGCAGGATCGAATTGTTCGCCATCGCCTCGGCGATCGAGCGCGGCACGAGGCTATGGACGAACTCCTTGAGGCCAGGTTGCGCGAGCTGCGCCCCGCTCGCCGCGTCGGTCGCCGGAATCGTGAGCGCGAGCTCGCTGCCGGGTTTGAGCAAGGTCACCATCACAATGCCGATGGCGAGCGAGAGGACCGAGGCGAACAGAAACCAGCCGACCGTGCGCAGGCCCACCCGCCCGACCGCCGAGCCCGCACCCATGTTCGCGATGCCGACGACCAGCGTCGAGAACACGAGCGGGCCAATGATCATCTTGATGAGGCGCAGGAACGCGTCCGTGACGAGGCCGAAATAGCCGGCGAGTCGCGCGAGCGTCGCGGGGTCGGTGACACCCTCGTGACACCAGTAACCGACGATGACGCCAAGCACGAGCGCCAGAACGAGCGATAGTGTGAATCCCCGGGACACGCGCACCCCCCTTTTTCCGGCACTGTGGCGGCAATCCGCGCCACCTGCAAGGGCTCTCCGGTATGCTTCGGCCGCTGTGCTGACCGTCCACGGACTCCACAAGAAGTTCGGTGCGCTCGAGGTCGTGCGCGGCGTCAGCTTCGAAGTCAGCGCGGGCGAATGCTACGGTCTCCTTGGCCCGAACGGCGCCGGCAAGACGACGACGCTGCGCTGCTGCCTCGGCCTCACCGCGCCCGATGCCGGCGAGATCACGCTCGACTCGCTGCCGGTGCCGGCGCGCGCGCGCGAGGCGCGCGCCCGGGTCGGTGTGGTGCCGCAGTTCGACAATCTCGACCCCGACTTCACGGTGCGCGAAAACCTCGCCATCTTCGGTCGCTACTTCGGCCTGTCCCGGAGCGAGGTGGCGGCGCGCGTGCCGTATCTCCTCGATTACGCCGGCCTCACTGACAAGGCCGATGCACCGATCGACGCGCTCTCGGGCGGCATGAAGCGTCGGCTCACGATCGCGCGCGCGCTCGTCAACGATCCGCGCGTGCTCTTTCTCGACGAGCCGACGACCGGTCTCGATCCGCAGGCTCGGCACGTCGTCTGGGAACGACTGAAGCGGCTGCTCGGGCAGGGGCGCACCATCATCCTCACCACGCACTTCATGGACGAAGCGCAGCGGCTCTGCGACCGCGTCGCGATCATGGATCACGGGGCGTTCATCGCCGAGGCGCCGCCGCACGCGCTGATCGAACGGGAGATCGAGCCTATCGTGATCGAGGCGTACGGTGACGGCATCCACGCGTGGTTCGATACGCACGCGCGACGGCTTGCAGCGCGCGCCGAGTTTTCGGGCGACACGGCATTCTGCTATTGCCGCGATCCCGAGCCGCTGCTCGCAACCCTCACCGATCACCCGGAACTGCGGGTGCTGCGCCGGGCCGCGAATCTCGAGGACGTGTTCCTGAAGCTCACGGGGCGTGATCTGCGTGACTGATTCGCTGCGTTTCCGGCACGTCGTCTATCGCAACTATCGCGTCTGGCGAAAGCTGTTGCTTGCCTCGATCGTCGGAAACCTCGTCGACCCGCTCTTCTGGCTCGTGGGGCTCGGCTTCGGCCTCGGGAGCCTGCTGCCAACGGTCGGCGGCATGCCCTACCTCGAGTTCCTCGGCTCCGGCATGATCTGCTACGGCGTGATGTACTCGGCGAGCTTCGAGGCATTGTGGTCGGCGTTCGCGCGATTGAAGCAGCAACGCACCTGGGAAGGGATTCTCCATGCGCCGATGACGATCACCGACATCGTGGTCGGCGAATGGGTCTGGGCGGCGCTCAAGGGCATGCTGTCGGGGATCGCGATCCTCGCCGTGATGACGGCGCTCGGACTCGTGCACGGCTTCATGGCATTGTGGGCGCTGCCGGTGATGCTGCTCACGGGCCTCGCATTCTCCGGCATCGCGCTGGTGATCACGGCGCTCGCGAAATCCTACGACCACTTCGTCTACTACTTCACGCTCTTCATCACGCCGATGATGCTGGTGTCGGGCGTGTTCTTTCCGACGGCGCAGTTGCCGCGCGCTGTGCAGCTCGTCGCGCAGGTGCTGCCGCTCTCGCACGCGACCCGGCTGGCGCGCGGGCTCGTCCTCGGGCGACCGGTGGAGAACGCGGCGCTGCACGTCGCGGCGCTGGCGCTCGTTGCCCTGCTCGGTGTGATCCTCGCGCGGAAGCTCGTCGCGAGGCGCTTGCGCTGAGCGCCGGACGTGGTGCCGGGTTTTCGGTTATTCGGTTATTGCGCGCCAACGGCGCAATAACCGAATAACCGAAAACCCGGCACCAACTCTTACCGCTTGGCTGCCTGCGCCTCGATGCGGCGGTTGATGTTCCACTGCTGGGCAATCGAGAGCAGCGTGTTCGTCACCCAGTAGAGCACGAGGCCCGCAGGGAAGAAGGCGAACATCACCGACATCGCGAACGGCATGATCATGAACACCTTCGCCTGCACCGGATCGGGCGGCGCGGGATTCAGTTTGTACTGCGCGAACATCGCCGCGGCCATGATCGCCGGCAGCACGAAGAACGGATCGCGTGACGAGAGGTCGTTGATCCAGAGCATGAACGGCGCCTGGCGCATCTCGACGCTTTCGAGCAGCACCCAGTAAAACGCGAGGAACACCGGCATCTGGATGAGGATCGGCAGGCAGCCCGCGACCGGATTGATCTTCTCGCGCTGGTAGAGCTCCATCATGGCGCGACCAAGTTTCTCGCGATCGTCCTTGTACATTTCCTGCACATTCTTGATGCGCGGCGCCAGGGTCTTCATTTTCGCCATCGACTTGCCGGCCTTTTCCGACAGCGGATAGAAGAGCCCCTTCAGGATGCAGGTGGCGAGCACGATCGCCCAGCCCCAGTTGCCGACGAGCTTGTGCAACCACTTGAGCAGAATGAAGAGTGGCTTCGCGAGTGGCGTGAGGAGGCCGTAGTCCGCGACGCGCGCGAGTTCGGGGCCCGTTTCTTCGAGTTGCGCCTGCAGCTTCGGCCCGACGTAGAGCGTTTCCCTGAACACCCCCGTGGCACCCGGCGCCACCGTGTGCACCGGCCCGACATCCGAGAGCAGGTACTTGCGTCCGTCGGTCTGCAGCGCAATGTGCGTCGTCTCCCCGACGGGTGGCACCACCGCCGAGACGAAGTGGTGCTGCATGCCCGCGATCCAGCCGCCCGTCACGTCGATCGAGAGCTTCTGGTCCTCTTCCTTGTCGAGCTTCAACTTCCGGTATTTCGTCCCGTCATAGAACGCGGGGCCCTTGAAGGCGTAGCTGTCGGGCGAGAACATCGAACGCTCGACCGGGATATTGTCACGCAGGATCTGCGCATAGGACGCCGCCGGCCACGGCGCTGCGCTCGCGTTCTGCACGCTGTACTCGAGCCCGATGTCGTAGCGCCCGCGCTGGAACAGGAAGGTCTTGGTCACGGTCACGCCGTTGCCGTCGGTCCAGGTGAGCGGGACGTGCAGCTCGCTGGCGCCACCCTCGAGCCGGTACTGCGTCACCGCCGCGGTGAACGTCGCGAGGTGCGTCGGTCGCAATGCGCCGTTCGTGCCGCCGGTGAGGCCGCTCTGCAGCACATAGAACCCCTCCGGTCCGTCGCGATTGAAGAGCCGCACGCGCTGCGCGCGCCCCTTCACGAGCGGATAGGCAAGCAGGTCGGCACGCCGCAGCTCGCCGCCATTGAGGCCGATTTCGAGATCGAGCACGTCGGTCACGACATGCACGAAGGGCGCCGCCGTCGGTGCCGGCTCGACCGCCGCCGCGGCTCCCGTCGTTGCAACGGGCGCGGCCGCCACGGTGCTCGCAGCCGCTCCAGCCGCCGGCGCTGCAGCTCGCGCGGCCGCCTGGGGCACGTTCTCCTCGAGCTGCGCTTTGCGCTTCGCGACCGTCTGCGCTTCCTGCGCAATCTGGGCGGGCGACTTCGGCTGCGGCGCGTAGTCGCGCACCCAGGTCTCGTAGTTGATCCAGCCGAGCAGCAGCAGGCCGAGCCAGAGGAAAACGCGCGGATTAGTGGTCATGGTGAAGATGCGGTACCGGGTCGATCCCGCCCGGATGCCAGGGGTGGCAACGGCCGATGCGCTTCAGGGCAAGCCAGCCGCCGCGCAGTACGCCGTAGCGCCCCACGGCTTCGAACGCGTAGCGGGAGCAGGAGGGGTAGAAACGACACCTCGGCCCGAGCAACGGGCTGAGTGTCCACTGGTAGAGCCGGATCAGCCCCTGGACGGCAAAGCGCATCGCGTCGCGACCTGCTTCCAGAGTAAACCGAGGCTCAGATGCAATTCGCGCGCCGGCGCATCCTTGACACGCGTGCGGGCCGCGACGACGAAGTCGACCGCGGGCAACTCGTGCTGCGCGAGACGGAAGGAGTCCTTGACGATGCGTCGCACGCGGTTGCGGGCGACGGCGCCGCCGGCGGTGCGGACCGCCACAGCGAGCCCGAGACGCGGACTGCCGAGGTCGTTCGGCCTGAAAGTCATGCTGAAAAAGCTGTCCGCAATGCGCTTTCCTTCGCCCCGGACCTTTTCGAAGTCCGTCTTCAGGCGCAATCGCCGTTGCGCGGGGAAGGTGTACCGGATCAGGGAATGAGCTTCTTGCGGCCCTTCGCACGACGTCGGGCGAGGACCTTCTGGCCGTTCTTGGTCGCCATACGCGCGCGGAACCCGTGCGTGCGCTTGCGCCGGACTTTGCTCGGCTGATAGGTGCGTTTGCTCATGACACTGAACCGGAAAAAAGGCCCGGAAGGTTAAGCAGGCTGGCAGGGAGTGTCAATACGCCTTGCCCTGTTAAACTGCGCGGCCCTGCCCCGTCCGGCGGCGGGTCTTACCGGTATTGGGGTCGCGATTGGAATCTGGGCTCTGGGCACGTTGCATGCGCGCTCTCGAGGATGAGCTGCCTGAACAGCAGTTCAACACCTGGGTCCGGCCGCTGCAGGCCGTCCAGGGCGACGGTGCGCTGAAGCTTCTCGCGCCAAACCGCTTCGTGGTCGATTGGGTCAATGCGCACCTTCTCGGCCGCATCGGCGATCTGATCCGCGACCAGTCGACGGGCGACGCCCCGATCGTGACCGTGGAGGTCGGCAGCCGCAGCAGCACTGCATCGGCAGGCACAGTGCAGACGCCGAACGTCGCCACGTTGCCGAAGGGGCGCCGCTCCGAGGGCCTCGTCATCGGCGCCCGCCTCAACCCCGAGTTCACTTTCGCGGCTTTCGTCGAGGGCAAGAGCAACCAGCTTGCGCGCGCCGCCGCACTGCAGGTCGGGGAAAACCCCGGCAAGGCGTACAACCCGCTGCTCGTGTATGGCGGCGTGGGTCTCGGCAAGACCCACCTGATGCATGCCGCAGGGCACCTCATACGCGAGCGCGACCCGCAGGCACGCGTCGCGTACGTGCATTCGGAACGCTTTGTCAGTGACATGGTGAAAGCGCTGCAGCACAACACCATGAACGAGTTCAAGACCGCGTACCGCTCGCTCGATGCGCTGCTCATCGACGATATCCAGTTCTTTGCCGGCAAGGATCGCTCGCAGGAGGAGTTCTTCCACACCTTCAATGCCCTGCTCGAAGGCCAGCAGCAGGTGATCGTGACCTGCGACCGCTATCCAAAAGAGGTCAATGGGCTCGAAGAACGCCTGAAATCACGCTTCGGGTGGGGGCTCACCGTGGCAATCGAGCCGCCTGAGCTCGAAACCTGCGTGGCCATCCTGATGGCCAAGGGGCAGGCTTCCGGGGTGACGTTGCCCGAGGAAGTAGCGTTCTTCATAGCCAAACGCATTCGTTCGAACGTGCGCGAACTCGAGGGTGCGCTGCGCCGCGTCGTCGCAAATTCACGCTTCACGGGGCGACCCATCACGCTGGAATTCGCGAAGGAAGCGCTCAAGGACCTGCTGTCGCTGCAAGCGAAGCTCGTGACCGTCGAAAACATCCAGAAAACAGTGGCCGACTACTACAAAGTCCGCGTCGCGGACCTGCTCTCCAAGCGCCGCAGTCGCTCGATCGCGCGCCCGCGCCAGGTCGCCATGGCTCTCGCGAAAGAACTGACGAGCCACAGCCTCCCGGAAATCGGTGACGCCTTTGGCGGTCGTGATCACACCACCGTGCTGCACGCCTGCAAGCGCATCCGGGAGTTTCGCGACACCGACCAGAAGATCGGCGAGGACTATCTGAACCTGTTGAGAACCCTGACGGGATAGCTGTGCAAGAGCTGTGGATGAAAGTGGGGATAATTTTGCGCACAATTCATGCACAGGGTGGCAGGCGGGTATCCACAAGCTTTGACGGTGGCCAGCCAGCAGCTAACCGCAGAGGGCCGAAGGGGTTTTTCAGTCTGTTCACTTGTGCACAGCCCCAACAGCTACTACTACTGACTTTCATACAAGACTCCAGAATCAGGAAGGCCCGTTCATGAAGCTTTCGGCGACACGCGCACAGATTTTGAATCCGCTCCAGAGCGTCATCGGAGTCGTCGAGCGGCGGCAAACCATGCCCATCCTCGCGAATGTGCTGCTCTCGGCGCGCAATAACCGCCTGTCGATCACGGGGACCGATCTCGAGGTCGAGCTGGTGGCCTCGAGCGAAGCGAGCGTGCAGCAGGCAGGTGAGCTCACCGTGCCAGGCCGCAAGCTGCTCGACATATTTCGCGCGTTGCCTGAAGGGGTGAATGTGACCCTGGCGACCGAGGGCGAGCGGGTGATCGTGCGCGCGGGTCGCAGCCGGTTCACGCTCTCGAGTCTGCCGGCGGCGGAATACCCGGTGGTCGAGGAGATCCATGCGCAGCAGACGCTCACGTTGCCGCAGCCGGAGTTTCGGCGCCTGATCGAAAAGACGCACTTTTCGATGGCCCAGCAGGATGTGCGCTATTACCTGAACGGCCTCCTCGTCGAAGCCGACGGCAAGGTCCTGCGCGCCGTAGCGACCGACGGTCACCGGCTCGCGATCTGTGAATGCAACCTGGAGAGCCAGGCGAACAGTCCTCAGCAGGTCATCGTGCCGCGCAAGGGTGTGCTTGAGCTGCAGCGACTCCTGGGTTCCGAGGGCCTGATCGAACTGGCGATCGGTACAAATCACATTCGCGCGCAAGTCGGCGACGTTCGCTTCACATCGAAGCTCATTGACGGCAGATTCCCCGAATATGGGCGTGTAATCCCCGCGTCGCCAACGCGCATCGTGGAGGGCGACCGTGAATTGCTCCGACAGGCGTTGCAACGCACAGCGATCCTGTCGAACGAAAAGTATCGGGGCGTGCGGCTCACCCTGAAACCCGATCTGCTTACGGTGCAGGCGCATAACCCGGAACAGGAAGAGGCTGAGGACCAAGTCGAAGTGTCCTACCAGGGCGACGAGGTGGAGATCGGTTTCAACGTGACCTATTTGCTCGACGCGCTGGCGGCGATCGATGGTGAGAAAGTCCAACTCGGGCTCGGGGACTCCAACAGCAGCTGCCTCATCCGCGCCGACAGTACCGCTACGGCACGGTATGTCGTGATGCCGATGCGACTCTGACGGGCCGACAGATGCCCCTCGCCGAACTGGTCGTCGAGGATTTGCGTTGTATCGAGCGGCTGGAGACAGCCCTTCATCCGGGGCTCAACCTGGTCTCAGGACCCAATGGGGCCGGGAAGACTTCGATTCTCGAAGCGCTTTTTCTGCTGGGACGAGGTCGCTCCTTCCGGACCCGAAGTTCGGAGCGCCTGATCCGGCACGATCAGGATCGCCTGATTTCCTTCGGGCGAACGGCCTCCCACGCGATAGGTGTCGAGGTCCGCCGCGACCCCGGGCGCAGCGGAGCGACGACAAGAGCGAAGGTAAACGGCGAATTCGTGGGTAGCCTGGCCGAGCTCACCACCATTTTTCCCGTGCAAGTAATTGACCCTGAAATCCAGCAGCTTGTCGATGGCGGCGCGACCGGCCGGAGACGCTGGCTCGACTGGAGTGTGTTCCACGTGGAACCAGGATTCGGGGATTGCTGGGCGCGGTATGCCCGCGCACTCAAACAACGCAATGCGGCGCTGCGCGGCGGCGCAAGTCCGGGGGCCCTGGTGGCCTGGGATCGGGAGCTTGTCGCCGCGGGTGTGCCCATGGCGGAGGCGAGGGCGAGGCATTTCGATGATCTGGAGGCCAAGTGGCGGGAAGCCCAGCAGGCGTTGCTCGGGACGGAGGTCAGCGCCACGTGGACTTGGGGCTGGGACCGGGAACGGACGCTGGAGGAGGCGCTGCAAGGCGCCCGCGATCATGATGTTTCACGTGGAACAACGAGTGTCGGGCCCCATCGAGCCGACTTGCGCCTTCGTGTTGGTCACCGCGCCGCCCGCGAAGTCTTGTCCCGGGGTCAACAAAAACTGCTGGCGCTTTCGATGGTCTTCGCCCAGCTCGAGCTGCTGCAGTCGACCCTGCAGATTCGTCCGACTCTCCTGATCGACGACCCGGCCGCAGAACTGGATAACTTTCGGCTGAGCGTCGTGGTGGAGCGTGTCCGGGCGCTTGAGACACAGCTCGTCGTGACCACGCTCGCGCCCGAGACCAGCTTGTTCGGACGGCCGGATCGCGTGCTTCAGATAGGACAGGGCAGGGTGCAATCGCTATAATGCTGCATCCCGAAAACCGAGTGCTGCATGGCCGATAACGACGTCTACGACTCCAGCAAAATCAAAGTCTTGAAGGGTCTTGACGCGGTGCGTAAGCGACCGGGCATGTACATCGGGGACACCGATGACGGCACGGGCCTTCATCACATGGTTTTCGAGGCCGTCGACAACTCGGTCGACGAGGCGCTGGCGGGTCATTGCAACCGCGTCGTCGTCACGATTCACGCCGACGAGTCGATTACGGTCTACGACAACGGCCGTGGAATTCCTGTGGATATCCATCCGGAGGAAGGGCGCTCGGCGGCTGAAGTCATCATGACTGTGCTGCACTCGGGCGGTAAGTTCGACGACACCTCCTACAAAGTTTCCGGCGGCCTCCACGGGGTCGGCGTCTCGGTAGTGAACGCCCTGTCCGACTACCTGCAGCTCACGATCTCGCGCGAGGGCAAAGTGCACCGCCAGGAGTACCGGCTCGGGGAGCCGGTAGCGCCGCTCGCCGTGATCGGCGAAACAAACGAACGCGGTACGACCATCCGCTTCAAGCCGAGCTCGCAGATCTTCACCAACATCGCCTTCAACTACGAAATTCTGGCGAAGCGGCTTCGCGAGCTGTCGTTCCTGAATTCCGGGGTGCGAATCGAGCTGGTGGACGAGCGCGACGACAAGGCGGACGTCTTCCAGCACGAGGGCGGATTGCAGGCCTTCGTCAAGCACCTGAACCGTACCCGCACCCCGATTCACAGCTCAGTGTTCTGGTTTCGAACACAAGAAGGACCTGTTCAGGTCGAAGTGGCTCTCCAGTGGAACGATGCCTATCAAGAGTCGATGTTCTGCTACACGAACAATATCCCGCAGAAGGACGGGGGCACGCACCTCTCCGGCTTTCGCGCAGCGCTCACCCGCACGCTGAATGACTACATCGAGAAGGAAGGGGTCGCGAAGCGTGAGAAGGTGCCGACCACCGGCGACGACGCACGCGAGGGCCTCACCGCGATCCTGTCGGTGAAACTGCCCGACCCGAAGTTCTCCTCGCAGACCAAGGACAAGCTGGTCTCGTCGGAGGTGAAGGGTATCGTCGAGACGGCGGTGAGCCAGAAGCTCTCCGAGTTCCTGCTCGAGCATCCGACCGAGGCCAAGGCGATCGTCGGCAAGATCATCGATGCCGCGCGCGCGCGCGAGGCTGCCCGCAAGGCGCGCGAGATGACCCGCCGCAAGGGCGCGCTCGACATCGCGGGCCTGCCCGGCAAGCTCGCGGACTGTCAGGAGAAGGATCCGGCGCTCTCGGAGATATTCATCGTCGAGGGCGACTCGGCCGGCGGCTCCGCCAAGCAGGGTCGCGACCGGCGCACGCAGGCGATCCTGCCGCTCAAGGGCAAGATCCTGAACGTCGAGAAGGCGCGCTTCGACAAGATGATCTCGTCGGCCGAAGTCGGCACGCTGATCACCGCGCTCGGCTGCGGCATCGGCAAGGACGAGTTCGACATCGCGAAGCTGCGCTATCACCGCGTGATCATCATGGTCGACGCTGATGTCGACGGCAGTCACATACGCACACTGTTACTGACGTTTTTCTATCGCCAGCTCCCGCAGGTCATCGAGCGCGGCCATGTCTACATCGCGCAGCCGCCGCTCTACAAGGTGAAGCGCGGCAAGCAGGAGGTCTACGTCAAGGACGACACCGAGCTGAACGCGATGCTGCTGAACTCGGCGCTCGACGATTCGGCATTGCACGTCAACCCGCAGGCACCGCCGCTGCGCGGTTCGGGACTCGAGATGCTCGCGCGCAAGTACATGGAAGTGCAGGCGATCATCCAGCGCTGGTCGAAGCGCTACGATGAGCGACTCCTGGAGCAACTGGTCTATATGCCGGAAGTGACCTCGGAAGCTTTCGATCGCCTCGACTGGCTGCGTGGCTGGGCGCACGATCTTGGCGAGCGGCTGAACGCGCTGCACGACGGCACGCGCAGCTTCGCGGTGAGCGTGCGCGAACCCGTCGACGGCCACGGTGCGCGCCTGCACATCCACAAGGTCGAACACGGCACGGCCTCCGACAAGCTCCTGCCGCGGGAGTTCTTCGAGTCGGCCGAGTATCAGCGCATTGCGGACCTCGGCCGCACCCTCGGGGGGCTCGTCAGTGAGGGGGCCTTCGTCACGCGCGGCAACGATCGCCATGAAGTCGGCTCCTTCAAGGAAGCGATCCGCTGGCTCTTCGCGGAAGCGCGCAAAGGCCAGTCGATCCAGCGCTACAAAGGTCTCGGCGAAATGAACCCCGAGCAGCTCTGGGAGACCACCATCAACCCCGAATCACGCAGGCTGCTGCAGGTGCGGATCGAGGATGCGGTCGCCGCCGACGATATCTTCACGACACTGATGGGCGACCAGGTCGAGCCGCGACGCGAGTTCATCGAGAAGAACGCGCTGGCGGTGGCGAACCTCGATATCTGAGGCTGCGCGCTGCCGGCGATGCGCCGATGCGCGTTGACTCAGGCTTCCAGACTCTTGTCGCGGGACTGCAAGCGGCGAATCGTCCCCTCGATCCACGCCTGCGCTTCCTCGTTCACGGCGCGCGGATCGCGGCCCGCCGGATCAATCGGCTTGCCAATCACCACGGTGATCGTGCCGCGCTTCTTCAGCAGCCCACGCCGCGGCCAGTAATAGCCGGCGTCGTGCGCGATCGGCACGACGAGGCAGCCGGACTCGCGTGCCAGCAGCGCTCCGCTCACGCCGTACTTGCGCGTCTCGCCCGCCGCCATGCGCGTGCCTTCGGGAAACACCATGACCCAGATGCCGTCGGCGATATAGCGCTTGCCCCGCGCGACCACGCGTTTCACCGCTGAATGGCCGCTGCCACGATCGATCGCGATCGCATGCATTTGCCGGATGCCCCAGCCGACGAACGGAATCCAGAGGAGCTCCCGCTTCAACACCCACACCTGTAGCGGGCAGACAGTCGCCATCGCGAAGGTTTCCCACGACGACGAGTGCTTCCAGAGCGCGACATGGCCACCGGGCGGCAGGTTTTCGCGGCCCGCCACGCGATAGTCGAGGCGGCAGATGACTCTGAGGCCGGTGAGGATCACGTTTGCCCAGTGACGCGCGAGCTCGTAGCGGGTGCGCAGCGGCACGAAGAGGCTCGCGAT
>Ga0073903_10000353_pt1 | contig 23565 bp, 18 predicted proteins | sample KloWWTKNB14_bulk_FD_66665 | JGI IMG/M metagenome (GOLD analysis project Ga0073903, IMG submission 66665) | Active sludge microbial communities from Klosterneuburg, Austria, studying microevolution and ecology of nitrifiers - Klosterneuburg... | ecosystem: Engineered > WWTP > Aerobic digester >... | reverse complement strand
AGCCCCCAGTGACCCTGCGGCTGGTGCTCGATCCGCGTTGAGTCCGCACTGGTCGACCAGATTCTGAACTGCAGGCGGGCGCAGCCAACCGTTGGACCGACCGGCACTATCCTTCCGCCTATGGCCCTGACGCAACTGCTGGACCTTCCAGCCCCTGCCAAACTGAATCTCTTCCTGCATGTGGTCGGCCGTCGATCGGACGGCTATCACCTGCTTCAGTCGGTCTTCGTCCTGATCGACTGGATGGACACCCTGCACCTGGACCTGCGCCGCGACGGCCAGATCAGTCGCGAGGATCTCGGGACCAGGCTGCCAGACGATGACCTGTGCCTGCGGGCTGCGCGCATCCTGCAGGAGGTCAGCGGCTGCCATCTGGGCGTGCACATCGGCATCGAGAAGCGGGTGCCCTGGGGTGCCGGACTGGGCGGCGGCAGCTCCGACGCGGCCACCGTCCTGCTGGGCTTGAATCGGCTTTGGGGACTGGACTGGACACGGCAGCGGCTGCTGGACATTGGATTGAAACTGGGCGCGGACGTGCCCTTCTTCATCGGGGGTCGCAATGCCTGGGTAGAAGGCATCGGGGAGAGCCTGACACCGATTGAACTGCCCAGCTCGCAGTTCGTCGTCCTCAAGCCGGCCGCGGCGATCCCGACAGCCGCAATTTTTTCCAGCCCCCTCTTGCGCAAGGACAGCCCACGATCTACAATGTCGGTCTTTCTTGCAGACCCCAACAAGTTTGTTCGCAATGACTTGCAGGAGGCCGCTCAGGCTCACTGCAAAGAAGTCGACGAAGCATTGAGTTGGCTGTCTTGCCGTGTCGGGCCCGCCCGCATGACAGGTTCAGGCAGCGCGGTGTTTGCAAGGGCCTGGGGCAACCCTGGCGCCGACGGTTCTTCTGTGGCTCTTGAGCAAGCCTTGGCGGCCTTGCCTGATGAGTGGAAGATCCGAAGGTGCCACAGTGTGGACCGTCACCCGTTGTGGGCGTGGGCTGCAGATTGAGGCGGTGAGTTTCGAGGTGCGCCGACTGGTGCGCCTGTGTAGGGGAGTCGCCAAGTTGGTCAAGGCATCGGATTTTGATTCCGACATGCGAGGGTTCGAGTCCTTCCTCCCCTGCCAAGACATCGACAGGCGCCCGTCGGTTTCCGGCGTGGCGCCTGTTTGCTGATCGGCCGCCCCTGGCGCCGCACGCTGCAGACAATGCGGCCTGATTCCGGATCCTCAGCATGCTCGCAGACACCCTCCTCTTCACCGGCAACGCCAATCCGGCGCTGGCACAGGAAATCGCTGCCGACCTGCGCGTCGAACTGGGCAAGGCGTCCGTCGGACGCTTCTCGGACGGGGAAGTCACCGTCGAGATCCAGCAGAACGTGCGCGCCCGCGACGTCTTCGTGGTGCAGCCGACTTGCGCGCCCACCGACGAACACCTGATGGAACTGCTGCTGATGGTCGATGCGCTCAAGCGCGCCTCGGCCCGGCGCATCACCGCAGTGATTCCCTACTTCGGCTATGCCCGCCAGGACCGCCGCCCGCGATCCACCCGCGTGCCCATCAGTGCCAAGGTCGTGGCGAACATGCTGGAGGCCGCTGGTGTCAACCGCGTGCTGACGATGGATCTGCACGCAGACCAGATCCAGGGTTTCTTCGACATTCCGGTGGACAACATCTACGCCTCGCCGGTGCTGTTGTCCGACCTGCAGGGCAAGCGCTACAGTGACTTGGTGGTGGTGTCTCCTGACGTGGGCGGTGTCGTGCGCGCCCGGGCGCTGGCCAAACAACTGGGCTGTGACCTGGCCATCATCGACAAGCGTCGCCCGCGCGCCAATGTGTCCGAGGTGATGCACATCATCGGCGAGATCGAGAATCGCAACTGCGTCGTCATGGACGACATGATCGACACCGCCGGGACCCTGGTCAAAGCCGCTGAAGTGCTCAAGGAGCGGGGTGCGAAGAGCGTTTTCGCCTACTGCACCCACCCCATCCTCTCCGGCCCCGCGGTAGACCGCATCCGCAACTCGCGTCTCGATGAGGTGGTGATCACCAACACCATCCCGTTGCGTGGCGAGGCCAGGAGCTGCGACAAGATCCGCCAGCTGTCGGTGGCCTTCCTCTTTGCTGAAACCATTCGCCGGATCTCTGACGGCGAGTCGGTGACCTCGCTGTTTTCGGAGCAGAACAACAACTTCTGATCCGTCTTCACGACCTGGGTCGGCACTGCCAGCCCAGTCACCTCAGGCGCCTGGTCGCGGGCGCTTTTTTTACTGTCCTGGAGTTATCCATGAAATTTGTTGCATTCCCGCGTGAGCTGCAGGGGACCGGAGCGAGCCGCCGCCTGCGCCACGCCGGCAAGGTGCCCGGCATCGTCTACGGTGCCGGCGAGCCGGTGATGATCGAACTCGATCACAACGCACTGTTCCACGCCCTGAAGAAGGAAGCCTTCCATTCTTCCGTGCTGGAAATGGAGCTGTCCGGCACCGCCGAGAAGGTGGTGCTGCGTGACGTGCAGAAGCATCCCTTCAAGCTGCAGGTGCTGCACATCGACTTCCAGCGCGTGGATGCCACCACCCGCATCCACAAGAAGGTGCCGCTGCACTTCGTCAACGAGGCCGAGTCCCAGGCCGTCAAGTTCGACAAGTGCCTGATCAACCACGTGATCAGCGAACTCGAGATCGAGTGCCTGGCCGAAAAGCTGCCCGAGTTCCTGACCGTGGACCTGGGTGGTCTGGCCAAGGGCCAGTCGCTGCACGTGGACGACCTGAAGCTCGATGCCAGCATCAAGGTGGTCACGCATGGCCGCAAGAACCCGCTGGTGGCCGTGGTGGTGCCGATCGTCGAAGAAGAGATCGTTGCCGTTGCTGCTCCGGCCGCTGCGCCTGCCAAGGGCAAGGGCAAGGGCAAGAAGTGATGCCTGGCGGGCCCTGCTCGGGCCCGCTTTCTTCGGTTGCCGTACAAGCCGCAGCCCACCGAACCCCGCACATTGCGGGGTTTGTCGTTTCTGACCTTCTGTCAATCGACCGCTCGCGAGGACCGGCGGCCGTGAGCTCGATGGAGTCCATCTGGAGAACAAGATGATCCGACTGCTGGTCGGCCTGGGCAACCCGGGTCCGGAGTACGAAGCCACCCGGCACAACGCCGGGTTCTGGTGGATCGATGAAGTGGCCCACCGCTGGAGCATCAACCTGCGGCCGGAACGCAGCTACCACGGCCTGGCCGCGCGCCACACCCTGCGCGGGGAGGTGGTCTGGTTGCTGGAACCCCAGACCTACATGAACCTGTCCGGTAAGTCGGTCGCTGCGCTGGCACGCTTCTTCAAGATCGATCCGACGGAGATCCTGGTCGTCCACGACGAACTGGATCTGCTGCCGGGTCAGGCCAAACTCAAGCAGGGCGGCGGCGCGGCGGGCCACAACGGCCTGAAGGACATCCAGGCGCAACTGGGCAGCCCGAACTTCTGGCGCCTTCGCCTGGGGATCGGCCATCCCGGCGATCGGGCGGAAGTGGTCGGCTACGTGCTGCGAAAACCCCCGGAGTCCGAGCGTCTGCTGACACAGCAGGGCATCGATCGCAGCCTGGAGGCCCTGGACGCACTGGTCAGCGGCGACATGGCGGAGGCCACCCGACTCATCCACGCCAAACCTGAGCGGCCCAAGCCACCGCGAAAGCCTGCCGAGCCCGGGCGCAACACACAGAGCCAGGAGCCGACCACGACCCAGCCGGTTGGCCGTGCGGGTGATCAGTCAGTCGACGCCCGCGGAACCTGAGCCGCAACCGACGCGCTGGAGCGCACTTCGAGGGCAAATTCGGCCCGGGTCTCAGCCTGGACCTGGGCTTGAGCAGTCAGACGCTCGTACTTGGCCTGCAACTGCTCGCGGCTCTCGAGGTGAAAGGGATTGAGCGGGATGCACTCCACCGGGCAGATCTGGACACACTGGGGCTCGCCGAAATGGCCAACGCATTCCGTGCATCGCTGCGGGTCGATTTCGTAGAACGACTCACCCATCGAGATGGCCTGGTTCGGGCACTCCGGCTCGCACACATCGCAGTTGATGCACTCGCTGGTGATCATCAGCGCCATGCCTGCGCCTCCACAGCCAGGGTATCGGGCAACGACGTCACCCTTGAGCAATGCGCCGCTGCAGACGATCCAGCACCGAAGGCGCGACAAACTTGGAAACGTCACCACCCAGCACAGCGATCTCGCGAACGAACGTACCGCTGACGAACTGGTACTGATCGCTGGGCGTCAGGAAGAGCGTCTCCACCTCCGGCATGAGCTGGCGGTTCATGCCCGCCATCTGGAACTCGTATTCAAAGTCGCTCACGGCCCGCAACCCTCTGACCACCACCTTGCCGCCATGCTCGACAACGAAGTTGCGCAGCAGGCCGCGAAAGGCGATCACCTCGACATTCGGATACGGCCTGGCCAGTTCCTGAGCGATCTCCAGCCGCTCGTCGAGGCTGAACATGGTCCTTTTGTGGTGGCCGGCTGCCACCGCCACCACCAGGCGACTGAAGAGCCGGCTGGCCCGACGCATCAGATCCTGGTGACCCAACGTCATCGGGTCGAAGGTTCCGGGATAGATCGCGGTGAGTTCCTGTGGCACCGGGGTCAAGACGGGCTCCTGCTCTGAGATGGCACAGTGTAGTCGGACGCCAGACTGTTTGATCGGCGCAACAGTTGAAAGTGCACATGACCGGCACGCCCCTGCCGCCAGGTGTCCCAACCTTCCGCGCGCTGCCGCTCCGGGTCAAACGGCTCCTGATCCTCCTGGTAAAGCCAGCCCTCCGGTCGCAGGTGCGCTGCGGCAGCGGCCCTCAGTGCATCACCCCAGCGCAGGGCGTAGGGCGGATCCAGCAGGATCAGGTCGAAGCCTGCCGCCACAGGGCCCCGCAGCCAGGCCAGGCTGTCTGCCTCCTGAACCAGCACCTGCGCCGGAGCGGCCCCCAGGCGGCGCAGGTTCTCGCGCAGGAGGCGCACCACATCGGCCTCACGTTCGAGCATCAGAACCTCGGCGGCACCACGGGAAGCGGCCTCCAGACCCAGAGCGCCGCTGCCCGCAAAGGCATCCAGCACCCGCCAACCGGTCAGGTCTTGGCCCAGCCAATTAAACAAGGTTTCGCGCACCCGATCGGGCGTGGGCCGCAGCCCGGGTCGCGAAGGCACCGGCAACTTGGATCGCTTCCAACAGCCGCCAATGATGCGGACCTCCTGGGCAGCAGCACGTCGGGACGCGGTGGCTGGTGCGCACCGGGGTTGTCGCTCGGGGGAATGGTGGGACGACCGACTGCTCATGGAGGCATTCTAGGTAGGCAGGCTGTCAGGGCCGACTGCCTACAATGTCGCCGGCCCTTTTCTCGGGCTGCCATCCATGTTCAGTTTCTTTCGCCGCAAATCCCCTCACCCCACCCGCAACGCGGACCCGGCCGAGCCGTCGCCGGCGTTGTCGAAGCCAGCTGAAACCGCCAGCCTTCCCTCTCCGGCATCTGCCCTTCCGGCCGAGGAGGGGGCTCAGGTCTCACGCAGCAGCTGGCTGCAACGGCTGAAAGCCGGGCTGCAGCGCACTGGTTCCAGCATCGCCCAGGTCTTCACCGGCACGAAGATCGATGAGGCGCTCTATGAAGAATTGGAAGCAGCGCTGCTGATGGCCGACGCCGGTGTGGGTGCCACCACGCACTTGCTGGAGGCGCTGAAACGTCGCGTCAAGGACACACGCTGCACCGATCCGGCGACCGTGAAGGGCCTGCTGGTGGAGGTGCTGGCCGAGCTGCTGGAGCCGCTGCGGGGATCGCTCTCGGTGGGTCAACATCAGCCCACCGTGATCATGGTGGCGGGAGTCAATGGTGCGGGCAAGACGACCAGCATCGGCAAGTTGACACGGCATCTGGCGGAACGGGAGGCCCGGGTGCTGCTCGCGGCAGCCGATACCTTCCGCGCCGCAGCCCGGGAACAGTTGGCGGTCTGGGCCGACCGCAATCGGGTCGAAATCGTCAGTCAGGAAGGCGGTGACCCCGCTGCCGTCTGCTTCGATGCCGTGAGCGCTGGCGGGGCAAGGGGCTGTGATGTGGTGATCGCCGACACGGCCGGTCGGCTGGCCACGCAAATCCACCTGATGGACGAGTTGAAGAAGATCCATCGCACACTGGGTCGCGCCATGGTCGGCGCCCCCCATGAAGTGCTGCTGGTGGTGGACGGCAACACCGGCCAGAACGCCCTGACGCAGGTGAAGGCCTTCGATGCGGCGTTGAACCTCACCGGCCTGATCGTCACCAAGCTCGATGGCACGGCCAAAGGAGGTGTGCTCGCTGCGATTGCGCTGTGGGTGCGCGAGCGCATGACCCAGGGCAAGGCGGCCGTGCCGGTCTACTTCATCGGCGTCGGCGAGAAGCTGGAAGACTTGCAGACCTTCGACCCGCGCGAGTTCGCCGAGGCCCTGCTGGCCTGACCTGCAGGGCCTCCAATACAGGACCTCGATCAGCCCCCCGCAACCTCACTGCCCTGGCCGCTGAGGCTGCACCGCAACCCTGACCACAACAGCGCAGCGGTTTCGCCGGCATGGCCTGACGGGCCGGGATACAGGTCGTGCAGCTGGTCGGTGGGATGCAGGGCCAGGAGCTCCGCCAGCGCCGAGTTCACGCCCTCCACGTCAGGGCCTGCAGCCACCGACGCTCTGGCATGCCCTGCTGCAGGCAGCCAGTACCGACCCGCCCGCCGGCTCAGGCACGGAATGCCCATCAAATTCGCCGCGCCGGCCAACGCATCGCCGCCATCGGCCAGCAGGCAGGAGGCACCTCGAAGCACCCCCAACTGGTCCGCCAGGGAAGGCATCACCCGCAACAACGCGGCCGCCTGATCCATGCGATCGCGCTCCGGCCCTCCCCGTGGCCCTTCGCCTTGCAGCAGGTGCAGTTTCTCAAACAGTTCCGGCTCCTCCTGACTCAGCACGATCAGTCGGTCCAGATCCGCCCCGTCCAGCAGCCACACCCACTTGCCCGGGTGACTCAACTGCGTCACCAGGCGCAGTTGCTCGCGAAGCACCGTTGGATCACGCTCCAGCGCACAGCGGATAACGCCGTAGGGGGTGCCAGCTCCCGCATGGCTGGACCAGGTCGGCCCCAGGTAGATGGGCATGGCATGGCGCATGAAGACACCGTAGGGCGTGGTCACCTCGGGCCAAAGGGCTCTGAGCGCTTCCGCCAGGAGTCCGCCGCCGGTGACGCGGATGCGCTCCGGCGCCACTCCCAGACGGTTCAACGCCGGCAGGCTCAGCGCGGAATCCAACAGGAGCAGGTCGGCCATCTGGTCGAGCAGGGTCGCGTTGACCGGATCCTGCCCCTCACCCGCCTCCCGCGCGCCGGCATCCAGCCTCACCAGCGGTACCGCAGACTTGCGTGCAAGCAAAGCGGCCGCCAGCATGGCATCGCTGTCCCCGAGGGTGATCAAGGCCGCGGGCCGGAACTCATTCAACACATGCGCCAGCCGGGCGAACAAGGGAGCCACCTGGGCGGCAAACTCCCCTGCGGGCACGCCCAGGTCCAGACCGACCTCCAGCGTCGGGAGCAGGCGCTCCATGGGCGGCCAGGGCCAGACCTGACCCGCTGAACCCGGGTTGACCAGCACCACGCGGGCAGCCGGATCACCCTGGGTCAGTTCGCGGGACAGGGCGGCAAAGGCCAGGGCCGATGCCGTGTTGTCCGCCATGCAGAGCAGCACGGGTCGACCGGGACTCGTCGCACCCGGCTTCTCGACGCGCCGCACCGGCTGCGGGTCCACTTTGACGCTGGCATCCTCCAGAAGGGCAAAGCCCGCCCGGACGTCGTCCAGCGCAGGCCCCTCCGGGACGGTTTCGCCGGCGGGCCCGTTGGACGAGGCCGGCAGCATTTCGACCACCTCGCCGGGCTCGGTGTCCAGTGAGGGCTCCGGTGGCGCAGGGACGGCTGGCGGCGTGGGAGAAACGGGCGCTTGCGGCACCTGCGCAACCGCCACCGCAACGGCAACCGGAGTCTCGGCCGACCCGGCGGCGGCGTGGCCTGTGCCGTTGGACGCCGAGCGGGACTCTTCTGCCCGTGCAGCCTCGATCTCGCGCAGCAGCGCAGCCGCCTGGGCCACCGCCTCATCGACACGCTGATCCAGCGGTTGGTCCTCGGCCGGAAGGTCCACCGGTGTCGCAGCTGCTGTGACCACCGCAGGCGCAGGAACCACCGGCACATCCGGCGGGGGCGGCACCGCCTGAGTCGGCGTCGCAGATGCCCCAGCCCCCATCACTGGGGCTACAGGCGACACGCCGGAGGTGGCCGGCGCAGCCGCTGGTCGAACAGGCAGAGGAAGCGGCTCGAAGCCTGCCTCGCCGATCTCGGCACGCAGCTCCTGTGCCGTCTGCTGCACCAAAGCTGCAGAGATTTCGTCCAGATTTTCCAGATAGGAAGCCAGCAACAGCCGGTTGGCCAGACGGTTGATGCGCCGCGGAACTCCACCCGTCCAGGCATAGATGTGGTCGAAGGCGGCCGCACCGAAGGCGGGGCGTTGTGTCCAGCCGACACGGCGCAGGCGGTGCTCGATGTAGGCGGCCGTCTCATCCGGCCCGAGCGGGCCGAGGTGCTGGGAGGCGATGACCCGTTGGCGCAGCTGCTCCATCTTCGAAGATTCGAGCAGGCGCCGCAGCTCGGGCTGACCGACCAGAAAGCTCTGCAGCAGCGCATGGTTGCCGAGCTGGAAGTTCGACAGCATGCGCAACTCTTCCACCGCATGCTCGTTGAGGTTCTGCGCCTCGTCGACGATCAACAGGGCATGCCGCCCCTGCGCCGCCAGTGCGGTGAAGAATGCTTCCAGCGTGGCAATCAGGTGGGCCTTGGAGCTGCCCTGAGAGGGAATGCCGAAGGCAGTGATGATGGCCTGAAGCAACTCCCCAGACTCGAGTTGGGTGCTGACGATCTGCGCGGCCAGCACCTTCTGTCGGTCCAGCCCCTCGATCAAGGTGCGCACCAGGGTGGTCTTTCCCGCACCGATCTCACCCGTGATAACGATGAAGCCTTCACCCTGCATCACCCCATACTGGAGGTAACCCAGGGCCCTGCCGTGGCCCTTGCTGTTGAAGTAGAACGCAGGGTCCGGGTTGAGCGCGAAGGGCGAACCGCTGAAGCCGAAGTGGGATTCGTACATCGAAGGCGTCAGAAGCGGTGCAGGAGCCCCGCAGAAAGGGAGACCGCCGACGCCCGCGACGTGGCGGTCGAGGTCAGGGTGTCGGTGCTGACAGTCTGGTAGCGCAGACTGCCGTTGATCGTGGTGCGGGGCGACAACGATTCGGTCAGTCCCACCCGCACCGACCGATTGACGGTGTGCAGACCCTCGTTGACACCACGGCCTTCCACGGTCCCGTGCGAAAGGGAGGCCTCACCCGTCAGCGATGGTGTCAGTCGTCGCGTGAGGGCCACCGTGAGTCCGCGCTGGTCGGAGTCCGCAGAGATCAGTGCGACCGGATCGTTTTCGTCCACGATGTCGCGCACCCGCTGCACGTAAACCCGGGTGGTGAGGGTATGTCGAGGCCCCATGGCGGCCACCGTCAGGGATCCACCCTGGATCATCTGAACCGTCCCGGAAAAGAGGTCCAACGACTGACTGAGTGTGGCAGGCAATCCGCGCTGCGCCATCAACTGCTGGACCGCTTCGGAACGTTGCGTGGCGTCCGGAATCCGGGTCGTCAGCAGGCTGTCGAGCATGGTCGCGACATCCACCCCCGCCTGCAACGTGCCGAGCCGGGAGGCATAGGTTGATGCGTCGCGCGACAGGCTGCCGGTTACCGACACATACGGAGATCGATGCGTCAGGGAGGCGTTCCAGCCGGTGCCGAAGAACCGCTTCTCCACCATGGTGTCCAGTACGGTCCGATCGGTGGGTGTCCAGCGCAGACCTGCGCCGTAAAGGGTTTCGGAAAAATCGTTGGAAGTGAAGCTCGCTTCGTCTCGACCCGCGGTGAGTGTCAGACGGACTTCATCAACCGGTGCCCACAGTCCGGAAACCCTCGCGCTGGCGAACACCACGTCGTTATTGGACTGGCTGTTGTACGTGGTCACCTGGCGACGCAGATCCACCCGGGCACCGAGCGGCACGGGACGCAGCTCGTACAAACCCTGCTGCGTCTGGACCGTGGTGTTGTTGTTCAGCCTGGCCTCATCACTGCCGTAGCCCTTCGTCCAGGCCTGATCCAGGCTCACGAGCAGGCGCGACTGTGGTGAGAGTTCACGCTCCAACCGTGGATTGACTCTCAGGCGAGCCAAGGTGCTGCGGTTGAGCGTGGTGATGCCATCGCCCACCGGTCCAAACGGGTCGGAGGCGGTGGTCTGCGCCGTCAATCCAGCGTCCAGAAACAGCCAGCGATCCACCAATTGGCTGCGCAAACCCAGGCTGCCCTGCGGCAGGATGTCCGGGTCGTTGGTCCCGCCCGCATAGGCAATGGCATCGGCGGCGAGGGAACCGGTCACCTCGTACCGCGGGCCACGCCCGGTCACCCTCACCATGGGCGAAGCCACCAGGATCACATCCCGTTGGGCATCGTTGGCGGTGAGGTTGACGTTGTTGGTGGCCACCGCACTGGCGCGGATGGCCGGTTCCACGCGCCAGTTCTGGGCCAGTACCGGGCTCGCCAGCAGCAGCAGGAGCACCCCGATCCGGAACGGCGGCCGACGCCGCAGAGCCTCAATTGGCGTAGTGGTAACCATAGGCCTCCCTGACTCCTCGGCCGGTGCACTTGTTGAGCACCGACAGGACCACCGGGCATTTCTCCACCGCAGCGTAGGCTTGGGCCACCTGTGCATGGGTGGTCCGATCCGCCTCCACCACCATCACCACCTGTCCCACCCGCGAGGCCAGGACCCGGGACTCGGTGGTGGGAATCAGGGGCGGAGAATCGAACACGACGATGCGGTCAGAGTACTTGGCCGCCAGCTCATCGAGCAGATCGGCCATTGCCATGCTGGCCAGCATTTCGGTCGACTTCGCGTTGGCGGTACCCGCCGGCAGAAGCGTCAGCTTGGGGACATTGGTGCGGAGCATGACGTCGGCCAACTCCATCTTCTCGGACCCCAGCACATCCATCAACCCCGGGCAGGGCTCCACGCCCAGGCGCGCCAACACGGAGGGCCGCAGCACGTCTGCGTCCACCAGCAGCACGGAGTGATCCACCTCCATCGCAATGCTCATGGCCAGGTTCATGGCAAAAAAAGTCTTGCCTTCGCCAGGCATCGCACTCACCACTTGGATCAAATTGGCACGGGGAATCACCTTGGACGCCGCATCGGTGGTGTTGGCCAGCAGGTGCCGCTTGATCACACGAAGCTGCTCGGCCAGCGCTGAGCGCCCCATGTTGGGTACCAGGTAGCCCTCCGCGGTCAGCCGATCGAGATCAACTTCCACCTCACGTGAGCGGCGCAGGGCTGCAGGCTCTTCGAGCTTGAGTTCGGCCGCAGGCTGAACCACAAGTGAACCTGCAGCCACAGGCGGCGCAATCGCTGCAGCCGCCGCGGCCGCCGCAGCTGCTGCAGCGGGCAAACCCGCACTGACGACGGCTGACCCGCCCGATTCCAAAGGAAGGGGAATCGGTGGAACCTCGATGCCGGCACGCTTGAGTTCCTCAAGCCGACGCTTGGCCGCTTGTTCGATGATGTTCATGGCAACTGTCCTCGGATCTCAAGCCGGCGAATGCATCAGGATCCAGACCATCCAGGCCACATGGATCATGAGGAACAGGCCCATCGTGGAGGCCAGTCGCATGCGGTCCTGGCGATCCAGTGCAACTGCACGCGGATCCACCACTTTGGTCATCACCCCCAGCACCGGTCGTTTCGTGAACTCCCTCAGCTCACTTTCATTGGCAAAGGTCGGGTTGAGAAGACTGGCTGCATAGGCTGCCGCCATGCCAATGGCCAAAGAAAGCAGCATGGCCCCCACCGCCATCTGGAATCGACTCGGAAACACCGGCTTGGGCTGAACCCGCGGGGGCTCCACCAGCCGGAAATCCGCCAGCGACGATTGCTGGTCGATCTTCACTCCCAGCGATGCAGCCTCCCGGCGGGACACCAGTTGCTCGTAGTTCTTGCGGATGATGTCGTAGTCGCGGTTGAGCTGGGCCAGTTCGGCCTCGGCTTGAGGCACCCGACCGGCCTGCGATTTGATTTCCTCCAGACGTACCGACTGCGAGCCCAGCTGACCACGCAGTGACGCCACGTTGGCCTCAGCCTCCGCCAGGGATACCCTCAGCCGCTGGAACATCGGGTTGGCCGCGGCCGCCGCGGCCCTGGCACGACTGGGACTCTGGCCGGAGGAACGCGCACCATCCTGCTCCCGGTTGCGCTGAGCCTCCAACTGCGCAATGGTGCGACGAGTGGACTGCACGTCGGGATGCTCGTCGGTGTAACGACGCAACATCTCGTCAAGCTGGCGACGCTGGGTGTCCAGACGCGCATCCAACTCAGGCGTCAGCGACATCACAGGAGTGGCCGCAGCGGCCGCATCCGCCACCTGTGGCTCTGTCGACGCCAATTCCCTCTTGAGGGCATCACGCGATTGCTCTGCAGCGGCAAGCGCGACCTTAAGACGACCGATGTCGTCGGTCATCAGCGACATACGCGCAAAGTAGTCCTGGTTGTTGACCACCGTCACATTCATGTTGCGCAGCTTGAAGTCCTTGAGTCGCCCCTCCGCCTCGGTGAGCTTGGTTTCATAGGACCGGATCTGCTCGTCGATGAACCTGCTGGCCTCCTCGGAATCCCTGCGCTTGGAGTCCGCGCTGGAATCCATGAAAAGGCCCACCAGCGTGGTCACCAGGCGATTGGCACGCTGCCCATCAACGTCCCGGTAGCTGATCTGGTAGAGGTTGTTGCCGCCGGAAAGCTCCACCTTGATGGCCTTGGTCAGGTCATCGATCAGTCGGTTCATCTGCGCCTCATCGCCCTGAGGGAGCCCGATGGTTTTGTCGCGCGCCAAGCGCTCGACATTGGGCCGCGAGATCAGCGTGCGCGCCAGCATGCGCACCTGCTGATCGATGTCAGGCTGAAACGCCAGCCCGCTCATCAGCGGCTTCAGCACAGTCTGCGTGTCGACATAGATGCGGGCCCTGGCCTCATGCCGCTCCGGAATGGCCAGCGCAAGCACGCCGAGAACCACCGCCGCAACCCATGCCGAGATGGCGCCCAGCCACCGCCTGCGCCAGACCGCCCGGACGACCGATGTCGCCTGCCGGGTGAAATTGATCATGCCCGATTCACCTGTGATTCAAGAGGGTCCGGCCGGCCCGGACCCATTCAACCCTTGCCGCCAGCGCAGCTGCACCGAGACCTGGAACCCACGGCCCCAAAACGCTGGCCTGCGCCCTCAGAACCAACTCTGGGGCACGATGATGATGTCGCCGGGCTTGACGTCCACGTTGGCAGAGATGTCCCCGCGCTTGAGCAGGTCCTTCAGCCGCACGCTGTACTGCTTGCCACCTTCGGAACCACGCACCAGCACCGCACCGTTGCCGTCGGCGAAGTCCGTCAGGCCACCGGCCTGGATCATCACGTCCAGCAGGCTCATCTGCTGCCTGAAGGGCACGCTCTGTGGGCGGGTGGCCTCACCGACGATGCGGATCTGCTCACCGAAGGTCCCCTGGAAGGAACCCACCACCACCGTCACCACCGGGTCGCGGATGAAGCGCTGCAGTTCATTCTGGATCTCCTGCGCCAACTCCGACGGGCTCTTGCCTGCGGCAGGAACGTCCGGCACAAGTGGTGTGGAGATGCGCCCATCCGGACGCACCGTCACCGTCGATGACAACTCCGGATTGCGCCAGACCACGATGTTCAGGCTGTCCAGCGGACCGATCTTGTAACGATGGTCCGGCGTCTGGGCCGACCGCGGCGCCGGAGGGTAGGCCGCGCCACTGGCGCAACCCGTCAACTCCAGCAGCGCGATGGCCGAAGCGCACATCACCGTCAACACACGCGGAAGGCGGCTCTTCTTGAAGCTCATGCGAAATCCTCTCAGTCGGTCTGCAACAGCCGGAAACAAATCCGGTCGCGATCCTACTGTGGCTGCTGCGGCCACTTCATCAAGAACCCCGCACATGCTGGATGGACGTGCACTTTGTACGTGGCGAAGGCCCGCTGATTGCACTTGCTTTTTTCCACGATGCGTGTTGACCACGCGCGGGAAAGCAAAAAGGCGCACGGCAAAGACGTGCGCCCTGTCCCTCCAGATCAACCTGAACTCAGTGAGCCCCCTCGCGGAAGAGCACCACACTGACGGTCTCGATCAGCACCTGCAGATCCAGCAACACAGAGTTGTTCTTCACGTAGTACAGGTCAAACTGGTGCTTGCGCCGGGCATCCTCCAACGATGCCCCGTAGGCATAGCGCACCTGAGCCCACCCCGTCAGTCCAGGCTTCACCGTGTGACGCAAATCGTAGTAAGGGATCTGCTCACGCAACTGACTCACGAAGGACGGACGCTCCGGGCGCGGCCCCACCATGCTCATTTCCCCGCTTAGAACGCTGATCAACTGAGGCAACTCGTCGATCCGGGTCTTGCGAATGAAGGCTCCGACGCGGGTGATGCGGCTGTCGTTCTTCGAAGCCCAACGAGCCACACCATCCTTCTCTGCATCGGTCCGCATGCTGCGGAACTTGATGCACTGGAAGGACCGCCCACTCAGGCCCACCCGCTCCTGTCGATACAGCACCGGCCCCGGGCTGTCCAATCGGATCGCCAACGCCGTCAGCAGCATGATGGGCGAAGCCAGGAACAGCAACACTGAGGAGCTTGCCACGTCGAACACCCGCTTGGTGAACTGGCGCACGCCGCCCTGGACAAAGCCCTCACCGTAGACCAGCCAACTGGCCTTGAGACTGTCCACCGGCACCTCGTTGCGGGCCCGTTCATAAAAGCCGGCCAAGTCCACGATCGGTACCCCGCCGATTCGGCAATCCAGCAACTGATCCATCGGAACACCGCCGCCACGCTGCTCGCGTACCGCCACGATGATTTCGGTCACCCGATGCTCCCGCACCAGATCCACCAGACGGCGGCGGGAGTCAAAGACGGTTGCCGCATCACCTGCCGGCATAGCCCCATCCTGACCTGCGGTGGGCACGAAGCCCACGATCTCGTAACCGGACCACTGCTCACCCGAGCGAAGATCACCCCAGACCTGCTGCGCGTCGGGCCCAGTGCCCACAATCAGAACTCGCCGCACCCCCACCATCTGACGCACCATCCAGGCAACGCCACGGTAGATGGCCAACCCACCCAGCAGGTACAACAGCGCGTAGCCCACCAGCCGGCTCGCATACCCGTCGTACTCGATGTACTTGATGGTCAGGTAAGTGATGTACCCGCCCACCACAAAGGTGAAGGCGACGCGCAGAAAAATCGAACCCAGTCCGAGGTTTCGGTGGCGATAGAGCCCGACAAACGAATAAAGCAGCGCCATGACCAAGGAGAAGGCCAACGCCGACAACAACACGGCCGGAGTGGCCAATAGGGACAGAAGCGCGTGCACCGACTCACTCTGAGCCAGGGTCGCAGCCGACAGGATGGCCGCGACGAAGCACAGCAATCCATCCGCAAACAACTCCGCAAAATGAGTTCCCGATGCGCGATAGTGAAATACCCGGAACATCCGTACGCCCTCTGACTTCAAGGCGGAGCCGTCACCCGACTAAACGAGCCCCGCACTGTTTGTAGATCAAGTGACGGATTTTCGTCCCGAATCTTGACGGCTCAATCCTTCATCCGGGGGCCGCAGGGCGGTGATCAACTTCCGCTGCGGATTCTGTGACGGAGTGGCGCAGAAGTGAACCCTGAAAGCGGCTCAATTCAGAAGACAGCAGCGAACAGGCAACAAGAACCGCACACTACGGAACCGGAAGTGAAAAATTCACGCTCCGACGCGCACCAGATCACACCGCCTCTTCAGCACTTCAGCCCAACGTGAAGCGCCACAACGCCCGCCGTGAGATTGTGCACATCCACGTGCCCGAAACCAGCTGCCCGCATCATCTCTTTCAATTCAGCCTGCCCGGGATGCATGCGAATGGACTCCGCCAGATACTGATAACTCTGTGCATCTCCGGTGATCCATTGACCCATCTTCGGCAAAATCGAGAACGAATACCAGTCATAGACCTTCTCGAGAGGTTTTGCGACTTTCGAGAACTCCAGAACCAGTAATTTTCCGCCGGGCCGCAGAACTCGGCTCATTTCCTTCAAAGCCAGATCCTTGTGCGTCATATTCCGCAGGCCAAAGGCAACACTGACAATGTCGAAGGAATTATCCGGAAAAGGCAGCTTCTCAGCGTCGCAAATCACGGAAGGCAGCACCAGCCCCTGGTCGATCAGGCGATCGCGGCCGGTGCGCAGCATGGCTTCGTTGATGTCGGTGTGCACCACCCGCCCGGTGGGGCCCACCTTCCCGGCAAAGGCACGGGTCAGATCACCGGTGCCTGCAGCGATGTCCAGCACCTGATGACCCGGTCGAGCGCCGGAAACAGCGATGGTGTAGGCCTTCCAGATGCGGTGCAGACCGCCGGACATCACGTCGTTCATCACGTCGTAACGCGCCGCCACGGAGTCGAACACGCCCCGCACCATGTGCGCCTTGTCGGTCTCGTCGACGGTCTTGAAGCCGAAGTGGGTGTTGCTCATGTTGCAGATCCAGTGCACCAGTACATTCGGCGCGAATTCAGTGTCGGGTGGAGCAGGCCGAAACGGCAGGCGCAGCCATCGGGGTGTCGCGATCGACGCCCGCGGCGTCCAGACGGGCCAGGTAATCGCGCCACAGTTCGTCCTGGCGAAGGCCCAGTTCGTGGAGGTAATCCCAGGTGAACAGGCCGCTGTCATGGCCATCGCTGAAACGAGGCTGTACCGCGTAGTGACCCACCGGTTCGATGGCCACGATCTCCACGCCGCGTTTGCCGGTCTGCAGCACCTCCTGCCCCGGTCCGTGCCCCTGCACCTCGGCCGAAGGGGAGTGCACCCGCAGGAACTCGCAGGGCAGGCGGAAACGGCTGCCGTCGTCAAAGGCGATTTCCAGCATCCGCGACTGCTGGTGCAGGGTGAGTTCGGTGGGCATCGGCATGGGAAATCTCCAGGTCAGCGATCGCTGCGGCGGCGCAACAGGCTGCCGCAGCCGGGATTGTCGTTCGTCGTCAGACCAGCACGCGCTCGATGCCACCGGCGTTGGCCTGGCGCACATAGGCCGGCATCCAGTCCTCGCCGAGAATCTGCCGGGCCATTTCGATCACGATGTAGTCCGCTTCCAGCAGCCCGCCCTGCAGGTCCTGCCCGTAACGGCTCAGGCCGGTCAGGCAGGCCGGGCAGCTGGTGAGGATCTTCACCGGGCCGCTCGCCCCCACCTGGCCCGCATGGCGCTCGCGCAGCTGCAGCTCGTTGCGGCGCAGCTCCTCCTCCTTGCGGAAGCGGATCTGTGTGGAGATGTCCGGCCTGGAGGTCGCGAGCGTGCCGGCGGTGCCGCAGCAGCGCTCGCTCTGGAGCACAGCCGGTCCGACGAGTGCCTTGACGGTCTTCATCGGATCCTGCAGCTTCATCGGGCTGTGGCAAGGATCGTGGTACAGATAGGCCCCGGCCTGCTCGGGCGACAGGGTGATGCCCTTTTCCAGCAGGAACTCATGGATGTCCACGATGCGGCAGCCCGGGAAGATCTTGTCGAACTGGTAGTCCTGCAGCTGGTCGTAGCAGGTGCCGCAGCTCACCACCACCGTCTTGATGTCCAGGTAGTTCAACGTGTTGGCCACGCGGTGGAACAGCACCCGGTTGTCGGTGATCATCTTCTCGGCCTTGTCGAACTGGCCGTTGCCGCGCTGCGGATAGCCGCAGCAGAGGTAGCCTGGAGGCAGCACCGTCTGCACCCCGGCGTGCCAGAGCATCGCCTGAGTGGCCAAGCCGACCTGGCTGAACATGCGCTCCGAACCGCAGCCGGGAAAGTAGAACACCGCCTCGCTGTCCGCAGAGGTGCTGGCAGGATTGCGAATGATCGGCACGTAGGCAGGATCCTCGATGTCCAGCAAGGCGCGGGCGGTCCTGTTCGGCAGGCCACCCGGCATCTTCTTGTTGACGAAGTGGATCACCTGCTCCTTCAGCGGCGCCGACCCGACGCTGGCCGGCGGCGCGGACGTTTGCTGCCGCACCAGTCCGCTCATCAGCGTGTTCCCCAGGTTGACCGCCTTGCCGCCCCAGTCCAGCACCGCCGTGCGCAGGGCCTTGATGACATGCGGGTTGCGGGTGTCGAGCATGGCCATCGCCGCGGCGGTGGCCGGGCGCCAGCTCTTCTGTCCCATCTTGCGCAGCAGGTTGCGCATGTTCATCGACACGTCGCCGAAGTCGATCTTCACCGGACAGGGTGTGTAGCACTTGTGGCAGACCGTGCAGTGGTCGGCCACGTCCTCGAACTCCTCCCAGTGCTTGACGCTGATGCCGCGGCGGGTCTGCTCCTCGTAGAGGAAGGCCTCCACCAGCAGCGAGGTGGCCAGGATCTTGTTGCGCGGGCTGTACAGCAGGTTGGCGCGCGGCACGTGCGTGGCGCACACCGGCTTGCACTTGCCGCAGCGCAGACAGTCCTTGACGGAGGCAGCGATGTCGCCGATGTCGCTCTGCTGCATGATCAGCGACTCGTGCGTCATCAGCCCGAAGCTGGGCGTGTAGGCATCGCGCAGGTCGGCCGAGCGGGTGTCGGCGCCGAGGTCCGTCAGCCGGTCCTGCGGCCGCAGCAGCTTGCCGCGGTTGAAGTGCCCCTGCGGATCCACCTTCGCCTTGTAGGCGGCAAACTGGGCCAGCTCCGCGTCAGTCAGGAACTCCAGCTTGGTGATGCCGATGCCGTGTTCACCCGAGATCACCCCGTCGAGCGAACGCGCCAGCACCATGATGCGGGCGACGGCCTCGTGCGCCGTCTGCAGCATCTCGTAGTTGTCGGAGTTGACCGGGATGTTGGTGTGCACGTTGCCGTCGCCGGCATGCATGTGCAACGCCACCCAGACACGGCCGCGCAGCACCTCCTTGTGGAGTCGGCGGCACTCGTCGATCACCGGCGCCAGCACCGCGCCCGGGAACAGGGTCTGCAGCGGACGCAGGATTTGCGCCTTCCACGAGGCGCGCAGGCTGCCGTCCTGCAGTTGGTCGAAGAAGCTGCACGTCCCGTTGGGCAGGACGTCATCCAGGTGCCGCATCCACATCTGCCACTGGGCGCGCACGTCGCGCACCAGCACCAACGCCTGCTGCACCCGGTCGGACAGCAGCTCGGCGCTGAGGCTCTCGGTGGCCTCGCTGGGTTTGCCCAGCGGCAGCGTGTCCTGCTGGAAGAAGGCCTCCAGCCGGTCGGCCAGGGCGATCTTGTTGCGCAGCGACAACTCGATGTTGATGCGCTCGATGCCCAGGGTGTACTCGCCCATGCGCTCCAGCGGAATCACCACGTCCTCGTTCACCTTGAAGGCATTGGTGTGCTTGGAGATCGCGGCGGTGCGCTTGCGGTCGAGCCAGAACTTCTTGCGCGCCTCGGCCGAGACGGCGATGAAACCCTCGCCCGAGCGGCCGTTGGCCAGACGCACCACCTCGCTGGTCGCGCGGGCCACGGCGTCCTCGTCGTCGCCGACGATGTCGCCGATCAGCACCATCTTCGGGAAGCCGCCGCGCTTGCTCTTGGTGACGTAGCCCACCGCCTTCAGGTAGCGGTCGTCCAAATGCTCCAGGCCCGCAAGGATCGCTCCTCCCGGACGTTTCGCCTCGGCGAACATGAAGTTCTTGATCTCGACGATCGAAGGGACACATTCCTTCGGGTTGCCGAAGAACTCCAGGCAGACGGTGCGGGTGTGCGCCGGCATGCGGTGCACCACCCAGCGCGCGGAGGTGATCAGGCCGTCGCAGCCTTCCTTTTGCACGCCGGGCAGGCCGGCGAGGAACTTGTCGGTGACGTCCTTGCCCAGCCCTTCCTTGCGGAAGACGCGGCCCGGGATGTCCAGCCGTTCGCTGCGCTCCAGCATCTTGCCGCTGGCGTCGTAGTAGTTGAGCTCGAAGCTGGCGGTCTCGACATCGTGGATCTTGCCCAGGTTGTGGTTCAGGCGGATCACCTCGAGCCACTTGGCCTCGGGCGTGACCATCTTCCAGGACGCCAGGTTGTCCAGAGCGGTGCCCCACAGCACGGCCTTCTTGCCGCCCGCGTTCATGGCGATGTTGCCGCCCACACAGGAGGCCTCGGCCGAGGTCGGGTCCACCGCAAACACATGCCCGCCGCGCTCGGCGGCGTCGGCCACCCGCTGGGTGACCACACCGGCACCGGTCCAGATGGTGGCCACCTGGCGGCCGGCAACGCCCGGCAGGTCGACCATCTCGACCTCGGTCATCTGCTCGAGCTTCTCGGTGTTGATGACCGCGCTCTTCCAGGTCAGCGGCAAGGCGCCGCCGGTGTAGCCGGTGCCGCCGCCGCGCGGGATGATGGTCAGGCCGAGCTCGACGCAGCCGGCCACCAGGCGGGCCATCTCTTCCTCACTGTCGGGGGTGAGCACCACGAAGGGGTACTCCACCCGCCAGTCGGTGGCGTCGGTGACGTGGGCCACCCGGCTCAGGCCGTCAAACTTGATGTTGTCGCGCCGGGTGTGGCGGCCCAGCACCTTGCGGGCACGCTGGCGCAGCTCGTCCACCGCGCGGAACTGGGCGGCAAATCGGTCCACCGCCGTGCGGGCCGCGGCCAGCAGCTCACCCACCGCCGAGTCGCGCGCACCATCCTCGTGCGGGCGCCGGCGCTTTTCCACTTCGGCGAGCCGGTGGTCCAGTGCATCGATCAGCATCTGGCGCCGCCGCGGGTTGTCGAGCAGGTCGTCTTCCAGGTAGGGGTTGCGCTGCACCACCCAGATGTCACCCAGCACCTCGTAGAGCATGCGCGCGGAGCGACCGGTGCGGCGCTCGGCGCGCAGCTGGTCGAGCAGCTCCCAGGACCGCCGGCCCAACAGCCGCAGCACGATCTCCCGATCGGACAGGGAGGTGTAGTTGTACGGAATCTCGCGCAGGCGGGGCGCAGCGTCCGCCAGGGGGTCGGCGTCGCTGGGGGTCAGGCGGTTCAGGGGCAACGGAGCATTCATGGGCCACAGCGCCGTTCAGGCGTGGCGAGAGGCAGGGCGCGCGGCCGGGAAAAGGGGGGACAAATCGACCCGCCGAGCCCGCCGCGCAGGGCTCGGGATGGTACTTCAGCCCAGGGTTGACCCGCACAGGCCGGGCCTTCTGTCCCGCTCGAGACAGGGTTCGTCCGAGCGCGCTGCCGCTGAAACCCCGATTGTGTGCAGGACGCAACCGTGACAAAAAGCCGGTTTGATCCGCGTCACGGGGTCGTCACGCCAACCCGCCAGCATGGCGGGCTGTGCCTCTCGGCCACCGCCCCCCACCTTCCGGAAGCCTCCGATGAAAAGACCGCAAGTTCTCGCCGCCGGCGCCCTGATCACCACCTCCCTGCTGGCCTGCGGTGCAGCCCAGGCGCAGACCGAAATCCATTGGTGGCACTCCATGACCGGGGGCCTGAACGACTGGGTGATCGATCTGGCCAATGGCTTCAACAGCAGCCAGAGCGAGTTCAAGGTGGTGCCAACCTACAAGGGCACCTACGACGAATCGATGGCCGCTGCCATCGCCGCCTTCCGCGCCGGCAATGCACCCCATGTGCTGCAGGTCTTCGAGGTCGGCACCGCCACCATGATGGCCAGCAAGGGTGCCATCGTGCCGGTGGGCAAGGTGATGGCCGACGCCGGTCACAAGTTCGACTCCAAGGCCTACATCTCCGCCGTGGTGGGCTACTACACGGCGCCCAACGGCCAGATGCTCAGCTTTCCGCTGAACAGCTCGACCACGGTGCTCAACTACAACAAGGACCTGTTCCGCAAGGCGGGGCTCGATCCCAACAAGCCGCCGGCCACCTGGCCTGAGCTGGTGTCGGCCGCTGCCAAGTTGAAGGCCTCGGGGGTGAGCTGCCCCTTCACCACCAGCTGGCAGGGCTGGACCCAGCTGGAGAGTTTCTCGACCTGGCACAACACCTTGTTCGCCACGCAGAACAACGGCTTCGGCGGCACCAGTGCGCGCCTGGTGTTCAACAGCCCGCTGCATGTGCGCCACATCGAGAACCTGGCCAACATGGCCAAGCAGGGCCTGTTCCAGTACCGTGGCCGGGGCAACCTCGGTGACGCGCCCTTCTACTCCGGTGAATGTGCGATGGCCACCGCCTCATCCTCCACCTACGCCAGCATCAAGAAGAATGCCAAGTTCGACTTCGGCATCGCTCCCCTGCCCCACTACCCGGATGTTCCCGGCGCGCCGCAGAACACCGTCATCGGCGGCGCCTCCCTGTGGGTGATGTCGGGCAAGAAGGCGCCTGAGTACAAGGGCGTGGCCGCCTTCTTCAACCACCTGACCAATGCCGAGATCCAGGCCAGGAGCCACCAGCGCACCGGATACCTGCCGGTGACGCTCGCGTCTTTCGAACTGACGGAGAAGTCGGGCTTCTACAAGCAGAACCCGGGCACCGACACCGCCGTCAACCAGATGATCCGCAAGACCACCGAAAAGTCGCGCGGCATCCGCCTGGGCAACTTCGTGCAGATCCGCGCCATCGTGGACGAAGAGCTCGAGCAGGTCTGGTCCGGCAAGAAGGCCGCCAGGGAGGCGTTGGACAGCGCCGTCCAGCGCGGCAACGAGCAGCTGGAACGCTTCGAGAAGGCCAACAAGAGCTGATCGCACAGCAGAGTGGCCACCGAAAAACGCGTCGTCTTTCGCAGCGCATGGCTGCCCTGGGTGCTGCTGGCGCCCCAGGTGGGCGTGATTGCGGTGTTCTTCTTCTGGCCGGCCGGCCAGGCACTGCTGCAGTCCTTCCAGCAGTCCGACGCGTTCGGCAGCTACACCGAATGGGTCGGGCTGGAGAACTTCCATCGCCTGTTCTCCGACCCGACCTACCTGGCCTCATTCAAGACCACCGCGCTGTTCTCGGTGCTGGTGGCCGGCCTGGGCATCGCGATCTCGCTGCTGCTGGCGGTGTTTGCCGACCGCGTGGTGCGTGGCACCACGATCTACCGCACCCTGCTGATCTGGCCCTATGCGGTGGCGCCGGCGGTGGCCGGGGTGTTGTGGCTGTTCATGTTTGCGCCGTCGATCGGCATCGTGTCCCACACCCTGCGCAGCTTCGGCGTCGAATGGAACCACCTGCTCAACAGCGGCCAGGCCATGGCGCTGATCGTGGCCGCAGCGGTCTGGAAGCAGATTTCCTACAACTTCCTGTTCTTCCTCGCCGGCCTGCAGAGCATCCCGAAGTCCCTGGTGGAGGCGGCGGCCATCGACGGTGCCCGACCCTGGCGGCGCTTCTGGACCATCCAGTTTCCGCTGCTGTCGCCGACGACCTTTTTCCTCTTCGTCATCAACATCGTCTACGCCTTCTTCGACACCTTCGCCATCGTCGATGCGGCCACCCAGGGCGGCCCGGGCAAGGACACCGCCATCCTGGTCTACAAGGTCTACTACGACGGCTTCAAGGCGATGGACCTGGGCGGCTCGGCGGC
>Ga0073903_10000346_pt1 | contig 23793 bp, 20 predicted proteins | sample KloWWTKNB14_bulk_FD_66665 | JGI IMG/M metagenome (GOLD analysis project Ga0073903, IMG submission 66665) | Active sludge microbial communities from Klosterneuburg, Austria, studying microevolution and ecology of nitrifiers - Klosterneuburg... | ecosystem: Engineered > WWTP > Aerobic digester >... | reverse complement strand
ACCGCAGGACCGCAGGACCGCAGGATGTAGAATGGCCTGATCACGTCTGTGCTTGACGAAGTACCGCGACCATCGTGACAACCCGTCAGCTTGCCAGAGCTGTAGCGTCGGCGGTCAACCTCCAACCCCCAACCTCCAAGGTTCAACCTAGATCTCGCCCAGAACCTGTTCCGATAAGAACATGGAGCATCCAACAGCTCGCTTGATCATGGTCATGGGCTTGCCGGGATCGGGTAAGACCTACTTCGCCAAAGCCTTGGCCGTGATCGGTCCTTCGCACACGCCACCGTCACCGCGATGGGGCCGGGCCGCTCACGGCTGTACCTGCGAGAATTCCAGCTGGCAGGAATAGATGTAGTCCTGCATGGCCGGATATTTCACGCCGGACATGGGCAGTACGCCTTCACTGCTGAAGCGTAATTTGCCGTTGGACTTGGAGATGTGCACCTTGCCACCGGTGGAACGGTAGAAGTAGTTCCCATTGGTGCCGCTGTTCTGGTCCACCACATCCAGCTGCACACGGAGCGAGTCGTTGCCCGCATCGGAATTGATCGTGATCGGGTAGGCGATGGAGCCGCCCTCGGGCACCAACGCGCGAATATCCAGGTTGGGGTTGTCGAAGAACACCCGGAGCTGGCAGTAGCCGTACCCAGCATCGGGGAAGGGCTTGTTCAGGCCCATGTTGTTGCCGGCGACGTTCACGCTCACGATCTCGGCACTGCCACCGTTGTTCACCGAATTGATCCGCCAGAAGCTGGTGGTGGGGATCGTAAAGCCACCGCTCGGTGCGGACGGTGCGGCAGGGGTGTCAGGCGCGGTGTCCTCCTTCGCACAGGAGAACAAGGTGATGGCCAGGAGCAGGAGTATCATATGCTTCATAATACATGCGGGATTGATGTCGGGTTCTTGGTCCGAGGTGCAATATTGGCAGATCGTCGGAAATGGCGCAATCACATTTTCATGTGATTACAAATGCGACCTTTCCGGAACATCTGGTACCGACCATGAGCGTTGCGGATCGTTCCGTTCTCCGCCGGATCTCGTTCCTTTAATACCATGGAGCATCCAACCGCCCGTTTGATCATGGTCATGGGCCTACCGGGCTCGGGCAAGACCTATTTCGCCAAAGCCTTGGCCGCGCATACAGGGGCCACGCACTACAACAGCGACCGCATCCGCAAAGAGGCCACGCAGGCGGTGCGCTACACCGAGGCGGACAAGGCGCGGGTGTATGAGGACCTGTTCGCACGCGTCACGGAAGCGTTGGCGCAAGGGGGGACAGTGATCGTGGATGCCACCTTCTCCAAGGCCGCGTATCGCCAGGCGTACGTGCAATGGACCGCTGCGCACAAGGTGCCGGTGCATCTGCTTTACATGGAAGCGGCCGAGGCCGTCATTGCCGAACGCGTGGGGAAGAAGCGGCCGGATAGCGATGCCGACTTCGCCGTGTACCAGAAGATCAAAGCCGACTACGAACCCATTGCGGAGAACTACCAAGTGTTGCGCTCCGATGAAGGGAGCACCGCCGAGCGGATCGCGCAGGCCTTGGCGTACATGCACCAACACTCGCCCCGATGACCCGCGAACAGATCCACGCGCTGATGCATACTACCCGAGGAGGCTCTCTCGCAGAGGACCCTGCGCTTTTCCTCCTGTCCGCAGGGTCCCCGCCAAAAGCGCGGGAGACCCTTCGGAGGTGTGACATCGCACGAACACCGCCGCCCCGATGACACGCGAGCAGATCCACGCGCTGATGGCCACGGGGGAATTCCCGGAAGGCAACGTTCCGGAGAAGCTGGTGGAGACGCACATCTCCTGGGTGCTGCTGTGCAACGCGAAGGTGTACAAGATCAAGAAGGCCGTGAAGTTGAGCTTTCTGGATTTCTCGACCCTCGAAAAGCGGAAGCACTTCGTGGAACAGGAGCTGCACCTGAACCAACGCCTGGCACCGGCCGTGTACCTGCGCGCCTTGTCGGTGGTGCTGCACGACGGGCGGTACTGCATCGGTGGTACGGAAGGCGAATTGGTGGACCATGCGCTGGAGATGAAGCGGCTGGACAACAGCTTGGAGATGGACGTGCTGCTGGCCCAAGGCAAGGTGGACCGCACGGACATCGATCGGGTCCTGCAGGTCCTGATCCCCTTCCATCGGAACGCGGAGATCATTCGGGGGCACATCAGCGCCGCAGCGATCCTGTCCGATTTCGCGGACGTGGCGCAGATCCGGGACTTCTGTACCGCTTCCTTGGGTGCCGCGCAGGGTGCGGACCTGATCGCGAGCATCGCTTGGGTGAAAGCCTTCCTCACGGAACAAGCCCCGCTGATCGAGCAACGCGACCGCGAAGGCTTCACCCGCGATGTACACGGCGATCTGCATGCGGGCAACATCTTCCTCACCGACCCGCCGACCCTCTTCGACTGCATCGAGTTCAGCCCGCACTTCCGGCGGATCGACCTGCTGAACGAGCTGGCCTTCTTTACCATGGAACTGGAGTTCGCAGGCCACCCGGAACTCAGTGCCCACCTGATGGAGCGGTACAACAGCGCCTTCCCGGTGATGCGGAACGCCGCCGATCGCAAGCTCTATCTGTTCTACAAGCTCTACCGCGCCAACGTGCGCATGAAGGTGAATGCGATCCGCGTGCAGCAGACCAAGGAAGCCGGCGAACGCGGCAAGCGGATGGAGTTGTTCACGCGGTATTTCGAATTGTATAGGGGGTATTGGAAGGTGCTGGCGGGGTAGGCTGTGCAGGGGCTTCCGCCGTATGGTAGAAACCCCGGGAAGGTTTGAAGACCTCGTGGCCTACCTCTGAACAATAGCATGAACACATGAAGACCACACGGGAGCTAACGGCCATCATAGAGCGGGAAGGCTCCGGGTATGTAAGCCTGTGCCCCGAGTTGGACGTGGCCAGCCAGGGCGACACCATCGAGGAAGCACGAGCGAGCCTGGTGGAAGCGCTGGAGCTGTTCTTCGAGACGGCCTCACCGAGCGAACTGCGGGAACGGCTGCATGAGGAGGTGCTGGTGACACGCGTACGGATCGAGGTGTGATATGCGCACGCTCAGTGGTAAAGAGATATGCACCATCCTGCAGAAGCATGGTTTCGAGCAGGTCCGTCAGCGCGGTAGCCATGTGATCATGCAAAAGCAGGTGCAGGGCTCCACGATCACGGTTCCCGTTCCCGACCAGAAGTAGTTGCGGATCGGCACCTTGTGATCGATCATCCAGCAAAGTCAATTGGGCCGGTCGCTATTCTCTTGATCGTCATCGAAGAAGGGATCTCCACCATGGTTGCCCATTACGGCAGGGCACTCTTCATACGACCCTGTCGCAATGCGTGCCGGCGCATCCCGCGTTGTCAGCCTTCATCGCTCGTGCAAAGGATATCCTCGATCGGTAGGCGTAGCGAGCGCACTTCTGTCGCACCGGCAAGGGTCAACTTCATCATGAATGCGGGCTGTTGTTCCTGCGCATTGAACAGGGAACGCAGCTCTTGGAGCAGTTCGCGGCATTTGCGCGTTTCTGCATCACCCAGCACACTTGGTGGTGGCAGCTCGGCAAGGTGTCCTAGAAAGATGGCGGCCGATACCGGGTGGACCGATACGCCCATCGCCGTCGCTTGCAACCAGACCCGTTGTGCAGCGCGTCCGGCCATCAGGCGTCCCGGCAGGTCCAGTTTTGGCACGGTCACCAGCACCACTGCGGCCGCTGTCCGCACGGCATCGGCGGTCGGGCGCTCCAAGGCACGGCTACCGCTCCAACGCATCAGGTCCATGACCCACGGTTTGGCCGCAAGCCGCAGGGCCCACTGACCAACGAGCGGTAATCCAAGGGTCCGCACATCCAGACCGTCCCGGGTCCGGGATGCTTCCGATGCCGTCCAACGCACCTCGCGCTCGAAGAACTCGGCATGGCCCTGCCGGTCAAAGAACCGTATCTGTTCCACGGCCCCGCTGATGCTGCCCAACCGAGTCAGCACATCGCGGTCCTGGACCACCAGCAGTCGCGTATCCTTGGTAGTTGCCAAGGCTTTCTGCAATGCGGCGATCGTTCCTGAAGGCAGCTCCGTGCCCAGAGCGGGATTCCGGTTGGTATGTCGGGTAGCGAGCTGATCCGACCACTGGCAGGACTCTGGGCGAGGCGTTCCCTCGACACGTTCGAACCAAGCGATCGGACCCGGACCGACATCCGCAGCCAGATGAACTTCGAGTTGCGCTCCCGAGGCACCGGCCCGCTGCAACACGTTCTCAATGAACATCCCGAGCGCAATGTGCGGGATCATGCGTTCGGGGTCGAGGACGGAGTAGGACCGTTCAGCCTCGTGGTACAAGAACAGGCGGCCACCATGCAACAGCAATTTCCAGGGTTGGTCATTGCCTGCCGAGGGTGCCAGAGCGCCTGCCGACGCAAGGTCCTTGGCCAGCTCGGCATCGATGGTCTGGTGTGGCATCGCAAGTCCGAGCTGCGATGCATGCAGGATCATATCCTTCAGTACGAGAGGTGCGGGCCGGTCCATGTCCATGGTTGATCAGCAATATTCGCTAAACAAGGCCATGACGAACATGACGAATGTTCTCCGGTCCGGTTCGATGCCCGAAAGCGACCGGGACAAGGTACGGTTCAAGGTGCCGGTTGGTCGATCCGCAGCATTCATCCGGGTGGATGACGAAAACTCCGCGATCGCATGGAAGAACTCCTCATCAAGGTCCTGAAGTCCCATGCGGTGTTGAACAGGCAGCATGTGGATCGGTGAGCACGTGGACCCAATGGATCCTGGCAACGCGCGATGAACCTTAGGGCAGCGCACTTCCACCGTCGATCCATTCTGTCCGATCGTCATCCCCTGATGCTAGGCATGGTCCTTGCACCCTCGGTAGTTACAATGAGAACCAAGGTCAACGACTACCCGTTTCCGAGATACGCACAAGGCTCCTCCATCCGTGTCGGCATGCTCGGCATGCTGCTGGCATTCGGGGGCTTGAGCCACGCGATGGTCCCTGTGGACGACCAATGGCCGGTGAAGTTCACTGCCGGCAATGACCAGGTCCAGGTGTTCGCGCCCCAACCCGAGGAGGTCCACGGAGACCACTTCAAGGCGCGATTCGCCGTGAGTCTGCAACGTCAGCAGGACAAGAGCCCGGTCTTCGGCGCGGTTTGGGGCGATGGCGTACTGGATCTGGATCGGTCCACACGCCTGGGCAAGCTTACGCAGTTCACGGTAACGGATATCCGCTTCCCCGGCATCGAAGAAGAAGGGGAGAAGCAGCGTCTATCCACGATGCTCAGCGAAGGGATCCTGGCACATACTGCGCCCATTCCCATCGATTGGTTGATCGCGGCGCTGGAGAACGAAGAGCAGGGCATGGCCACCTACGCCAACGACCCCCCGGAGATCATCTACATGGAAGAGCCCGCTGTGCTCGTTTTCATCGATGGCGAACCGCGTTACCAGGCCGTTGAGCAAAAGGACAATGTGTACAGCGACCCGATCTATACGGCCAAGGGGCGCTCCATCGATCGCGTGGTGAACACCCCCTTCCTGCTGGTGAGGCCCAGTGGTGGCGACCATTACCTCTATGGCTCGGACCGCTGGTTCACGTCCAGTACGATCACGGGTCCCTGGTCCCGGACCTATACCGTTCCACAGGAACTGCGCGAGCTGGCGAACCAAGTGGATACAACGGCCTCGCTGTCGGCATCCAAGTCCGATGGGTCCGCCACGGTTCCCAAGATCGTGGTGCGCACCACCCCTGCTGTCCTTTTGGATCTGGATGGACCACCGCAATTCCAGCCATTGCCAGGGACGGCCTTGCTGTACGCCACCAATACGGAGGACGATCTATTCCTCGACGTAGCATCGCAGGATACATACCTCCTGGCCAGTGGTCGGTGGTTCGCAACACACGACCCCAAGACCGGACCTTGGCGCTATGTCCCGGCGGATCGCTTGCCTGCGGAGTTCAGCAAGATCCCGGAGGGCTCGGCCAAGGATGGAGCCCTGGCGCACATCGCCGGAACACCGGCCGCCCGGGAAGCGGTGCGTGATGCGAGCATTCCCCAGACCGCACAGGTGGACCGTACGAGCGCTAGCCTTTCGATCACTTATGATGGAGACCCGCAATTCCAGCGGATCGCCGGTACGCAAGTGGACTATGCGCTCAACTCCAGCGTGACGGTGCTCCGGATCCAAGGGAAGTACCATGCGCTGGATCAGGCCGTGTGGTTCAACGGGCCCACACCGAACGGCCCGTGGACCGTGAGCACCGAAGTGCCTGCCGAAGTGAACACCATACCGCCGGAGAGCCCAGTGTACAACACCCGGTATGTGGAGATCTACGACTACACCCCGACCACGGTCTATGTCGGCTATACGCCGGGGTATCTCGGTTCCTATGTCCAGAACGGCGTAGTGATCTATGGGACCGGTTATTACTACCGACCATGGCCGGGCCGCTGGTATCCGCGACCCTATACCTGGGGCTTCGGTGTGCACTACAACCCATGGGTGGGCTGGGGTTATGGCTTGGGCTGGGGCTGGAATTGGTACTACCCGAGTTGGTATGGCTACGGCTGGGGTGGCTACTATCGTCCCTATGGGTACGGCTGCGGTATGGGCTGGTGGGGTCCTTATGGGTACTATCCATCGGCCGTGGACCACAACCACTACTACTACGGTCACCGCACTTCACTTGGCAGTGGTTCCACCACGGGGTCGAGACCAGCGGGTGTGGTACGCCATTCGGCCACGGACCTGTACGCCGGACGCACTGCTGCCGGCATTCGATCGGCAAGTGTATCCCGTTCCTCCGGTGTGATGGCCGAGATGCCGACCAGCCGCTCCACGGCCTCGGGTTCCACCGGCATGGACCATTTCACCGACAGGTCCGGCAACGTGTACCGGCGCGATGGAAGTAGCACGGAGCGGTACGAGAACGGCCGTTGGCAGAAGCTCCCCGAGCAAAGTCCGGTCGTACAGCCGAATGAAAAGCCCAACACGAGCACACGTTCAACGCAACCGGTAAAACCTGCTCCGGTAACGAAACCTCAGGTGGATCCACGTCGCATCCAAGAGGATCGACAGCGAGGGGAGCAGCGCGTGATCGATCACAACCGCTCACAGCCAACAACGGCGCCAACGCGCACGGCTCCTACCACGACCCCGAGCCCCCAACGCACGGCACCGAGCAGGAGCACACCATCGCCTAGCACCGCGCCTTCGCGCACTCCGGCAGCACCCCGCACTCCGGCACCATCCCGCACTCCCGCACCAACACCGCGTAAGGGGCGTTAAGAGCGTGGAATGCACAAGGCCCACTGGCGAACGGGTTGCCAGTGGGCCTTGGCGTTTTGCGGAGCCGTGGATCAGTGCGCTCCTGCATGTGGGACGGTGAGCGCTCCGCGTGCTGTGGATGCGTGCCGACCCAACTCCGTTGCTTGGACGAGTTCGCCCAGGGCCATCGCCTCTTATCCACCGCAACTGCTGTATGATCTCATCAGCATGACTCGGGATCCGCCTGCATCTCATACCAACAGAGCCTTCTGTTCCGGCATCAGCTATAGGGTACCTCGAAGTACCTCGAACGGATGGCACAAGTGCTTATCGTCCTGGGCAGACAAGGCGCGACGAAAGGAAGTTACCCATAGGTAACTGACTGAGGAGTAACGCCGGATGACCAAACGAGAAGTGCTTGCCCGAAGGGTCGGCCCATAGGCCGATGCCGCCGGAGTGAGGTACTTCGAGGTACCCTATATTCATTTACGCTATCTGCGGAAGGAATTAGGACCCGATAGTCCTGCGGGTTCGCCGAAGTGCCCATCAAAATTCCAGCAAAGAGCCGTACCCTTGCGGCTTGCCGAGGCCATGTATCATTGGTCGCAGAATACCATGATGCCATCCTTTCCATGAGCAGGGCTCCTGCTCCCCAAGTGCCTCGATCGCTTTTTCAACCCCACCCGAACTGATGCTGAACCAGACCACCGTTATCGCCCTATGCACCTTGCTCACGATCCATGCGACCGCGCAGACCGTGCAACGGGACTTCGACGTGGCCCCGGGCATCGTGTATGCCACGGCCGCCAGTGACGATGGATCCATGCTCTTCATCGGCGGTGTGTTCAACACCGTTGGGCCACCCACGCCCCATGCGGCCATGATGAACTTCACGAGTGAACGTCCGTCCTTGGCCTTTCCCCGCCCGAACGGTATCGTGTATGCTGTGGAGGAAGATGGTGCCGGGGGCTGGTTCATTGCCGGTGAGTTTACGCGCGTGGATACCATGCTCCGTTCACGCATTGCGCACATTGATGCATCCGGCGCGCTTACATCCTGGGCACCTCAAGTAGGGGGTGTCGTGAATTGCATGGAGCTGGTGGGCGACACGCTCTTCATCGGTGGCTTTTTCACGACCGTGGATGGTATTGGCGCACAGCGCTTGGCCGCTATTCGGGTGAGTACGGAGACGTTGCTCACGTATACCCCGGCCGCGAACAATTATGTGACCAGTTTGAGCGCGATCGGTGGTAGCCTCTACATGACCGGGTATTTCGACAGCCTTGATGGCCAAGCACGCCCGTACATCGCGGCATGCGATATTGCCACGGGCGATGTGCTTCCATGGAGCCCGGATGTGCAAGGTGGCCTCCCTAAACAAGTGCTTGCAACGACCGAAGGGATCTTTGCATCTGGATTCTCGCTTTCCGGAGCAGAAGAACGCAAAGGGGTTGCATCGTTCGATCCCGTTACGGCGGCACTCTTGCCTTGGAACGCGAACGTGTCCTATGGCAGCAGTGGTGTGAGCGTGAAGGCCATGACCACCCACGACGGTGCGCTCTATTTCACAGGTCAATTCAACGCGGTGAACGGTACTCCGCGCTTGAGCACAGCAGCGGTGGACCTTCAGACCGCAGCCCTCGAACCGTTCGAGCCGACCGGTCTCTCCGGTCTTTTGCCGGAGTCCATCGGTGTGGTGGGCGATGTGGTGATCGTGGGCGGTTTCGGTGAGTCGCCGGTAATAGCGTGGGATGCCGCCACCGGGGCGCTCTTGGATTGGAGACCGCTCGGTACAGGTGCCAACCGGGTGAGCGCGATCGCCGGTACAGCGGATGCGTTCCTATTGGGGGGTGATTTCAGCACCCTGGGCGGGGAGGACCGCGACGGCTTGACTGCGCTGGATGGTGCGACCGGGGTGTTGATATCCGACTTTCCGCTCCCCACGAGCAATTCGACGATCAAGAGCTTGCATGTCGTGGGCGACACGCTCCTCGTCGGGGGCAGTTTCGGCCAAATGGGCGGTGTGAACCACCAAGGCATAGCTGCCATACACATTCCGACACGTACGGTACTCCCCTGGGGCGTGTCATTCAACAACCAAGTACAAGACATCGCTGTGGAAAATGGTGTGGTCTATCTTGTTGGCTCGTTCAACACGGTCGGTGGTCAGCCAAGAGGGTACGGCGCAGCGCTGTCCTTGAGTACCGGTGATCTGTTGCCCTGGGATCCGATGGCCTCGAATGCCATCTCCTCCGTTGTCGCTCATGAAGGGCTTGTGTACGTTGGCGGTTCGTTCTCCACCATCGGTGGCCAGTCCCGTCAACGCTTCGCCGCGTTGGATGGGATTACGGCATTGGCTACCCCGTTGGACATCCCGGTGCAGTCCGCCGTGTGGGACATGGCGTTGAGCGATAACACGCTCTATCTCTGTGGCTCATTCACATCAATGGGAGGTGAATCCCGGGGCCATCTCGGGGCCATTGACCTGGTCGCTGGGGAATTGAACAGTTGGGATCCGCAGGCCACGGGTGGCAGCCTTTCCCAAGTATGGAGCCTCGCGGAGATGAATGGACTGGTCCACGTTTGTGGAGTATTCAGCTCGATCGGGGGCCAACCGCGCTCAGGTTATGCAGTGGTCGATGGCGTTACCGGTGCAGCAACTCCGACCATCGTGCGGATCTTAGGGAGTTCCGTGAACTCCATTACACTGCGACCAGACCTCGTCCTCGTTGGCGGTGGGTTCCAGAATGTGGAGTTGGAGGTCCGTGAGAGCTTCTTCGCACTCGCGGATTGTGAACTGGCGGCCTATTACGCCGATGTGGATGACGATGGATACGGCGACCCCACCGATGCCGTGGTGGAATGCACACCCGGCCCGGCCGGTTACGTGCCCAATGCCGGCGACTGCAACGATGGCGATGATCAGGTATGGACCGGTGGATCCTGTACCACCGGTGGCGGTGATGCAGGGACGTGGTCGGCCGAGTGCATCTGCCTAAGCACCGTTGGGTTGAATGCGGAAGCCCTCGTGCAGGAACTGCTCGTATTCCCGAATCCCTTCACCAACGAACTGACCATTCGCACCAACTTGCGCGGATCATTACATATCAGCCTCATGGACATGACCGGCAGAGTGGTCTTCAACGAGCAACGTTACCACACGGCCAATGCCGGGATGGTGCTAACGATGAACGCACTCGCGTCGGGGAGCTACCTGCTCCGCATCGGTTCTGAAGGAGGCAGCACGGTGCAGCGCGTGATGCGGGAGTGAGGGAGGGCCTTGGGTCCATGGGTTGATGTCCAACGCCAGTATCGGCGGTCAACATCGGTATCGCTCCGTGGCCTGGATCGGACCCCGATCGAATATGGCGGTTACCTCTACCATCACCAGTAGCGGTTTATCCTGGGTTCGGCTCGAAGGCAGGCACTCCGGTATGCTCCTGATCACCAAGGGCAAGTCTTCGCTTTCTCGGATCCCGAAGGCATCTTGGACAGTTCAAGTTCCCCGGCGCACATTGCTTTGAACAACCTCTCCATCACCGAACTTCGCGCAGTTTGCACCGCGCCCATCTCACCATCCTTCTCGCGTGTTGTCTGGCTCCCGCCTTGTGGGCGCAGCAGGTGGAGGTGACCCGCTACGACGTGGACCAGGGCCTGCCGCAAAGCATGGTGAACCATGTGTTGCAGGATAGCGATGGCTTCCTGTGGCTCGGCACCGGTGATGGACTTGCCCGCTTCGACGGCGAACGCTTCGTGGTCTATAAGCATGATGGGCGGGACAGCACCAGCCTTTCCAACAACCGCATCTGGGGCTTGGCGGAGGCCGATGCACAGCACCTCTGGGTGGGCACGCGCTCCGGACTGGATCGCTTGGACCGCCGCACCGGACGCTTCGAGCACGTGCGCACGGGCGGGCCGGACGGCTGTTGGCAAGTGTTCGATGTGCATGCCGGAAGCAGCCTGTTCTATTCGCCCTTGCTGAAGGAATTCCTGCGGATCGACGAACAGGGCATGCGCCGCTGGCGCACCGGGCATTGGGATTCATACGCCCACCGCGTGGAGGACGATGGCCGTACCATCTATCAGTTCCAACGTCACGACACGCTGGTCGTATCACACATCCGCGAACGAACGTCCATTGCCATCAAGCTGCCGATGGATACCGCGAGCGAGATCAGCTCCATCCTGCGGCAGGGGAAGGGTTGGTTGCTTTTCGGCCAATACGCATCGTATCGCATGGATGAACAGCATCGGCCGGTTCCATTCCCGGCGGAACTGGCTGGCCTGTTGCGTGGCAACCTCGGCGTCAAGCGCGCCGAGCGCGCGCCGGACGGCAAGGTGTGGTTGGGGATATCCGGCCATGGCGTGGTGGTGCTGGACAGTGCCTTGAACATCGTGCAGCGCTACCCCTTGTTGCTGCCCGAACAACGGCCTTTGAACATCACGGCCATCGCCTTCGACCGGCAGGGCAACACCTGGGTGGGCACGGATGGAAAGGGGGTGTTCAAGATCGCCCCGCAGCGGATCAAGGTGGGCCGCATAATGCCGGGACAGGGTCTTCCGTGGGAACCGAGCTCCTGGTTCGTGCGCGGCTTTGCGCAATGGGATGCGCACCGCGTGCTGGCGAACTTCTTCCAAGGTGGATCGGCGCTGTTCGATGAACGCGACGGCACGCTCGTGCCGGCACCGCTGGACGCGCGCACCTTCGGTACAAGCGGCAGCCATGGTGTCCCCTTGCGTGATAGCGAAGGCCGGATCTGGATGCAGGATGGTCGGGAGATCCGTTGCATCGACCCGCGCACGTCACAGTTGGTGTACCATTTCACGGCCAGCTGTGGCGATCGCATGTGGCAACTGCACAGCGGCGAACTTTTACGGATCTCCACCTGCCATCCACCGGAACACCTGCTCCCAGGTCCCGGTCCGGTGCGTTTCCGCACGGGACCGATGAACGCCGCATTCGCCGCCATCAGCAAGAGTTGGAACATGCCTTCGTCGCTTGTGCAGGATGGTCTTGGTCGTTATTGGATGTGCAGCGATGCCACGCCGCTACGTGTTTTCACGGAGAGCGATACGCTACCACGACCATTCGACAAGTCGATCGATCCCCAGCAGCTTCTGCGCATGACCGATCTGGACGACGATGGCAAGCACCTGTGGATCTGTACCAACGACGGACTGGTGCAGTTCGATCGCGCCGCGCTTCGGATAGTACGCCACTACAGTGTGCACGACGGCCTGCCGGACCAGTTCCTCTACGGCATGGAACCAACCGGCGATGGCACGTGGTGGATCAGCAGCAACAATGGCCTGTGCCGTTTCGATCCGCGAACAGGAAGCTTCCGCAACTACAACACGGCGGATGGCCTGCAGAGCAAGGAGTACAACAGCTTCGCACAATTCCGTTCCGCCAGTGGCCGCCTGTACTTCGGTGGGGTCAACGGCTTCAATGTCTTCGACCCGCGCAACCTGCCCACCGATCCGGACCCGGCGACGGTGAGGGCCGTGGAGCTTTCCGACGCGCAAGGCGCGGTCCTGATCGCCACCGGTGAAGGACCCACGGAAGTGGAGTTGCCCTATCCCCGCAACACCTTGCGCATCGAACTAGCGGTGCTGGAGTTCAGCGCACCGGAGCGCAACCGCTACAAGTGGCGCATGCCGGGCTACCGCGAGGCATGGACAACCGCCCGCTCCTCGGCACCCATTGAACTGAACAACGTGCCGGCGGGGGCCTTCACACTGGAGGTCATCGGCATCAACGGCGATGGTGTGGAAGGGCCGGTGAACATCCTGCTGACAGTGAAGGTGATGCGTCCGTTCTGGGCTGCGCCGTGGTTCATCGCGCTGCTGTCCGCTGGGCTGATCGCTATCGTGGCCTGGGGGTGGGCATTGGCCTACCGAAAGCGGATGCGGGCCCGGCTGGCCGCGGCGGAACACGAGATGAAGGAACTGCGCATGCGCACCCGCCTCGCTAAGGACATCCACGACGATGTGGGCAGCGGCCTGGCCCGCGTGGCCGCCTTGGCGCGCTCGCCCAAGCGTGTCACGGACGCTGAATCGCGCTTCGAGAAGATGGGCACCATCAGCAGCGAACTGCTGGACAACCTGCGCGACGTGGTGTGGATGAACGATCCGCGCAACGGTACCTTGGACCTGCTGCTGGTGCGCCTTCGTGAGTTCGCGCAGGATCTCTTCGAGGACAGCGGGGCCACGGTGCGCTGCGACTTCCCGGACCTGCTGCCTTCCACGCCCATCGGCGGCGCCTTCCGCCGCAACCTGATGCTGATCGGACGCGAGGCCCTGCACAATGCACGCAAGTATAGTGAGGCCCGGAACGTCATCCTGCTCTGGCGTGCGGATGAAGGAGGATTCCTCTTCACCGTGAGCGACGATGGCGTGGGCCTTGGTACGGGGGAGGTGCAGGGCGGCGGCCAAGGCAGCAAGAACATGCGCCAACGCGCCGAGGAAGTACACGCGGTATTCGAACGGACCAAACGCGAAGGCGGGGGAACTGAGGTGCGCGTCTTTGGCCGATCTTCGTGCCTGCATGAGTGAGCGGGGATCAATAGCGGTGGCGATCGTGGAGGACGACGGCATCTTGCGCGAGGCGTTCGAGGAAACCTTGCAGGCGGATGCAGGGATCGAAGTGGTCGGATCCTTCGCCTGTGCGGAGGACTACCTCATGCACGCGTTCAGGACGCCTCCCGCCGTCGTGATCATGGATTTGAACCTGCCCGGCATCACTGGCATCGAGTGCATCCGCCGCATCAAGGAATGGCCCAATGCAACGCAGGTCCTAGTATGCACCGTGCAGGATGATGACGAGAGCCTCTTCAATGCGCTCTGTGCCGGGGCTACCGGCTATCTGCTGAAGGATGCACGTCCGGCGCAGGTGCTGGAGGCCGTGAAGTTCTTGCACGCGGGCGGCTCGCCGATGGGCCCGGGGATCGCACGCCGCGTCATCGCCAGCTTCGCCACGCCGCAGAAGCAGCCCAAGGAGTTCGAGCTGCTCACCGAGCGCGAACGCGAAGTGTTGGAGCAACTGGCCAAGGGCCAACGCTACAAGGAGATCGCCGAGGGCCTGCACCTGAGCATCGACACGGTGCGCACCCACGTGCGCAACCTCTACGAGAAGTTGCAGGTGAGTTCGCGTACCGATGCGCTGAATAAGTTGTACCCGAGGTAGCCTGTCCTGAGGCCGGGTGGGGCGGTGGATCGTTTCACATGAAAGTGGTATGGTGCCGGCGATGGTATTGCCGGAGTTTTGCAGCCTGGCAAACCACTACATCATGAAAGCAACCGCAACACTTTTCGCCGTCCTCCTTACCGCAACGCTCCAAGCCCAGGTCACCCTGCAACAAAGCATGATCGCACCCGGTGGTGTACAACTGGCCATGTACGTGGTTACCGCTCCGGGCAGCGCCACGGTGCCATCGGACGGTGCGAACCAGACCTGGGACCTCAGCACCATAACGGTGCAGCCTGTAGGCACACTGGATTTTATCGCAGCCTCGGCCACACCATTCGCCGCCAACTACCCCACCGCAAACTGGGTATGGGCGCAGTCCCTTACCGGAGAGGGGACCGATTACGTCTACCTGAGCATCACGTCCAGCGGCATTGAAGTGGTCGCCAACGATGTGCCCAGCGCCACCAACAACTACACCGACCCCAAGCGCATCCTCCAGTTCCCCATGAGCTTGGGCCAGAGCCTCACTGACAGCTACGTGGATATGGACGGTCCATCCTCCGTAACGTGGGCCTACACCGGCCACGGAACGGCCATCACCCCGCTGGGCACGTTTACGGACCTGGCCAAAGTGGTGAGCACCGAGGACGACCTACTCCTGTGGAACACCACCCCGCTCTATCCGCTCGTGATCGACAACGGCAGCACCGTGCTGGTGTTCGCGCCAAGCAACGTGGGCATCGAGGGCATCGGGGCACGGGCCGCAGTGCAGGTGTACCCCAATCCTTGCACGGACCGCTTGGTGGTGGAGGGTGCGTTCAATACCGCATGGCGCATCACCGACCTGCAAGGCCGCACGGTGCGCAACGGATCGTTCAACGGCATGGAGCTTCAACACCTCGATGTCGCGGAGCTCACCACTGGCAGCTACTTCCTGCTGCTCGATGCCGACGGTACCGACCGGGCGATCCGTTTCAACAAACAATGATCCACACCACCTCACGGCAATTGACCTGAACACACCCAACGCCATGCCCCGCACATCCACCCTTCGCTACAGCGTCCTCTTCATGCTCTTGGTTCCGACTTTACTGTGGGCGCAGAAGGAATTCCCCATGGTGTGGGAGGGTAGGTTCTCCGTGGACCCGCGCTGGAACGCTGTTTCGCCGGACCTCGCCTATGTCGTAGCCGGGGACATGGAGGAGATCGAGATGCTTGATGGAACCACGGGCAAAGCCTTGTGGAAGTACAACTTCAAGGAGAAGCACGGTGTGAAGCAGTGCGAGGATTGGATCGCGCACCACGACACGGAGACCATCGAGGTGATCACCCAGAAGGACAAGAACGCACCGCGTGAGGTCAACTATTTGGACTACCGCACCGGGCAGGTGGTGGCGGAGAGCCAGCTCGCGGCGCGCAACAGGGACCGGGGTACGTTGAAGCGCAGTGGTTTCGTGCCCAAACGCATCAACAAGACCGAGGTGTTCGATGCGGCCAGTGCGACCATCATCAAGCTGAGCTACGACGACAAGAAGATCAAGAGTGCCATGGGCGGCACGAACCTGAATATCATTGTACAGGCCAATGGGGGCAATAGCTGGACGAGCAACTTTACCGGCAAGGTGGTGGCGCACATGATCTACGATATGCTGCCCGCCGACGATGGGGAAGTGATCCTCGATGTGAGCGTGGGCCACGACCGGGTGTTCGTGGTGTATGAGGGCATCACCTGTTTGGACCTCGGCACAGGCAAGGTCTTGTGGAGCACCACCTTCGATAACACCGAGACCAGCTTGGGTCTGAAGGCGAAGCAAGTGATCGGTCGTGCCGCCATGCCGCTGCCTGCGGCGGACGGGGTGTACGTCTGTGACTTCAGCAAAGGAGAGCGCGCCATCAAGAAGCTGGACCTCAGCACCGGCACCGTGATCTGGACCGCAGACAAATTGGGAAACGACGACATCGTATCGGAGCTCGTACTCGAAGGTGGAAACTTGATCGCCCGCTTCGGTGGACTGGTGCGCAATGAGATCTTCATACCGAGTCCGAACGGTGGCGTGGGCGACGGCACCTACAAGGTGGAATACACCTTCGAGGGAAGCACCAGCTTGCGCGCCTACGATGCAGGCACTGGTGCCGCGAAGTGGAACACCGAGGCGATGGAATTGCCCGATAACTTCAAGAAGAGCGAGTGCAGCATCCTCAACAAGGGCGGTCGCATATACGCCTGCGGCGAGAAGAACCTGTATGTCTTCGACCCAGCAACGGGCAAGGTGGAGCAGCAAGCGGAATACAGCAGCAAGGTGATCGGTAAGGCGCGCTGGCTCTATGCCTTCGGCGATGCGTTCATGATAGAGGGTGAGAAGGGCATCGCACAGATGGATTCCTCAATGAAATTGAGCTACGCCACCAACACCGGCCAATGCCTGCTCACCGAGATGCGCGGAGATGCCTTCATCGTGTGGACCGGCAAGAAGGCCGACGACCGCAACGAGTTCATCCGCCTTGACCCGGCGACCGGGGCCATCCTGGGAAAGCTGGAGGGCTGCTACCGACCGCGCTTCGACCTCAGTGGCGACCGCTTCGTACGCTTCGACAACCCGAAGGTGATGCTGTACCGCACCAATTGAGGAGACCTCGCGTGTGCTTTGCCTTGGATGCTTGTCCTGCGCTGTTCACATCGGCAGCTTAGGCCGCACAAAAGATCTTCGTGTACGATCCCGCGAAGTACGTGTGTGGCATCAGTGAAGTCGACACGTTGCGGTTCCATCTGGTGTGACGAAGATGCGGCACGCGGCAGGGGTCTCGTGTATCTTGCCGTTTCGCCTGACCCACGTCAGCTACCTCCTCGGTCGGCCGTACCTTGTACAAAACCCCGAACCCATGCCCATCCAAAAGAAAGCTGCTGCCGCCGTGAAGAAAGCCAAGGAGGCGAACCCCTTGTTACCGAAGCGTCCTGCAGCCACCAAGCGGGTGCTCAAGACCACCACCAAGAAGGTGAAAAGCCACCCGGGGCAGACCGATGCAAAAGGTCCGGCACACGATCGCCAAGGTTCAGAGTTGGAGCGCAAAAAGCACATGCACCCGAACAGCACGGTACCCAATCAGGGCTCAGCGCGCAGCAACAAGGATCCGCAGGCGCGCAGCAGCAAGCAGAAGAAGCGGAGCGCGAAGTAGGGCGTACCGTTGCTTCGGCAACTTCTCCCGACCCCGCATTGCAACGGTATTTGTGGAATTTGGCAGTCCACCTCGGCCACGGGGTAAGGGCGCTTATAAGTGCTCCAGCACCACACGCAATTGAATGCCGCGGTACCGGCCCCCGCGTTGGGTGGAGACGTGGTGATCCAATGCAGGCTTCAAGCTGTTGAACAGTCCACAGCGGTCGGACTGGTAGAGTTGTTCGCGCAAGGTCCAGGCCCGGGCGAAGGCGAGTTGATCGTTGGCTCCGCTCACACCGGCTTGTGCGATCTCGGCCTGGCAGTACTTGGGGTAGGTGATCGGCTTGCGGATGGGTACGGCATCGGCCATGCCCGTGATCTCCACGTCGGCAGGGCTGTACGCAGCTCTCGCATTGTCGTAGTCGCCACAGATCCGATCCCAGAAAATGCGTGCCACGGCCGTAGCCAGTGTATCGCCCAAGCTGCCAAGGCTATACCCTTTCCGGTAAATGGAAGTGGTATCGCTCGCGTACTTCACGCGACCGGTGGTCTTGCGATCCACCACCATGCCGCCACCGATCACGGTCATTTCCACACCGACTCCTTGTTCCACGCGGAAGAGTTTCATGATCACGTTGTCCATGGCCTCTGCGCCAAGATCATGGATCACTTGCTCCCGCACTTCCTGGATGACCTCCATTCCATGTTCGATCTGCATCTTTTCCTCCACGGTCGCCTTCACTGCGGCCAGTTTGTCCATCAATAGCGCGGTCTCTTCTTCGCTGAGGCACTGGTCTTCTTCGATGGTATGCATCACGGCGTTCAGGTCCAGATCCTCGCGGGAGAGTTCGGCAAGTCGCTGTTGGATGAGGGCCTTCCGTGCATCCACCAATACCTTTTGCATCTTCAGCACTTCAGCAAAAGCGGGCTGTTCACCCACACTCGGGAATCTGCCGCCAACGCGCACCCACTCCTTCATTTCTTCGGCCAGCATCATTTGCTTGCAGGGGTCACTCATCCAACTGCGGTCGTTCATGTCGCGCTCACAGCGTTGGCTAAAGGAGATCAGCTGGGAGCGTGCGTAGTTCTCGCGTAGGAAATCTTCCAGGTCGTAACGCGACAACCGAATGTCGATCATCTTGGTGATCTCCTTGTCCGAAAGGGTCTCGAAGAGTTCATTCAATTGGATGATGTCCCGATCGAAGTGATGGTCTCCAGGTTTTTGAGCTTTGCAATACAAGTTGCTGTAGCATTTCACGAAGGTGGCCAGGACCTTCCAATCCTCGTGTTCCTCCGGGCTGGCTTGTTGTACCCATGCCACATAGGCGTACTCCAGATCGTTCTCATACACGCAAAGGCTCGGTTTACCTCCGGTTCTACCGATGGAAGGGATGTCGCCCTTGAGGTGTTCGCGGATCCTCAACAAAGCCGTGTTCAGGGCGGGTTCCCACTGCGGATCCTTTTTGATAGGGAGGTACTCCGGGTCGGGTACTTCCACGTAATCGAAATTGCTGAATCCGTTCCAGTACGCACGTTTCTCCCGGCATGCATCATCGGGGCTGGCGATGGCCTTCACGAAGGTGTGGTACAACTCATAGCGGCTCTTGTCCAGGACATTCTCGAGTCCGGTGCCGGTGACGCGGAACCCACCTTCAATGGGTGTCACATTCGTAACGATCCCCGCAAGGAATTCGTCCTTCTGTTCGATCCAGATGGGACCGCCTTCCAACCGCTCATATTCGATGTCGGATTCCTTCTGGTCGTTCATGTCGAAATGCAGCCGGATCGCGGAACCTTCCTTCGTCGGTGTGAGCTTGGATTCGGTGACACCGCGCACCTGCATCGTTTTCTTCTCGCCTTGCAGGATCAGAATGAAGGGCGTGCTGCTCGGTGCGTTCCAGACCTCCAAGGGCTGCAACTTGGGTTCGCGCTTCATGGCTTTCTCCAACTTGCTGAGACTGGAGCCCACGTTTAGGGGTTCCAAGTAGGCGACCCCGTCCGCCCCGTTGGCTTTGGTGATGGTCATCTTGTAGCGTTCTCCATCCAGATTCAAGAAGTAGTCGGAGCAGCCCACCAAGGATCCCAGTGCGGTGTACACGCCTAAGGAGTTGTCCAATCGTACGCCGAGTTGAATGCTGTTCGCAAGGCTGTCGGAATTGCCATCGCAGCGACAGTAGTACGCCTCGATCTTGTAGGTGTGTTTCGCGATCTGTGCATGGGCTGCGTTCCCCAAGAAGATGTTCGCCACAAGAAGGAACCTAAGGACCGACCCGGCCCACGGTCGAAATGCGTTCGTGCGTTTCATCGCGTATTCGAATCGCCGGGTGTTGCGGTTGGCTTCATCCACTGCCATTCTTCAATGATACAATGCATCATGTGGATCGCCAAGTGCATCGATGCGACCAAGTAGCATTTGAACCGCTCGCCCACGCGATCCGTGCGGGTACGAAACTGCTGATCGCGATGGTTTTCAGTGTCGGGGAATTCACGTGGCACAGTGCTACAACGAAGCGCCGCAAAGAGTACCCTGCTCGGAACAAGCCATGTGGAAGGGTGTCGCACGAGCATCTCTGTGGGGGATGGAGCGATGTCGCAAGGGCAACATCCTGTACACAACACACCAATTGGAGCAGGAGCATTCATCATCCTATCCGGGTTCCTGTAGCATTCACCCACTCCCGCACATACCATTACCTTGGAGCTTGATGCACCGTGCGCTCTCGCTCATCCTGCTTGTCCTCCTTCTGCCCGCAAAGTCGAACGCCCAGCGCTACAGCCCGGTCGAGGCGGACAGCTTGTTGGAGCGACTTTCCGGCAACCCCATCGCGGACTACGAGGCCACCTTGCCCGTGGCGCGTGGGCTCTATAGACACTTCCGGCAACGGACGGACACCTGCCGCATGGCGGAGGCCAGCGTGGCCATGGGCTCCTGCTTCGATGCGCTGGGCCAGTTGGATAGTGCGCTCTTCATCCTGCTGCAGGCCAGCTCGTGGACGGGTCCTGCCTGCAAGCCGATCCTGCCCTTCCGCATCGCCATCAACCTGAGTTCGGTCTACATCAGCCTAGAGGAGTATGACAAGGCAGATTCCATGTGTACCATGGCTCTGGGCTGGATCCCAGAGCATGACAGCAATGTGCTAAGGAGCGATCTGCTCTTCAACCGTGCGGTGGCTCTGGCCAACCAAGGGGATCTACACGGAGCAGATGCCCAGTTCGCCGCGTTGGCGGAGGAGGCCCGGGAACAAGGCGATGCGAACAGCGAGATCGACGCCATCTTGAACCGGGGCGCGATCGCTGGCATGCAGAAAGATCATGTGAAAGCCGAAGAACACCTGCGTACTGCCTTGCAGCGCTGCACCGAGTTGGACTGCCCAATGCGTGCGATGATCCTGCGCAACCTAGCCTCTTTGGCGGGGAGCAAAGGCCGATATCGAGAGGCGCTCGCCTTGGGCGACAGTGCCTTTGTCCATGCTCAAGCGCACGGGGAATTGGAACTGCAGGTGGACATCATCAGCAACCAAGCCCTCAGTGCGCACAGCTTGGGCGAGCACGAACTGACCTGGGACCTGATGCAACAGTTCCGAACCCTGCGCGATAGCTTATTGGATGTGGAGAAAGTGCGCGCCGTGAGCGATGTACGCGAGAAGTATCAGAGCGAGAAGCGCTTGCGCCAGATCAAGGAATTGGAAGTGGAAAAGCTGGATGCGGATCTCCGGCAAGCAAGCCTGAAGCGCACACGCAACATCTACCTCTTCGTAGGGATCGTGGTGATCGGTCTGGCAGGTGGGTTATGGAGTCGCCTGCGGTACGTGCATCGTTCGCGCGCCGCCATCCAGCACGAAAAGGACATCAGTGAAAGCTTGTTACACAACATCCTGCCTGAAGAAGTGGCTGCGGAATTAAAAGCCAAGGGCGAGGCAGAAGCGCGTTTGATCGGATCCGTCACGGTGCTCTTCACCGACTTCAAGGGCTTTACCGCATTGAGCGAAGTGCTTAGCCCGAAGGAGTTGGTGCGCGACCTGCACGAATGTTTCAGCGCTTTCGACACCATTATGGAGAAGCACGGCTTGGAGAAGATCAAGACCATCGGTGATGCCTACATGGCGGCCGGTGGGCTGCCGGTGGAGAACGCGACCCACGCCGTGGATGCCGTCCGTGCGGCGTTGGAGATGCGCGATTTCATAGCAGAAGGTCAAGCGCAAAAACAGGCCGAGGGCAAGCCCTTCTTCGAGGTCCGTATCGGCATACACAGTGGTCCGGTCGTCGCGGGTATTGTTGGTGTGAAGAAGTTCCAGTACGACATCTGGGGTGATACGGTGAACACGGCGAGCCGCATGGAATCTTCCGGAGAAGCGGGGCAGGTGAACATCAGCGAAGCGACCTATGAACTGGTGCAGGGCGAACCCGGACTCACGTTCACACCACGCGGCAAGGTGCAAGCCAAGGGAAAGGGGAAGTTGGAAATGTTCTTTGTCCGCCGAAGCGCTTCGTCGTCGACGATCTCGTAACGGTGACCTGTACCAAGACCTCCTGAACGAACGATGTGCGCCGGACAAGGGCGCACATCGTTGCACAGGTGGAAAGAAAAGGGGATGGACCCTTGCGCGGAGCGGGCTATTTCGCAGGCCGGTCGTATCCGCTTTGCTCGAGTGTTTCCTCCGTGAGCATCTCTTTGAGGCTGTCGCCAACACGTTTTTTAGAGAGGCCGTAAGTGTACTCGTTCCCATCGACCAACATCGCCACCTCGGAGGTCCAAGCGCTATCCACGTCGCTCTGCTTGTACCACACTTCCCAGTATTCGGTCTGGGCGGTCTTTACGCTGGTGTCGGTCACCACCCCGATCCTCATCATGTCGTAGTTGGTGCTTCCCTTGGTGCGCCAGCTACCGCTCTTCTGCACGTCCACCCGCATGCCGACCGGTGTGCTGTAACCCATGACCAGACCGTACATGCCGGGGTTGGAGTTGGTGAGCATGCCGACCACGGATACGTCGATACCTTTTGGTGCGCCAATGGCATCCATGATGTCCGTCTCGAATGCGGGTTTGAGGTTGGAGGGCTTCGTGGTGCCCAATGGGGTTTGTCCTTGAATGGTGCTGTATGCCATGGTAGTAAGAATTAGGTATTTAGTGGAAGAGTAACACGAACGAAGGTAGACCCCATGGCACCCCTGATGCAATACCCACAAGGGGTGATTCTGCAGCATATTCGGATCACCCGGATGGAACGCTCCGTGGAGGTTCGGATCACCGTGTTGCGTGTGCGAAATGAGGTGTGTTCCATGTAGCGTGGAGGATGCTATGTGAATTCCTTGGAAGATCCGTACCGAATGTCTTCAACCCATGGAACATCGCATCCTTCTCCTCTCATTTGCCGTGGGTACCATTATTCTTGTCTCGGCACAGGAACCTGTTGCGCCGGTTCCGAACACACTGAGGAGCCGGTCCAAGAATTCCTTGAGCCCTCAAGGGAGGCACCGGGGGTGGAGACCATCATTGAACCACCCCTTCGTAATGGGGAACCCGTGGTTTTAAAGGTCGTGGAGGAGATGCCGGAATCCCGGGTTGGATGGAGGCTGTGTTCGCATTCATCATCAAGAATGTCCGCTATCCGGATCTGGAACAAGAGAATGGCGTGCAAGGCAAGGTCCATGTGACCTTCATGGTGGACAAGGAGGGTACACTCCGGGATGCCTGCGTCGTGGTGTGTCCGGCTGACCAGGTCTTGTTCGAGAAGCGTTACGCGTGGTGAACGCCATGCCCAATTGGGTCACAGGCAAGCGATACCGTGATCGTGGATCTGGCCGATATCAGCACGGTGCCTTTGGAGTTGACCGCAAATGCACAGTATGCTCGGTCGGGATCCCTGTAGGCCGTATGCCTGGCTGATCGCGACCATCAAACCGGCTTGCCAAGCACCACGCCAAGTGCATGTTGCGTGGCTTCGGGTGCGCGATGTGTTGCGCATTCCGATCAACGACACCAGCGACCGTCTGGAGCGCTTGGAGTTGTGGTCCAAGGATGGCCGCTTCGTTAACGCGGAGGGTACTCTGCTGGCGACCGCAGAATTGGATCTTTCCAAGCTGCCAGCTTGCGCATTCGTCTTGAAAGCGCACTCGAAGTGGTGAACAGCATACGAGTGTGGTGGTGCAGGAGTGGTCGCTCCACCGCATCGGT
>Ga0073903_10000341_pt1 | contig 24060 bp, 19 predicted proteins | sample KloWWTKNB14_bulk_FD_66665 | JGI IMG/M metagenome (GOLD analysis project Ga0073903, IMG submission 66665) | Active sludge microbial communities from Klosterneuburg, Austria, studying microevolution and ecology of nitrifiers - Klosterneuburg... | ecosystem: Engineered > WWTP > Aerobic digester >... | reverse complement strand
ATGGCCGAGCAGGATGAACACGAGCAGCACCGACACTGCTTCGTAGAACTGCACGCCTTCGAACAGGAAGGTCGCCGCTACGCTGAAGAGATAGCCGGTGCCGACCGACAGCACGACGAGCACGGCCATGTTGAGGACGCCGTTGCGCAAGGCACGCCAGGCGGCGACGAAGAAAGGCAACGACGGCCAGAGGACGGCGCCGCTCGCGAGCACGAACAGCCAGTGGTCGAGCTCCAGGCCGAACGGCACCGGCGGCGTGGGCAGCGGCAAACCCATCGGCGCCCAGAGGAACAAGAGCGCGCTGAAGAACAGGCAGACGAGGAAGCGGTTGCGCATGTCGCGCACCATTCCCGCCATGTCCATCCCGGCGCCGTGGCCCATGTCGTGCGCCATCTCGTCCATGGCGCCGGGTTGGGCGGCGTGCTTCGCATGAGCGGCGTGCATGTCCGGCTCGGCCACTCGGCAGACGTGATCGGGCTGCACCTCGCCGCGGCAGTGATAGCCGCACTCGCGCACGGCCTCGCGCAACTGCGGCTCGGAGATCATCGCAGCGTCGTAGTGCACCGTCACGCTTCCCGAGGCGGGATTGGCATGGGCGTGATACACGCCGGGCAGTGCACCGACGCGTTTTTCCACGCCGAGGTGATCGAGCTTCTCGAACAGCCCTCTCACCTCGACATTCACGCTCTTCATTTCGCTCTTCAATTGGTATCCGTTCTGATGTCGACCCCGTCAAATGCTCGGTGAGTGCCCTGCTGTCAGCGCTAGTGAGCTCCATCCATGTGCCCGTCCTGCGCGACCAACCCCGGCGTAAAGCGCGCCTGCTCCGGAGCAGTGCCCGGCAAGGTGATCGAAACTACGACTTTCATGCCCGGGGCGTGAACGTAGCGTGCGAGGCCTTTCATGCGGTTGTCGCCGTCGGGCGCAAGCGGTGCGGTACTGCGCGTCTTGCCGGCGAGGATCGTCGCGGTTCCCGTTGCGCCCTTGGTCGAGACCGGCGTGCCCGCGTGATCGGTGACATACACGACGACCGGGCTGTCGGCTGAAGCGACAGCATTCTTCTGAGTGACGAGTTCGTAGTGCAGCGGCCCCGCCATGCGCAACTGACCGCCATTGGGGGCCTTCTGCGTGTCCAGGTACGCGTCGTCATGCGCGAAAGCAGAAGGCGCCGAGAAGGCGACCGCTACCGTGAGCGCGGCGCCCAGCCAGAAAGGTTTCATATGCACTCCTTCATTGAACGAATCAGTAGTTTTCGGTGCTGCGTGTCTCGAGAAGCCTTTGCAGCGGCTTTTCACCCCATCGCCAGAACATCATCGGCGTGAGCACGGTGTCGAGCAGCGTCGAGCTGACGAGCCCGCCGAAGATGACCACGGCCACGGGGTGAAGCACTTCCTTGCCCGGGGCGTCGGCCGAGAGCAGCAGCGGCACCAGGGCGAATGCCGCCACCAGTGCCGTCATCAGCACCGGCGTCAGTCGTTCGAGCGACCCACGCACGATCATCGCCTGGCCGAAACGCTCGCCTTCGAACGCGCAAAGGTTGATGTAGTGCGAGATCTTCAAAATGCCGTTGCGCGTGGCGATGCCGGTCAGCGTGATGAACCCGACCAGCGCGGCGATCGACAAGGGCTGGCCGGAAATCCACAAGGCGATCACGCTACCCACCAGTGCCAGCGGGATGTTGCCCATGATGATGAGAGTCAGGGCCGTCGAACGGTACCGGCTGTACAACACCAGAAAGATCATCGACAGCGACACGAGCGCCAGCAGCGCGATCAGGCGCGACGCCTGCTCCTGCGCCTGGAACTGTCCCTCCAGCGCCGTGAAGTAGCCATCTGGCATCGGCCTGGCAGCCAGTTCGGAGCGGATCGAACGGATGATGCCCGCCATGTCGCCGCCGTCGGTGTTCGCCGACACGACGATGCGTCGTCGCGCGTTCTCGCGGCTCACCTGGTTCGGGCCGTCGCTGTCCTCTACGTCGGCCAGTTTGGAAAGCGGAACATGGCCATCGGGCGTTTCGATCAGCAGGTTGGAAAGAGCGTGCATTCCGCGTCCGCTCTCCGGCAATCGAGCCACGAGGTCGAAGCGGCGGTTGCCCTCGATGATCTGCGTGATACGTTCGCCGCCGACCATCTGCTCCAGGCCGCGCAGCAGCGCGCCGGGCGCGACGCCGTATCGCGCCGCTTCGTCGTAGTCGATACGGATCTTCGTCTGCGGAATCCGGACCTGCTTTTCGATCTGAAGGTCGGTAACGCCCGGAACTTGCGCAAGCCGTCCACGTAAGTCCTCGGCCAATCCGCGCAGCGTGTCGAGATCGTCGCCGTACACCTTCAAGGCGATCTGCGCGCGAACGCCCGATAGCAGGTGATCGAGTCGGTGCGAAATGGGCTGCCCGACATTGCTCACGACGGGCAAGCTGACCAGGCGACTGCGGATGTCGTTGATCACCGCTTCCCGACCTCGTTCGGACGTCTCGAGGTCGACATCCATTTCGGTGGAGTGCACCCCCTCGGCATGCTCGTCGAGCTCCGCACGGCCGGTTCGGCGGCCGACCTGCGTCACTTCCGGCACCTTCATGACCAGTTGTTCGGCCAGCGCCCCGATCCGGTTCGATTCGCCCAGCGACGTGCCCGGCTCGAGCAGCAGGCTCACCGTGAGCGTTCCTTCGTTGAACGGCGGCAGGAACGAGCGCGGAAACAGCGGAATGGCGGCGCCCGCGACGAGGACGACAACCAATGCGGCACCCAGCAGGCTTCGGCTGTGTCCGAACGACCAGTTCAGCAGCTTCGCGTCCCACCGTTTGAGCACCTTCACCAGTGGGCTGTCGCCGTGCCCGAGCTGCTTCATCCCCGGCAAGAGGTAGTACGCCATCACGGGTGTCAGCGTGACCGAGACGATCATGCTCGCGAGAATCGATACGATGTAGGCGACACCCAGCGGCGTGAACAACCGGCCCTCGATCCCGGGCAGGACGAACAGCGGCACGAACACGAGCACGATGATGATCGTCGCGTAGACGATCGCGGAACGCACCTCGAGTGTCGCCTTGGCGATCACCTCGGCGACCGGGCGAGGATGCTCCAGTGCCCGGTTCAGCCGCAGCCGGCGCAGCACGTTCTCCACGCCGACCACGGCATCGTCGACCAGTTCGCCGATCGCGATCGCCAGACCGCCCAGCGTCATCGTGTTGATCGACAGTCCGAAGTAGCGGAAGACGAGCGCGGTCGCGAGCAGCGAGACGGGAATCGCCGTGAGCGAAATCAGTGTCGTGCGTACGTTCAGGAGGAAGAGGAAAAGGATCACCGCGACCAGAATCGCCCCGTCACGCAGCGCCTCCTCGACGTTGCCGACCGACCGCTCGATGAAGTCGGCCTGCCGGAACAGGAACTGCGGCGCATCGACTCCAGCGGGACGAGCCTTCGCCAGATCAGCCATGGCGCGTTCGACTTCCCGCGTGAGCGTCACGCTGTCGGCGGATGGCTGCTTCTGCACCGAGAGGATCACGGCCGGCTTGCCGTTGTAGCCGGCATCGCCGCGCTTGATCGCCGGGGCGATGCTGACCGTCGCCACCTGGTTGAGCAGAACGCGCTGGCCGTTCGTCACCGAAACGACGATGTTCTGGAGATCCTCGATACGCGAGGTACGCCCGATCTGGCGGATCAGGTACTCGCGCCCCTGCGCCTCGAGGAATCCGCCACTGGTATTGGCGCCGAAATCCTTCAACGCGGCATCGACCCGCTCGCGTGGCACACCGAGCGCCTGCAACTGGTCCGGTCGGAGCTCGACGCGGTACTGACGCACCTCGCCGCCGATGGCAATGACCTGCGCGATACCCGGGATGGTGAGCAGACGCGGCCGCACGACCCAGTCGGCGTATTCGCGCACCTGCATCGGGCTGACCTTATCGGGGTCTGCCGGCAGAGCGATCAACAGGATCTCGCCCATGATCGAGGAGATCGGCCCCAGCTGCGGAACGACATCCGGCGGCAACTGTTCGCGAACCAGGTTCAGGCGTTCGGTGATCTGCTGTCGATTCCGGTAGATGTCCGAACCCCACTCAAACTCGACATAGACGATCGACAGCCCGATGCCGGAGACCGAGCGCACGCGGGTGACGCCCGGCATGCCGTTCATGCTCGACTCGATGGGGAACGTGACGAGCTGCTCGACCTCTTCGGGCGCCATGCCGCCCGCCTCGGTCATCAGCGTGACGGTCGGCTTGTTCAGGTCGGGGAACACGTCGACCGGCATCTGGCGCAGCGTGATCGCGCCGTAGACGACGAGCAGCAGCGAGACCGCCAGAACGATCAGCCGCTGCTTCAGACTGGTGTTGACGAGGAATTCGAACACGTCAGCGCACCTGTGCGAGCAGGCTGGCGCCCGAAACGACGACCCGGTCGCCGGTGGCAACCCCGGAGGTCACGGCGACGGTTTGCGCGTCCAGCTGCTCGGACTCGACTCGCCGGGGAGTGAACTGCTCGGGACCGGAATGGACCCAGACGATGACCTCGCCCGCCCGGTTGCGCACCAGCGCCTCCTGCGGGATCGCGATCCCCGTTACGGTGGCGTCGGTGCGGGCGATTACCTGCAGCGGCTGTCCGATCGCCAACGGGATCTCGGCGGATCGAGCCCGGAAAAGCAACGGCAGCGCCTGCCCGCGCAACTGCCGGCCGGCGCCGACGAATTGCAGCGCGATCGTTCTTCCGGCTAGCGTTGCACTGCCTTCTTCGACGCCATCGACGAGCACCGGGTCGTAAGCGAGTGCCTCGACCGCCAGGTGCGCCGGATCGACGATCTCGAAGAGGACTTCTCGTGACTCCACGATCTGTCCCGCCACCGCAGCGGTCGCGCTCACCACACCCGATACCGGCGCTCGCAGCGGCTCGCGCGCGTGCAACCCGGTGGCCACGGCGGCCCGGCGCGCCTGCAGCGATTTCAGTTCGACCCGGGCGGCTTCGATGTCCTTGCGCGGAATCGTGCCATCGAGCTGCTCGTACCGTGCGACCTGGCTTCTCGCGATCTCGAGCTGCGCATCGAGCGTGGCAACTTCCGCCTGCTGGCCGCTACGTTCGATGTTGCCGATCGTCGGCTGCACCCACGCCAGCACTTCGCCTTTCTTCACACGTTGCCCGAGCACGGGCAGGCCCTTTGCACCCGCTTCGATGCGTCCGGCCTGGCTCGTCTGGACACGTCCGCCGGCGTTCGGATCGGCGACGACCTTTCCGCTGAGTTGCACGGTAACGGCGAGCGCTTCCGACTTCATCAGGCGTGTGCGCAGGCCGAGCCGATACTGGACCGGTTTGGGCACGAAGAGACTTCCATCGGCTTCGCGTCGTGCCGCGACACCGTCGTCCATACCCACGGCAGCGCTCGTGGTCTTGTCCGCGACAGCGGAAGTCGCGGCTGGCTGCCCGTGGTCTTCATCGCCGTGAGCTGCGACAGACGTAGCTGCGAGAGCAATTGCCCCAGCGAAAAACGCGGCGAGATAGGGCGAGGTCATGGCTTGGCTCCATCGATTCCGGGTTTCCGGGTTCTGCGGCGCACGGCAACCAACCCCACCCCGGCAAAGAGCAGCGCGCCGGAGGCGCCCCACAGGGCGGCGTGGTCCCATGAAATCGGGCGAGTCGAGGACGGCATCGCCGCCACAGTCTGATCAGGCACCTCGAGTGTGACGCTCATCAGGTCCGCCGCGTCCTCGGTCTCGACCGCGATCGTCATCGGATATTTCCCCGACCGCGTGAAGTGCTCCGTCTCGATTCCGTACACGCCGGGCTCCACCGGTTGGGCATTGGTTCTCAATGCGCCGCTTTCCACTTCGATCCGGGCGCCCGTCACCGGCTCGTTCGTTTCGGCACGATCCAGATAGAGGGTCAACCCGCCGTGGCGTGCGGCTACGAGCACGCCGAACGTCTCGGTAACACTCGCCGCACGCGGAGCGGCTTCCGCGGCAGCAGCCGTCGGCTCGGGCGCGCCGTGGTCCTCGCCTTCGTGAGCCCAGGCGGGCAGCGCCAGCGCGATCGAGATCAGGAATGGGGCAATCCGTTTCATGGCAGCACTCCAAGGGCTTGATACAGCTGCGAGCGGGCCGCGTCGCTCGCCACGAGCTGGCGGGCGTCGAGGGCCTCTGCCTCCAGCGCGGTGGCTCGCACGCGCAGCAGCGTGGTCAGATCGCTTTCACCGAGCGCGAACGAACGCTCGATCAATTGCAGGTTTTCCGCCGTGAGTTCGCGCCGGCGCTGAGCGGTTGCGAGCTGCCGTTCCGCAGCTTCGAGCGCCGCACGCGCACGCTCGACTTCGATGGCGAGCCTGGCATCGGTCAACGCCAGTGCAGCGTCGGCCCTCGAAGCGTCGGCCAGTGCGGCGGCGGTCTGCTGTCGCACTTGCGCACCGGAGGAAAAGGGGATCGTCACCTTCAAGCCGATTGCATTGGAGAACGGCTCTGCGCCGTCGCCGCGGTCGCGCTCCATGCGCACCGCCAATTTCGGCGCCTCTCGATCGGACCTGGTGGCGACCAGCAGCGCCGCGCGGGCCAGGTCCGCGGCCGTGGCCGCCGCGTGGCGTTCGGGATGATTCAGCAACGACGCTGCTCCCGGCGCCCGGTTTTCAGCGGTGAGCACGCTCGGCGGTTCAATGCCGGTCAATGTCCGGTATTTCGCTTCGGCACCCAGCACGGCGGTCTGCGCGTCGACCGCTTCGGCCTCGGCCGCCAAGCGCTCGTTGCGCGCAAGATTTGCATCCGTGCGTGCCAGCTCGCCTGCCTCGAAGCGGCGCAGTACATCCGACTCCAACGTGCGTGCCGTAGTGACTCGACGCAACGCGAGATCGCGCGCGTTGCGCGCCGCCGCCAGTGCCCACCAGGTCGCACGCACATCACGCGCGACCAGCAGCCGTAGCGCAGCCTCTTGCGCGTTGACGTCCGCGACGGCGCTGCGGGCATGCGCCTGCCGGGCTGCTTGCTGACCCGGTAGCCATAACGGCACCCCGACCTCGATTTCCCACTTCTCTGCACCCCGGTTTCGGTTCAACCGATCGCTCAGCGCCGACAACGAAACGGCCGCCGGACCGGGAGTCATTCCGGCGGCGACCTCGGCGCGCGCGCGCGCCTCGGCATCGCGCGCCTCCAGGCTGGACGCGAGCGGATATCGCGCCCATGCCCGCTCGAACGCGTCGGAAAGCCCCTGAGCACGAACAGCTGTAATGCCGAGGGCAAGAGAAGCGGTGATCGCAAGGTTCAGGCAGGCGCGTCGGGCTCTTTTCATGGGCGCCATGGTGCGATCCCGATTTCGACAGGGCCCTGACTCGCCGATTACATCTTTGTAATTGTCGGCTGCGCGCAACTTGCCGCATGCACAATCGGCGCATGTGCATGCAGGAACGCATGCAAACCGACTGGAACAGAGACTGTCGATGAAGATCCTGATCGTCGAGGATGAGCGCAAGACGGGCGATTACCTGAGTCAGGGCTTGATCGAAGCCGGATTCGTGACGGATCTGGCTCGAACGGGAACCGATGGCGTGCATCACGCGCTGCACGCCGACTACGATCTGCTGGTGCTCGATGTAATGCTTCCCGCGGTCGACGGGTGGGAAGTCCTGCGCCGTGTGCGGGCGGCTGGCAAGACGATGCCGGTGCTGTTTCTGACCGCGCGCGACCAGGTCGATGACCGGGTCAAGGGACTCGAGCTCGGAGCCGACGACTACCTGGTCAAGCCGTTCGCATTCTCCGAACTGCTCGCCCGCGTGCGCACGCTATTGCGCAGGGGCACCACACGCGAGCCGGAGCGCTTGCACGTCGCTGATCTCGAGCTCGACTTGCTTCGCCGCAGAGCAACCCGTGCGGGCAGACGCATCGACCTCACGGCCAAGGAGTTCGCGCTGCTCGAGCTGTTGCTGCGCCGTCAGGGCGAGGTGCTGCCGCGCTCGCTGATCGCCTCGCAGGTGTGGGACATGAACTTCGACAGCGACACCAACGTGATCGAAGTCGCGGTGCGCCGGCTGCGCGCGAAGATCGACGATGACTTCGAGCCGAAGCTGATCTACACCGTGCGCGGAATGGGGTATGTGCTCGAACCACCGGAAGCGGCATGAAGCGGCCTCGCGAGTTCCCCGAGGCCGCGTCGCGGCGATGACCGGGAGGTTACGCGCCTGTAATCCGCTCGCCATCTTCGCGACGGGTAGCGCGCCGCAGAATGTTGCGTTCAGACGCGGGCGACGCTCCGCGGCTGCGACGCGTCGTTCCCGCCTTTGGATGGAGCTCGCCCAAATGAAGAGACATTCCTTTCCACCTGTTGGATCGGCGCTTGCGTTGCCGATCGCTTCGCGTCGCCGTTTCGTACAAGGCCTTGCTGCGAGTGGCGTCCTCCTCGGGTCCGCAGCTTCTCTTGCGGACCGGGCATGGTCGCAAAACGGCAATGCAGCCACGGGATCCGCACCCGTGCTACGAGGGACCGAGTTCGAGCTCGTCATTGCCGAATCGCCGGTGAACTTCACCGGCACTGCGCGCGTCGCCACCACGATCAATGGTTCGATTCCGGCGCCGACGTTGTATTGGCGCGAGGGCGACACCATCACGATTCGTGTCACGAACCGACTCACGCAAGCAACCTCGATCCACTGGCACGGAATCCTGCTGCCTTTTCGAATGGACGGAGTGCCCGGTATCAGCTTTCCAGGCATCGCGCCCGGTGAGACCTTCATGTATCGGTTCCGCGTTCAGCAAGGCGGCACCTACTGGTACCACTCGCACTCCGGGATGCAGGAGCAGACCGGCATGTACGGCGCGATCGTCATCGAGCCGGCGGATGGCGAACGGATCCGCGCGAACCGTGACTACGTCGTGCAGCTGTCGGACTGGACCGACGAGGATCCGATGCGCGTGCTCGCGAAACTCAAGGTCCAGAGCGACGTCTACAACTTCAACCAGCCCACGGTCGTCGATTTCCTTCGCGACGTATCCCACGAGGGGATGCGTGCAGCCCTGGACAAGCGGCAGATGTGGAACGAGATGCGGATGAATCCGACCGATCTGGCCGATCTGTCCACCTACGCGCTCACCTACCTGATCAACGGCATTACGCCCGCGGGCAACTGGACCGCCTTGTTCCGACCCGGCGAACGCGTGCGCCTGCGCTTCATCAACGGCGCGGCGAACACGTTCTACGACGTGCGCATTCCGGGACTGAAACTGACCGTCGTCCAGGCCGATGGAGTCGATGTCGAGCCGGTCACCGTCGACGAGTTTCGCTTCGGACCCGGTGAAACCTACGATGTTCTCGTCGAGCCCTCGCAGGACGCTCATACGATCTTCGCGCAGGCGATGGATCGAACCGGCTATGCGCGCGGAACGCTCGCATCCCGCCCGGGGCTCGTTGCACCGGTGCCTGCGCTCGATCCGGTGCAGTGGCTGACGATGGCCGACATGATGGGCGGCATGGACCACGACTCGGGCATGGCCGCGGACACGCAGCACGGCAACCATGGCGCCTCGATGGACCAGGGCGCAGCGATGCACCGAGGCAACGCGATGAGCCACGGCGCACACGGAACCGATTCGCGAGCGCCGGCCTCGGCCGCGGTGCACCACGCGAGCACCGAGTACGGTGCGAGCACCGACATGCGCGTCGATATGCCGCGGACGAACCTCGACGACCCGGGTGTCGGGCTGCGCGACACCGGCCGGCGCGTCCTGACGCTGGCCGACCTACACACGATCGGCGGGCCGATCGATCCGAGGGGACCGGAACGCGAGGTCGAGCTGCACCTCACCGGGAACATGGAGCGCTACACCTGGTCGTTCGACGGACTGGAGTTCGGCCGATCCACGCCGGTTCGCTTCCGCTACGGCGAGCGGCTACGCGTCATCCTGCACAACGACACGATGATGACGCACCCGATGCACATGCACGGGATGTGGAGCGAACTCGAGTCGCCGGACGGCCGTTTTCAGGTGCGCCGGCACACCATCCCGGTTCAGTCCGCACAACGAATCAGCTTCCTCGTGACCGCTGACGCCCTCGGTCGCTGGGCCTGGCATTGCCATCTGTCGTTTCACATGGACATGGGAATGTTCCGCGAAGTCGTCGTGGCCTGAGTCGAGATCGGAAACAGAACAATGACGAACAAAACCACTCTGCTCGCCGCAACGGCGACCGTGCTGGTCCTGTCCGGGAGCGTGTTCGCGCAGGGCGCTCCCGCTGGGGCAGCCGATCATGGAACGCACCATGGCGCCGCAACGACCCCGTCGGAGCGCGCGTCGCCTCCGTCGGAGGCCGCGCCGACGGCTTCCGATCCTCCCTCGGTCGCGCCTGCGCCCGCGACCGGAGAACAGCCGGCAATAAACCATGGCGAGATGCAGATGCAGGGCGGCTCCCCGCCGCCGGACGCACGCGATCCGCACGCCTACTCCGATGGTTTCGTGCGCGGCTCAGGGAAGTACTCGCTGGAGCCCGGCTTGCGCCTGCGATTGGGCGACGAGCACCGTTACAGCGCGCTGCTGGTGAACCGGCTCGAGCGCAGCTATGGCGAGGACGACAACGCCACAGCCTTTGACGCGCAGGCCTGGTTCGGCACGAGCTACGACCGGCTGGTCGTGAAGGCCGAGGGCGAGCGATCGCGCGGCGAACTGGAGCACGCGCGCACGGAACTGCTTTGGGGCCACGCACTCGCAGCCTATTGGGATGCGCAGCTCGGCATTCGCTACGACAGCGGCGAAGGACCGAACCGCGAGTGGCTCGCCGTAGGTATTCAGGGCCTTGCGCCGTACTGGTTCGAACTCGACGCGGCCGCCTATCTGGGAGCCGGCGGACGAACCGCACTGCGCTTCGAAGCCGAGTACGAACTGCTGATCACGCAACGCCTGATCCTGCAGCCTCGCATCGAGCTCAACGCATACGGAAAGAGCGACCCGGATCGCGGGATCGGCAGCGGCCTTTCGGATGTCGCTGCCGGGCTGCGGCTGCGCTACGAGATCACGCGCCAGTTCGCGCCGTACATCGGCGTCGAATGGGTGAGCAGGTACGGCGAGACGAAAGATCTCTTGCGTGAGGCCGGCGGACGGGGCAGCGACACGCGTCTGGTCGCCGGGGTTCGCTTCTGGTTCTGAATGGCGACCACATTTCGATTCCCTACTCCAGACACAGGACGATGACAAATAGAAGTCTTCTCTTCTCCCTCGTTGCTGCGGCGGCGCCTGCAATGGTCATGTCCGCTGCCGCGTTCGCGGCCGGGCAGCATTCCGGAGGTCACGGGCAACACCTGCAACCTGGGCAGCCGATGCAGCACATGCAGCATGGACAGCACGAGGGGCAGCAGTCGGAGCGCGGGCAGCACGATCGCCAGGGCCAGCAGTCGCAGCAGCGCGGGCAGCGCGCTCTGGGGCAACACCAGCACTCCGAACACCGAATGCACGCCGGCGATGCGGCGCAGGATCACCCGCATGCTGCGGTGAACGGGCAGCCCGGGGATCCCGCGAAAGTCAACCGGGTCATCGACATGACAATGAACGACACAATGCGTTTCACGCCCGACCGGATCACCGTGAAAGCGGGCGAGACCGTACGCTTCTTCCTGAAGAACACCGGCAAGGTCCCGCACGAGTTCGTGATCGGCTCGATGGACGAGCTTCGCGAGCATGCCGAAATGATGCGCCGCATGCCCGAGATGAAGCACGAGGAGCCAAACTCGATCACGCTGGCGCCCCGTCAGATCGGCGCCGTGGTCTGGCAGTTCGAGCGGCCGGGAACGGTCGACTTCGCCTGCCTCGTACCCGGGCACTTCGAGGCGGGAATGGTCGGCAAAGTGCAGGTGGAGTGAGCGTAATTCGGAAAGATCGTACAGCGAAAGGGAGCGACTACATGGCCGATGCTCGGAAGCCGCACGAACCAGCCGCCCCGCATGGCGCGCCGGGTGGCCACGGCAGCCCCTCTGGCGCACGCATCGGTCACGATCACGGCGAACACGCGCACCACGCCGCACACGGTCATGCCCACGGGCCGACGACGCGCGCCGCGCACACGCAACACGCCGAACCCGGCACTGCACTCCCCGCTGCGACTACCGCCGGCGAGACGATCTACACCTGCCCGATGCATCCCGAGATCCGGCGCAATGCCCCCGGCAACTGCCCGATCTGCGGAATGGCGCTCGAACCGCTCCTTCCCGGTCTCGAGGACGAGGAGAACCCGGAGCTGCGCGATTTCTCGCGCCGGTTCTGGTGGACGCTTCCGCTCACCGTGATCGTGACAACGCTGGCGATGTTCGGACACCGTTTCGGATGGATGTCGCCGGCGACGCAGTCGTGGGTCGAGCTCGTGCTGTCGATCCCGATCGTTCTCTGGGCCGGATGGCCGTTCTTCGTGCGCTGCGTGCAGTCGATTCGCAATGCGAGCCCGAACATGTGGACGCTGATCGGAATCGGCGTGGGCGCAGCGTTCCTCTACAGCGTCGCTGCGACGATCGCGCCGCAATGGTTTCCCGACTCGTTCATGGCGCACGGTCGCGTAGGGGTGTACTTCGAAGCGGCCGCGGTGATCGTCTCGCTCACATTGCTCGGGCAGATGCTCGAACTGAAGGCGCGCGGCCAGACCTCCGCTGCGCTGAAGTCGCTGCTCGGTCTTGCACCGAAAACGGCTCGTCGGCTCAACAACGACGGCACCGAAGCCGACATCCCGCTCAACCATGTGCACGTCGGCGACCGGTTGCGCATCCGGCCCGGCGAGAAGGTGCCGGTCGATGGCGTCGTCCTCGAGGGCGAGAGCTCGATCGACGAGTCGATGCTCACCGGCGAGCCGATTCCAGTGGGGAAGCGTCCCGGTGACAAGGTCGTCGGCGCGACCATAAACACGAGCGGCGCCCTGGTGATGCAGGCCGAACGCATCGGATCCGAAACGATGCTCTCGCAGATCGTCGCGATGGTCGCGCAGGCACAGCGCTCGCGCGCGCCGATGCAGCGCCTGGCCGACGTCGTCGCCGGCTGGTTCGTGCTCGCCGTGCTGACGATCGCGGTCCTCACGTTCCTGGTCTGGGGCTTCTTCGGTCCGCAGCCGAGCTGGGTGTTCGCGACGCTCAATGCGCTCGCCGTGCTGATCATCGCCTGCCCCTGCGCGCTGGGGCTGGCGACGCCGATGTCGATCATGGTCGCCACCGGCAAGGCCGCGACGCAGGGAATCCTCTTTCGCGATGCCGCGGCGATCGAGTCCTTCCGCACGATCGACACCATCGTGGTCGACAAGACCGGCACGCTCACCGAAGGCAAGCCTGCGTTCGATCGCGCCGTTGCCGCTACAGGCTGGGACGACACGGAAGTGCTGCGGATTGCAGCAAGCCTCGACCAGGGGTCCGAGCATCCGCTGGCGCATGCGATCGTCGACGAGGCGAGGCGCCGCGGGCTTGCCCTCGTCGCCGCCGAGGGCTTCGAGTCGGCGAGCGGGATCGGCGTGCGCGGAACGGTCGAAGGCCGCCGGATCGCGCTCGGCAACACCGCTCTGATGGACGACGAGGGCGTGCAATACGGTGCACTGACCGGCGAAGCCGAGAAGCTGCGCGCGCAGGGCGCGAGCGTCATGTATCTGGCGGTGGACGGGCAGGCGGTGGGACTGCTCGCCGTCTCCGATCCGATCAAGCAGACGACGCCGGAGGCCATGCGAGCCCTGAAGCACGCGGGTCTGCGGATCGTAATGGCGACCGGCGACGGCTGGACCACCGCACGCGCGGTCGGCGAGAAGCTGGGCATCGACGAGGTGATCGGCGAAGTGAAGCCGGCCGACAAGGTCGCGCTCGTCGAGCGGCTGCAGGCCGAAGGACGCCGCGTGGCGATGGCGGGCGACGGGATCAACGATGCACCCGCACTCGCGCGAGCCGACATCGGCATCGCAATGGGCACCGGAACCGACGTCGCGATGAATGCGGGACACGTTACCCTGGTCAAGGGCGACCTTCGCGCGATCGCGCGTGCGCGCCGAATCTCCACGCAGACGGTGCGCAACATGCGGGAGAACCTCGGCTTCGCGCTGATCTACAACGCGCTCGGCGTTCCGATCGCCGCCGGCGTTCTCTACCCGGCGTTCGGCTTGCTGCTCTCGCCGTTGATCGCGGCATTGGCGATGAGCCTGAGCTCGGTCTCCGTGGTATCGAACGCGTTGCGCCTGAGGAACGCTCGCACTTGAGGAACGGAATGACGCGTTGGATCTGGATTTCGCTCGCCGCACTCGCGATCGCGGCGAGCGTGGCGCTGGGATGGCAACAGATCGCGCTTTCGCCGCGGGGGAAGTGGATCGAGACGAACGATGCTGCCGTTCTTGGGCAGGGCCGTACGCTGTACGACCGGTACTGCGCGAGTTGCCACGGCGCGAATCTCGAAGGCCAGCCCGACTGGATGAAGCGCCTGCCTTCGGGGCGCATGCCGGCGCCGCCGCACGACGCGACCGGTCATACCTGGCACCATCCGTCGGATGTGCTGTTCGGGATCGTGAAGGACGGTGTCGAAAAATACGCGCCCGCGGGCTACGAGAGCGATATGCCGGCGTTCGGTGGCACGCTTTCCGACCCCGAGATCCGTGCCGTGCTCGCGTACATTCGTTCGACGTGGCCCGCGGACGTGCAGCGGCGCCACGAAGAGCGCGAGCGGGCAGCGCGCGGACGCTGAAGCTCAGTACCCGACCGTGAAACGCCGTCGCGAATGTGCCGGCTTCTCGAGTTCGTCGATCATCGCCACCGCGTAGTCCTCCAGCGAGATGCGACTCTCGCCGTTCGCGTCTACCAGTAGTCGGTCGTCGCCGAGTCGGAACTGACCGGTCCGCTTGTCTGGTTCGAGCATCGCCGAGGGACTGAGCATGGTCCAGTCGAGCGTGCGCTCCTGCCTCAGCAACTCCAGCGCTTGCCGCGCGCCCTCGGCGGTCGCCTTCCACGCCTCCGGGAACTGCGGCGTGTCGATCACCAGCACGCCTGGCGCCGCTTCGAGGCTGCCCGCACCGCCCACCATCAGCAGGCGTGGCACACCGGAGTTCTTCACCGCGGCGATGATCGAGCGGAAGCCGCGCAGGTAGTAGCCGAGAACGTCGGCTTGCGCCTGCCCGCTGAACGCGCTCAGGACAGCGCCGTGACCTCGCAGCAAGCCGGCCAGCGCTGCCTCGTCGAGCACGTCGGCCTTGACCACGCTGAGATTGTCCTGCGCTTTGAGCTTGACGGGCTGGGAAACGAGGGCCGTGACCTTGTGACCGCGCGCCAGGGCCTCGTTTCGCAGCGCCGAACCGACATAACCGCTTGCGCCGATCAATGCAATGTTCACGATCCGCCTCTCCTATGCTCTCGAGCGCGTCGAACGGCAGTGCGGCTTCGTCGACAGAGTAGCTGCACCGTGGTTCGAAGCGCGCAATGATCCCGCTGCGCGGACGCCCTCGGTCTGGTGAGGCGAATACTATGCTCCGCGCCTGTTTCCGATTCAACGGGCGCGGCAGATCGGGTCTCGACTGCGCTGACGAAGTTCGGGCGCTCCATGCGCTCAGGCGGCGGGCACGGTGAACGCGAAGCGGAACGTCCCTTCCATGCTGGACGCCGAGATCGATCCGCCGTGGGCCTCGACGATCGATTTCGCGATTGCGAGGCCGAGGCCCGCTCCCTCGCCCTCCTTCCGGCGCGAGGCATCGACCCGATAGAAGCGGTCGAACAGCCGGGGCAGGTGTTCGGGCGCGATCGGCAGCCCGGGGTTCTCGACGCTCAACTCGGTCTGCCCGGCACGACCTGCGCCGACCGTCACGCGAATCTCCCCGTCGCGGGGGGTGTGCCGGATCGCGTTCGATAACAGGTTGCTCACCGCGCGCCGCAGCATGTCGCGGTCGGCGCGTGCGCGTCCCTCGCCGGTGAGTACGAGCCGCACGCCGCGCTCCTCGGCCAGCGCCTCGTAGAACGCAAACAGGCGCTCGACCTCAGAAGCCAGATCGACGCTCTCGGTTCGCGTGGTAATCAATCCGTTGTCGGCTTTGGCCAGGAACAGCATGTCGGAGGTCATCTGCGAGAGCCGTTCGTACTCCTCAAGGTTCGAGTACAGGATCTCGCGGTATTCGTCGGCGGTGCGCGCACGGGCGAGTGCAACCTGCGTCTGCGTCATCAGGTTGCTGACCGGCGTGCGCAGCTCGTGTGCGAGATCCGACGAGAAGTCCGACAGGCGCCGGAACGAATCCTCGAGCCGCGCCAGCATGTCGTTGAAGGCCGCGGCGAGCGGAGCGAGCTCCGATGGCATCGATTCAGGCGGCAAGCGCTCGCCGAGCCGATCGGCGGAGACGCGCTGCATCAGATTCAGCGCCTTGCGCGCGGGCGCGAGGCCCCGACGCGCCGAGAACCAGCCCAGCAGCGCGGACAGCGCGATGCCAACCGCGACACTCACCCACAGGCTGTTGCGGAAGTCGGTCATGAACTGGCGATGGAAATCGATGTCGAGTGCGACGACGATCCCCGCCGGCTGCGCGCCCTCGATTCCGGTGTCCGCGGTCATCGAGATGAAGCGAAACAGTCGGCCTTCGTGCTCTCGCATACTCGCTTCGGCGGCCTGCGGTGCATCGGCCGACGGAACCGACCACGCTGGCCCGTTTGCGAGCCCGAAGCCTTCGGACCTGTAGAGCCTCCTGCCATCAGGCGCGACGACAGCAACGAACAGGTCGTGGTGCCCGACGAGCGCTTCGGCCAATTTGTCGTGCACTGCGACGAGCTCGCTTTCGGTGCGCACCTTCGAGAGCACGTTGCGCACGAGCTCCAGTTTTCCTTCGAGCACGGCCTGGTCCTGCTCCATCAGGTGTGCGTCGACCAGCCGCCCGACGAAGTAGCCTCCGAAGAGGAGAACCGCGGTCGAAGCGATCGAGAAATACAGCGTGAGCAGGAACGTGATCGATCGCCGTTTTCGCATCAGGTTTGCTCCGGCGCCTCGATCACGTAGCCCATGCCACGCACAGTGTGGATCAGCTTCGGCTCGAAGTCGTCGTCGACCTTCGCACGCAGGCGGCGTACCGCCACCTCGATCACGTTCGTGTCGCTGTCGAAGTTCATGTCCCAGACCTGCGAGGCGATGAGCGAGCGCGGCAGGACTTCGCCCTGACGGCGCAGCAGCAGCTCGAGCAGCGCGAATTCCTTCGCGGTGAGATCGATACGCTTGCCCGCTCGAACCACTCTGCGCCGCAGCAGGTCGAGCTCGAGATCGGCGACCTGCAATCGCTGTTGCTCGCGCCCGAGCCCGCGTCGCAGCAGCGTCCGCACGCGCGCAAGCAATTCTGAAAATGCGAAGGGCTTGACGAGGTAATCGTCAGCGCCGAGTTCCAGGCCTTTGACGCGATCGTCCACCTGGTCGCGGGCGGTGAGAAACAGTACGGGCATTGACCGGCCCTGCGCGCGGATGCGCCTGAGCACCTCCCAGCCGTCCATTCCGGGCAGCATCACGTCGAGCACAACGAGGTCGTAGTCGTTTTGCGTCGCCAGATGCGCACCGTCGATGCCGTCGCGGGCCAAGTCCGCTACGAATCCGGCTTCACTGAGTCCCTGCCGCAGATAGTCGCCCGTCTTTCGTTCGTCCTCGACGATGAGGATCTTCACCATTTCCTCCCTCAGGTCCGATTCCCCGATTGCAGCCAATTGTGCAGCCTGCTGCACGGGTTCGGCGCGTGATTACGAAGATGTAATACTGCGGTCAGGCCGTTGTCGGCTGCCCGTGGCCAACATCGCGCCATGCGATTTCCACGAATGGCGGCAACGAACCTGGAGCTGACGCTCTCGCTGGTGGCTTGGTCCCCGGGCGCTCGCGCGCAGTCGCTTGCCGGCGCGATCGAGCAGGCTTGGTTGCGTAACCTGCTCGCTTCGACCCTTGAAGTGCGCCAAGACGAAGCGCTCGCTAGCATCGACCTGCCCGACTGTCTCACGCCCGGTGAGCTCGCGGCGAGTCTTTCGGCGCAGGCGGACCGCTTCCATTGCGACGAGGGCGCGCAGAAACGGGAAATGGAGCTGGGCGTTCCGCTATGGGTTGCCGGGGCAGCGGGCGGCACGTCACGCCGAAGCGCGAAGTCTGTAGGAACAGGTGCATGCGCAACGCTCGCTGTCGCTTCTGATGCTTGCGGGCGAAGTGTGCATGCGATGGTGGGCGCTGGCTGTCGCGCGAACCGCCCGCGACCTCGCGCGCGACGAGCGCCTCGCGGCCGAGGCCGGGCTGTGCAGGCACAGGCGCTTGTGCAGGCGCAGGAAGTGAGCCTTCGAGCGATCACCGGAGTCGAAGTGCCGCCGGTCCTCGAGGGTGAAGCCGTCACCTTGCAGTCCATCGCACTTGTTCTTCCAGCTCGTGAGCCGTTGCTAACGGCGGGGCTGGATGCTGGTGACCGGCAACCGCCCGGTGACCGAGTGGGGGACGTGTTCGAGGATGCCGACATCGCTACCGCGATCCCGATCGACTGCTGCATCACAGCCACGTCGTCACGATCCGCGGCGCCAGCTACCGGCTGCGCACGAACGGCGCGCTGGCCTGGTTCAACAGGCCAGCGCGCTAACGACATCGACGATCAACTGATCATCAACCGCGGGGCAGCACTCGATGTCGTCGGGGCGTCAGTTCTGGATGTCGCTTGACACTTAGATTGCTCCGCTATTTCGTCGCTGTCGCAGAAGAGCTGCATCTCGCCCGTGCGGCCGACCGCCTCGGCATCGAGCAATCTCCCGTATCGCGGGCAATGCGCGACCTCGAACGTCTGCTGGGCGTCTCATTGTTCGACCGCAGTGCCCGGCAGACGCGGCTGACTTGGGCCGGCCAAGTGCTGCTGGGCGAAGCTCGGCGCGTGTTGGCAACCGTGGACCAAGCGGTTCAAGCTACCAAGGCTGCAGCGCAGGGCTACCAGAGCTATTTGCGCATCGCCATCTGCGACAGCCTTGCCCAGCCACGCATCGCCTCATTACTGGCGCGCAGCCGCGAGGAAGAACCTGAATTGGGGATTCGGGTCTTTGAGCTGCCGTTCTCGCGGCAGCTCAAGGGCCTGCACGACGACCTGCTGGATGTCGGCTTCGCCCTGTCGGATGCGGTCAACGGAGGGCTGAGCGCCGAGCCTGCCTGGAGCGATCCGCTATCGGTGATCGTGCCGACACGCCATCCGCTGCTCGCGTATGCACAGGTCAAGTTGGAAGACGCCTTGAAGTTTCCGCTGGTGCTGTGTCACCCGGATGCGGCGTCAGGCTGCCATGACCAGATTCAGGCACTGCTCGACGGCGCAGCCATAACGCCCAAGGTGGCCGACCACGTGACGAGCCTTGGCGTGATGCTCACGCTGGTGGGAGCCGGTTATGGTATCGGCTTTGCCATCGGCGCACAGGTGCAGACTTGGCAGCGGCCCGACATTGCGATACGCCCGCTGGCGGGCATCACGCCCACGCTGACGACCTACCTGCTGCGCCGGCAGAGCGAGCCCTCGGAACCGACGAAGCGGTTCGTGCAGCGAGCCCGGGAGTTGTTCCAACCGCAAGGTGATGCGCACGCTCCTTGATCTGCATCGGTCCAGGTACATTGGCTGTTGGCAGCCGTCTCCGGCTCTGGGTGGACTTATCTGGTCCGTCACGTTGACCGACTTGGATTTTTGAGTCCAGAATAGAGGCCTTCTTGGGGAGCTGACCCCAAGAAATTCTTTGTTGATCAACCGGTTGGGTTGTGGGTGCTGTTCCCTTCACCCGCTCCAGACTTCCTCCGAGCCGGCCTTCTTCCGAGCTAGCCTTCACTTGCTCCAGCCCTGGCCGCGCTCACGATCTCGCCAGCACGGCGGTCAGCCCGAAGCCGGCGTTGTAGAACGCGTGCATCGCGATCGCCGGGACGATGCTGCCGGATCGCTCGCGCAGGTGCCCGAAGACCAGGGACGGTGCAGCGACCGCGAGCGCCCACACCGGCGGCTGCGCCGGCAAGTGCATCGCGACGAAGCCGGCCGTCGCCAGCAGGTTGGCCAGTGTCACCGGACCGAGCCTGCGGCCGTCGGTGAGCCGCAACAGCCGTCCCTGCAGCACGCCCCTGAACACCAGTTCTTCGAGGACCGGCTGCGCCAGCACAAGCGACAGCCAGCCGGCCCAGGTGACCGGTGCGGCCATCCGGGCGCCGACGGTCGCGCCCAGCGCGAGCCAGACGGGAAGGGCGGCGAGCGCGGAGAGCGCGAAGTGAAGGTCGGGCGGCCACGCGAAGGTCGGCGGTCGCGGGCAGACCAGCCCGCACTCCTGCAGGAGGTTCGACGGTTCCGGGGAGCGTGTTCCATTGGCCACGGCGCACATCATCGCATCGGCTGCGCTAAAGTGGATGTGGAGGAGACAGCCGTGAAAGCAGCCTACATCACCCATCCGAGCTTCATGCGTCACGAGATGGGCCCGCACCACCCCGAGTGCCCGGAACGGCTGGCGGCGATTTCCGACCGTCTCCTGATGCGCGGCGTGCTCGACGCGATGGACACGTTCGAAGCGCCGGCCGCGACCCCGGAACAGATCGACCGCGCGCACGACATGCGCCACTACCACGAGCTGAGGGCGGCAGCGCCCACCGACGGTTACGTCAACGTCGATCCCGACACGGCGATGAACCCGCATACCTGGACCGCCGCACTGCACGCGGCCGGGGCGGCCGTCCTGGCGACCGAGCTGGTGGCGCGCGGCGACTACCGGCGCGCATTCTGCGCGGTGCGTCCGCCCGGGCACCACGCGACCAGCGGCCAGGCGATGGGCTTCTGCTTCTTCAACAACGTTGCGGTTGGCATCCGGCACGCGATCGACGCACTCGGCGTGGAACGCGTCGCGTTGATCGACTTCGACGTGCACCACGGCAACGGCAGCGAGGAGATCCTGGCCGGCGACGACCGCGTGCTGATGGTGTCGACGTTCCAGACGCGGCTCTACCCGTTCAACGGCGAAGAAGCGCGCGGGCCCAACATGTGCAACGTCGGGCTGCCGCCGTACAGCGATGGCGCGCAGTTGCGCGCGGCGGTCAGCGACCGCTGGTTGCCGGCACTGCGCGCGTTTGCGCCGCAGATGCTGTTCGTCTCCGCGGGATTCGACGCGCATCGCGAAGACGACATGAGCCATCTCGGCTGGCGCGACGAGGACTATGCGTGGGTGAGTCGCGAGATCGCGCGATTCGCCGACGACGCGTGCGACGGACGCATCGTCTCGACGCTCGAGGGCGGCTACCATCTGCCTGCGCTCGCGCGCTGCGTCGAGCTGCACCTGCGGGCGCTGTTGCTGCTCGATTGACGTCCGGGCCGGGCGATGCAGCACCTGCACGAACTGGCCACGCTGTTCGACCCGACGACGGTCGCACTGATCGTCGAGCCTGGCGAGCCGGGCGGCTGGATCGCGGAGCTCGCAAGCCAGCTCGCCGAAGCGAAGGTGCAGCGGCGCAGGGTGGCGCTCGGCGAGCCGCTCGACGACGACGCGGCGCAGCAGGGCTGCGATCTGGCGCTGATCGCGGTCGACGCGTCGCGGGAGCTCGATGCGATGCGGGCCGCGGCGACGCTGCGGGCGCGCTGCGCCGTGGTGTTGTCGCAGTACGCGACGTCGCAGCGGGCGAGCGAACTGGCGGCGATCGCGCGCGACTCGCGCATCCGGCTGCTCGGGCCCGCGACCATGGGCTTTGCGCGCCCGGCGCGCCTGCTGAACGCCGGGCGAATGGGCGCACTGCCGCCCGCCGGCAATGTCGCGCTGGTCTCGCAATCGGGTGTGCTGAGTGCAGCGGTACTCGACTGGGCCGGCGAGAGCACGATCGGCTTCTCCCTCGTCGCGTCGCTCGGAGCCGAGGCCGATGTCGACGTCGCGCAGGTGCTCGATTTCCTCGCCAGCGACATGGCGACGCGGGCGGTGGTCGTCTATCTCGAGGCGGTGCGCGACTCGCGCAGCTTCATGAGCGCACTGCGCGCGCTGGCCACGGTCAAGCCGGTCGTGGTGCTCAAGGGCGGACGCGATGCCGTCGCCCGGCCCGGCGCGAGGACGCACTCGGGCGCGCTGGTCGGCGGCGATGCGGTCTACACGGCGGCTCTGCGGCGCGCCGGCGCGGTGCAGGTTCGCCTGTTCACGCAGCTTTTCACTGCCGTGCGCTACCTCGCGTCGCGCAACTGGCCGATCGGCAAGCGGCTGGCGGTGATCTCGAACGGCAACGGCCCGGCAGTGCTGGCGGCGGACCAGGCCTTCTTCCAGAACATCCGCCTGTCACCGTTCACGACGCCGACGCTTCGCCGGCTCGGCGATGCGCTGCCGGGCGTCGAGGTCGCCAATCCGCTGAACCTCGGCATGTCGGCCGATGCCGGCGCATACGCGGCCGCGATCGAGTCGATCGCCTACGACCCGGAATGCGACGCGATGCTGGCGATGATGACGCCGTACGCCGGCGTCCCGGCCGAAGCGATCACCGATCGCGTCGCGTCGATCGCGCGCACGCTGGTCAAGCCGCTTTTCGCCTGCTGGCTCGGCGACAGTTCGACCCGCGCACTGCGTGCCCGCCTCGACGCGGCCGGGGTGCCGGTGTTCCGTACGCCGGAGGCGGCGGTCGACGCCTTCTCGACGGTTGCGACCTTCTACCAGAACCAGATGCTGTTGCAGCAGGTGCCGAGCTCGCTGTCGGAGAGGGAGGCGCCCGACCTCGACGCGGCGCATCGCGTGCTCGACGCCGCGTTCGCCGCCGGGCGCGACGTGATGACCGAGCTCGAGTCGAAGGCGCTGCTGGCGGCGTTCCACGTTCCGGTCAACCGGACCGTTTTGGCGCGGGACGCGGACGAGGCGGTGCGGCTCGCCGCGCAGGTCGGTTACCCGGTGGCGATGAAGGTCAGTTCGGCCGACGTGCCGCACAAGAGCGACGTCGGCGGCGTGATGCTCAACGTGCGCAACGCGACCGAAGTCCGCCGCCAGTTCGCCGAGATCGTGAAGTCGGTCGGGTCGGCGCGCCCCGACGCGCGCGTCGAGGGCGTCACGCTGCAGGCGATGAAGTCGGGCCGTCACGGTCGCGAGCTCTATGTCGGCGTGTTCCGCGACCGGCTCTTCGGGCCGGTGATCGCTTTCGGCACGGGCGGCACGCGGGTCGAAGTGGTTCGCGACACCACGCTGGAGTTCCCGCCGCTCAACGACTTCCTCGCGCGCAGCATGATCGCGCGCACCAGGGTGGCGCAGACGCTGGGCGAGTTCCGCGGCGCGCCGGCGATCGACGTCGAGGCGCTCGTGCGCGTGCTCGTGCGCGTCTCGGAAATGGTGTGCGAGCTGCCGCAGATCGCCGAGTTGGACATCAACCCGATCATCGCCGACGGTGGCGGGGTCGTCGCCGTCGACGGGCGGATCGTGCTCGATCTCGGGACGCCGCGCGCGTGGGCGCCCGGCGACGCGTCAGGCGGGCCGCGCCACGGGCACATGGCGATCATGCCTTACCCGGCGCACATGGTCGGCGAGCGCGCGCTGCGCGACGGGCGCTGGTACACGATCCGTCCGATCCGGGCCGAGGACGGCGAGCGCCTGCAGCGCTTCGTGCGCGGGCTGTCGGAACAATCCCGCTACTTCCGCTTCATCTCGACCTTGACCGAGCTCACGCCGAGGATGCTCGCGCGCTACACGCAGATCGACTACGACCGCGAACTCGCGCTGGTCGCGTCGATCGGACCGGGGGCGACCAACGCCGAGGCCGGCGACGAGACGATCATCGGCGTCGTGCGCTACCTGCTCAATCCCGACCGCGAGACCTGCGAGTTCGCGATAGCGATCGCCGACCGCTTCCACGGCCAGGGGCTGGGGACGACGCTGATGCAGGCGATCATCGGTGCGGCGCGCGACAAGGGGCTGAAGCGGATCGAGGGTTTCGTGCTCGCGATCAACGCGCCGATGATCGGGCTGATGCGCGCGCTCGGCTTTCGCATCGAGACCGACGACGACGACCCGGCGCTCAAGCGCGTCTGGCGGCCGCTCGACTGACGTCGCCGGTCCTTCGGTTTCGACTCGGCGCGCGTCGCGGCAGGCGGCGGCTGGCCGGGCGCGGCCCGTGGGCGCCCTGCGGGCCCGCGCGACGGCGGCGGTCGGTGCTGCGCACCGACTTCCCTGCGCTGCTCG
>Ga0073903_10000338_pt1 | contig 24226 bp, 25 predicted proteins | sample KloWWTKNB14_bulk_FD_66665 | JGI IMG/M metagenome (GOLD analysis project Ga0073903, IMG submission 66665) | Active sludge microbial communities from Klosterneuburg, Austria, studying microevolution and ecology of nitrifiers - Klosterneuburg... | ecosystem: Engineered > WWTP > Aerobic digester >... | reverse complement strand
GACAGCTCACCCGTGACGCCGACAGCGAGCGCGGCCAGCAGCGCTGCCGCGTCACGGTCCGGCACGGTCGCAGCGATGCGCCGCGCAATCCGCGCCCGCAGGCGATCGAGCGGCGCGGCGCCAGCGTCGAGGCGCGCGTTGAGCGCGGTTGAGGGCAGTACGCTCCCGAGAGCATCGATGCCCTCGCGAAACCACACTCTCTCCATGTCGGGACCGGCGGGATTCAGCAGGCCCCGCGGCGCGCGCAGCCGCACCGCGAGCTGCCATGTCTCGCCGACCTGTGGAACCGTGCGTGGATGCGCCCAGACGAGCCGGGCCGTGAGCCGCGCACCCCCTGCGCGTGGGTCGAGCGCGAGGGACGCGTCGAAACTCGTGCCGGATTCCCTCGCAACGGGAATGGTGAGGATGCGCGCCTCGGCAAGCACGCGCTCACCCTCACGCGAGGCCGGCCAGCGCGCCGCCATCGCGGCCGACGTGTGAACGGCGGTGTAGGCGAAGCCGGTCAGCAAGGCGGCCGCCATCGCGGTGGCACGCACCCAGCCGCGGCTCCACGCGAGGGCAGCGCCCATCGCCACGGCGAGCAATGTCATCCCCGCGTAGACCCCGTACGGCTCGAGCGGTGCGAACGCAAGCAGCGCGCCGCACAGAAAACCGAGCGCGGTCGCGAGTGTCACGGGTCACGCTGCCCTGCTACAGTGCAGTAGCCGCATGCCGCGCCATCTCATCCGCAAGCTGACCCCGTCGCCAGAGCAGATTCGCAGCCACTGGTATCTGCGGCCGTTCGGCACGCGCATCGCCGATCCGGCGCTATGGTCCCTGCAGCGTCGTGGCGTAACCGCCGCGTTCGGAGCCGGCCTCGCCATCTGCTTCGTCCCGTTGCCGGTCCATCTCGTGCTCGCGGGCATCGTGGCGATCGCGCTGCGGATCAACGTGCCGGTCATGGTGGCCACGGTGCTGCTCGTGAATCCGTTCACTTTCCTGCCGGTGTACTACTTCGCTTACCGCGTGGGCGCTGCGCTGCTCGGCCACATGCCGCAACCCTTCCGCTTCGAGCTGTCGTGGTCGTGGCTGCAATATGGCCTCGGCCCGATCTGGAAGCCGTTTCTCATCGGATGCCTCGTCTGCTCGATCGTCGCCGGTGTGCTCGGCTGGGGTCTGCTCGAGCTTTTCTGGCGCTACAACGTGCGCAGGAGATATCGCACGCGCGCCTGGGGAGCGAGGCGGTAACCCCGCGCGTATCGCCAGAAAGACATCTTGACTGCCGTGCGAGGGGCCGCAGGCAGCGGTCTACGGGCTGCGGGCCAGAGGCGTCGGGACCAGCTTGCCGGCATCGAGCGTCAAGACACGATCCATGCGCGCCGCGAGGCGCGGGTCGTGGGTCACGATCACGAGGCTCGTGCCGCGCTCGCGATTCAGCTCGAGCATCAGCTGGAAGACCTGTTCAGCGTTCGCGCCGTCGAGGTTGCCTGTGGGTTCGTCAGCCAGCACGAGGCGCGGCCCGGTGACGAGCGCGCGAGCCACGGCAGCGCGCTGACGCTCCCCGCCCGAGAGCTGGTGCGGCCGGTGCGAGAGGCGCGCACCAAGACCGACGCGCTCGAGCAGCGCTTGCGCGCGCTCCCGCGCGACGGGGACCGGCTCCCGCCGCACGAGCAGCGGCATCGCGACATTCTCGAGCGCGGAAAACTCCGGCAGAAGATGATGGAACTGATACACGAACCCGATCGCGCGGTTGCGCAGTTCACCCCGCTCACGTTCGCCCACGTAGTGTATGTCGCGCCCCGCAACATGCACCGCACCCGCGGTGGGCCGGTCGAGCCCGCCGATCACCTGCAGCAACGTCGTCTTGCCAGAACCCGACGCGCCGATGATTGCGAGGCGTTCACCGGCCAGCACCGCAAGGTCCACGCCGCATAACACCTCGAGGAGCGCCGGCCCCTGCCTGAATTCCCGGCGCAGACCGCGCGCTTCAAGCACCACTTCGTTCATTGCGTCACTCATGTCTCAAAGCCTCTGCCGGTGCGGTCCGCGCGGCGCGCCACGCAGGATAGAGCGTCGCGATGGCACACAGCACGAACGCGACGCCGCACACCCGTACCACATCCTGCCATTCGACGAAGGCCGGCAGGTCGCTCATGTAATACACCCGCGCATCGAGAAACTGCGTGCCGAGCGCGCGCTCGAGCAGGCGTACGAGCGCCTCGAGATGGCGCGAGGTGAGGATGCCGAGGCCTGCACCGAGTGTGGTGCCCGCCAGCCCGATCAACACGCCCTGGATCACGAACGCGCCAAGCACGTTGCGCGGCCCGGCCCCGAGCGTGCGCAGGATCGCGATGTCCGGCTGCTTGTCCTTCACGATCATCACGAGGGTCGCGACGATGTTGAACGCGGCGACACCGACGATCATCAGCAGAATCACGAACATCAGCGACTTGGTGATTTCGATCGACCGGAAAAAATTTGCGTGGTTGCGCGTCCAGTCGCTCACGTAGAAGCCGCCGCCCAGCGCCAGGGCGACCTCGCGCACGATGCGTGGCGCGGCGTAAGGCTCGTCCAGCTCGAGGCGCAGCCCCGTCACCCGATCACCGGTGCGGAAGAGGCGCGCCGCATCCTTGAGGTTCACGAGCGCAAGCCCGCGGTCGTACTCGTACATGCCGGAGCTGAAGATGCCGCTCACGGTGAAGCGGCGCATGCGCGGCATCACCCCGGTCGGTGTGGCGGCGCCCTCCGGTGCGATCAGCACCACGCTGTCGCCGACCGTCGCGCCGAGCTCCTCTGCGAGTGCATCGCCCAGCACGACTCGCCAGCTGCCTGGCGTGAGCGACGCGAGCGTGCCTTCGCGCATCCGGTCAGCCAGACTGTCCGCCTTGCGTTCCTCGGCAGGTTCGACGCCACGCACCTGCGCGCCGGCTATCGCCTCGCCCCTCACGAGCATCGACTGCGACTCGATATAGGGCACCGCCGCGCGCACGCCGGGCGTGCGCAGTGCGACCCCCCGCGCGCCCCGCCAGTCGTCGAGCGTGCCCTCGAGCCCCGTCAGGGTCGCGTGCGCGGTCACGGCGAGGATGCGCGTGCGCAGTTCGCGCTCGAAGCCATTCATCACAGAGAGCACCACGATCAGCACCGTGACGCCGAGCATGAGGCCCATCACCGAGATCAGCGCGACGATCGACACAAAGCCTCGCCGGTGCGTCGAAGCGAGATACCGGGTGCCAATCCACCATTCGTAGCAGCGCGTCATCGGCTACTCGTAGCGCAGCGCTTCAGCAGGCGCGACGCGTGCAGCGCGCAGCGCGGGGTAGACGGTGGCGAGCGCGGTCAGCAGAAAGGCCATGCCGCAGATCCACGCGATCTGACGCCACTCGGGGATGGATGGAATGCGGGTGATGTAGTAGACATCGGCGTCCATGATCTGAAAGCCGAACACACGCTCCAGCAAGGCGACGATGGGTGTCACGTTGCGTGCAATGGCCACACCGAGTGCGGCGCCCGCCAGCACGCCAAACCAGCCGATCACGAGCCCCTGCGTCGCGAAGATGCCCATCACCCGGTGTGACGCCGTGCCGAATGTGCGCAGGATCGCGATATCGGTGCGCTTGTCGGTCACGACCATCACGAGCATCGCGACGATGCTGAAGGCTGCGACAGCCACGATCAGCATCAGGATGAGGGACATCATCGTCTTCTCGATGCGGATGGCGCGAAAGTAGTTGGCGTGGTCCTGCGTCCAGTCGCGCACCTGCGTGCCGGGCGGCAACGCAGCGCGCAAGGCCGCGGCGCGCGCGGGCGCCGCGAGCGCGTCATCGAAGCGCACGTGCACCGCGCCGGCGCGACTGCCCTGCGGCAGCACCGCGCGCACGTCGGCAAGCGAGGCGAGCATCAGCACGCCGTCGTGGTCCTGCAGGCCGACTTCGAAGAGGCCTGCGACGGTGAACTGCCGCAGCCGCGGCTCGGGCGTGCCGTTTGCGCCGATCGACGGCACGAGCAGCGTGACGGTGTCCCCCGGCCCGATGCCGAGGCGCTGCGCAACGATTGAACCCAGGATCACCTGGTTGCTGCGTGGCGTGAGAGCCGCCAGCGAACCGCTCTTGAGCGCGCGCGCGACCTCGGTCACCGTCCCCTCGAGCCCTGGATCGATCCCGCGCAGTACGATCGGCAACATCTCGGGAGTGTGCAGGGCGAGTGCCTGCACTTCGACATAGGGCGCCGCACCTGCGACGCCGGGGACGGTCGAGATGTCGGCGGCGAGGCTCGCGAGATTGCCGGGACTGTCCGGTGCGGGCGTCACTCGGGCATGGGAGGACAGCGCGAGGATACGGTCGCGCAACTCGCCCTCAAAGCCGTTCATGACCGAGAGGATGACGATGAGCGCGGCGACGCCGACACAGACCCCGACAACCGACACCCAGGTGATGAAAGAAACAAAGAATTTGTGACTGCGGGCCCGCACGTAACGCAGACCCACGTAGAGAGGCAGCGGGTGGAACATTATGCGGCGCATTATGACGCAGTTCACACAAATCGCTGGTCTGCGCCGCGGACCGGGGCCGCACGAAGCGCCGGTGCTATAGTCGGGCAGGTTCGCTTTCCGGGAGGTGTCTTATGTCCTCACGCGCAGCGTCCTGGCTCCTGGCCGGGCTGCTCCTGTCCGGCGCCGCCGCCGCCGAGACCATCGTCGTCGATGGACAGGTCGCGGTGCGCCCCACGAATGTCGGGCACCCGACCCGCGGTTCGACCATGACTGCCGTCGAACAGCGCTTTGGCGCGCCGAATTCGCGGCACGCGGCCGTCGGCCAGCCCCCGATCACGCGGTGGGACTATGCCCGGTTCTCGGTGTTCTTCGAGAACGATCGCGTGATCCACGCGGTCGTCACGGGCTAAGGCCCCGTTCCGCCCGCCGGCCCGGACAGGTAAGCTGCCGCGCTCCGCGGCGGCCCGTTGCCGACCGCGGCAACGATTGAGCATTCTCGAACCTCCAATTCCCGACGGGTCGCACCAGCATGTCCGCTGGCACCAGCTCTACGGCAGCGCGCCCTCCCTGGCGCTGGCCGAGGCAGCGGCGCGCGCGGACGGGCTGCTGCTCGTCGTCTGCACCAACTCGCGCGAAGTCGAACGTCGTGCCGCCGAGATCGGTTTCTACAGCGACGGGCGAGTACCGGTCCTCGACTTCGCCGACTGGGAAGTGCTGCCTTACGACCGCTTTTCACCGCATCCGGACATCACCTCCGGGCGCCTCGCGACACTCGGCGACCTGCCCGCCACAAGCCGCGGCGTGCTGCTGGTGGCGGCGGACACGTTGCTCGGCCGGCTGCCACCCGCCCCTTACATCTCGAGCCGCAGCTTCCGGCTCGCACGCGGTGAGCGCCTCGCGCTCGAGCCACTGCGCGCGCGGCTCGTCGCATCGGGCTATGTCGCCGTCAGCCAGGTGACGGATCCGGGCGAATTCGCGCTTCGCGGCTCACTGCTCGACGTCTTCCCGATGGGCTCGCCGCAGCCCCTGCGCATCGACCTCTTCGACGACGAGATCGAGGCGATCCGGCGTTTCGATCCCGACACACAGCGCTCGCTCGATGCGCTCGATTCGGTGCGCCTGCTGCCCGCGCGCGAGACTCCGCTCGATCCGGACGCCGTGCGCGCATTTCGCCGCCGCTATCGAACGCGCTTCGAGGGCGATCCGACGCGCTCGGCGATCTATCGTGGCGCAAGCGAAGGTCTCGCGCCGCCCGGGATCGAGTTCTACCTGCCGCTCTTTCACGACACGACTGCGATCCTGACCGATTTTCTCCCCGCGGGTACCGTGCTCGTGACGGGCGCCGCTCTCGGGGACGAGCTCTCGCGTGCGTGGGAGGAAATCGAGGCGCGCTACGAGGCCCATCGGCACGACATCGAGCGGCCGCTGCTGGCACCCGCGGAACTGTATGTCCCGCCGCGCGATCTCCTCGCACTGCTCGAAGCCATGCCGTCGATCACGCTCGAGGGCTGCAAGAGCGGGCGAGCCGATGACGACGCGGGCGCCATGCGCAACTTTCCCACTGCGACACCGCGCGAGCTGCGTCTCGATGTGCGCGCACACGAGCCGCTCGCGCCGCTCGACGCCTTCCTCAGCGGCTACGAAGGCCGCGTGCTGATTGCCGCCGACTCGGCCGGTCGACGCGAAGTGCTCATTGAAATGTTGCGCGGTCATCGCACGCCGATCGTCCCGGTCGAGGGATGGGGCGCTTTCGTCGGCGGCACGGGGCGTCTTGCGCTCACGGTCGCACCCGAGATCGAAGGCCTCACGATTACTTCGCCCGCCCTCAGCGTGCTCGCTGAATCGCAGCTCTTCGGCACGCGTGCCCGCCAGGAGCGCCGCCGCCGGCGCGCCGCGAGTGATCCGCAGGCGATCCTGCGCGAGCTGCGCGACCTCTCCCCCGGCGCGCCGGTCGTGCACGAAGAGTACGGCGTCGGGCGCTATGTCGGGCTTGCCGTGATGGAAGTTGCGGAGCAGACCGGCGAGTTTCTCGTACTCGAATACCGGGACGGCGACCGGGTCTACGTACCGGTGCATGCACTGCACCTGGTCAGTCGTTACACCGGCGCGGCGCCCGAAACGGCGCCGCTGCACAAGCTCGGTACGGACCAGTGGGCGAAGGCGAAGAAGAAGGCCGCCGGGCAGGTGCGCGACGTCGCCGCAGAGCTGCTCGACCTCTATGCGCGGCGCCAGGCGCGCCGCGGCCTCGCTCTGCCGCTGCGCGAGCTCGAGTACCAGAGCTTCGCCAACGCCTTTCCTTTCGAGGAAACACCCGAACAGGCCGACGCCATCGCGAAGGTCGTCGCAGACCTCGGCACCTCACGGCCGATGGACCGGATCGTGTGCGGCGATGTCGGCTTTGGCAAGACGGAGGTCGCGATGCGCGCCGCATTCGTCGCCGTGCAGGCCGGCAGGCAGGTGGTCGTGCTCGTGCCGACCACATTGCTCGCCGAGCAGCACGTCGCGAATTTCCGCGATCGCTTCGCCGATTGGCCGGTGCGGATCGAGGGCCTGTCGCGGTTTCGCAGCTCGCAGGAGTCGGGCGCCGTGATCGAGGGGCTCGCGGCTGGCACTGTCGACATCGTGGTCGCGACGCACCGCCTGCTGCACGCAAACGTGCGCATCAAGGACCTCGGTCTCGTCATCATCGACGAGGAGCACCGTTTCGGCGTGCGCGACAAGGAGAAGCTCAAGACGCTGCGCGCCGAGGTGCATGTGCTCACGCTCACCGCGACGCCCATTCCGCGCACGCTCAACATGGCGCTCGGCGGCCTGCGCGACCTGTCGCTGATCACGACACCGCCCGCCGAGCGACTTGCGATCAAGACTTTCGTCACCGAGTGGCAGGACGCGGCCCTGCGCGAGGCGATACTGCGCGAGCTGCGTCGCGGCGGACAGGTGTACTTCGTCCACAATGAGGTACGCGACATCGACAAGGTTGCGGCCACGATCGCGCGGCTCGTGCCGGAGGCCGCCGTGCGGGTCGGGCACGGACAGATGCGTGAGCGCGACCTCGAGCAGTTGATGGTCGATTTCTACCACCGGCGCTTCAACGTGCTCGTCTGCACGACAATCATCGAAAGCGGCATCGACGTACCGACCGCCAACACGATCATCATCGACCGCGCGGATCGCATGGGGCTCGCGCAGCTGCACCAGCTGCGCGGGCGCGTGGGCCGCTCGCACCACCGCGCTTATGCCTGGCTGCTGGCACCGCCGCGCAAGGCACTGACCGCGGATGCGGCGAAGCGCCTCGAGGCCATCGAGTCGATGGAAGAACTCGGCGCGGGCTTCGTGCTCGCGACCCACGACCTCGAGATCCGCGGCGCAGGCGAGCTGCTCGGCGAATCGCAGAGCGGCGAGCTGACGGAAGTGGGGCTTTCGCTGTTCCTCGACATGCTCGAGCACGCGGTCAAGGCGCTGCGCGAGGGGCGCGAGCCCGCGCTCGATCAGCCGCTCGGAGCGCCGACGGAGGTCGAGTTGCGCCTCCCCGCCCTCCTGCCCGAGAGTTATGTGGGTGACGTGCATGTGCGACTCGCACTCTACAAGCGCATCGCCGCCGCCGCAGACGAGCCGGCCCTCGACGATCTGACCGCCGAGCTCGTCGATCGCTTCGGGCCGCTGCCGGAGCCGGCTCTCGCGCTGCTGCGCGTGACGCGCCTGCGGCTTGCCGCACGTGCGCTCGGCGTCAGAAAGCTCGATCTCGGCGCGCAAGGCGGCTATCTGCTTTTCGAGGCGCAGAACTCGGTCGATCCTCGAGCGGTCGTACGCCTGATCCAGGACAAGTCCCGCGAGTACCGGCTCGACGGCGCGCTCAAGCTGCGCGTCTCGCGCGACCTCGAGGAACAGGATGAACGCTTCGCCTTCGCGAGCAAGCTGCTCGCCCGCCTGCGGGCCGCCTGAGCGGCCATCGCGCTACACTAGCCGCATGCGACCCCTGACCCTCGGCCTCACGCTGCTGCTCATCGCTCTGGCCGCACCAGCAGTTCCACAATCGGGGGGTGGCGCCTACAACATCGAAGTCATCATATTCCGCTCAGGCGCGGACCCGGCCGATGCCGAAGGGGTCTCGGGCGATCGGCCTGCAAGCGACAGCGGTGACGTTGCCGGCAGCGGTGGTGTGGCGCGGCTCATCGGGCCGCTGCCCGCCGCGAGCCTGCAACTTGGCGCCATCGTGGAGCGACTGCGCGCGAGCGGCGCCTACCGGCCGCTCGTGCACGCAGGCTGGTCGCAGACACCGGGTCCGTGGGGATCGCGCAGCGGCTTTCCGCTCGCGCGCCTGGGCGTCGTCGCAGACGGCCTTGCGGGCACTGCCTATCTCGAACGCGGGCAATACCTGCACCTTGGCTTCTCGGTGACACTTGGCCGGGCGACCCTCAGCGAGCTCCGTCGCGTGCGTCTCGGCGAGAAGAACTACTTCGACAATCCCGACTTCGGCCTGATCGCGGTCGTGACCGCGGCCCGCTGAACGCGACAGCGGCAACCTTCAGGGCTTGTAGTCGCCTTTCGCGGCAAAGGCGACACGGTTGCGCCCCTGCATCTTGGCGCGCCCGAGCGCGGCCTCGGCGGCGTTCACGAGCAGTGTGACCGGCTCATCCCGCATGGGCAGACCGCTCGCGACACCAACGCTCACAGTGACGAACTTCGCGGCCGAACGCGGATGGTGGACCTGCTGATCCCGCACGCGCTGCACGAGAACCTCTGCATACTCGCCGAGTTTCTCCCCGCTCGCGCCGTGCGCGAGCACCGCGATACCGCCGCCGTCCCAGCGCCCGAGCAGATCGCTGCCGCGGCGGAACGACGCGGCAATCAGGCTCGCGATACGGCGGATGCAGGCGTCGCCGCCCGCCCGGCCGTACGTGTCGTTGTAGGCGCCGAGACTGTCAAGATCAAATATCGCAAGTCCGAGCTGGCGCATCTCGCGCTGCGCGAGCGCCCAGTCCCGTTTGAGCAGCTCCTCGAAATACGGGCGCGTGGTGAGCGTCGTCAGCCGGTCTTCACGCATCCAGCCCGGCAGGCCCGCGAGCGCCTTCACGGCCGCGCGCGGGCGCTCGCTCGCATCGCGGTGATAGCCGATGAAGTGGGTGACACGCCCGGCAGGATCGCGCACCGGCTGCATGTGGATATCGACCCAGAAGACGCCGCCGTTCTTGCGGTAGTTGCGCAGCAGCACCTGGCAGGCATCGCCGCGCTCGACCGCCTGCTGCAACCGGTAGCGGGCGTCCTGTTCGCGATCGTTGCCCTGCAGGTGGCGCAGATTGCGCCCGAGCAGGTCTTCGGCCGCGTGTCCCGTCAGATACTCGAACGCCGCGTTCACGTAGACCACCGGCTGATCGCCCTCTGCTTCGCACACTACGATGCCTTCAGGCGCCGCATCGAGCACGCTGCGCAGGAAATCCGCCGACCAGTCTTTCATGCCTGCCCCGCCGACAGCTCGAGCGCAGGCCGCTCCACGCAGTGCGCCAGCGCTCGCTGGCTCCTGCGCCATGCGTCCGACGCGAACAGCGCCGTATGCGACAGGCTCTCGCGGCCGCGCAGCCGCGCGAGCCGCAGGTGCAAAACCGGATCGGGGGCGATGTGCAGCCTGTCGAGCAGCGTCGTAACCGCCGGCCGGTCGTTGCAGACCGCAAGCACGTCGCAGCCCGCCGCGAGTGCCGCACGCGAGCGTGTGACGATGTCGCCGCAGGCCGCTGCACCTCCCATCGACAGATCGTCACTGAACACGATCCCGCCAAACCCGAGCTCCTCGCGCAACACGCCCCGGATCCAGCGCGTCGACAGGCTCGCAGGCTGTACGTCGACCTCGGGAAAGGCCACATGGGCCACCATCACGCCAGGGAGATTGTTGGCGATCAGGCGACGATACGGCGTGAGGTCGTCCTCCATGTCGACGAGCGCACGACGGTCCACGGGCAGCGCGAGGTGCGAGTCGGCGACGACCGCGCCATGCCCCGGAAAATGCTTGGCCGTGGCCGCCATGCCGGCATCGCGCATGCCGTGCGTGTAGGCCACCGCCAGTTCCGCGACGGCACGGGCGCACGAGTGAAAAGCCCGATCGCCGATCACCTCGCTCACTCCGTAGTCGAGGTCCACACAGGGTGCGAAAGAACAATCGACGCCACAGGCACGCAGCTCGGCCGCCATGAGCCAGCCAAGCTCGCGCGCGAGCGCAAGACCGCGTCCCGCATCGAGATCGTATTCCTGGCCGATGCGATGCACGGGGGGCAGACGGGAAAAGCCCGGGCGGAAGCGCTGTACGCGCCCACCCTCCTGATCGACCGCGATCACCAGGGCCGGCTGGCGCACGGCATGAACGGCCGCCGTCAGGTACTCGAGCTGCGCCGGATCGATAAAGTTGCGCGTGAAGAGGATGACGCTACCGATGAGCGGATGCCTCAGCATCTCGCGCTCTTCGGCGTCGAGCTCGGGGCCTTTGAGGTCGACCATCAGCGGGCCGAGTGTCATGGCCGGCAAGTATCGTGGATTGGCTCGAGCACCGCCATCGATTCGACATGGGTCGTGTGCGGAAACATGTCGAGCACACCGGCCGCCTTGAGCACGTAGCCATGTTCGTGCACGAGGATGCCGAGATCGCGGGCAAACGTGCCCGGGTGGCAGGAAATGTAGACGATGCGGCGCGGCGCGAGGCGCGCGACGGCGGGTAGCACTTCCCGCGCGCCCGCCCGTGGCGGATCAAGGAGGACGTGCGAAAACCCGCCGGTCCACCAGCCGCTCGTCGCGATATCCGGCGCCGCAAGATCGCCCACGTGAAACGCCGCGTTGTCGATGCCATTGCGCAGCGCGTTCGCCCGGGCGCGGCCGATCAGCCCTGCATCCGCTTCGACCCCGACCACGCTTGCAGCACGGCGTGCCAGCGCCAGGGTGAAGTTGCCGAGCCCACAGAAAAGATCCAGCACGCGGTCCGCGGGTCCCGCATCGAGCAGCCGCACGGCCCGCCCCACGAGAGCCTGGTTGATCGCCGCGTTGATCTGGATGAAATCGACGGGCTCGAATGCGAGGCGCAGGTCGAAATCCGGCAGCGCATAGTCGAGCGCCGCGGGCTCCCCGTCCACGGGCACCACAGTGTCGAGGCCACCTGGCTGCAGATACATCGTCACCTCATGCGCGACGCCGAATGTGCGGATCGCCTCGAGGTCCGCGGCGGACGGCGCCGTCAGCACACGCAGAATCACCGCCCTGGCGCGATCGCCGACGGCGGCCTCGACCTGCGGGACACGCTCGCGGATCGAGAGGCTGGTGAGCAGCAGGGACAAGGGCGCCACCAGGGTATCGAACGGCGGCGCAAGCACGCGGCAGCTCTCGATCTCCGCCACGTAAGGCGCGGCGCGCTCGCGAAAGCCGACCAGCGAGCGGCCCTTCTTTCTCACGAAGCGCGCGCTCAGGCGCGCACGTCGTCGGTAGCTCCACACCGGCCCCTCGAGCGGCGCCAGCCACTCGCGCGGCGCCACGCGCCCGATGCGCTCGAGGCTGTCTGCAAGCTCTGCTCCCTTGGTGGCAAGCTGGGCCGCCGGCGCAAGGTGCTGCAGCGCGCAGCCCCCGCAGACGCCGAAATGCGGGCAAGGGGGCACGACGCGATCGGCGGCGGGCACGATGACTTCAACGAGCTGCGCCTCGTCGTGCTGGCGGTGGCGGCGTGTGCGCCTGTAGCGGATGGTCTCGCCCGGCAGCGCGCCCGGCACGAAGGCGGTCTTGCCCGCCTTCACGATTCCGTCCCCCTCGTGATTGAGCGCGAGGACTACGCCCGACTCGATTTCGCCCATGCCGCAAGAAACTCCGCGTGATGCGGCTCGACCGAAGCTGCCAGCAGCGCGCGCACGCGCTCGACTTCCGCGGCATGCTGCTCGCGCGACAGATGGCCGCGCAGCAACTCGAAGCGCAGATAAACAAGATAAGTGTTGAGCACGTCCGTTTCGCAGTAGCGGCGGATCGCGGCAATTTCCCCCGCCTGCCAGGCGTCCCACACTTTCGCACCCGAGAAGCCGAGCTTGCCGGGAAGGCCGAGCAGATGGGCCATGTCCTCGAGTGAGGCACGAGCGCGCGGTTGCATGCCGGAAAGCACGTCCATCAGGTCGAGATGGCGCCAGTGATAGCGGCTGAGGTAATTGTTGTAGCGGAACGCCGTGTTGCCGTCGCCTGTTTCCCAATAGGTCGGCGCCTGGATGCCTGCCGCGAGCGCCCGGTAGTTCAGCACCGGAAGATCGAATCCTCCACCGTTCCACGACACGAGATCGGGTGTGTAGCGCTCGATCCCCTCGAAGAAGCGCCCGACAATATCGGCCTCGGTTGCGTCCGGCTCGCCGAGACTCCACACGCGCAGCTGCTCGCGCGAGCGCAGCGCGCAGGAAATCGCCACGACCCGATGCTGCTCATGCGGCAGGAAATCGCTGCCCGTCTGCTGGCGGCGCCGCGTGAACATCGCCTTGGCGACTTCCGCATCCGCGAGCCCTTCGAGCCCGCACGCCCGGCGCCCGAGCGCCACATCCGGCACGGTCTCGATATCGAACACGAGTACGTTCAACGGCCGGCCCCCGCAGCGCGCTCGAGCACCGCGACTGCCACGATCAGGCCCGACTCGTCCGTCAGCGTCACATGTCCGTCACCGACGCCGAGCGCCCGCCGCACGGCGTCCCCGCGCGGCGAATACACGACCTCCGGCCGGCCCCAGGCGTTCTGCACGACGCCGACATCGCGGATCCATACGCCGTGCGCGAAGCCCGTGCCCATCGCCTTGACGATCGCCTCCTTGGCCGCGAAGCGCATCGCGAGAAAGCGCTCCGCGCGCTTCGTCAGCGCCATTTGCGCGCGTTCCGCGGGCATCAGCAATCGCTCGACGAAATGCTCGCCGTAGCGTTCGTAAACTCTCTGGACGCGCGCGGCCTCAAGCACATCCACCCCGATACCGTAGATCATCGGCGCGCGGCCTGCATCAGCGCGCGCATGTCGCGCACCGCCGTGCGCAGACCCTCGAGCACCGAGCGTGCGATGATCGCGTGGCCGATGTTGAGCTCGACGATGGCGGGAATCGCCGCGACCGGCTCGACATTGTGATAGTGCAGGCCGTGGCCGGCGTGCACCTCAAGACCGAAGCTCGCCGCGAGGCGCGCGCCCGTGCGCAGTTTTTCGAGCTCGACCGCGATGGCGCCGCCACTCGCCTGCGCATAGGCGCCGGTGTGCAGCTCGACCACGGGCGCGCCCGTCTGCGCCGCGGCTTCGATCTGGCGCGGATCGGCATCAATGAAGAGGGCCACCCGCACCCCCGCGGCGGCGAGCACGCGGCAGCCCTCCGCAACGCGTTGCGACTGGCCCGCGATGTCGAGACCGCCCTCGGTTGTCACTTCCTCGCGCCGCTCGGGCACGAGGCAGCAGTCCGCCGGGCGCACGTCGCGCGCAATCGCCAGCATTTCATCGGTGGCCGCAAGCTCGAGGTTCATGCGCGTCTGCAGCAGCTCGCGCAGGGCCCGCACGTCGCGATCCTGGATGTGGCGCCGGTCCTCACGCAGATGCAGCGTGATGTTGTCGGCGCCCGCCTGCTCGGCGACGAGGGCGGCGTGCACGGGATCGGGATAGCGCGCGCGCCGCGCCTGCCGCAGCGTCGCCACATGGTCGATGTTCACCCCGAGTGCAATGGAAACCGCGCTCATCGACGCTCCTTGCCCGCGACCGCACGCGCTACCACGCGCGTCATGAGTTCACGACCTTCGAGACAGTAATCGAGCGCGGCGCGAAGCACACGCCGCGCATCCTCGAGCTCGGCGGGACCTGCGAGGCGACCCCCGGCGAGACTCAGCAGCGAGCGCCCCGCGACCGTGCCGGGCGCGTCGGCCACCGCACGCGCGACCCCCTGCCCGGCCCTGAACACGTAGCGCCCCTCCGGATCGATGGCGCGTCCCGAGCCCATCTCCACTTCGAAGTCGACGCCGTAGCCGAGCTCCTCGAGCAATCGACGCTCGAAAACGCGCAGCAGGGCATCGGGAGCGTTCCCCGCCGCAAGCGCGCCGAGCGCGGCCGAGTACGCGTCGAAGAGGTCCGGGTGTGGATCGTCCCGGGTGGTGAGCCGCAGGATCAGCTCGTTCAGGTAAAAGCCCGACATCACGGCTGCGGCAGGCAGGCCGCGCGCGCCCCTCGCCGGCTCGTCTGCGAGATCGACCGCCGTGAGCTGCGCGGCGTCTCCATGGCCCCGCCAGGAAACGAGCAACGGCACAAATGGCTGCAGCAGTGAAGCCGTGCGCGACCGGGGGCCGCGTGCGCCGCGCGCGAAGAGCGTCACGCGACCCTGCTCACGGCTGAATGCCTCGACGATCCGGCTCGTATCCCGAAAGGGGCGATGGTGCAGGACCCAGGCACGCGTCATCTGCGCCTTGCGCACGGTGCGGCTCATTCGAGTCCCAACGCCTTGAGCGCGCGCGCATTGTCCGCCCAGTCTTCGCGCACCTTGACCCACAACTCGAGGTGCAACCGCTTGCCGAGCAGCCCGTTCAGGGCGAGGCGCGCCGCACGCCCGACCCGCTTCAGGCGCTCGCCGCCCTCGCCGATCACGATCGGCTTCTGCCCCTCGCGGTCGACCCAGATCACCGCTGACACCGCGAGCCGCCCGTCTTCCTCGGACATGCTCTCGATCGCAACCGCGATACCGTAGGGAACCTCCTGGTTCAGTTCGAGCGTCAGCTTCTCGCGGATCTCCTCGGCGATCCGGAACGCCGTGTCGCGATCGGTGAGCTGTTCGGGCGGAAAGAGCGGCGGCGACAGCGGCAGCTGCGCACCGATGCACTCCACGAGCCGGTCGAGGTTATGCGTATCGCGCGCCGAACAGGGCACCACGTCCACGAAACCGTGCCGCGCCGCGAGCTCGGCAATGAAGGGCAGCGCCGCCTCGCGCGGCCGCATCCGGTCCATCTTGTTCACGACCGCGATGGCGGGGCGCGCGCCGCCGATGACCCGATCGAGCGCAAGCTGGTCGTCGGCCGTCCAGCGTCCGGCCTCCACCACGAACAGCACGACATCGGCATCGGCGAGCGCCGAGGCAGCGGTCCGGTTCATCGCGCGGTTCAAGGCGCGACGTGCTCCGTGGTGCAGTCCGGGAGTGTCGACAAACGCGATCTGCGCGTGGGGCAGGTTGACGAGCCCGAGTATCCTGTGGCGCGTCGTTTGGGGACGTGGCGTTACAATTGACAGTTTCTCGCCAACGAGCGCGTTGAGCAGCGTCGACTTGCCGACATTCGGGCGCCCGGCGAGTGCGGCGAAGCCGGCGCGAAAACCCTCGCCAGGCCCGCTCACGGCTGTCCCTCCCCTGCGGTCAGCAGCGCGAGCAGCCGCTCGGCAGCCTGCTGTTCGGCGCGGCGCCTGCTCGAACCGCTGCCTTCGCTCGCCGCGCCCGCTTGCGGCGCCTCGCAGCGCACGTGAAACACCTGTTCGTGCGGCTCGCCTTCCTGGGCATCGAGCTGGTAGCGTGGCAACGGCAGCCCGCGAGCCTGCAGGTGCTCCTGCAGTCGTGTCTTCGCATCCTTCAGGTCCCCAGGGTGCGGCAGTTCGCGAACACGCTCGTCGAAGAGCGGCATCACGATGCGGCGCACTTCCTCGAGCCCCGCATCGAGATAGAGTGCGCCGATGAGCGCCTCGAGCGCGTCCGCGAGGATCGACTGTCGCCGAAAGCCGCCGGTCTTCAGCTCACCGGCACCGAGACGCAGCACCTCGCCAAGGCCGAGCGCGCTGGCGACACCCGCGAGCGGCTCCTCGCTGACCATGCGGGCGCGCAGGCGGGACAGGTCGCCTTCGGTGGCGAGTGGAAACCCCGCGTACAGCCGGTCCGCCATCAGGAGATTGAGCACCGCATCGCCGAGATACTCGAGCCGCTCGTTGTTGTCGGTCGATGCACTGCGATGGGTCAGAGCGATCGCGAACAGTCCCGGCTCCCGCGGCACATACGCGAGGCGCTCGCGCAACCATGCGAGGTACCAGTCGTTCTGCATCCGGAAAACCTGCCTCAGTCGATCGTCGCCACCTTGTCGAACTTCAGCAGGATCGAGGCGTTGGCAAAGAGCGGCGCGAGGTCTTCGTACTGCGCCCGCATCATCCACGCAGCGCCCTCCTTGTGGATATCGATGTCCCTGACGCTCGGAAAATCGATGCTGTCGATATCGAACTGCTTCTCGAGGGCGACACGGATCGTGCGCGCGGACAGCGTCTCGTCGCTCGCAAGCTGCGTCGCCGTGCGCTCGAGCGCCTGCGAGACCTTCATGTAGTTGAGCAGCACCGGCGTGAGCCGGATTGCGGCATAGCCGACCAGCGCAATCGGCACGAGTATGACCAGCCACCCGATGAACGTGATTCCCGCCTGACGTGTACGCATCGCCCCTCCCTCGAGCCGTCAATCGATCCGCGCGCCGACGCGCCCCCACCTGGGACCGCCCGCGCGATGCAGGTCCCAATTGAACCAGATTCGGGTTGCCTTGCCGACCAGATTCTCCTCCGGCACGAAACCCCAATAGCGACTGTCGGCGCTGTTGTCGCGATTGTCGCCGATCATCAGGTACTTGCCCGGGGGCACGTCGATATCCGAAACGTCGCCGTGATCGGGTTGACCCTCGAGCCCCCCGGTGCCGCAGACATAGCTGCGCACCATGTTGCGATCACAGGAGGGCAGGCGTGGCACCGAGAAATCCCCCGGCGTATTGCAGTAGAGCGTCTGATGCACGTGCTCGCCGAGCCTCTCCTCGGCGAGCTGCATGTCGACGTAACAGCCGTCGCTGTAGCGCCCGATCGGCTCGAAAGGCACAGGCACGCCGTTCACGACGACCCGGTCGGCTTCGATCCGCACGCGATCGCCGGGCAGCCCGACGAGCCGCTTGATGTAGTTGATGCGCGGATCCGGCGGATAGCGGAATACGACCACATCGCCCCGCTGGGGCTCGCCGATCCCGACGACCTTCCGGTTGAGCACGGGCAGCCGCAGGCCGTACGCGTACTTGTTGACGACGATGAAATCGCCATCGAGCAGTGTCGGCATCATCGAGTCGGAAGGGATCCGGAACGGCTCGAACAGGAACGAACGCAGGATCAGCACGATGACGGCGACGGGGAAAAAGCTGCGCGCGTAGTCCACCGTGGCAGGCTCACGGGCGGCGTCCACCGCCTTGCCCGCTGCCGCCGCACGGCGCGCGCGCGCGGGGCGCAGCCACGCGCTGTCGAGCGCCCAGACGACGCCCGAGATGAGCGCGATCAGCACCAGCACGAGACTGAAGTCGAGCACCTCGGCCCGCAGCATGCGCACCACCGCGCCGATCACGAGAACCGGCAGCGCGAGATAGGCGGCGCGCGCGAGCGGTGGATCGCGCACCGGGGCAGGAGCTGCGGCGATCTCCCGGCCAGGGCGCAGAAACCAGTCGTCGATCAGCGCAATGAGACCGACCGGCACGGCAAGCCAGGTGGCGATGAGCGTCAGTTGATCGATCACGGGCTATTTCCTGCCGACCTTGAGCACCGCAAGGAATGCTTCCTGCGGGATCTCGACGTGGCCCAGCTGCTTCATGCGTTTCTTGCCCTCCTTCTGCTTCTCGAGGAGCTTCCTCTTGCGGGTAATGTCGCCCCCGTAGCACTTCGCGAGCACGTTCTTGCGCAGCGCCTTGACGGAGGCGCGCGCAATGACGTGGCTGCCGATCGCCGCCTGCACCGCCACCTCGAACATCTGGCGCGGAATGAGCTCCTGCATCTTGTCGACAAGCTCACGCCCGCGCTGGTAGGCATTGTCGCGATGGACGATGATCGAGAGGGCATCCACCCTGTCGCCGTTGATCAGGATGTCGAGCTTGACGAGCGGCGCCGCGGAGAAGTGGCTGAACTCGTAATCGAAAGACGCATAACCGCGGCTTGTCGACTTCAGGCGATCGAAGAAATCGAGCACGACGTCCGCCAGTGGCAGCTCGTACTGCAGCGAAACCTGAGAGGCGAGGTACAGCATCTTCTTCTGCACCCCGCGCTTCTCGCTGCAGAGCGCCAGCACGCCGCCCACGTACTCGGGTGGCACGAGGATGTTCGCGGTGATGATCGGTTCACGCACCTCCGCCACCCTGTTCGGCGACGGCAGCTTCGCGGGGTTGTCGATGAACTCCGTGCCACCATCCACCAGCGCGACTTCGTAAACCACCGTCGGAGCGCTCGTGACGAGATTGAGTTCGTACTCGCGCTCGAGCCGCTCCTGGACGATATCCATGTGCAGCAGGCCAAGGAAGCCGCAGCGGAACCCGAAGCCGAGCGCGCCGGAGACCTCGGGTTCGTAGTGCAGCGCCGAGTCGTTCAGGCGCAGCTTCGCGAGCGCGTCGCGGAAGTTCTCGTAATCTTCGGAGTTCACCGGGAAGAGCCCTGCAAACACGCGTGGCTTGATCTGCTTGAACCCCGGCAACGGGGCGGCGCACGGCCGTGACTCGAGCGTGATCGTGTCGCCGACGGGCGCGCCGTCGATATCCTTGATGCCGGCGACCACGAAGCCGACGTCGCCCGTGGCGAGTTCACGCGACGTGAGCGATTTCGGCATGAAGCGACCGAGCCTGTCGACCTCGAAGCTGCGCCCGGTCGACATCATGCGGATCTTCTCGCCGACCGCGAGCCGCCCGTTCATCACGCGCACGAGCGACACGACGCCGACGTAGTTGTCGAACCACGAATCGATGATCAGCGCCTGCAGCGGCCCGTCCGGATCACCCTTCGGCGTCGGGATGCGCCGAATGATCGTCTCGAGGAGCTGATCGACGCCCTCGCCCGTCTTGGCGCTCACTTTCCCGGCGTCCTGCGCCGCGATGCCGATGATCTCCTCGATTTCGCGGATCACTTTCGGCGGGTCCGCAGACGGCAGGTCGATCTTGTTGATCACGGGCACCACCTCGATGCCCTGTTCGATCGCCGTGTAGCAGTTCGCGACGCTCTGCGCCTCGACGCCCTGTGAAGCATCGACCACGAGCAACGCCCCCTCGCAGGCGGCGAGCGAGCGCGACACCTCGTATGAGAAATCTACATGGCCCGGGGTGTCGATCAGGTTCAGCTGGTAGCGCTGCCCGTCCTGCGCCTGGTAATAGAGCGTGACCGTCTGCGCCTTGATCGTGATGCCGCGCTCGCGCTCGAGGGCCATGGAGTCGAGCACCTGGTCCTGCATTTCGCGGTCCGAGAGGCCACCACACAGCTGGATGAGCCGGTCAGCGAGCGTGGATTTGCCGTGGTCGACGTGGGCGATGATCGAGAAATTGCGGGTCAGGTGCATGAAGCGAGCCATTATACCGGGCCGCACCGGGACCCGGTGGGCGAACCGCGCGCGGCTGGCGGCTGGCTCGCCAGTGACTGCCCGCAGCTCGCTACCCGCTGCTCGTCACCTGCAAATGCCGGCGCAATGCTTCCAGATCGAGCTTGCCGAAGCAGATGACGACTCCGTCGAGTCGTAGCACCGGAATCTCGAGGATGAAACGGCGTTGCAGGACCGGGTCCGAATCGATGTCGATGATCGCCACGGGCGGGAGAGTGAGCTCCGCGCGCAACCCTTCGAGCGCCTCTCGCATCGCCTCGCACAGGCCGCAGCCCTCGCGCGACAGCAGTTCGAGCTTTGCCACCTTGATGAAACTTCAGCGGCGCGGCGGAGCGCCGAGCGACAGACCCGGCCGGGGCTTGGCAGCAGCACCCGCGGCAGCGTCGCCTGCCTCGACAGAATTGGCGATGAACCGCACCGTCTCCGGAGGCACTTCCCCGACGGCAGTCACCTGATGACCGCTCACGGTGGTGGAAAACGCGGAGGAGGAGCCGACACTTGCCGGGCCGGTCATCAGGCTCTCGCCCTTGCCGGCCAGCTCGACAAACACCGAGACCGAAGCGATGCCATCGGTGAACACGAGATGCTCGACCGGCCCCTCGGAACCCGGCATGGCCTGGGCCGAGCGCAGCGTGAGGCGAAAGCCCGGCGGCAGACGCAGCGCGCGCCACACGATCGACGCGCCGTTGGCGGCCACCCGCGCCTGACGGGCATCCTGTCGCAGCCACCTGAAGCCCTCGGTATCGACCTGCGGGCGGAACTCGGCATCCGCGATGTCGCGCGGCATCGCGAGATTGGCAAACTGGATCTGCTCGATGACGTTGCCGCGCGCGTCGCACAGCTGCGTCTTCAGCGGCATCGTGGTCGACTCGTCGATCCAGAGCCGGTAACCATAGCGAAACCCGTCTTTCGGCAGCACGGCAATGACGCGCGTGTCGCGGCCCATCAGGCGAGCGCGCTCGACATGCTTCAGCTCGTAGTACCCTTCGGTCGACTCGTCGAAGCGCGGCAGATTGCCAAGGAGTGTCGTCTCCTGCGGCCGCCGCTCGACCAGTACGGTGCGTTTGTCGGGCAGGTAGCAGACGAGCTCGGTGCCCGTACGCACGAATTCGCGGCCCGAGCCGTCGAGCGAGACGAGGCGCTCCGCCACGCTGCCTTCGCGCACGCGATGGATGATGCGCATCGTCTCGACGCGCCCGCCGTGCACGTGCAGGAACACACCGTCGTAATTGCGGGTGGTAAGGGCTTCATTCATGCGCGCGAGCCATGCCTTCGCGTCATCGGACGCGACCGCGTTCGCGGAAGCGAGCAGCGCGAGCAGCAACCAGGACTGTCCGGGCCTGGCGCTCATCGGGCGGGAGCCGCATCGGTCGTCGTGACCGCCGGCGCCCCGTCATCCTGTTCGTTCGCCATGAGGGCCGAAAGCAGGTTGCGTCGCGTCAGTGGCATCGAAACCTCGCTATGCGCCACGACGTAGTTCGCGAGCCGGGCGGGCGGCACGAAATTCAGGGGCTCGCTCGAGACGGGCACGACATAACTCTCGGGTTCGGACGAAGACTGGGGTTCCAGCACCCTGGGGGCCGCCGGAGCCGGGACGCTTGCGACCATGGGACCGGGAACTGGATCGGACAATTGCGCATCGCGCCCGCGCAGCCCGATCACGGCGATGCCGGCGACGACTGCCGCCGCCGCAAAGCCTGCCACCGGACGCAGCCAGCGGCGCGTGCCTGGCACTGCTGGCGCTCCTGCGACAGGGGCGTTGCCGTCGTCGAAGCTCGCCTCGGCCGACACCGCGAGACGCACCCGTTCGGCGACCCGCAAGTCGAGTGACACACCGGGCTCGCGGCGCATCGCGGCGCCGATTATCGCGTAGCGCGCCCACTGGGCGCGCAACTCTCCGTCGCGCGTCAGGCGCCTTGCGAGAAGTTCGCATTCGCCGGGCGGCAACTCGCCGTCGAACATTGCCGACAGCTGGCTCGCCTGCTGCTCTTCGTTCATCCTATCTCCTCCGCCCGACCGAGCCCGCCCTCAAAAACTTCACGCAAGCGTCGATCGATCGCCTCGCGCGCGCGAAAAATCCTCGACCTCACAGTACCTACCGGACACTCCATCGCGGACGCGATCTCCTCGTACGACAGCCCCTCGAGCTCGCGCAGCACAATTGCAGTACGCAAGTCTTCAGGCAGCTGATCGATCGCGGAGTTCACTATCTGGCGGATCTCCTCGGTGAGCACCAGCCCCTCGGGGGTGTCCGGATCGCGCAGCTTCGCCTGGGCCTCCCAGGAGGACTCGCTGTCCTGCAAATCGAGGTCGTACGCAATGGGACTGCGCTCGCGCGACGCGAGAGCGTTCTTTGCCGTGTTGATGGAGATGCGGTACAGCCAGGTGTAGAAGGCGCTGTCGCCGCGAAACTGCGGCAGGGCACGATAGGCCTTGATGAAGGCCTCCTGGGCGATGTCTTCGGCTTCGGCAGGACTGCGGACGTAACGCATCACCAGCTTGATGACTTTGTGCTGGTACTTGAGCACCAGCAGGTCAAACGCCCCCTTGTCGCCACGCTGTACGCGCCGGACCAGGGAGAGGTCGCTCTCGTCGGCACCAGGGCCTGTCACAATCTGCTGACCATCCGGGCTGTGGCACCGCGACCACATAGACCCCTGAGAACACGAAAAGTTCTGTCCCGGCGGCGTGCGAAGCGGGAGCTGCGACCTGTGTCACGAACGAGACGTATTCTAGCAGCTTGGCGTTCCCCCGCTCGCCCGCCCTGTCGCCGCACGCCCCGCGAGCCGCAACCGCATCGCCAGCGCCCGATTGACGATGCAGGCACAGCGCGGTCCGGCCGCCGTCTCGAACTTCAACCAGAGAACCGCTCCGAGGACGACGCACTGGGGGCTCGGTGTCGCCGGGAGGGCGGGACCTTGCCCGGCCCACGCGACACTCCATTGGCACTCTCCCGAGAGTTCGATGCGCCGCAGTGCCCCCGGCGCACGCAGCCGCAGGTCGCGACGGACAGCCGGCAGCGCGCATAGCCAGAGACCGAGAATCAGCGCGCCCCGGACTGTGAGGGGTAGCGCGCGGGCCGCGAGCACGCCCGCGCTTGCCAGGGCGAGCCACCCGAGGATCGCGACCAGAAGGCATCGGGACGCTTCCAGCCTGAAACTCTGTGGAGGCCCCCCGCGGGGGTGCCCGCGACCCCGCCGTGCAGGACTACGGACGCGCCCGGGCGAGCTGGCGCGCGAGGTGGGCGAAGTCGGGGTCGACGGGAACGACACCCCCCAGCAGATACGCCGCGAGCTCGGGGTCCGGCAACTCGAGAAAGCGGGCAAAAGCATCCCGATCGCGACTGGACGCCGCAGGGAAATCGAGAGACAGATACCGCTCGAGGAGCAGGTCGAGCTCCTTCATGCCCCGGCGGCAGCGCCACCGCAGGCGTGGCACTTCCGGGCCCTCGCTCATCTCAGTGCTGGCGATCGGCAAGCAGCTTTTTGATCCCGGCGATCGTCTTGGCCGGGTTCAGATCCTTCGGGCAGGCCTCGGTGCAGTTCATGATCGTGTGGCAGCGATAGAGCCTGAAGGTGTCCTCGAGATCGTCGAGGCGCTCACCGGTCGCCTCGTCGCGACTGTCGACAATCCAGCGGTAAGCCGAGAGCAGCGCTGCGGGGCCGAGGTAGCGGTCGGAATTCCACCAGTAGCTCGGGCAGGATGTCGAGCAGCAGGCGCACAGGATGCACGCGGAGGGCCGGTCGATCAGTTCCTGTTCGGCCTTGCTCTGCAGCCGCTCGCGGTCCGGCGGCGCAGGCGTGCGGGTCTGCAGCCAGGGCTTCACCGCCGCATATTGCGCATAGAACTGCGTCAGGTCCGGCACCAGGTCCTTCACGACCGGCATGTGCGGCAGCGGGTAGATCGCGACGTCGCCCTTGATGTCGTCGCACGCTTTCGTGCACGCGAGCGTGTTCAGACCGTCGATGTTCATCGCACAGCTGCCGCAGATGCCCTCGCGGCAGGAACGGCGGAAGGTCAGCGTGCTGTCGACCTCGTTCTTGATCTTGATGAGCACATCGAGAACCATCGGTCCGCAGGCACCCATGTCCACCTCATAGGTATCGAGCCGCGGGTTCTCGCCCGAATCCGGATCGAAGCGGTAAATGCGGAAGGTGCGGACCCTGGTTGCGCCGGACGCGGCCTTGTAGACCTTGCCGTCGCGGCGCACGCGCGAATTGGGCGGGAGACGGAATATCGACATCAACGGTTCTCCGGGGCGAAGGGCTGAAGGCAAAAGGCGCCGGCCTGGGCGCTCGCTGGCACTTGAACGCTTCTCGCCATCAGTACACCCGCGCTTTCGGCGGCACCGTTGCCACATCGCGCGTCAGTGTTTCCAGGTGTACTTTCCTGTAGTCGATCGTCGTGCGGCC
>Ga0073903_10000327_pt1 | contig 24502 bp, 22 predicted proteins | sample KloWWTKNB14_bulk_FD_66665 | JGI IMG/M metagenome (GOLD analysis project Ga0073903, IMG submission 66665) | Active sludge microbial communities from Klosterneuburg, Austria, studying microevolution and ecology of nitrifiers - Klosterneuburg... | ecosystem: Engineered > WWTP > Aerobic digester >... | reverse complement strand
AAGAACGGCGACCTGCGCGGCTGGATGGATTCAACCTACTATCCGGCCTTCTCCGAGTGGGGCGAGGAGGAGGTCTTCTACGGGCTGTATGGCGTGGCCCAAAGACCGTTGGTGAACGTCAGCGGGGCCGGCGCGCGCTGGGAAGATTTCGAGCTGCGCCAGGCACAAACGGTTGAAGCCGTTCGAGCCGGCGAGGTCATCCCGGTCGCATTGATCTGGCGGGCGAATGCGCCGATCAAGACGAATGCCAAGATCTTCGTGCATGCCCTGGCCGCCGACGGCCGGCTGCTCGCCCAGCACGACGCCATGCCGCTCAACGACCTGCGCCCGATGGTCTCGCTGCCCGCGGGCGCGGACGTGCTTGACCACCATGGCCTGGCCCTGCCGGCGGACTTCACCGGGACGGTCCGGATCGTGCTGGGGCTGTATGACCCGACGAACGGGCAACGCTTGAAGACCACCGACGGGCGGGAGACAGTGGAGCTGGGGACCTGTCAGGTGCTCCCGGTGGCGCGTTGACCTGTCAGGTGCCCCGAATCCGCCCAAGGGTGCTGCCCAGGCTGTTGCCATGGCTCTTTCAAAGTCCCTTGACAGAATCTCTTGTGCGGGTCTCGCCCACCTTTTTTTTCGCCCGTCTATAGCGGATTGCAGGAGCCATGGCAATCATGTCCTACGCCCTCGCCAAATGGCGCGTTTCGTGCGAGTATTGGCCCCATGAACACGCCCACCTTCCAGGACGTCCTGCTCGCCAAACGCCAGATCGCCCCGTATCTCAAGCGCACGCCGCTGCACCATTACGCCGCCCTCGATGACCTTGTTGGCACAGCGGTCTATGTCAAGCACGAGAATCACCAGCCGGTGTGCGCGTTCAAGGTCCGCGGCGGGGTCAACCTGGTCTCGCAGCTCAGCGCCGACGAGCGCGCCCGCGGCGTGATCTCGGCCTCGACCGGCAACCACGGCCAATCGATCGCCTTTGCCGCCCGCCTGTTCGGGGTGACCGCTCGCATCTGCGTGCCCGAGGGGGCCAACCCCGGCAAGATGGCGGCCATGCGCGGGCTGGGAGCGGAACTCATCGTGGGCGGGGCAAAGTTCGACGACGCCCGCCGCAACTGCGAACGCCTCGCCGCCGAGCACGGCTATCGCTACATCCACTCCGGCAACGAGCCGCTCCTCATCGCCGGCGTTGGCACCGAAGGACTGGAGATGCTTGAGGACGAACCCGGTCTGGACGTCATCTTCGTCCCGATCGGCGGCGGGAGCGGCGCGGCCGGGACCTGCATTGCGGCCAAAGCCATCAACCCGAAGATCAAAGTCATCGGCGTGCAGGCCTCAGCCTCGCCGTCGGCTTACGAATCCTGGCGCCAGCGCAAACCGGTCGAGATGCCCGACCGCACCTTTGCCGAAGGGCTCGCCACCGGCGCGGCCTTCTCACTGCCGCAGGCCATTCTGCAAGCGCTGCTCGACGACTTTGTGCTGGTCGACGATGAGGTCATCCTCAAGGCGATGGTGTGGTACGCCGAGCGCGCCCATACCCTGGCCGAAGGCGCCGGGGCCGCCCCCCTCGCGGCCGCCTGGCAGATGCGCGATCAACTCGCAGGCAAGAAGATCGGCCTGGTCCTCTCCGGTGGCAATACCTCCATGGATCATCTGCGCCGGGCGCTGGCGGCATCACTGCCATGACTGGGTGTCTTTTCAGAATCGATATCCCCCACCCCGGCGTACGCCGGGGTGGGGGATATCGATTCTGAAAACTCAGGGCTCGTCGTACCAGCCGCGCGGCTCCCAGGTCTCCGCCAGGGACAGGGCCTCGCGGGCCGCGGCGCGCGCCCAGCGCTGGGTTTCGGCCGAGTAGCGGCGCTTGCGGACCGCGGCATCGAATTCGTCCTCATCTACGATGCGGGCGGGCTCGCCGGTCAGCTTCGACACGTCCAACTCATAATCCACATACTCAAGCGTGCCAGCCCTCAGGCGGGCCGGCGTTGCGACATTGACGTAGATTTCCCGCAATTGCCCGGCCGCGTCATAACACTCCAGCAACGAAAAGGGCCGCTCGAACCAGTAGTGGGACCGCACATTCAGGGTGTTTCGCCATGCCCCGCGCGGGGTGCGAACGAGCTGGCCGATCGACGACATCGTCACCAGGTGGGCGTCGGTGATGTCCTCAATCCGGGTCCGCCACCATCGATAGGGACGGCCATCGTGCTTAAGCGCCCGCACGCGCAACACATCGCCCGCCCGGGCCACCCGCAGATCGTGCCGGAGCGGGCCGGCCTTCCAGGCCTCAGCGACCCGCATGCCTTCCTCCGCCGCCGCCCGCACACTGGCTTGGAAGGCCGCGTTGTAACCGTAGCGCACGATCGCCTCGACAAACTCATCCTCGTCAACGATGAGCGCCGGGCGGCCGGGGTCCTTGGCCACGTCCAGTTCGTGATCGACATAGGTGATCCCCGCCTCGGTGACTTCGGCCGGCGCATTGATGTTGATGTAGATTTGCGGCGACGGCCGGCCGCCGGAGTGATGAAACTCGAAAACCGCATACGGTCGGTCGAGAAAAAACACGCTGCGCACATGGTCGCGCGACACGACCCGGCCATAGGTCGGCGACAGGATGGCCGCCCCCACACCGGCATAGGTCACGACCCGGTCAGCCCGAATCTCCTCGACGATAGCCCGCCGCCAGCGATACAGCGCGCGGTTAGTGTGCAGGGCCCGGATGGCGATGTCATCGCCGGCGCGCAGCGGCAGGGAACGGCTCGACTTGGTCGCCATAACACACAGCCGCTCAGGCCCAACCCTCCAGGGCCGCCTTGACCGTGCTCATAAACGCGTCCGCGCCGGCGCCATCCAGCATGCGATGGTCAAAGGTCAGACCGATAAAGCACATGGTCTTGATGGCGATGCTATCGACCCCGTCGCGGGTGACGACGACTACCCGCTTCTCGATTTTTCCCGCCGCCAGGATCGCGCACTGGGGCTGGTTGATGATCGGGGTGGCAAACAGGCTGCCGGATGCGCCGTGATTGGTTAACGTAAACGTGCCACCCTGAGTCTCGTCCGGTTTGAGCTGGCGGCGCCGGGCGCGCTCGCCCAGATCGTTGATCGCCCGGGCCAGGCCGAGCAGATTCAGCGCGTCCGCATTCCGGATCACGGGGACGATCAGGCCATCCTCGCCCAGAGCCACTGCGACGCCGACATTCACTGCTTTGTGGAGGCGCACCGCGTTATCCGCCCAACTCGCGTTGACGGAAGGGTGCTTCTTCAGCCCGGCCACAATGGCTGCGACGAAATACGGCGTGTAGGTCAGGTTGGCCCCGTCCCGCTCAAAGACCGCCTTATTCGCCTGCCGATGGGCCGCCACCCGGCTCAGATCGACGTCGAAGACGGTCGTGACGTGCGGACTGGTGCTGACGCTGCGCAGCATGTGCTCGGCGATCGCGCGGCGCATGGCGCTCAGCGGGATCGTCTCGCCGGCGGTCTGGCTCACGTCTGGCGCTGCGGTCACCGGCGTGCCGGGCTGCTCTTCGCTCGGGCGGAACAATTCGCCGGTGCCGGGCTGCTCCCAGGCCGCGAGCTCAACCGGCGCGGGGGCAACTCCGCGGGTCTCAATAAACGCCAGGACGTCCTTCTTGGTCACCCGTCCGCCCTCGCCCGTGCCGACGACGGTCGCGACATCGATCCCGTGCTCGGCCGCCATCCGCCCGACAACAGGCGAGACCCAACTCTGCCCGGTCGCGCGCGCGGCAAGCGGGCTGCGGGACTGGACTGTCTCTACGGTTCGCGAATGGGTTTCAGCAGGCGCCGGGGCCTGGGCAATCTCCGCCCCGGCCGGGCCGATCACCGCGATCGGGGTATCAACGGCCACGACCGCGCCATCGGCGTGCAGCACCTGCAGCAGCGTCCCCGCCACCGTCGCAGTGACCTCGGTGGTGACCTTGTCGGTCTCGACCTCGAGCAAGGGCTCGAACTCGCGCACAGCATCGCCGACCTGCTTCAGCCAGCGGCCGATCTTGCCTTCAACCACGCTCTCGCCGAGCTTGGGCATGCGGACGGTTGTTGTCATCTCATTCGTTAGTTTTCTTGGGCGATCCTCCCCGGCGGAGCTGGGGAGGATCGCCCAAGCATAATCAGTAGGCTGCCAATTTCCGTATCCCGGCCAGAATCGTCTTCGTATTCACCATAAAGTAGTCCTGCAACGGATGGCTGTATGGCGCGGCGGGGGCATCGGGCCCAGCCACCCGCACGATCGGCGCATCCAGGCTCTGGAACGCCTCCTCCGAAATCAGCGCCGCAAGCTCGGCCCCATAGCCGACGAACTTGTTGTCCTCGTAGACGATCAAGGCTTTGCCCGTCTTGCGGACCGAAGCGAGGACGGCCTCCGTGTCCAGCGGGCTGAGCGAGCGCAGATCGACCACCTCGGCGTCGATGCCCAACGCAGCCGCCTCCATCGCCGCCTGCAGGGCGAAGTGATGCATCATCCCGTATGCGAAGATGCTCAGATCCGCGCCAGCCCGGCTGACCCGGGCCACCCCGATCGGTGTCGTGTAGTCGCCCGTGGGAATCTCACCCTTGATCATCCGATAGCCCTTCTTGGGCTCGAGATACAACACCGGATTGCCGTCCCGGATCGCGCTCTTGAGCAAGCCCTTGGCATCCGCCGGCGTCGATGGCACCACCACCTTGATCCCAGGCACGTGAGCAAAGGTGGCCTCAATCGACTGCGAGTGATACAGCCCGCCGCCCACCCCGCCGCCATACGGCGCGCGAATCACCATCGGGACCGGATACTGCCCGCCGGTGCGGTAATACATCCGGGCGGCTTCGTTGGCGATCTGGTTGTAGGCCGGATGAATGAAGTCCGCAAACTGAATCTCGCACACGGGGCGCAGGCCGTGCATGGCCGCGCCGATCCCGATTCCGACGATCGACGACTCGGCCAACGGCGCGTCAATGATCCGCTTCGGGCCATATTTGGCGTACAGGCCCTGGGTGGCGAGGAACACCCCGCCGCGCGGACCGATATCCGTGCCGACGACAAACACCCGCGGATCACGGGCCATCTCCTCGTCCAGCGCTTCGCGGATTCCCTCAATCAGTGTCTTGTCAGCCATGGCCATCCCCCGATCCAGCGAACACCGGTCCCAGCGCCCAGGCATTGGGCGGATACGGGGCGGCCTCGGCGGCGCGATGGGCGGCGTCCACCTCGATCAGCGCGCGTTCCTCGATGTCCAACGCTTGGGCCTCCGTCAGCGCGCCGCGCGCGATCAGGCTCGCCCGCACGCGCGGGAGGGGATCCTTGGCCTTGAGCGCGATCTTCTCCTCGACCGAGCGATAGGTCGTGTCGTTGTCGTCGGACGAGTGCGGGGTCAGGCGGACCACCCGCGCCTCGAGCAGGGTCGAACCGCCCCCGGACCGGGCGATGTCGATGGCCTCCCTGGCCACCCGATAACTGGCCAGCATGTCCAGCCCGTCAACGCTCACCCCCCGCACACCATACCCGCCGGCCCGATCCGAAACCCGCTCGATCGCCATTTGCTGGCGCATGGGGACCGAGATCGCGTATTCGTTGTTCTCAACCACCACCACCAGCGGGAGCTTGCGCACACCGGCCCAGATCATGGCCTCGTGAAAATCGCCCTCGCTGGTCGAGCCTTCGCCCACGCAGGTGATGACCACCCGGTCGCCGCCGGAGAGCTGCTCGGCCAGGGCAAGACCGGCCGCCTGCGGCAACTGGGTGCCGACCGGGCTCGACACGCTGAAGACATTCCCCGGTTTATAGCAATAGTGGTTGGGCATCTGCCGCCCGCCCGAGGACGGGTCGCCTTGCCGGCCAAACGACCCGAGCAACACATCGGTCAGCGGCATGCCGCAGGCCAGGACCATCGCCAGGTCGCGGTAGTACGGGTGCAACATGTCGTAGCCCCGGCGCATCGCCCAGGCGATGCCGATCTGGGCGGCCTCATGACCCATGCCTGAAATGTGGAAACCGATCTTGCCCTGGCGATGCAGGATCCAGCAGCGCTCATCGAGTTTGCGGGCCCGAATCAGCATGGCGTACATCTCCGCCAGAGTCTCGGCCGGCGGATCGGCGACCGCGCCTGTCTCAAGGTCCATCAGCCTGCCTCCTTGCGCTGCGCGACCCATGCGCCAATCAGCGCCTCGACTGCCCCGCGCGGGTCGAGCGCGCGGGCGGTGACCGCGTCGACCAGCGCAGCATAGCGTTCAAGGCCGCCGCCTTCAACACAGCGCCGGGTGAGCGTGCGCCCAAGCAACTGGCGGACTTCATCCTCAACCCGCTCGCGCTCGCGCTGGGTGATCGCGCCGCTCTCGCGCAAATGGCGCCAGTGGGCGTCCAGGGCATCCACGACTTCGATCACCCCGCGCCGCTCGGCGGCGACGGTCTTGAGGATAGGCGGGCGCCACTCGGTCGCGTCCGTCGTTGGAGCGTAGACTTCAGCCGGGAAATTCCCTTCGCGTGCGCCGTGATGGCCGGCCTCCGCGGCACTCGGAGCGGCGACGCGCGCGGGACCGTCACCGCGGCGCTGCTTCATCGTGTTTCCCACGTCCAGCATCACCTTGAGCGCGTTGGCGGTCTTGTCCGCGCCTTCGCGATCGGCCTTGTTGACGACAAAGACATCGGCGATCTCGAGGATGCCCGCCTTAAAGGCCTGGATCTCGTCGCCCAGCCCGGGCGCCTCGATCACGATCACCGAGTGGGCGGTCCGCACGATGTCGATCTCGGCCTGGCCCGCGCCAACGGTTTCAACAAACACAACATCGCATCCAAAGGCGTCCAGGGCCCGCACCGCGTCGCTGGTCGACACCGACAACCCGCCCACACTGCCCCGGCTGGCCATACTGCGCATAAAAACACCCCGGTCGGCGATATGCTCCATCATCCGGATGCGGTCGCCCAGCAGCGCCCCGCCGGTGAAGGGCGAGGTCGGGTCGATCGAAATGATCCCAACCGTGCGCCCGCGCTTGCGCTCCTCGGCCGCCAGAGCCGAGACCAGGGTGCTCTTGCCCGTCCCCGGCGCGCCCGTCACCCCGACGATGTGGGCGCGCCCGGTCCGCGGATACAGCCCGGCCAGGGCCGCGTGCGCGCGCGGATCGTCGTCCTCGATCCAGGTGATCAAGCGGGCGAGCGCGCGGCGATCGCCCGCCTCAACCCGCGCGACGAGCTCGGCCGCCACCGTCATCCGCGAACCGGCCCCCGGGCCGCGATCTCGGTCCGGATGAACGCCGCGATGTCGCGGGTGTCGCTGCCCGGACCAAACACACCGCGAAAGCCCAGGCGCTTGATCTCGGGCACGTCCTCGTCCGGGAAGATGCCGCCGGCAAAGAGCAGGATGTCGTTGCGGCCCTCGCCGGTGAGCAGTTCGACGATGCGCGGAAAAAGCGCGCCGTGCGCGTTGGACAGGATGGACAACCCGATGCAGTCAACGTCCTCCTGCAGGGCGGCCTCAACGATCATTTCGGGGGTCTGACGCAGGCCGGTGTAGATCACTTCCATGCCCGCATCACGCAGCGCCCGCGCGACCACTTTGGCCCCGCGATCGTGCCCGTCCAAGCCAGGCTTGGCGATCAGCACGCGGATCTTTTTGGTTTCAGTCATTTTTTCTGTTCGCAACGTGGCCCTCAAAACGATCAACAGAACTCATTGCCGAAGGCGATGTCCCCCGCCCCGGCGTACGCCGGGGCGGGGGATATCGCCTTCGGACTGGATTCTGTTTACGCTTCTAGAGGATCACTGGCTCCTGATACACCCCGAACACACCCCGCAGTACATCCATCATCTCCTGCAGGGTCGCGTAAGCGTTCACCGCATCGAGCAGGAAAGGCATGAGGTTGGCGCTCCCCTGCGCGCCAGCGCGCAACGCCGCGAGTCTGGATTGCACCGCCCCATTGTCGCGCTCTCGCTTCACGCGCGCAAGTCGCTCAAACTGGCGGCGCTCACCGTCGCGGTCCATCTTCAGCAGGGGCACCCGGACAGGGGCCGCCTCCGTGAAGTCATTGACCCCGACGATGATGCGGCGCTTCTGCTCGATCTCGTGCTGATAGCGGGCGGCGCTGTCGGCGATCTCGCGCTGGAAGTAGCCATGTTCGATGGCCGGCAGCACGCCGCCGAGCGCTTCGATCTCGCCGAACATCCGATAGGCGTCCTGCTCCATGCGCGTGGTCAGCGCCTCAACAAAGTACGAGCCGCCGAGCGGGTCGACCGTGTTCGTCACGCCACTTTCGTGGGCGATGATCTGCTGGGTGCGCAGGGCGATCTGGACCGAGCGCTCGCTCGGCAGTGCCAGGGCTTCGTCGAGTGAGTTGGTATGCAGCGATTGGGTGCCGCCGAGCACCGCGGCCATGGCCTGAAGAGCCACCCGCACGACGTTGATCTCGGGCTGTTGGGCGGTCAGCGACACGCCGGCAGTCTGGGCGTGGGTCCGCATCAGCCACGAGCGCTCATTCTTCGCCCCAAAGGTGTGGCGCATCTCGCGGGCCCAGATCCGGCGCGCGGCCCGGTATTTGGCGATCTCCTCGAAGAAGTCATTGTGGGCGTTGAAGAAGAATGACAGGCGCGGCGCAAACGCGTCGACATCCAGCCCGCGCGCTATCGCCCAACGCACATACTCAAATCCATCGGCCAGGGTAAAGGCCAGCTCCTGGGCGGCGGTGGCCCCAGCCTCGCGAATGTGATAGCCGCTGATCGAGACCGTGTTCCACAGCGGCATCTCCCGTGCGCCGAATTCGATCGTGTCGGTGACCAGGCGCATCGACGGGCGGGGCGGGAAGATGAATTCCTTCTGGGCGATGTACTCCTTCAGGATGTCGTTCTGCAGGGTGCCGCCCAGCTTCGCCCGCGGAATGCCCCGCTTTTCCGCCGCCGCGATATACATCGCCCAGATGATGGCCGCCGGCGAGTTGATCGTCATCGAAGTCGTGACCTGGTCGAGCGGCAGACCGTCGAGCAGGGCTTCCATATCGGCCAGGCTGCAGATCGCGACCCCGCACTTGCCAAACTCGCCCAGGGTTTCAGGCGCGTCGCTGTCGTAGCCGTACAACGTCGGCAAGTCAAATGCCACGCTCAGCCCGGTCTGGCCCTGGTTGAGCAGATATTTGAAGCGGGCGTTTGTCTCCTCGGCCGTGCCAAACCCGGCGAACATCCGCATCGTCCACAGCTTGCTGCGATGCAGGGTGGGATGCGCGCCGCGGGTGTAAGGGTAGACCCCGGGCAGGCCGATATCGTCCACGGGGTCGATCCCGTCGACGTCGACGGGCGTGTAAAGCCGGGCGACGGGCTCGGAGGAGGCCGTGATAAAGGATGGGCTGCGCTCGGGCAGGCGCTCCAGCGACTTGCGGAGCGGACCGGCCTCCCAGGCGGCCAGGCTGTGGCGGAATCGATCAAGCGTGGTCTGTGACATGCTTCAGGCGGGTCTCCTTGCGCTTGGCGGCGCGACGCTGAGGCACCGGCGCGGTCGGCGCCGGCGCGCGCAGGCCATCAAACAGGATCGCGCTCAGGATGCCGGCAATGTCGGGCACGCTCAGCCGCCCCTCCGGCTTGAGCCAGTAGATCGCCCAGTTCACCATCCCGAACATGGCCAGCATCACGATGGTGGGATCGAGATCGTCGCGAAGCGTCCCCTCGCGCTGCCCGGAACGGATTGCGTCGAGGAGCAGCACGCCAAAGCGGGCCCGCTTGTCATTGATCTTCTGCCAGTGCTCGCCGGCCAAATGACGGCGCTCATTGAAAAAGATGGCGATCTCATTGGCGTAGTCGCGGATGATTTCGAGAAAGTCGGCGACGATACCCCTCAGACGCTCGCGCTCGTCGACGGCTGGCGCCGCGACCCGCGCCTCGGTCTTTTCGATCAGGAGATCGGTGAAGCGGTCGAGGATCTCGAAGAGGATCTCCTCTTTGCTGTGGATGTGATAGTACAGGCTGCCCTTCAGCACGCCGACCCGGCCGGCGATGTCGGCCATCGACGTGTTGTGATAGCCCTGCTCGCGGAACAGGGCGGCGGCGGCCTCGATGATGTCTGGGCGACTTGCCATATTTAACCAACCAAACGGTTGGTAGAGTATGCAAGCGCCACCGGCGGGTGTCAAGGGAGGTTTTTCGGAAACCCGATCCCCCGCCCCGGCGTACGCCGGGGCGGGGGATCCTGTTTCCGAGTAGCATCCGGCGGGCCGCGATAATGTCACCCGGATGAATCCGCAAGCCCAAGTTCTGCCCTCCGCCACCGAAGACTGGATCGCCGCCCGACTTGCAGCGCGCGGCTGGCGCGTCACTGGCGACGCGGTATGCGTCCACCATCGCGACTGGTCGACGGTCTGGCGCATACCGACCAGCGATGGGGCCGCCTATTTCAAGTTGTGCAGCCCGGCCCTCGCCCATGAGCCGGCCCTGACCGCAGCCTTGTCGCGCTGGCTTCCCGACTGCATCGTCGATTGCCTGGGAGCCGATACAGATCGGGGGTGGCTGCTGCTCGACGACGCCGGCGTGACATTGCGGTCCCAGATCGTTGCGCCGACGGACCTGGCGCTTTGGGAGCCCATCCTGGGCACACTGGCCAACCTGCAGATCGCGCTCGCCCCGCGCGCGGCCGAGATTGACGCCCTGGGGGCGCTCGATCGGCGCCCGGCCCGCCTGGCCGCCCAGATCGCCCTGCTGATCGAGAACGATGAGGCCGTTATGCTCGATCAGCCGGAGGGCCTGACTCGCGCGGACCAGGCCCGCCTGCGAACCCTGCTGCCAGAGATCAGGGCGATATCAGACGCGCTGGCCGGGGCGGGCATCCCGGAGTCGCTGCACAACGAGGATTTCCATGATGCAAATATCTTTGTCCGCGACGGGCGAGTCCGGCTGGCGGACTGGGGCGAGGCGGGCGTGGCGCATCCGTTCAGCACCCTGCTGGTGTGTCTGCGCAGCGCGGCCTGGCGTCTGAAGCTGGCGGGAGACGATCCGGCAATCCTGCGCCTGCGCGATGAGTATCTGGAGCGCTGGACGGCCATCGCCCCGCGCCCCGCCCTGCTGGAAGCGTTCACGCTTGCCGGCCGGATGGGCATGCTGTGCCGGGCCCTGACCTGGCGCCGGGTGCTGGCCCCGCATGGCCTAAGCGCCTCGGCCGATGATCGTTCATCGGTGCCAGGCTGGTTGCAGGAGTATCTCAGGGCAACACCTGCCGCCGCCGGGTAGCCGAAGGCAATGCCTTCGGCTACCCGGCGGAATATCGCTACCGCCCCGCGGGGGGTTTTTTCGCGACCGGCTGATGGTCGAAGAAACGCGTTTTGCCCCAGCGATACGCCAGCACGGTCAGGGTGAGCCACAGACTGCCCAGCAGATAGGCCGCAACAACATCGCTTGCCCAGTGTTGGCCCACGTAAATGCGCGATATACCGATCAGGGCCACCATGCCGCCCAGCATCGCCAGAAGTAGCGTGCGCCACCGCGAGGCTTTCAAGAGGGTGAAGGCCAGGAAGATCATGAAGCCGAAGAAGATGGTAAAAAACAGCACGTGCCCGCTCGGAAACGAGAAATCGCTCAATTGGTTGAGCACGATGACGACATCGGCGCCTGGACGCGGACGATCGATCAGGACCTTGATCCCCAGCCCAAGTAGCGTACTGCCGATGACGCTCAGCAAGGCCGTGACCATCTCCCACTTCAGACCGCTGGCGTAGAGAAAGACGAGAATCAGCGTCGTGACGATGTAGGCCTGCGGACCAAAACCGATCCAGGTCAGCCCAACCATGAGGGCGTTGAACCAGGCCGGGTTGAACGACTGAACAGCATTGGTGAACGTCACATCGAAGGTAAAGTAGGCGACCGTTTTTGCGAGCACGGCCAGGATGAGAAAGACCACCGAAGCCCCCACCAGATACCCGATGAAGAGGTTGGCCCGATAGCGCCGCCAGGGTTTGCCAACCACGGCTCCCGCCCCGTCAATCAAACGACGCCATGCGTTGATGGGTTTCTTGACCGCCTCGACGGCAGCGACGGCGGCCTCTGGTGCGGCGACGACAGGTACGGCTTTATCAGTCACGATAACTCTGGCGGGTTCTGTGCGTGATTCTCACGTCGTTGGAATGGTGACTTTGCCATTCACCGCAACGCTGGCGTCGACCACCGCCGACGCCACGGGCGCCGGCAGATCCATGCTCGCCTGCGTCTGGGGTTTCTCGACGCCGGCGCCCGGTTTCGGCGCGATCACGCGCAGCGCGCCCGCGAGCACCTTGATTTTGACGGAGCCTCTGCCCAGCATCATTCCATCGGCCATCACTTCCAACTTCGGGCGGGACGTGATTTTGAGTTTGCTGGTCCGATAACGCTGGATGGCTCCGTCGCTGACTTGGCCCTGATTCATCACTTTCCCGAAATAGGCGGTCAGTTCCGATTTTGTGAAGTCAGGATAAATGGAGATATCCAGGAGTCCGTCGTCCATTGAGGCATCGGGCGCGACCAGAAGGTTCGGGCCGATCAGTGGCACATTCGCGATCGTCACCATCATCGTCGCAACCGTGATCTTGCTTCCGCCATCCATGGACAGTGTCACCTTGGGTTTGGTCACGTGGCTGAACAGTGTGATCACAGCGTCCTTTATCCGCCAGAGCTCTCCCTTTCGAATATCCTCGGCGTCCGGATAGAGTGCCGCCAGTATTCCAATGGCCGCCACCTCGAAAAAGAGGTGCTTCTTCCCTTTCTTGACCCGGATCTCGCCCATGTCCAACTTGCGCGCCTTGCCGGCCGCGATGAGGGCGCAGGCTTCCTTGTGATCCTCGGGAATGCCCAGGCTCTTGGCCAGATTGTTGGCGGTGCCGGCTGCGATGATGCCCAGGCGTGTTTTCGAGCCGGACACGGCCCGTATGATCGCTTCGACCGTGTCATCACCCCCCAAGGCGATGACCGTCCCATAGCCCGCCTTGACCGCACGCCTCGCAATCGGGATGGCTTCCTCCTTCGGCTTGGCGATCGAGACATCGACCTTCACACCCGCGTTCTGCAGATGGCCGGTGACTTCCTCGATCAAGGCTGTTCGGCTCGCGGCTTTGCCCGAGCCAGGATTGGCGATCAGCAGGGCACGCTTGCTTTTATTTTTGTTGGACATTTTCCAGAATCCTCCGCTTGAAAAGTAGCTCAATAAGCGTATATGCGAGACCGCTCCAGGCACTTCCGAGGGCATAGCCCGCCAGAACATCCAAAAGGTAGTGATCGCCAACAAAGATGCGGCTGAAGCCGATAAACAGGCACCAATACATCAAGCTGGGCAAATGGCCCTTTGGTTTGAAGGCTCAAGGCCATCACCCCAAACGCGACTCCGCCCAGCAGGACCATCAACAGCCCGATCAGCGGCCGTCGCGCCAGAAGCCCGGGGGTGCGCATGCCCTGATCCGATCGCTGTCCGCAAAAGTCATTCGCGATGGAGATGTCGGAAATCCTGGTCAATTTAACCTCTGAGCCTCAGCCAGACCCCGCTCATCACTGAATAGAACCCGAATGCGATCAGTCCGAGCGCAACTACGCCAAGCAGCCAGGGCCCCGCCGGCTGGGCGAGAAGGGCCTCGAGAACGCCATCGATGCCCTGCGCTTTGCTCGCATCGTGGGTATAGGCCGCCGAGAACAGGAACACGCCGATGAGGGCGAACACCGCGCCCCGCGCGGCGAATCCAAACTGGCTGACCCACACCATCCAGCGCTTCTGACCACTCGGCAGAGAATTGGGCGCCTTTTGTTCGTCGAACTTCCGCCGGACACCCGCAATGATTTGAATGATGCCGACGGCGGTGATGAGGATGGCCACACCTGCCACGGCATAAGCCCCTCCCGATTGCGCGAGGAGGGTCGCTGCCGTTTTCTGCGCCTGGGCGGTCTGCGCCCCGCTGCTGGCGGCGGCAGCGCCACCCGTAATCAGGCCATATGTCGCCACGACGAGCAACACGTACGACACGCCGCTCAGCGCATACCCGATGCGCGCCAAGGCTCCCCTCGGGCCGTTGCCTTTGTGGAGCGGATCCAGAATGGCCCGGATGAACCCCCACAGGCTGTACCCGACCAGTCCCACAAGAATCCCGTAGAGCAGGATCGCACGTGGCAAGGACTTCCCGATCACCGCGATCGCGCCTTGGGGATCGGTCAGCGCGCCGCCTCCCCCAAGCGCCACTTGAAGCGCCAAAGCGCCGATGACGACATACACCAAGCCGCGAACGACGTACCCAAACCGGGCCAGGTTCTCCATCCCGGTACTGGTCGATGTTGCATGGGCGACCTGCCGTCCGCGCTGTTTCAGGCTTTGCCGGCTTTCGCTTGCGCCCATAGCCTCATGCTATCCAGATGTGTGCCGTGCCACATCGGCGGGCCAGGTGACCTTGGATCGCCCATTAGGGGGAGATTCGAGACAAGACGAGAATAGGCAACGGCGCCAGCGAGTCGTCGCTGGCGCCGTTTTCCGCCCACTCCCGAAGGTGGTCGACCCTGACCTACTGAGCCGGACCCTTCGGGGCCGGCTCAGTAGGTCAGGGTCGACTCAACATAGACCCAGCCTGTCACGCCGCCGAATCGGACGTTAAACCAGGCCCCATCCGCGCTGGCCGCCATAACCTCGACTTCGTCACCCCGCTTCAGAACATGGAGGGCGACCGAGCTGGTCGTCGGCAAAGCCCGAATCGTCAAACGCGGGACCGCTACGATGGCAACAGGATAATCTGACAGGATGGGCACACGCTTCGCCGCAGCCGAAAGAGACAACCGGTCATTGGCCGAAACCCATCCTGAAACCCCGCCCGCGGACATCAAATACCACTGGCGATCGGGGCTGGCGTTCAGGACCTGGGCGACCACACCCCGCCGGAACTCAGCGAAAGCGACTGAGGTGGCGCTTGGCGCGCGCCGCACGTCGACGTAGGCGGCGACCACGAAAGCCTGAGCGGCCGGATCGGGGCGCCCAGCGCTGGCAGCGGCCGAGTTCAGAGAAATACCAGCCGTCGATCGAATCCAGCCCTCAACACCGTCAGCCTTGATCTGAATCCACCGCCCATCCTTGCTTACAGCAAGCACTTGAGCGTTGACGCCTCGGCGAAGCTCGGCAAAGGCAAAGGACGCCTCGTTCGGCTCGCGCCGCACATCGACGCTCGACGCGGTCACCAATGCGCGCGCCGACGGATTATTCACCGCGGTTGAGCCGGTAAGCAGGCCTGGCGGCAGCGCGCTCGTCACCGGCGGGGGCGGCCCAACGTTCGCCGGTATGACGACCGCGATATCGAGGTATGTGCCCGCCCCAGGCAGATAGAAGCCGGTGCTCGTCGCCATGACGTAGTTCTGAGCTTCATTCTTGACCAACCAACGATACGGGCCCGTGCCCCAATCCCGCCGCCAGACGTTCCAAAGCACCGTGCTTGTGTTTCGGAGCGGCTGAACCCAACCGCTGACGTCCTGCCACTGGCCGCTGGCGTTTCGGAACTGCACAACGGTTGTAATTCCGTCTCCGATAAAGCGCCCGATGATGCTGGGATCGGCCCACCCGACTGACAGGCGAATCCGCCCGGGATCGGGCTCGGGATCATCAGCGACGTAGCGGGCGCCGTCTCGCGCCTGGACCGCGCCTGGGGCCGCCAGGCAAAGAGCAGCCGCCATCGCGGCCATCAGCCCATGAGCGATCGAATGTCGATGTGTGAGCGCCATGATTCTCCTCTCGTTGGTGATTTTGCCGGCCGCGTCAGGCGTAAGCCAGAGACATCGCCTTGCAAGACTCCTTATTGTCCTACGCGGATGCCAAACCGTCAACCTGCGATCCTGGCCGTCTCAGAAACGTATCGGCTGGCGTCGGCCGGGTCGCCCAGGGCCCGCCCGGAATAGTCGGCGAACTCGGCCACCGGCCGCAGTCCCGCGGCCGCTAATGACGCCCGGCATTCGGCCAGTGTCGCCGTGGAGATTCGAAAGGTGTCTTCGGCCCGTTCCACCACCTGCCCCGCGATTTCAACTTCGAATGCCCAGGTCACCGCCCACAAACGATCCCCGCCGCGGATGGACTCAGAAAAGCGGCGATAGACGGCCTCGCCGATGCGGCGCTCGGCGGCCAGGGCCCGCGGACGCTCGGCCCGGCCCTCCTCCAGCGCAAAGTCAACGATCAGCCGGCCGCCCGGCGCCAGGTGGCCGGCCAGGTTCGCCAGCGCCGCCACGCGCGCTGCCGAGCCATCCAGAAGATACAGCGCATGGCTGAAAACGATCAGCGGAAAGCTCCGGCCCAAATCACAGGTCTGGGCGTCGCCGGGCACGATCGTCAGGCGCTCGTCCAGCGACGTATCGTCACCCAGTCGGGCGAGCATCACCCCGCGCATCCCGCGCGAGGGCTCGACCGCCCACACCCGCAAACCGCGCTCCGCCAGCGCCATGGCCGTCCGCCCCGTGCCAGCGCCCACGTCCATAACCGCATCGATGCCCTTGGTTCGGGCCAGGACAAATTCGCGATGCCACAGCGCGCCCGGATCATCGGCATCGAAAAGATCGTAGAAAGGCGCGGTCGTGTCGTAAATCATGGGGCGCTGACCGTTCGCAGGACGACATCGCGCAGGGCTTGCGTCCCCCAGTCAATCCCCTTCAACGAGATTCTCTCGTCGTGGCCGTGCATCAGATCGCTGAAGGCTTCGTCGGATTCAAAGCTCATCGGCGAGAAGCCATAGCAGATTGCGCCAAGCGCGGCGACATGCCGGGCGTCGGTCGCGCCAGTGAGCATATAGGGGATGGGAATGCCATGGGGGTCATGCTGGCGCAGGACCTCATGAATGGTCGTCATGAGCGGCGTGTCAGCCGGAAACTCCAGCCCGGGCGAGTCGCTGTCGAGCTGAAATTCGAGGCCGGCTGCCGCGTCACCCAGCGCGCGGCGCATCTCGGCGATCACGTCGGCGGCCGTATCGCCGGGCAAGGTGCGGCAATCGAGGGTCGCCTCCGCCGATGAGGGCACAACGTTGGTCATAAACCCGGCCCGCAGGCCGGTCGGCGTGACCGTGTTGTGGGTGACCGCGTGCAGCTCGGCTGCCAGGGCGCTGCCCTGCAGGATGCGATCCGCCAGCTCGGGGAACATCGGCTCGCCGGACAGGGCCGCCCGGAGTGCGACCGCGGCCGGCCCGCCCAGCGCATCCGCCAGACCGGCGATGTGCGCCCGCGCCGTCGCAGTGAGGCGCATCGGCAGGCGGGCGGCGCCAAGGCGCTCTACAGCCCGGGCCAGGACGACGACGGCGTTATCGTCGCGGGGGACACTGGCATGCCCGGGCGTGCCACGCGCCCGAAGCGTGATCCAGGCCGTGCCCTTCTCAGCCGTCTGAATGGGATAGAAGGTCTTGCCGGCCACCCGCATCGGGAAACCGCCGAATTCCGTCAGCGCGTATTCCGCTCGGAGTAGCTCCGGGTGACTGGCGGCCAGCAGACCGATCCCCTGGTTGGCGTTGGTCTCCTCATCAGCGGTGGCGGCCAGGATCAAATCGCGCTTGAGGGTGATCACCCCAGCCGCGGCCTGACGGGCGAGGTCGAGGAAGACCGCCAATTGCATGGCCCCGATCCCCTTCATGTCCAACGCGCCGCGACCATACACATAGCCAGCCCGGATCTCGCCGCCGAACGGGTCCACCGTCCACTGCGCGCGCTCGACCGGCACGACATCGAGATGCGAGAAGAGCAGGAGCGGGGCGGCCGTCCCGTCGCCGCGCAGCCGGGCGACCACATTGCCGCGCCCCGGCGCGGTCTCGATGACGGTCGGCGCGATGCCATCGGCGGTCAACACCCCGGCGATGTAGTCGGCGGCCGGGCGCTCGTTGCCGGGCGGGTTGGAGGTGTCAAAGCGCAGCAGGGCCTGGAGCAATCGAACCGCCTCGGCGGCGAGGGGCGGAAGCGTGGGCGGCATAGAGGATATCGTAACCGCTCGCGTCACGGAAGGATCTGTCCACAGATTTCGCCGATTTCCGCTGATTTGGTTATTGGACTACCGCCGGTAATCAGTATTCAGAATCGGCGCGAATCTGCGTAATCTGCGGATAGATCAATCCCCCAGCCACGTATAATCGCCGAGTCCGCATGACTGTGAGAGATTCATGACCCGCTTCCAAGCCGCCCTCGCGGCGTGCGCGCTTGCGCTGTGCGCCTGCGCGCCCGTGACGCCCGTTGCGCCCACCCCCACGCTTGCGCCCATCCGCATCGTCCCGCAAGGCACAATCCTGTTTTCGGCCGCTGGCGCCGACGGTGTTTTCAGCCTGTATACGATGAATGCGGACGGTTCGGGGCGCAAGGTCCTGTTCAGCGCAGGCAAGGATGACGTCATCGGCGGGCGCTGGTCGCCGGATGGCAAACAGATCGTCGCCGCCATCGAACGGGATGGTGCCAGCCAGCTCTATGTGATGGGCGCCGACGGATCAAACGCGCGCCGTATCACCCAGGGCAGGTCGGCCGCTCAGCCGGCCTGGTCCCCCGATGGCCAGGCCATCGTTTTTGTCGGGGCCGAAGCCGGCCAAAAAGACCTCTACTACGTGCGGGCCGACGGCACGGCGCTCCGCCGCCTGACCACCCGCAAGGGCGAGCACGAGCAGCCCGCCTGGGCACCTGACGGCACCCGGATCGCGTTCGTGTCCAACGAAGACAGTCAGTTCGGCAATTACCAACTGTATGTGCTCGAACTCGATCCGGCCGGCACGGTGACCCAGAAAACGCTGCTGCGCAACGAGCGGGTGAACTTCCAGTTTCCGGCCTGGTCGCGCGACGGCGCGCGGCTGGCCTACGCCTCCGACGCAACGGGCGTCTTTGATCTGTATGTCCTGACCGTGGCGACGGCCAAATCCGTGGCGCTGACCAAAGGCGCCGATCCGGCCGCCCAGCCAGTCTGGTCGCCCGACGATGCGTTGCTCGCTTACACCGTCAATCTGGCGCGGGGCTACACCCTGCATCTCATCACCGCCGAGGGCATTGGGGCCGTCCCGATCGACCTCAAGTACGACATGAACGAGTTCTTCCCCGACTGGAAACGCTAAATGGCCAAGATCACCCCCCGCTCCGAAGACTTCAACCAGTGGTATCTCGACGTGCTGCGCGAGGCCGACATGTTCGATTACGCGCCCGTGCGCGGCTGCATCGTCGTCAAGCCCTATGGCTGGACGCTTTACGAGAACATGCGCGACCTGCTCGACCGGCGCTTCAAGGACACCGGCCACAGCAACGCCGCCTTCCCGCTCCTCATCCCGATGAGTTTCCTCAAGCGCGAGGCCTCGCATGTCGAGGGCTTCTCACCCGAGCTGGCGGTCGTCACCCATGGCGGCGGCGAAGAACTCGAAGAACCGCTGGTCATCCGCCCGACCAGCGAGACCATTATTGGGCACTCATACGCCCAGTGGGTGAAGAGCTATCGCGACCTGCCGATCCTGATCAACCTGTGGAACAGCGTGGTGCGCTGGGAGAAGCGGACGAAGCCCTTCCTGCGCACGATGGAGTTCTACTGGCAGGAAGGCCATACCGCGCATGCCACCCATGAGGAGAGCTGGGCCGAAGTCACCCAGATGCTGGATGTGTATCACACCCACGGGGTGGAGGACTGCGCGGTGCCCAGCGTGAAGGGACGCAAGAGCCGCAACGAGCGCTTCGCCGGGGCGATCAATACGCTTTCGGTCGAGGCGATGATGGGCGACAAGCGCGCCCTGCAGGCCGGGACCAGCCACGACCTGGGTCAGAATTTCGCGCGCGCGTTTGACATCAAATTCCTCGACCGCGACAACACCGAAAAGCACTGCTGGACGACCTCGTGGGGGCTGAGCTGGCGCTTCATGGGCGGGATGATCATGATCCACGGCGACGACCAGGGGCTGCGTCTGCCGCCGCGCATCGCCCCGATTCAGGCCGTCATCGTCCCGATCTACAAGAGCGACGATGAAAAGGCCAAAGTGATGGAGGCAGCCGACCGTATCCGGTTGACGCTCAAAGCGGCCGGGATCAAAGTCAAGCTCGACGACCGCGACGAAACCCCCGGCTTTAAATTTAACGACTGGGAGATGCGCGGCGTGCCGGTCCGGGTCGAGGTCGGCCCGCGCGATGTGGCCAACAACAGCGTGGCTTTGGCCCGGCGCGACATCCCGGGCAAGGCCGGCAAGATTTTCACCCCGCAAGAGGGGCTGGCCGACAAGATCAAGGGCCTGTTCGACGAGATTCACGCCTCGCTGCTGCGCCAGGCCGAGGCCTTCCAGAAGGCCAACATTCGCGAGGCCAACACCTGGGAGGAGCTCAAGGCCGGGGTGCAGGAGGGCTGGGTGCTGGCCCCCCTGCTGGATGATCCGGCCGTCGATGCGAAGCTCAAGGAAGAGCTGCAGGTGACCAATCGCAACTTCCCCTTCGACCAGGCCCCCGGCGAGTGGAACTGCGTGGTGACAGGCAAGCCTGTTACGGAGCGGGCGCTGATCTCAAGGGCGTACTAGGCTGACGCGACCAGCCTGCGTGGCGACATCCGCGGGCTTCGCCCGCGGATGTCGCCGCCTTTTGCGGGGGCTAGATCGTCACCTTCTCGAGGCCGGCGCCGATCACCATTTCCTGCAGATTGGCGGTGTTTCCGACGCCGCGCTCGATCTTGATCCAGTTCTGGCGCTCAATCTCGGCCGAGCGCATCAGCTCGATGTACTTCTTGAACGCGGCCCGGGTGGGCTCGTCCGGCGCGCCTTTGCCGATCTTCTTCTTGACCATATTGTCGATGGCGACCTTCGTCTCCTTGAGGCCGGCAACCATCTGGCGAATCTGGTTGACGCGGTCGCGCATGACACCCGCATCCTTGGAGTTGATGTTCAGGGTCTTGTAGTGCGTATACGCGATGTGGAGGAACATCAAGCGCGTTTTGAACTTGGGGTCCTCCTCGAAGCCCGCCGTCTTGTGGCTCTGCCACCAGGCGTAGTCAAAGTTGGTTGGTAGTTCACCTTTTTTCATGATCGATCTCCTTTCTGAGTGGGTCCCCCCCGTCCAGCGACCGAATCGCCGACAGGAAATCATTGAGAAGCGCGCGTGGGCGCCACAAGGCGCAAATCTAGTCGGAATCGATTACCTGTCAAGTGACCGCCAGATGGCTGCTACTTAGCCGAGGTCTATAGTTGGTCCCCAATCAATGTCACGTTTCGCGAATCGCGCGGACAACCCGGCCTGATCGCAGCGTGAGACGGTTCCGTCGCTTTCAAAGACAGGAGTTCAGAAAATGCAGAAGCGCGCACTTGGCAACAGCAGTCTTGACGTCTCGGCGCTCGGGCTTGGGTGCATGCGGATGAGCTTTGGCGACAGCCCGGTCGGCGACCGGCAGGAAATGATCGCCTTTCTTCATGCGGCGGTCGAGCGCGGGATCACCTTCTTCGACACGGCCGAAGTGTATGGCCCCTTCACCAACGAGGAACTTGTGGGGGAAGCGCTTGCTCCTTTCCGAGGAAAGGTCATCATCGCCACCAAGTTCGGCTTCGGCCCCAATCCCGACGGCAGCCCGGGCATGACGGGCCTGAACAGCCAACCTGAGCACATCAAACAGGTCGTCGAGGCCTCCCTGAAGCGCCTCAGGCTGGATGCCATCGATCTGCTCTATCAGCACCGGGTCGACCCGGACGTGCCGATTGAAGATGTTGCCGGCGCGGTGAAGGACCTCATTCAGCAGGGCAAGGTCAAGCACTTCGGTTTGTCCGAAGCCGGCGCGCAGACGATTCGGCGGGCTCACGCCGTCCAGCCGGTCACCGCGCTGCAGAGCGAGTACTCGTTGTGGTGGCGAAACCCCGAAGCAGATGTGCTGCCCGTGTGCGAGGAACTCGGGATCGGCTTCGTGCCGTTCAGCCCGCTGGGCCGGGGCTTTCTCACCGGCAAGGTCGACGAAAACACAACGTTCGACAGTTCCGACATTCGCAGCCGCAGCCCGCGCTACACGCCGGACGCGCGCAAGGCCAACCGGGTGGTCGTTGATTTGCTGGAGCGGATCGGGGCGCAGAAGGGCGTGACGCCGGCCCAGATCGCGCTGGCCTGGCTGCTCGCCCAGAAGCCGTGGATCGTCCCGATCCCGGGCAGCCGCAAGCTCGAGCGCCTGGACGAGAACATCGGCGCGGTGGCGGTCGAGCTCACCCCCGGTGATCTGGCGGAGATCGAAGGCGCCATCTCAGAGATCACCGTGATCGGCGATCGGTATCCCGAGGCGCTGAGGAAGCAGGCGGGGCGGTAAGGGCGGGCAGATACGGCGCGCGCATCGCGCAATTTGGCGGCATGGAATGCGTCTGGGCGAACACCCTTAAGGTGGGCCCCTGCATGCTTTTCCCTGTCGCGAGCGTATGTGGGCCCACCTTCAGGGTGTTCGCATCGGAATCCAGCGCAGTGGCCCAGACGCGTGCCTTCCTGAACCTGGGAGGTGGGCGCTGAGGGTTCTTGGCAGGCACGACCTGTCAGCGCCCACCTCCCAGGTTCAGGAACATTCATGTCTGCCGGCGGGTTTGGTGTTGGGGTTTCTGGCAGCCCATTAGCGCAATATCAGCGGCAGGCTCGCGCGAGGGATCAGCGCCGACGTTGGCGTGGCCGTGGGCGTGTCGGTGGGCGTCGGTGTCGGCGTCACGGTCGGGGTCTCAGTCGGCGCGTCCGTTGGCGTGGCCGTCGGTGTCTCGGTCGGTGTCTCGGTCGGCACCTCCGTGGGCGTCTCCGTTGGTGTCTCTGTCGGCGTTGACGTCGACGCTACGCAAGCAGGGGGCGGAGTCGTGTTGAAGAGGCAATTGCCGATCGGACTCGCCGCGTGGAAGCACGCGAAATCGCCGTTGCACGAATAGTTACCGACCGAACCGGCCGTGCTCTCGCACGCGGCCGAGGCATTGCACGAGCCGGCGCCGATGGATCCCCCGGCCCTAAGGCACGCATAGGAGAAATTGCACGAACCTGCGCCGACTGTGCCGTGCGTTTCCTCGCAGGCAAGATCGCCATTGCATGAATTCGATCCCACCCCCAGCAACACGTACACCGCGTTGTAGCACGCGCGCACGCCATCGCAAGCGTTATCGCCTACCGAACCACCCATGGCATAGCAGGCGCGGTTGCCATTGCACGAGTTTGCCCCGATTGGCCCGGCCGCCACGTAGCACGAATAGTCCCCATTGCATGAACCGTCGGCGACGAGGTTGGGGTTAATCCCACCGCATGCTTCGATGCCGGTGCACTTGGTCAGCGGGATGGCCTGGTCCGCCGGTTTCGCGCTAGTAGCGTCCTGGGCGAAGGCGGCATCGGCGGTGGTCAGCAACGCAATAACGGCAAGGCCCGCCGCGATCATCAGAATGCTGAGTATCAGGGAAACAGATAAGCGGCTCTTTGACGTCATCGGTCAATCGTAGCAAAGATTCAAGACGCTGCGCCGACCTTTTTGGGGCCAGCGGCCTCGCTGTCGGCGAAGTTGATCGGCCCACAACGAATCATCGTAACCGTCAATCCTGCGCATTTCCCTCCCTCGCGCAATGGCATTGCGTTGAGGTGCGCATGCTCAAGGCGCTGCCCGAACGATCCGCCATTCTTGTCATCCTGAGTTGGCGACCGCTTTCAGCGGAAAGGGCGGACAGAAACGGCGTGTGCGCGACAGCGCATACATAAAGCCCAGGCACCCTTCGACTGCGGGCGGCTGTTACGGCCGGGGCCACGCTCAACTTGGCCGCCGCCCTCCGCTCAGGATGCTTCCGCAGGTGAATGAAGGGCCTGGTTTCTGAGCAGCGAGCCCCTCGGGGCCTTGGCACGCCGAAATGCAAAGGAACGAGCGAAGGACCCCTTGTGCGTCGCACGGTGTGCACGAGAATCGGCGAACGCGATGTGGCGCCGATCAAGGCTTGTCCTGCCCGCGTCACTGGGGTCCATCGCGCACCCCGATACGGGTTTTCATACCACGGCTAGACGGGGTGCGCTGCTCAGAACGTGTTTGCGCGGGCCCTGCGACCCTTCGACGCGCTCAGGGCTCAGGGCCCCGCGTGTAATGAGCACCTCTTTCCGTTTGAATTCGGTCATGACTTATGTGTCGGCGTATTTCGGGCGCGCGTCACGAGTTTGCCGCGGCGTCGGCTGACGTGAACGGCGCGGCACTACAATTGAATAACTGGAGGAAACTATCATGCAGAAGTGGGAATACACGTATGATTGCCTGCAGGTTGGCTCAGATGACGTTCTGGCTCATCTCAACCAGATGGGATCACAGGGATGGGAGTTGGTATCCGCAACAACCCATCTCTCTTCCGGAATAGTCAACTACACTTTTTTCTTCAAGCGCCCAAAGGCATAGTCGACGCGACAAAACGAACACGGTATCGTCAGAGTCGCCAGTAGGCGGCGGCCCCGTTATGCTCCAGCGCCTCTAGTGGCGCTGGAACACCGCCGAAAACTCGAGGACTGAGGCAGTTCCGCGCCATCGCACCTGATCCTCCCGCGGTTAGCAAGCGCAAGGTGACCGTGGCATTGCTCGCGTGCCCGGTGCTAACATTCGCGCACTATGTACGACCCCCGCTTCAACAAGGGCGGACT
>Ga0073903_10000326_pt1 | contig 24519 bp, 20 predicted proteins | sample KloWWTKNB14_bulk_FD_66665 | JGI IMG/M metagenome (GOLD analysis project Ga0073903, IMG submission 66665) | Active sludge microbial communities from Klosterneuburg, Austria, studying microevolution and ecology of nitrifiers - Klosterneuburg... | ecosystem: Engineered > WWTP > Aerobic digester >... | reverse complement strand
ACGGCATCCTCTACGCCCACGCCGTCACGACCGTGAGCCCGACCTACGCGCGCGAAATCTGCACTGCCGAATACGGCATGGGTCTCGAACAGGTGCTGCGCGCGCGCGGCAGCTCAGTCGCCGGCATCCTGAACGGCGTCGATTACGATGAGTGGGACCCGCGGCGCGATCGACACCTGCCGATCCACTATGACGAGCACACACTCGGCGCCAAGGCGGAGCTCAAACGCACGTTTCTTGCGCGCCAGGGCCTGCCCTTCCGGCTCGGCGTTCCGCTCTTCGGCATCGTCAGCCGGCTCGCGCCGCAGAAGGGCTTTGAACTGCTGTTCGACACGTTGCCGCCCCTGCTCGCGCAGAACCGCGCACAGCTCGTGGCGCTCGGCAGCGGCGAGGCGCGTTACGAGCGGTTCTTTGCGGGCCTTGCGCGCGATTACCCGCAGGCAGTGCGCTTTCGGGCCGGTTACGACGAGGCGCACGCACACTGGATCGAGGCGTCGGGCGATTTCTTCCTGATGCCCTCGCGCTACGAGCCGTGCGGACTCAACCAGATGTACAGCCTGCGCTACGGCACGGTACCGATCGTGCGTCGCACGGGGGGGCTCGCCGACACCGTCCTGAACTTCGACCGCGCCGCGGGCCTCGGCACCGGCATCGTGTTCAACGACTTCGACGCGCCCGCGATGGCGTGGGCGTTCACGCGCGCGCTGACTCTCTACGCTGACACATCGGCATTCGTGAAGCTCGTGCAGAACGGCATGGCGCAGGACTTTTCGTGGGGGCGGCAGGCGGCGGAGTACGTGGCGCTGTACGAGGGGCTGCTCACACGTTGACGCGCGGTGCGCGGCACGACCCGACAGCACAGCTACGGTCGTGCCGCCCCCTTGAGATCCCCCAGCCTGAACGTCCCCTTCTCCTCGAACGGGATCGTGCGCATGAAGCCCGCAGCGAGCGACAGCTTGCCGCGCACGCGATAGTCGAGCGAATCGCGCGCCTTGTCGCCGCGCATGCCGGAAAAGAGCTTCAGGATTGCGCCCGCCATGTTGGCCGAGAGCAGCATGTCGAATTCGGCCTCACCGAACGCCGGCACCGTGAACGCCTCGCCGGCGACTCCATGCGCGAATTCTTCACCATTGAGATCCATTGTGGCGGATATGCCCTTGACGGGCAGCGCGCGATCGTTCGGGTTCTGCACGCGCAGGCGCACCTTGAAGCGCTGATCGAACAGCTCGCTGCGCTGCATCTCGATATTCACGACCTGCAGTGTGGGTGTTTCGAATCGAGTCGCTGCGCAGCCGCCTGCCATCAGTGCGAAAGCGGCGGCGCACAGTACCGCGGGGATCGGCCGCACTTTCGCGATTCGCTTCATGATTGCGCCACCCCTGTTTTGCCGCGCGGCCGGGTAGCTCTTCCGGCGCCCTGCCTGATGAGACTCTCCGCCGGGATTCCGAATTTCGTGTGCAATCCCATCGGAAAGTGCGTGCGTTCGTATGCTTCAACCAAAGTGACCAGCACATCCAGGCGATCGCCCTCTGGAGTAGCCGCCTCAGCCGACATCAGCGACTCGATTTCCTTGAGCGCTGCCCGATGGTCACGCCTGGTCTTGATTGGCTTTATATCCATGAGGACCTTCCAAATCGTTTGTGCGTCGATTGTGTCGTACTGCCATGGTCATCCGGGATTGGGACTATGGCAAGCAGGCGCGGCCGAAGGCCTGGTTCGCGTGTGCATACCTCGCGGCGAGCTTGGGCGTCAGCGCGCCCTCGGGCAGGCGCCATTGCCAGTTGCCTGCCGTCGTGCCCGGCACGTTGAGGCGCGCGGCACTGTCGAGCGCGAGCAGGTCAGCGGCGGGTATCACCGCGAGATCCGCCACCGACGCGAGCGCCGCGTGAATCAGTGCATCGGGCATCTCGCCCGCATGCGCCCGTAGCAGGTAGTCGACGCGCGCGCGTGTCGCCGCATCGAGGCCGCGGTACCAGCCGAGGGTCGTGTCGTTGTCGTGCGTGCCAGTGTAGACAACCGAATCGCGCGTGTGCTGGTACGGCAGATAAGGGTTGTCCGGCGAGCCGTCGAAAGCAAATTGAAGTACGCGCATGCCCGGTAGCGCGAACTCGCGCCGCAGCGCCTCGACATCGGGCGTGATGATGCCGAGGTCCTCGGCAATGAACGCCGGGCGGCCCGCGTCCTCGCAGAGCGCGCGCAGCAGCGCCCGCCCGCCTGCCGCTCGCCACACGCCTTCGCGCGCCGTGCGTGCGCCTGCCGGCACGCGCCAGTACGCGGCAAGCCCGCGGAAATGGTCGAGCCGCAGCAGGTCGAAGCGCTCGAGCGCGCGACGCACGCGCGCGCGCCAGAACGCGAAGTCGTCCGCGACCATCGTGTCCCAGTCGTAGAGCGGATTGCCCCAAAGTTGGCCGTCGACGGCGAAGTAGTCGGGCGGCACGCCGGCGAGCGCAAGTGGCCGGCCCTCGTGATCGAGCTGGAACTGCCGCCGATGCACCCAGGTCTCCACCGAGTCCGGCGCGACATAGATCGGCAGATCGCCGAAGAGCGCAATGCCGCGCGCATGCGCGTAGGCGCGCAGGTCGGCCCAGCCCCGTTCGGCGAGACACTGCTCGACCAGGACGTGTTCGATCGCGGCGGCGTGCTGTGCGCGTGCCGCCGCGAGCGCGCGCGGCTCACGATCGCGCAGCGGCGCAGGCCAGTCCCGCCACGGCGCGCCACCGTGCGCGGCAGCGAGCGCTTCGTGGAGTGCGTAGTCGAGTACCCACGCTTGCTCACGCCCGCACCAGGAAGCGAATTCGTCGCGCGACAGGTCGCGTCGTTCGATCAGTGCCGTGTGCGTTGCGAAGTCGGAGCGCAACCAGTAGGGAGAACGGTCGGCGCCTGTCGGGCCGATCGGCAGCACCTGCCACACGGAGAAGCGGGCCGCGACCAGCCAGTCGATGAAGGCGCGCGCCGCAGCCCCGCAGCCTGCGTCATCGCGCGCGAGCGAAAAAGCCGGCAGCAGGACGCCCGCACGCCGCGTCATCCAGCAGTCGCACGGCGCATGACGCCGCCCTGCTCCATCGCGCCGCCGCCAAGCGAGATCGGGCGGTCGAGAGTGGCTGGAGGTTCGAGCGCGAGCAGGCGATAGAGCGTCGTCAGCTGGCGTCGATACAGCTGATCGAACTGCGCGACCGCCTCGGCCGGGTTGTAGTCGCCGAACCACCAGAACCAGTCCGAGCTTTCGCACAGTGCGAGCTGGCGCTCGGCGGCGGCAATCGCAGTCGGCGACAAGCGGCCACCCGCGAGCGCGCGATCGTATGCGATCTTCGCCTCGCACAGGAGGTCCCAGCCTGCGTTCTTGTCGGCGTCGCCGATCCAGGTCGCAAGCGTCGCATGCACCCAGCTGCCTGCACGCACGCGGGACAGCTCGGCCACCGGGACATTGCGCGCGCCGAGTGCGCCGAGCGTCGTCAACTCGAGCGCAGGGTGCTCGGCGAGCGCGGCGTAGAGTCCCTTGAGAAAGTGGTATCCGTTCTGCGGGTAGTGCTCCCATGCGTTCTCGCCATCGAGCGCCACGAGCACCGCGTGGCGGCCGGGCGCGGCATCGCGCTGCGCGATCTGCGCGAGCGCACCCACGAAATGCGCGACCGCGTCGTCCCCGTGCCAGTTGGCGTAGGTGAAGCCGATCAGGTCGGAGAGCCCATCGTCGCGGAACCAGCAGTTGAGCTTCTGCCCCCGCAAGCGATAGGGGCGATTCGGCTCCGCTTCGGGCACGCTGCCGTGCAATACACCGGCACTGCTTGCCACCCAGGCAAAGCCATGCCGCTCGATCACTTCGAGCGTCTCCCGGCTCACCGCCCCTTCCGAGGGCCAACAGCCGACAGGCCGCTGGCCGAAAATGCGCGTGAACACGCGGATCGCCTCCGCCATGTGCCAATCGGCACGCACGCGGCCGCCCGGGTATGCGGCGTGCTGCGGCAGCGGGCTGTCGGGCAGCGACTCCCGCGCGGCCGCGAAATCACACAACAGCGGCAGGATCGGATGTGAGTACGGCGACACGGCCAGCTCGCAGCGCCCGGCGGCCGCGAGCGCCCGATAGCGCGGCACGATCGCGGCGAGCGTATCGCCGACCACGCTGAGCAGACGGTGGCGGTCGGCCGGCCCGAATCCGCGTCCCTGCGCCATCAGCGCCGCGACTCGCGCGTCGCCGCGGCGGATCGTCTCGCCGGTCCAAGCAAGGTGATACCACACGGCGAGATCCGCAATGAGCGCATCGCTCGCATAAGCGATACGCTCCGGCGTCGCGAGCGTCGTCGCGATGTCGACGAGTTCACGAAAAACCGGCAGCGGCTCGATCATCTGCGCGCGCTGCGCGCGCAGCAACGCGCGCAGCAGCGCGAGGCGCTTCGCCGGATCGATGGGCGCGGCATCGACGAGCGACGCGAGCACCGGATCGTGCAGCGCGGCAGCGCCCTCAAGACAGCTGCGCACTTCGCCGGCGAGATCTTCGAGCTGCTCGAGCAGCACCGGTGTGAAATTGACGACGGCACGCGCGGCGGGGTTCGCTTCGAGATGCGCCGCCATGTCCGCGTAGTCCTTGAGCGCGTGCAGCGTGGTCCAGGGCTGCACGTACTCGCCGGTGAACGCATCGCGATACTGCGGCTGGTGCATGTGCCACAGCAGCACGACGGGCAGACGCGCTCCCATGAGGCTACGCGGCGGCCGGGCGCAGCATACCGGCGGTGACGAGCACCACGCCCCTGTCGGTCACGAAAAAGCGCTTGCGATCCTGCGCAGCATCGAAGCCGATACTCGTGCCGTCCGGCACTTCACAGCCCTCGTCGACGATCGCGCCGCGCACGTGGCAATCCCGGCCGATCGAGACGCCCGGCAGGATCACCGAGCGGTACACAGTGGAACGCTCGTTGACGCGCACGTTCGAGAAGAGCAGCGACTCGCGGATCTGCGCACCCGAGACGATCGCGCCGCCGGCGACCATCGAATTGATCGCGGTGCCCACGCGCGCACCGTCCTCGAGCACGAACTTCGCCGGCGGCTGCTGCAGCTGGTAGGTCCAGATCGGCCACTCCGCGTCGTAGATATTGAGCTCCGGGGCGACATGCACCAGCTCGAGATTCGCCTCGTAGTACGCATCGATCGTGCCGACGTCGCGCCAGTAGTTCTGCGCGCGCGTCTTGACGTCCTGGAACGGATAGGCGAACACCTGCAGGTTCGCGATCGCGTCGGGAATGACATTGCGGCCGAAGTCGTGCTTCGAGGCCGGGTTGGCTGCATCGGCCACCAGCAGCTGCTCGAGGAGTCGCGTGCTGAAGACGTAGATGCCCATCGAGGCGAGCGCGCTCTCGGGGCGGCCCGGCACCGGGTCGGGATCGACGGGCTTCTCGCTGAATTTCGTCACGCGATGCCACTCGGTGGCGGTCAGCACGCCGAACGCGCCCGCCGCGGCAGCGCGCGGCACTTCGACCACGCCGACCGTGATGTCGGCGCCCTTCTCGACGTGATAGGCGATCATCGGGCCGTAGTCCATCTTGTAGATGTGGTCCCCGGCGAGCACCAGCACGTACTTCGGGTGGTGGCTCAGGATCGCCTCGAGATTCTGGTAGACGGAATCGGCGGTGCCGAGGTACCAGTGATCGCCGCGCTGCTGCTGCGCCGGGATCACGTCGACGAACTCGCCGAATTCGCCGCGCAGATACCCCCAGCCGCGCTGCACGTGCTGGATGAGCGACTGCGCCTTGTACTGGGTCAGTACCATGACCTGCCGGATGCCGGAGTTCACGCAGTTCGACAGCACGAAGTCGATGATGCGGAACTTGCCGCCGAAGGGCGCGGCCGGTTTGCAGCGGTTCGCCGTGAGCGGGCCGAGGCGTTCACCGCGCCCACCCGCCATGATCACCGCGAGCGCGCCGCCGGTGAGACGGCTGACGTAGCGGCCGGACGACGCGCGTGCGGCTGGCTTCGGCATATGGTAGATACACGGTATCACACGCGGACACCCCACAACCGACCCCCTGCTCGACACTCTCGCCCCGGACCTCGAGCGGATCGCGGCCGGGCGTCATCACCACCCTCACGGCGTGCTCGGCCGTCACGATGCCGGCGGCGGGGACTGCGCAATCCTGCTGCATCTGCCGCGCACGCGGGGCGCCACGATCGAGGGCGGCTTCGAACCGCAGCGACTTGCGCACTCCGATTTCTTCTTCTGGCGCGGGCCGGCGTCCCTTGTGCCCACCCACTACCGTGTGGACTGGACGGACTCACAGGGTACGCACGCGCGACAGGACCCCTACTCCTTTGCACCCGAGATCGATGCCGGCTCGCTTGCAAGTTTCGGGCGCGGCGCCCATCACTCGGCCTGGGAGATGCTGGGCGCCGTGCCGCGTATGCGGGATGGCGTCGAAGGCGTGCGCTTCGCCGTCTGGGCACCGCATGCCGAACGGGTGAGCGTCGTCGGCCCGTTCTGCCAGTGGGACGGTCGTCAGTATCCGATGTCCGCGCGGGGCTCGAGCGGCGTGTTCGAGCTGTTCCTGCCCGGTCTCGCACCCGGCGAGATCTACAAGTTTGAAGTCCGCCACCGCGACACGGGTGCGCTCGCCCTCAAGTCGGACCCTTACGCACGCAAGACCGAGCTGCGGCCGGCCACGGCCTCGCGCATCGCTGCGACGACACCATACGATTGGCACGACGCGAACTGGCTCACGGCGCGCGGCGCACGCAGCTGGCTGCACGCCCCGATGAGCATCTACGAAGTGCACGCCGGCTCCTGGCGGCGTCACCCCGACGGGCGTTTCTATAGCTGGCGCGAGCTCGCCGATACGCTCGTGCCCTATGTCAGGGACCTTGGCTGCACGCACCTCGAGCTGCTGCCCGTCACCGAGCACCCACTCGACGATTCCTGGGGCTACCAGACGACCGGCTACTTCGCACCGACCAGCCGGCACGGTTCACCGGACGACCTGCGCCACTTCGTCGATGCGTGTCATGCCGCGGGTCTTGGCGTGCTGCTCGACTGGGTGCCCGGCCATTTTCCGCGCGACGCGTTCGGACTTGCGCGCTTCGACGGCGAGCCGCTGTACGAATACGCGGACCCGCGGCGCGGCGAGCACCGCGACTGGGGCACGCTGATCTTCGACTACGAGCGCCACGAGGTGCGCTCGTTCCTGCTGTCGAGTGCCTCTTTCTGGCTCGGCGAGTTCCACTTCGACGGCCTGCGCGTCGATGCCGTCGCCTCGATGCTGTATCTCGATTTCAGCAGGAAGGGCGACTTCCTGCCGAACCGCTACGGCGGCAACCAGAATCTCGAGGCGATCGCGTTCCTGCGCGAGCTCAACTCGCTCGTGCACGCGCGTTTCCCCGGCGCGGTCGTGATCGCCGAGGAGTCGACCGACTGGCCGATGGTGAGCCGCCCGGCGGACGCGGGCGGCCTCGGCTTCTCGATGAAATGGAACATGGGCTGGATGCACGACACGCTCGCGTATTTCGGCAAGGACCCGCTCTTTCGCTCGCATCACCATCATCAGCTCACCTTCGCGATGATGTATGCGTACACGGAGAACTTCGTGCTGCCGCTCTCGCACGACGAGGTCGTGCACCTGAAGCGTTCGCTGCTCGGGCGCATGCCGGGCGATCCGTGGCAGCGCCTCGCGAACCTGCGCTTGCTGTACCTCTACATGTGGACGATGCCCGGCAAGAAGCTGCTGTTCATGGGAAGCGAATTCGGCCAGGAGACCGAGTGGGACTTCGCGCGTGAGCTGCCGTGGGCGCTCGCCGGCGAGCCTGCGCATGCGGGCATCGCGCAGCTGATCCGCGACCTGAATCGCCTGTATGTCGGCACCGCGAGCCTGCACCGCTACGAGTTCGAGCCGCAGGGCTTCCAATGGCTCGATTGCGATGACGCGGCGAGCTCGATCCTCGTCTACGTGCGCAGGAGCGGCGAGGAATTCGTGATCGTCGCGCTCAACTTCACACCGGTCCCGCGCCATGACCTCTGCATCGGCGTGCCGCAGGCCGGCAGCTATCGCGAAGTGCTGAACTCCGATTCCGCTTACTACGGCGGCAGCAATGTCGGCAATCCGCTGCCGCTTGCCTCATCGCCGGTCGCGCATCGCGGGCAGCCGCACTCGCTCGTGGTCACCTTGCCGCCGCTCGGCGGCGCGGTCTTCAGACGAGACGCTTCATGAGCCCGAGCTCATACGGATGCGCGAGGAGCGGATGCGTGGGCGTCGCGAGGACATCGAGAGCGTACTGGCCGCTCGACGGCGCCGGCGTGTCGATCGCGTAGAGGCACGCGCCATCGGCCCGCGTTTCCCCGGTCGGCGCGAAGCTCGCCCGCCACTCGCCGTCGCGCTGGTACTGCCTGAACGATGAGAGCAACGGACCATTCGGCACGGGGTGTGGCAGGCGTCGCTCGCCGACGATTTCCACCTTGATCTCCTCCGGCGCGAGGCCGGCGAGCTGCACGGCAACCTGCATGCCGAGCCGGCCCTTGATGGCGATCTGGGGTTCGGGGTCTGCGACCCGCTCGAGCGCGACCCGCGGCCAGGCTGCGCGCACGCGCCGCTTGAACTCGACGAGCGCGCGCGCCCCGGAGAATCCGTTGTCGGCGAGCGTGGGGCCGCGCCGGGCCGCAGGGCGATAGACGCCCTCGGCATAGTCGTTCACCACCCGACCCATGTTGAAGCCGGGGATCACGGTCGCCATCGCATGCTTGCAGCGTCGCACCCACCCCGGCGAATAGTTGGCGCCGTTACGCGCGAAGTAGAGCGGCACCACCTCTTCTTCGAGTGTCTCGTAGAGGCTTTCGGCCTCGAGCGCATCGCGCCGGTGCGGGTCCTCGACGCTCACCGGCGAGAGGCCCCAGCCGTTCTCGCCGTCGAAAGCCTCGGCCCACCAGCCATCGAGTATCGACAGATTGAGCGTGCCATTCACGGCCGCCTTGATGCCGGAGGTACCGCTCGCCTCGAGTGGCGCGACCGGATTGTTGAGCCAGACGTTGCAGCCCGAGACGAGCCAGCGCGCAAGGCGCAAGTCGTAGTCGTCGAGGAAAATCACGCGCCCGATGAACTCCGGCGCCAGCATCAGTTGCTTGATCTCGCGCAGCAGGGCCTTGCCCGGTTCGTCCGCCGGATGCGCCTTGCCGGCAAAGAGCAGCAGCACGGGGCGCTCGGGATCATTCAGCAGTCGCGCAAGCCGCGCGCGATCGCTCAGCAGCAGCGTGGCGCGCTTGTAGGTCGCGAAGCGGCGCGCGAAGCCGATCGTCAGCACATCGGGGCGGTTCGGGTCGAGGAGACGCACGACCTGACGCCACTGCGCGCCGCTCATGCCCTTCCCGGCGAACTCCAGCTTGAGGCGCGCGCGCACGCCGTGGAACATGCGCGCTTTCACATCCTGCAGTGCCGCCCAGAAATCCTCGTCGGGCGCATGTTCGAGCGCCGCCCAGAGCGCCGGGTCCGACTGGCGATCCATCCAGTCCGCCGGCAGGTGGCGATCGAAAAAATCCGCCCAAGTCTGGTGCAGGAAGGTGGGCAGGTGCACGCCGTTCGTGACGAAGCCGACCGGGTTCTGCTCCGGCGCGAGCTCCGGCCAGTGCGGCGCGCAAAGCCGCGCCGAAACACTGCCGTGTACGCGGCTCACGCCATTGGCGGAACGCGTGCCGGCAAGTGCGAGCCAGGTCATGTTGAACTCGTGCGGCACACCCGGGGCGCGTCCGAGTTCGAGCACGCGCTCGAGCGGCCACCCGAGCCTGTCGAACCAGGCCCCGAACTGCTGCACGATGAGGTCGTGCGGGAAGCTGTCGTGTCCGGCCGCGACGGGTGTGTGCGTCGTGAACACGCATTGCGCCGCGACCGCCTCGAGCGCGACCTCCGCGCTCGCGCCCTGCGCGACGCATTCGCGCATGCGCTCGAGGATCAGGAACGCCGCGTGGCCCTCGTTGACGTGCCACACGGCGGGTGCAAGGCCGAGCGCGCGCAGCGCGCGCACGCCGCCGATGCCGAGCACCATCTCCTGACGGATGCGTGTCGCCTTGTCGCCGCCGTAGAGGCGATGGGTGATCTCCCGGTCCTCGGGCGTGTTGTTCTCGCAATTGGTATCCAGCAGGAACACGCGCACGCGGCCGACTTGCGCGCGCCAGATGCGCGTACACACTGTCCGGCCCGCGATCTCAAGCGTCACGGACAGCCACTTGCCGTCGGCGCGGCGCACCGGTTGCACGGGCAGATCGCGCGGATCGTGACTCTCGTAGACCGCGTGCTGCGCGCCGTCGCTGTCGACGGCCTGCGTGAAATAGCCCTGCCCGTACATGAGGCCAACGGCCACGAAGTTGAGCCGCTCGTCGCTCGCCGCCTTGCAGTGATCGCCGGCGAGTACCCCGAGGCCTCCCGAGTAGATCGGAAAGCTTTCGTGAAAACCGTACTCGGCGCAGAAATACGCCACGAGGGGCGCATCGGGCAGTGCGGCCGGAGTGGCGAGGTAGGCATCGAAATTGACGAGGACCTGGCGATAGCGGGCGAGATAGACCGCATCCGACGCGGCACGATCGAGCGCTGCCTGGTCTACACATCGGAGCAGCAGCTTCGGATTGCCGTCCGTCTGGCGCCAGAGTTCCTCGTCGAGGTCCTCGAAGAGCGATCGACAGGGCCGCAACCAGCTGAAGAACAGGTTTCCGGCAAGTTCCGGCAAACGCCGCAGGTTTTCTGGAATATTGGGGCTTATTTCGACGAGGATCGACGAAGTCATGGGGTCCATCGGATCAGGTTGCTGGGGGCGCCGGCGGCTCCGACCGAGTTTAGCAGCTTCTGCTTCTACACTTGACTGTCCAGTATTGTGCAGTCTACAGTACAAGCAAATGGACGATAGCAGTGCGCGCAAGTTCCAGAAAGACCTCAACGGAGGTCTGGTGGCGCTGGTGCTCTTGTCCGTACTCGATCAGGCCAAGGGTGAACTCTACGGCTACGAGATCGCCAAGCAGTTGCAGCGCGCGGCGCAAGGCGAGCCCCTCTTCAAGGAAGGCACCATCTATCCGGTGCTGCGATCGCTGTCAGCCGGCGGACTGCTCTCAAGCCGCGTCGAGCCATCCTTTTCGGGACCACCCCGCAAGTACTACCGTATCACCGCGCCCGGCAGAGCCGTGCTCGGCGAATGGCGCGCGATCTGGGCGCAGACCCGCAATTTCGTCGACCGCTTCACTTCCGAAGGAAAATCGACATGAACAGGGCAGCACCGCGTTCCATTGATGCGTACCTGAAACAGCTACGCGAGGAATTGACGGGAGCGGACCCCGCCCTCGTGCAGGATGCGCTCTACGACGCCGAGGAATACCTGCGCGCGGAGATCGCGGCTCATCCCGGCAAATCGGAGGCCGACGTGCTCGAGCTGATCGCGAGCACCTACGGCGCGCCCGATGAGGTCGCGGCAGCGTACCGGGAGACCGAGGCGAAAGTGGCCGCCGCGCTGCGCACGCCAAAGCCGAAAGCGGGAGGCGGCGCGCTGCGCCGCTTCTTCGCGGTCTACTCCGACCCGCGCGCCTACGCTTCGCTCTTTTTCATGTTCCTGGCGCTCGCGGTCGGCATCTTCCATTTCGTGTTCGCAGTGGTCGGCGTCTCGATGTCGCTCGGGCTCGCGGTGCTGATCATCGGCATACCGTTCTTCCTCGCCTTCATCGGACTCACTCGCGTCATCGCACTCGCCGACGGACGGCTGGTAGAAGCGATCTCGGGCGAGCGCATGCCGAGACGGCCGCTGCATCCCGGACCGAAGCAGTCGTTCTGGGCGCGCATCGGCGAGATGCTGCGCGACGCCCGCACCTGGACCACGATTGCCTACTTCGTGCTGAGCTTGCCCCTCGGCATTGCCTACTTCACGATTGCCGTGACCGGGCTCGCGCTTGGCCTGTCGCTCACCTTCGCGCCGCTGTTCGAAATCGCACGGCGTTTCGGCTGGCTGCACGTTTCCGGTGGCATCGCGGTTGACTACAGCCCTGCCTGGCTCGGCAGCGCCTTTCTGCTGCCCATTGCCATCGTACTGGGCGTCGTGATTGTCACGACACTCATGCACTGCGCGCGCTTCATCGGCCGCGCGCACGCCCGCTTCGCCAAGCACATGCTGGTCATGGGCTCGTGATGCCGCGCCAGGCGCTCGCGCTCGCTGGCGTGTTCGCGTTGTCAGCGGCCTGTCCCGCAGCTTGTTCCGCGGCCGACACTACGCCACCGCCCGCTGCCGCCACTGCTGCCACGGCCGCCGCCGCGGGTGCTGCCGCTGAGGATGCCGCCGCTGCCGCGACGGGCTGCCTTGCGAGCGGCGACGGTTATCTGCGGGCGCGCGTTCGTGGTTCACTCGATCTCGATGTCAACTGGCGCAACGACGAGATGGAATGCTCCGGTGGACCCCGTCCCGACGACAGCGGATTGCGGGTCTCGATTGCGGGCCCCGCACAGAGTGACGGCCGTCGCCTGCGCTTCGTGTTCGGCATCGTGGGCGCGGCCGAAGGCGCGGCTGCGCAACAGCGCCCCACCAACCTCACCGTGATCTTCGAGGGCGAGCGGCGCCTCTTCGCGACGCAGGGCGATGACAGGTGCACGGTCGACGCGCTCACGCAGCAACGTACAGGGCCGCTCGGCGGACCGACGCGCAGCTGGCGCATCGAAGCGCACGGCTTCTGCGTCGGGCCCGCGGCCACCCTGGGGGGCGACGCGCGCCTGCTCGTGACTCGCTTCGATTTTGCGGGGAGAATCGATCTCAGGGACGAGGCGCGCAAGGAATGATGAACAACCACCTCGCAGCACGATTCGCTCTGGGCGCCCTGCTGCTCACCGCCGCCGCGTTGGCGCACGGTGAGCCGCCGCTCGAGGACCTCACGAATTTTCCACGCGCGAAACTCGAGATCTCAGGCAAAGGTGGCACCCAGCATTTCGATGTCTGGGTCGCGGACACGCCGCCCCGGCAGGCGCAAGGCCTCATGTTCGTGCGCGACCTGGCGCCGGACGCGGGCATGCTGTTCCAGTCGCAGGCACCACGTGTGATGTCGATGTGGATGAAGAACACCTACATCCCGCTCGACATGCTGTTCATCGATGCGAAGGGCCGCGTCGTGCACATCGCCGCACAGACGAAGCCACATTCCCTCGACACCATTTCCTCGAACGAGCCGGTCACAATGGTGCTCGAGTTGCGCGGAGGCGAAGCCGGCAAGCGCGAAATCGCGGTGGGCGATCGCGTACGGGCAAGCCCGGACAAGCCGTAGCATTTCCACGACAACTCGCCCTTCCATGACTTAGTCTAAATCCTTCCGCTATCATTTTCAGTGTGTTGCGTGGGCAGGCATTGGATGCCTCGCGTGTCCAATTCCGCAACACCACCCCCCAATGAGTAGAGAGAAGAGGAAATGAAGAAACACGTTGCATTGGCCTGTGGGGCCGTCACATTACTGCTCGCTACGGTACCCGTGAGCGCCGGCCCGCCGGCCAACAGCTGGTACGTTGCCCCTGAAGCCATCTTCCTGTGGACCGACCGCGACCGCTTGGCCGATGACGACTTGGGCGGCGCGCTTGCGATCGGCCACTCCTTCGACAAGTGGGACGTCGAGTTCCAGTTCGGCTATGTCAGCCCCGACACCCTCGGCGGAAGCTCGCTCGACTTCAATCACTACTTCATCAATTTGCATCGCGTGTTCTACCGCGATGCGCGCATCTCGCCGTTCCTGAAGCTCGGCGCGGGCTACGTCGATCCGTACTACCCAAACACATCACCACTCTCAGGGGCCGATTTATCGACATTTACCCTCGCGTACGGCGCCGGCATCCTGGCGAACCTCACCCGTAACGAATCGCGCGGCACTGCGCTTGCGTTGCGCGCTGAGATCTACGGTCTCGTCAGCTCGAGCAAAGAGCCGCCGAACGACGATCATCTCAACGACACGGTTGCGGCTATTGGCCTGCAGTACCACTGGGGCACTCCGGTCGCCGCACCCGCACCGGCCGCCCCGCTGCCGGTCGGTGACTCTGACGGCGACGGCGTGAACGACAATCTCGACAAGTGCCCCGGCACGCCGGCGGGCACCGCAGTCGACGCGAACGGCTGTGAACTCGACAGCGACGGCGACGGCGTCGTCGATCGTCTCGACAAGTGCCCCGGCACCCCGGCGGGCGCCAAGGTCGACGCGAACGGCTGCGAGTTCGACAACGACCGCGACGGCGTGGTCGACAGCAAGGACAACTGCCCGAACACACCGGCCGGCGACAAGGTCGACGAGGTTGGCTGTTCGTTCAATCTGCGCCTCGAGGTGTTCTTCGACACCGATTCCGCCACGATCAAGCCCGAGTCGTACCCGGACCTCGATCGTGCGGTGAGCCTGATGATGACCAACGAACGTCTGTCCGGCACGGTCGAGGGCCACACGGATGACCGCGGCAGCGACGCCTACAACCAGAAGCTGTCGCAGCGTCGCGCCGAGTCGGTGCGCCAGTATCTGATCGGCAAGGGCGTGCCCGCATCGCGGCTTGACGCCATCGGCAAGGGCGAGAGCAACCCGATCGCGGACAATGCGACAGCCGAGGGCCGTGCGCAGAATCGTCGCGTGCTGCTCGTGCGCACGAGCCGATAAGCCGTTTCGTCATTGCGACGAAGGCCCGGCGCCGCAAGGCGCCGGGCCTTTTTATTTACCGAACGCCGCGGATCAGCCTCCGATGGTGGGCACCGACAAGTTTCGGCAGATCTTCTCTGCAATGCGAGTGCGCAGCGCCCTCCCCCTTTACGACACGGTGACCGCCTCGCGCACTGCGCTGCGCGGCAGGCCGCACAGGGTATCTTGGCGCCGATCTTCAAATATCAGTTTGATAGCGTCAGTCAAGCTCTTGCGAGCAGTGGCTTTCGTGCGGACCTGCCCGTTTGCACCCGGAACCTCCGGAGATTAGGCAATGAACCACTTGCCGTCCCTCGCGATAATGGCCGTAAACTCGCTGCGCGCTATGCCGTGAGTATACCTTGCGCACCTCGAACCGCTCCCACGTCGCCCTGACGGGCGGCAGCACTTCTTTGACCTCGCGCTCGCGGCGGCGCCACTTGTCCGCTTGGGGCGCGGTCTGAGCGCTACAGCGGCAACACTCCCTATGCCCGGATCTCGAGCGCCGCGACGAACTCGATGCCCGTGAAACGGCACAGCCCTTCGACGGTGCCACGCGAATCGTCGATGAGGTCTTCGTAGCGCACCGCGGCAAGGGCCGCCTGTACGATCTCGACACGACTCGAAAGTTTAACCATGAGGGTCCGCAATAGAGCCATTGTTGCCGACTGTGCCGCGGGCGGCAAAGCTTTGCCACTAACAGGCGAGCCGCTATAGTCGCGGCGCATGAGCACACCCGCGGAAAGCCGCGCCACGAACCAGGCGGCCGCGCGCGCGATGGCCGTGGGCGTCCTTGCCGGTGCGGAAGCCGCGCTGCGCGAGACACTGAGCCTCGAAGGGCATGACTCCCTGGCGCTCCTGATGAGCGCCACGTTTCTCGAGCAGCTGGGGCAGGCGAGGCAGGCGGCGTCCGCGTATGGTGTGGCACTCGCCAACGCGCCCCCGGATCAACTCCGCGAAGCAGCGGCCCAAGCAGCGGTGCGCCACGCCCGTGACATACAGGCGCAGTACGCCAAAGACCTGGGTGTCCACATACAGACCGAAGCCGCCGACGCGCGCAGCCAGTGCACGCCCGCCGAGTGCCGCTGGGTCGACCACTTCATCGGAAGCACGCCGCGGGTCACACCGCGGTATCCGCGGCTGCCGCTCGGGTGTTATTTCCCCGGCCTGCAACCGACCGAGTTCTACGCGCGCGAGAAGTTTCCATGGCTTGAGGAGTTTGAGGTGGCGACTGCAGGCATTCAGGACGAGCTGCGTACTGTCTTTCGCGAAGATGCAGCGGGCTTCAAGCCATACATCCACTATGGCGAGCACCTGCCGCTCGACCAGTGGCGCGAACTGAACAACTCGCCGCGCTGGAGCGCGGTCCATTTCTACGAGCAGGGAAAACGAATCGAGGAGCGTTTCCGTCGGGTGCCACGGCACCGTCGCGGCGATCGAGAAGCTGCCCACAGGTGCCTTCGCGCTCGCCGACAGCGATCAATTCCGTGCTGCGCCCGAAAGCACGGATTCCGCCGCACACGGGTGTCGCGAACTTCCGCCTCGTCTTCCACCGGCCTCTCATCGTGCCGGGGAACTGCCGCTTCCGCGTCGGCAGCGAAACGCGCGAGTGGCGCGTCGGCGAGACGTGGGTGTTCGACGGCACGATCGAGCACGAAGCCCGGAACGACAGTGACGACACGCGAGTGATCATGATCTGCGACATCTGGAACCCGCGGCTGTCGGAGAACGAGCACCGCGCCAACGCGTGCGTGATCGCCGCCAACGACGCTTACAATTGTACCGCGCCGACTGCGCACGTTTAGGAGCCTGCCGCCGATGCTGCTCAAGATCAGGAACCTGCTCTCACCCGCAGACGTTGCCCGCCTTGGCACGCTCGCCGACGAGCTGCATTTTGTGGATGGCCGGGTTTCGAACCCCGCCAACCTCACCAAGCAGAATCTGCAGGCGGACGCTGCAGATCCGAAATACGCTGAATCCGTGCAGATCGTAAGCGCTGCGTTGTCGCGCTCGCGCGAGTTCGCAGAATTCGCAATGCCGAAGCGCGTCGCGCCGCCGCTTTTGTGCCGCTACGAGCCGGGCATGAAATACGGTGCTCATGCCGATGCGGCCTTGATCCAGTTCGGCAACTTTCGCATTCGATCGGACCTCTCCTGCACAGTGTTCATCGGCGACCCGGCCACCTACGAGGGTGGAGAGCTCGTGATCGCCGTCGGCAACCAAACGATCGCGTTCAAGGGCGAACCAGGTGAGGCCATCGTCTACCCCTCGACCACACTGCACGAGGTCGCGCCGGTGAGCACGGGCCGGCGCCTCGTCTCGATTACCTTCATCGAGAGCCTCATCGCCGATCAGCACCAGCGCATGCAGGTCTATGAGCTGAACGAGCTCGCGGCACTCGAGGGCTACACGATGAGGTGGGAAAGCCGCGTGCGGCTCGATGTGGTGCGTCAGAACCTGATGCGGATGTGGTCGTCGACCTAGTCATCATGGAACGACCGGCTCCCGATGCGCAATTGTCGTGGATTATGCTGCGACAGGCCTGTCCCAACATTAGTTGAAGAGAATCAGCTGGTTGCCGTTTTGGGCCCGATCTGACGGCGCTGGCCCGAGCGTAAGTGCTGTATTCAGTGGGGTTTTCTCGAACAGGTTCAAGCTCGGAATCTGTAGGATTTCGTAGAGGCTGCGCGACAGGTTGAGCCGCTTCTTGACGATGGCAACGAGCACGTAGACCGACACGGCGATCCAGATCTGGGACTTCACCGCATTCTCCGAGGTACCGAAGAAAGACTTGATCCGTAGGTGCTGCTTGATCCAGCGAAACAAGGGGCCGACATACTACCCTGCAGATTCTCCACACGGAGGTCGTAATTCGATATCGCTTCCACCCACGTGCGGGTGAGCGATTCCAGATTGCGCGTCGATACGATGTGCACGTCGAGCCTTGCTTCGTCTTGCATCCCGCCGGGGAGACGCGCGCAGGAGCGCAGCCACTCGCCGTTCCAGCGTGGATGACGGAAGCACACTCAGCGCGGCATGAGATTGTTCGCACGGCGCGCATCCCCGTGACGGTACTCGTTGCCGTCCGCGAACTCATCGATGCCGCCCTATCCTCCCTCGCGCCCTCCGTGCCGGGCGCACAAAAATACGGGGCCGCTGCGCCGGCAGCGGCCCCGTACGTGTCCGGAAGCCCGGAACGCTGGATCAGAACTTATAACTCGCCGTAATGAAGTACCGACGACCGATCACGTCATAGGTCGATGGGTCGGTGCCCGAATCGACCTCAGGCGAGTACAACTGTGGCTCCTCGTTGGTCAGGTTCTCGACGCCGAGCCGTACATTCAATGCATCGGTCGCCTGCCAGCCGGTTGAGAGATCAACATAAGTAATCGAATCGACGCCAGTGCAGCCGCAAACGTTGGGATCCGTCGACTGCGAAATGATGGTCTGGGCGTGATCCATGGACGGCAGGTATCGCAAGCGAAGCGCCGTTGAGAACTTGCCGATGTCCCAGACACCCGTGAACGTCGCCTTCCAGTCCGGCAGCGTTTCACCGACATCTTCACCGATAGTACCCGCGTAATCGAGCCACGGGTCGCCCTTCAACTCCTGCTGCTCCCAAGCCTGCAGGAAATTGGCGACGAAATTCAGCTTGAAATCGCCGACTCGTCCGGCAGCAAAACCGTAGTCTACCTGCAGGTCGATGCCGTCGGTCCGGAGGCCGCCGATATTGTTCTGGGTCTCGAGCAGGTCCTGGATCTCATCCGTGGCGACGAAACGTGTGAACAGGCCGCAGAAGAAGTTAGTGTTGTCGTAAGCCGGGTTTGCATTGTTCGCATTGAAGCAACGCCCCACCACCACGGCCGGGTCGATCGCCGCAATCGCGTCGGCCACCTTGATGTTGTAGTAGTCGACGGACACGCTAAGGCGATCAACGAACGAAGGCGTCCAGACGACACCCACCGTATACGTATCGGCCGTCTCCTCAAACAGGTCCGGGTTGCCGCCGGCAAGCGCATCGATCTGGTCGGTGCTTTGGCGATACGTCTGCAAAGCAACTGCGTCGATACCCTGAGCCTGGCACAGCGCTTCAACCTGCGCAGCATTCGGACCTGCGCGCTCACCGCTGTCGAAGTTGCACGGATCCGTGACCTCCGGATTATCCTCGTTCTGCGGCGAGAACAACTCTGCAATGTTCGGTGCACGGACGGCGCGCTGATACCCGCCGCGGAAGCGCACCGAGTCATTCAGGCGCCAGTCGAGTTCAGCCTTGTAAGAACTGTTGCCTCCGGCACTCGAGTGATCGGAAAACCGATAGCCGGCCGTGAGGCCGAGACTCTGCACCAGCGGCATTTCCGACAGCAGCGGCACATAGATCTCGGCGTAAAGGTCCCTGTTATCGACCTTGCCGGTGATATTGTCCTCGGCATTGAATCCCGAGACATCGCCGGAACGCAGGATCTCGTCCTTCAGCGAGCGATAGGTCATCTCTTGCCAGAACGCACCCAAGGCAAGCGAAACCTCGCCGGCAGGCAGGCTGAAGAGGTCGCCTGACACCGTGGCCTCGGCCATATTGTGCTCGATCTGCGCCGTGTTCTTCGCCACGACCGCCACATATTGCGCGCAAGCCGGTGACAGGCCGAAGTACCCGAACGGATTAAACCCCCCCGCGCAAATGCTCTCGCCCCCGTCTGGCGCGTCAAGCAAATCCTCGACCTTCGTCACGCTGACGTTGCCGGCTTGGTCGAGCTGCTCGTTAAACTTGCCTGTGCCACCGTACACATCAAAGTGCCAGTTATCGGTGATATCGCCGCGAAAACCCAATACGGCCTGGAACAGGTCGCGCTCGTAGGACTCCTGACGCGGACCCACGCTGTTGAATCGGTAGCGATAGATCAGGTCTTCGGTCGCGCCGGCGCCCGGCAACGCAGCATTGTCTCCGGTACGCGAATTCGCGAGTGCAAGAACGCCCGCGTTCGCCTGCACAAACGGATTGGTGACCGGAATCGTAAACACGCCCGGCGTCGCGGGGTTCGTCAGGTTCGCGCCGGTGGGAGCGGGGCTCGGCGCCAGCTGAGTCTGCGAACTGTAGTTCGTGAACATGAGACGGCCGTAAGCCTCAACGTTGTCGCTGACCGACAGATTGAGCATCGCCCCCAGATTCAAACGTTCCTGCGGAAGGACAAGGTTGTTGAACGGCTCGAAGTTATATGAGTACTGCGGGACCGAAGTCACGCCGGTGCTGGGATCGAGGAAGTTCTGCGCGACGAACAGACCGTTGATGTCTTCACTGTTGACCGTGCGGAAATTGTGTATTCCCTCACCGCCGCCACCTTGCGAGAACATCGTACCATCGTCATTGAACACCATCGTACCGACGCCCGTAGGTGCGGTCGTGTTGTACAGATTGGTGAAAACGCCTTGCGTGGCAGCCAGCGTCCAGCCGTTGCCGGCCGCACGGCGTAAATGGCCGGACGGAAAGAAAGAAGTCGAAGACACAGCCTGGCGTGAGAAATCGCGATCGCCCTTCCCCAGCCGCTTGCGCTCGTTGTAGGAGCCGTAGACTACCGCGTTGCCGCGATCATCGGCGAAGTTCGAGCCCATCGTAATCTCGAAGTCCGAATGCTCGGTATCACGCTCTCCCGACATACCGTACTGGCCGGAAACGTCGAAGCCCGTGAAATTCCTTTTCAGAATGAAGTTGGTCGCCCCGGCGATGGCGTCCGAACCGTATACTGCAGATGCGCCGCCGGAGAGGATTTCGACCCGTTCGATCATGCTCGTAGGAATCGTATTGATGTCGATAAGCGCGTCTTCAGAGCCCGGCACCATGCGCTTGCCATCAACGAGCACGAGGTTGCGACTCTCACCGAGACCGCGCAGGTTGATGTACGCCTGACCGTTGCCCGGGTTGTTATTGCCTGCCGAAAATGACGGTACCACTTGCGGCAACGTATTCAACAGACTCTCTGCGTTGACCACGCCAGTCTGCGCCAATGCCTCCGAACCCACCGACACCACTGGACTGGCCGCTTCGTAGTCCTTCCGAATGATGCGTGTGCCGGTAACGACGACTTCGGCCACATCAACGTTGGTACTGTCTTGCGCAAAGCTGGGCGCCGCTTGCAGCACCGATGCAGCTCCCGCCGTGACAATCGCCAGCCGAACTGCATGTCTGAGCTTTTGATTCTGCATTACCGCTTCCCCCTAGGAGAGATGGAGATGTTTGACTGGGGCAACAGTTCACGCGAACGCGCCGCCCACCCTAGATTGAAACAAAAAGAACGCTGGCCAAGCCCAAGCGGCTTGTGAATGCGTCGGGCCGCCAGTTCCATGCGGCGAGGATATGAGGGTTCTCGTGAGAATGGAAGTGCGTGGTGAAATAGCAACAGAAAATTGGAGCGAAAACGAGCATCGTTCGGGAATTCCGGTACGGGCCATGGGGCGTCGCAACACCACTACAACCCAGGGACTCGCGCTCCACGAGCACTGTCGCAGTTTCACACCAGCTATACACTGGCATCGCTGTGGTAGCGGCTCGGTCGGGCCGGGCCGGAGCGTTGCCGAGCACCCACAGGCATGTAGGGCTTTGTCTTAACACGCGAATGGCGCAACCCCTTGACTTCAGTTGAGCCGACCGCGGTCGTACCCCCGCGCTTGAATCTGCGTCTTAACGTATCTCTCATCGCGGGCGTATTCGCGCGCGCAGGGCGGGTACACGTCCCCGACGCACTTAGTCATGAAAGCGCGCGGGCGTTGCATCGCTGCCTGTCAACGGAGATTCCGTGGCGCCGCCATTACAATCGAGGCCAAGAACATTTCGACGTCTTGCCTTCCGAACAAGCTGTCATGTCGAAGTACACCCTCGACGACCTACGTCGCAGCGTGATGATTGATGCACGCTACAATTTCGCGTGCTTCTACAAGTCCTTTCGCGACAGCGACCTGACTTCGGACTCCGCGTTCGGGAAGCTGTACTTTGCGCAACTGTGCGCGTTCCTCAACTCTCCAGAATTCATCGACTTTGCGCGCAGGGTAACCGGCGTCGGGGAAATCTCATTGGTCGACGCGCAAGCGACACTGTACGAGGCAGGTGACTTCTTGACCGTTCATGACGATGACGTGGCCGGCAAGAACAGGGTCGCAGCCTACGTACTCGGCTTGACCCCGAAGTGGTGCGCGGACTGGGGCGGCGTGCTCCAGTTCATCGCGGGCGATGGGCATGTTGCAGAAGGATATGTCCCGACCTTCAATTCGCTGAATATTCTCCGGGTGCCACAGGCACATTCCGTCAGCATGGTGGCACCGTTCACACCTGTCGGCCGCTACAGCGTAACGGGCTGGTTTCGCACGTCGTCGGCATAGAAATTTCGCGTCACTCAAGGCGTCGCACCCGGAAAGACCGCCCCGCTGGCGTGCTGAGTATGTAGGAGCCGAGCGCAGCCTTCTTGATCGTAACGGTATCGCCCACATCCAATCGGACGTCCGGCTCCCCGTTGCCTTGCTGCCAAATTTGGCCATTGTCGAGCGTTACTACCATTTGGCCCACCCTCGTGCGGGTGACCGACTGCACGCGCGCCGCAATCCGCGCGGGGGCCACTTCGCCGGTCGATTGCGCGCGCTGACTGGCGCTGAGGCCGAAAGCTTCCGTGGCATCTGCCGCGCGCGGGAACGCACGGTCGAAGCAAGCGAGCCGGGTGAAATCATCTTCGATCGTCGCGCATGGGTGCGACGGCACATCTCCCGCGCGCAATGCCGCTGTCGCGAGGAGGCCCGCGAACAGGAGCAAAGCACGCTGCCCGCTAGCGCCAGCAAGTGCCGGATGCTTTCCGCCCCGTTCCGCCATTTGTGCCATCCACTACTGATCCAGGACTGCATGTGAAGTAGTTGCCAGCTGTAACTACGAGGCGTGGTCGCTCCTTCGCAGCCACCGGGGCCCACGGGGAGTAGCCCCTTGCCGCGCCCGGAAACCTCTTTCCTGTGGCGATTGTAGCCGAGCGCGCCCACGATGGAACCCATCGAAGCGACCCCGCCCACAGCGCGCACCGGGCCCACTTGGCGCGATATCAACGAGGGGTCGTCGATCCTGGCGACGACCTCTGAAAGATGTACAGTTGCATTCGTGAACGTGCAGACCCTTATTGCGCGAGCGGCGGCGGCGTACGCGCGCGGAGACGCAGACGCCGAACGCATTTGCATCGAAATACTGTCCCGTGAGCCGGCCCAAGCCGATGCCACCCACCTTCTGGGATTGGTAGCACGCCAAGCGGGCGACCTCCCCCGGGCTCTGTCATTGTTGCGTACCAGCGTCGAGCAAGCGCCGCGCAATCACGAGTTCCGGACGAATCTTGGCAACCTGTTGCGCTCTTCGGGTCGCCCGGCGGAGGCGGAGGCCGAGTACCAACGAGCCGTATCGCTCGCTCCGGGTTACCGCATGGCCAGGCTCGCGCTTGCGCGCTTGTTGAACGATATGGGCGTCGCGCCCCGCGCGGAAGCGGAAGCGCGAGCCTTGATCCGGCGCGACGCCAATGATGCCGAAGCGTGGGCTGCGCTTGGAGTCGCACAGCGCGCGCAAGATCGACTGGTCGAGGCGGAATTCAGCCTCAGGAAGGCGACCGTCCTGCAACCGGGTTATGCGGCCGCGCTGCACAATCTCGGTGCACTGCTCGGCCAACTCGGGCGTGCGGACGAATCGCTCCCGGAACTGGACCGTGCGGCCGCACTCGGCGTCCGTGGCTACGAACTCCACTTCAATCGAGCACGCGCGCTCATGGAGTTGGGTCGCTTCGACGAAGCGGATGGCGCCCTGCTCGCGGCGCTGCGCGACGCGCCGACCGATCGCCAAGCGCATGCGGAGTTGGCGAAGCTGCGCTACATGTGCGGCGATCCTCGCTTTCTTGCCGATCTCGAGCGTGCCGTCATAATGACCGGAAGCGCGGAGTTACAGCTGCTGCTCGGCGACCTGTATCGTCGTTCCGGGCGCCTGCCGGAGGCCGAGGCGGTGATCTCCAACCTGATCCGCGCCATCGGGTGGAGTCCTGCGCTCGGTTCGGCCTATGCCGTCATCCTGCAGGAACAGGGGCGCCTGAATCTTGCGGTTGTCGAGGCCCTCCGGGCAGCCGCGGCTGCGCCCGACGACGCAGCGATCGTCGAAAATCTGGTCGCAATATTGTTGCAACTCGGCGATGCGGTCAAAGCGCAGCCGCTGATTTTGCAGGAACGCCGCCGCTCGCCTCTCGACCAGCGGTGGCTTGCCTACGAGGCTACCGCCGCGAGGCTGTTGCACGATCCGCTGTACACTGAGCTTTACGACTACCGGCGCTTCGTTCGCTCGTTCGACGTGCCGCCGCCTCCCAACTACGCCTCCATCGGGGCATTCAATGCCGAACTGCTTCCACGACTCCTGGAGCGACATTCACTTCGGCAGCACCCGCTCGATCAGAGCCTGAGGTTCGGGACGCAAACAACGCGCAGCCTGCTCGGCGATCCGGATCCGCTGATCAGGGCGTTCCTGCGCCAAATCGAGTTACCGTTGGCCGACTATCGGCGCCAGCTTGGATATGACGCCCGCCATCCATTCACGTCGCGAAACCAAGGGGAGTTCCGCATGGCGGGCTGTTGGTCCGTGCGGCTCTACGCTGGCGGACACCACGTCAACCATGTGCATCCCGAGGGCTGGATGAGCTCGGCGTATTACGTCGAGGTACCACCGGAATCCTGCGATCCGAACCAGCATGCCGGCTGGATTACTTTCGGTGCACCGCGCATGCCCGTCCCAGGTGCGGGCGTGGCCTATATGCTGCAACCACGGCCGGGCTGCCTCGTGCTATTCCCGTCCTATATGTGGCACGGCACGACACCCATCGCGGGCCGAGAGCCGCGAACAACCATCGCCTTCG
>Ga0073903_10000321_pt1 | contig 24757 bp, 20 predicted proteins | sample KloWWTKNB14_bulk_FD_66665 | JGI IMG/M metagenome (GOLD analysis project Ga0073903, IMG submission 66665) | Active sludge microbial communities from Klosterneuburg, Austria, studying microevolution and ecology of nitrifiers - Klosterneuburg... | ecosystem: Engineered > WWTP > Aerobic digester >... | reverse complement strand
TGGCCGGGCAGAACGCGGTGATGCCGGTGATCGTCCGCGATGCCGATGCCCCCTACCGCTGGCACGTCGACATCGCTCCGCTGGAGCGCGTCGCCAACCACGAGAAGACGATGCCGAAGGGCTTCATCCGCAAGGACGGCTACGGCATCACCGCCGCCGCCCGGCGCTACCTGCAGCCGCTGATCGAGGGCGAGGCATTCCCGCCGTTTGGCCGGAATGGGCTCCCGGATTACGTTCAGGTAGACCAGGCCGTCCTGCGTCGCACGCTGCCCGCCTGGCAGGGCTGAGCGCGCGTCGCCGCTATAATCACCCCGTCCGGCGCGGCCGGCGGGGACCAACGAACACGAATCCGGGGACACTCCATGAAGCAACACCTTCTGATCGCGGGCCTGTGCATGCTGCTGGCCACGCCGGCGCAGGCGCAGTGGAACAAGAAGCAGAACGACCCGCAGGGTGCCGCCGCCGGCGCCAACGCCAAGGGTGCCGGGCTCAACCTCGAGTACTGCGACGAACCGATGGGCACCATCGCGGTGGTCGAGGAACAGGAAGGCGACTGGTACCGCTACCTCAGCAGCGACCTGCGCCTGCCTTCGACGGTGCCGGTGATCCGCATGCTGATCCAGCAGTCGAACTGCTTCGTGGTGGTCGAACGCGGGCGGGCGATGCAGAACATGATGCAGGAGCGGGCGCTGATGGACAGCGGCGAACTGCGCGAAGGCAGCGGCTTCGGCAAGGGCCAGATGGTCGCCGCCGACTACACCATGAATCCCAGCATCAACTTCTCGCAGAGCAATGCCGGCGGCGTGGGCGGCGTGCTGAGCGCGTTCGGCGGCAGGCACGGCATGGTCGCCGGCGCCCTGGTCGGCGGCCTCAAGTTCAAGAAGGCCGAAACCATGCTGACCATGATCGACAACCGCTCCGGCGTGCAGATCGGCGTGGCCCAGGGCAATGCCACCAAGACCGATTTCAGCCTTGGCATCGGCGGTGGCGGCGGCGGCGGTTTCGGCGCACTCGGCGGCTACAGCAACACGCCGGAAGGCAAGGCGCTGGCGGCGGCGTTCGCCAATGCCTACAACAACCTGGTCGTCGCCATGCGCGACTACCAGCCGCAACAGGTCCAGGGTGGCCTCGGCAAGGGCGGCAAGATCAAGGTCGGCGACTGACCAACGGTGCAATCGCGAAGCTCACGGACGCCCGGCAATGCCGGGCGTTCGTGCATCCGGCACACTGCACCCATGCCCGTCATCCAGGTCAAGGCCAAGCCGAACGCGCGCGCGTCTTCGCTCACCCGTCAGGATGACGGCACCTGGCTGGCGCAACTGAAGTCGGCGCCGGTGGACGGCAAGGCGAACGCGGAGCTGGTCGAACTGGTCGCGCGCGAATTCGGTTGCGCGAAGTCCAGCGTGACCATCAAGGCCGGCGCCGGCAGCAAGTTCAAGCGGGTGGTGGTGCCGGACTGATCCGGCATCACTTGCCGCAGTCCTTGCCTTCGATGTCCATCGCAGCCGCGTACATCGGGATCGGGCCGAGGTCGCCGCCACGCGCGGTATCCAGCCCCTCCTTGAGGTAGATGCGCGAACGCCCCTGCGCATCGAGCTTCGGCGGGACCGCCTTCGCGTCCTTGCGCCAGACCCGCACCACCGCCCGCTGCGAGGGGCAGCCCGCGTTCGGCACCCGGACCACGTCGTTCAAGACCCAGCCGCTGGCAGCGGAAGGCTTGGCCGCGGCGGCGTCGACCAGCCGCGCGCGTGGCTGGCAGCGCGCGCTGCTGCGGACCGCGGTGAACCGGTACGGAGCGGCGGCGTCGCCGGTGAACCGGCCTTCCAGGCGCGCGCAGGCCTCGGGGATGGTGCGCAGGGTGTGCGCCACCCCGATCGCCTGCGGGGCCCCCGGCTTGCGCTGGATCTCGGGCGTCGGCTCGCCGGCGACCGCGCCGAAGGCGACCGCCAGCAGGCCCGGGAACAGCATGTGCGGTCGCAGCATCGGGACGTCCTCCAGCTCCAGGACCGGCGCCGAAACCGGCATCCGGACAGGCCGCAGGCTGGCACGGCGGGCCTGAACCCCGGATTCATGGCGCGGTTCCTGCTTCGCCGCGCGTCCACGGCGCGCATGGCTGTGCGATAGTCCGCAGGTTGCCTGCACCGCAGGCACGCACTCAATCAGTGTCCGTTCATTCCTTCGAAAGACTCCGGGGAGGGGTTCATGCTGGAGCAACACGGTTTATTGCTGGCGCTTGTCTGCGCCGTCATCGCAATCGCCTATGGCCTGTGGGCCGCGGGCTGGATCAACAGGCAACCAGCCGGCAACGAGCGCATGCGCGAGATCGCCGGCGCCATCCAGGAAGGCGCGCGCGCCTACCTCAACCGCCAATACACCACCATCGCCATCGCCGGCGCAGTGCTGTTCGTGCTGATCGGCGTGTTCCTGAGCTGGCTCACCGCGATCGGCTTCCTGATCGGCGCAGTGCTTTCGGGTGCGGCCGGCTACATCGGCATGAACGTGTCGGTGCGCGCCAACGTGCGCACCGCAGAGGCCGCGCGCAGCGGCATGAGCCAGGCGATGGACGTGGCCTTCAAGGGCGGCGCGATCACCGGCATGCTGGTCGTCGGCCTCGGCCTGCTCGGCGTGGCCGGCTATTACGGGCTGCTGACCAAGTACATGGGCGCCAGCGAAAAGGACGCCCTGCATGCGCTGGTCGGCCTCGCCTTCGGCGCCTCGCTGATCTCGATCTTCGCCCGCCTCGGCGGCGGCATCTTCACCAAGGGCGCCGACGTCGGCGCGGACCTGGTGGGCAAGGTCGAAGCCGGCATCCCCGAGGATGACCCGCGCAACCCGGCGGTGATCGCCGACAACGTGGGCGACAACGTCGGCGACTGCGCCGGCATGGCCGCCGACCTGTTCGAGACCTACGCGGTCACCATCATCGCGACCATGCTGCTGGGCAGCCTGATGGTCGCCACCGCCGGCAAGAACGCGGTGCTGTACCCGCTGGTGCTGGGCGGGGTGTCGATCATCGCCTCGATCATCGGCGCGTTCTTCGTCAAGGTCGGCGGCGACAAGCCCAACATCATGGGCGCGCTGTACAAGGGCGTGATCGTGTCGGCGGTGCTGGCGGCGGTCGCGTTCTACCCGATCACCACCCAGCTGATGGCCGATTCCAGCCACGGCGCGATGAACCTGTACTGGTGCGCGCTGATCGGCCTGGTGCTGACCGGCGCCATCGTCTGGATCACCGAGTACTACACCGGCACCCAGTACAAGCCTGTGCAGCACGTGGCCCAGGCCTCGACCACCGGCCACGGCACCAACATCATCGCCGGGCTCGGCGTGTCGATGAAGTCGACCGCGCTGCCGGTAATCGCGGTGTGCGCCTCGATCCTGCTGGCCTACAAGCTCGGCGGCCTGTACGGCATCGCCATCGCCGCCACCTCGATGCTGTCGATGGCGGGGATGATCGTGGCGCTGGACGCGTACGGCCCGATCACCGACAACGCCGGCGGCATCGCCGAGATGGCGGAACTGCCGCCGGAAGTGCGCAACATCACCGACCCGCTCGACGCGGTGGGCAACACCACCAAGGCGGTGACCAAGGGCTACGCGATCGGTTCCGCCGCGCTCGCCGCGCTGGTGCTGTTCGCCGACTACACCCACAACCTGCAGACCCAGCACCCGGGGGTGAACTTCACCTTCGACCTGAGCAACCACATGGTGATCGTCGGCCTGCTGATCGGCGGCCTGATCCCGTACCTGTTCGGCGCGATGGCGATGGAAGCCGTGGGCCGCGCGGCGGGTTCGGTGGTGGAGGAAGTGCGCCGCCAGTTCCGCGACATCCCCGGCATCATGGAAGGCACCGGCAAGCCGGACTACAGCCGCGCCGTGGACATGCTGACCAAGTCCGCGATCAAGGAAATGATCGTGCCTTCGCTGCTGCCGGTCGCGGTCCCGGTGGTGGTCGGCCTGACCCTCGGCGCGCAGGCGCTCGGCGGCCTGCTGATCGGCACCATCGTCACCGGCATCTTCGTGGCGATCTCGATGACCACCGGCGGCGGCGCCTGGGACAACGCCAAGAAGTACATCGAGGACGGCCACCACGGCGGCAAGGGTTCCGAGGCGCACAAGGCCGCGGTCACCGGCGACACCGTCGGCGACCCGTACAAGGACACCGCCGGCCCGGCGATCAACCCGCTGATCAAGATCATCAACATCGTCGCCCTGCTGCTGGTGCCGCTGCTGCCGGCCACCTTGACCAGCGGTGAAAGCCTGCAGGCGCCGGAGGCGATCGAAGCCCCGGCGGCCACCATGGACGCGGCGCCGATGCCGGCGGAAGCGCCGGCCGCGGATACCGCGGCGCCAATGCCGGAGGAGTCGCCGGCGATCGAGGCGCCCGCGATGGATCCGGCCAGCCCGGCGCCCGCCGAAGCCCCGGCCTCGACCGCCGAGGCGCCGGAACCGGCGACGAACTGACCCGGCAACCGCGACTTCGCTCCACGCAAACGGCGGCTTCGGCCGCCGTTTTCGTTGCTGCGGGCATGGCCGCGGGCCGCGCCCGGGAAACCGGCCCGCCCCCACCGGTTAGAATGCGCGCCCCCACACCGCCCGCCGCAGCCAGCAGCGGGCACCCCGCATCGGAGCACGCACATGGGCCTGGACCTCGTCCCCACCGGCAACAATCCGCCGGACGAAATCAACGTCATCATCGAGATCCCGAAGGACGCCGAGCCGGTCAAGTACGAGGTCGACAAGGCCACCGGCGCGATCTTCGTCGACCGCATCCTGTCGACCCCGATGCGATACCCGTGCAACTACGGCTACGTCCCGCACACCGTCTGCGGCGACGGCGACCCGGCCGACGTGCTGGTGATCCTGCCGCTGCCGCTGGTGCCGGGCAGCGTGATCCGCTGCATCCCGGTAGGCGTGCTGAAGATGACCGACGAAGCCGGCGGCGACGAAAAGATCGTCGCGGTACCGGTGCCGAAGGTGTTCGGCGGCTATGCCGACGTCACCGACATCGAGCAGGTCAGCCCGCACTGGCTGGAGCGCATCGGCCACTTCTTCGCCCACTACAAGGACCTGGAGAAGGGCAAGTGGGTGAAGCTGGACGGCTGGGGCGGCGCGCAGGAAGCGAAGGCGATCCTGTCCGGGGCCATGGCCCGCTACGCCGCCACCCCGGACGCCGAAAAGCCGCACTTCTGAGGCCGCAGGCGGCAACCGCGCCGCGGGCGGGCGCCCGCGGCGCGGTTGCGGCCGGCACGCCCCGGCCTAGCGCAAGTGGTAGCGCACGGCGTAATAGATCACGTACAGCCACGACAGCAGGCCGTGCACGATCGCCCACAGCAGCGACTTGTTCGCCGTCCACGAGATCACCATCGCCAGCGCGCTGCCGAAGCTGAGCCCGGTCCTCACCACGTCGCCCTTGCGGCCCATGCTCATGCCTCCCGGTAGACCTCGGCGCCCTGCTGGCGGAACTCGGCGGACTTCTCCGCCATCCCGGCCTGCAGCGCCGCCTGCTCGTCGACGCCATGCTCGGCGGCGTAGTCGCGCACGTCCTGGGTGATCTTCATCGAGCAGAAATGCGGGCCGCACATCGAGCAGAAGTGGGCGACCTTGTGCGCGTCCTTCGGCAACGTCTCGTCGTGGAATTCCCTGGCCTTCTCCGGATCCAGGCCGAGGTTGAACTGGTCCTGCCAGCGGAATTCGAAGCGCGCCTTGGACAGTGCGTTGTCGCGCACCTGCGCGCCCGGATGGCCCTTGGCCAGGTCGGCGGCGTGCGCCGCGATCTTGTAGGCCATGATCCCGTCGCGCACGTCCTGCCGGTTGGGCAGGCCGAGGTGCTCCTTCGGCGTCACGTAGCAGAGCATCGCGGTGCCGTACCAGCCGATCATCGCCGCGCCGATCGCGCTGGTGATGTGGTCGTAGCCGGGTGCGATGTCGGTGGTCAGCGGCCCCAGGGTGTAGAACGGCGCCTCGCCGCATTCGGCCAGCTGCTTGTCCATGTTCTCCTTGATCAGCTGCATCGGCACGTGGCCGGGGCCTTCGATCATGGTCTGGACGTCGTGCTTCCACGCGACCTTGGTCAGCTCGCCGAGGGTTTCCAGCTCGCCGAACTGGGCGGCGTCGTTGGCATCCGCGATGCAGCCGGGACGCAGGCCATCGCCCAGCGAGAAGGCCACGTCGTAGGCCTTCATGATTTCGCAGATGTCCTCGAAATGCGTGTAGAGGAAGTTCTCCCTGTGGTGCGCCAGGCACCACTTGGCCAGGATCGAACCGCCGCGCGAGACGATGCCGGTCACGCGCTTCGCGGTCAGCGGCACGTAGCGCAGCAGCACCCCGGCGTGGATGGTGAAGTAGTCCACGCCCTGCTCGGCCTGCTCGACCAGGGTGTCGCGGAAGATCTCCCAGGTCAGTTCCTCGGCGCGGCCATCGACCTTTTCCAGCGCCTGGTAGATCGGCACCGTGCCGATCGGCACCGGCGAGTTGCGCACGATCCACTCGCGGGTCTCGTGGATGTGCTTGCCGGTGGACAGGTCCATCACGTTGTCCGCGCCCCAGCGGATCGCCCACACCAGCTTCTCCACCTCCTCGGCGATCCCGGAACTCACCGCCGAGTTGCCGATGTTGGCGTTGATCTTGGTCAGGAAGTTGCGGCCGATGATCATCGGCTCGCTTTCCGGGTGGTTGATGTTGCACGGCAGGATCGCGCGGCCGCGGGCGATCTCGTCACGGACGAATTCCGGGGTGATGAATTTCTGGATGCTGGCGCCGAAGCCCTCCCCCGGGTGTTGCCGGAGCAGGATGGCGTCGCGGACCGCCTCGATCCGCTGGTTCTCGCGGATCGCCACGAACTCCATCTCCGGGGTGACGATGCCGCGCCGGGCGTAGTGCATCTGCGAGACGTTGGCGCCGGCCCTGGCGCGGCGCGGCAGGCTGCGGCCGGGGAAGCGCACCGCGGCCAGCTTCGGATCCACCTCGCGCGCGCGCCCGAATTCGGAGCTGATCCGCTCCAGCACGTCGGTATCGCCGCGCTCGGCGATCCACTGCGCGCGCAGCGCCGGCAGGCCGGCGGCAAGGTCGATGCGCACCGCCGGATCGGTGTAGGGCCCGGAGCAGTCGTACACCGCGAGCGGCGGGTTGTCCTCGCCGCCGAACAGGGTCGGCGTGCGCGCCAGCTCGATCTCGCGCATCGGGACCCGCAGGTCGGCGCGCGATCCGGCGACGTGGACCTTGCGCGAGCCCGGGATCGGCCGGATGACGGCTTCCGAGAGCTGTTCGGCCTGGCGGATGAGTTCGGAGGGCACTGCGTTCATCGACATCGTCCTGTGCGGTTCGCTCGCGGAGCGGGGACGAAGCGGCGGCGCGCGTGCAGCGGCCACCGGGGGCGCTGCCGTCGCGAAGCTTCCCTACGCCGGTCTCAACCGGATCAGGTTCGAAGGGTCTGTCTCAACCGCGGCACGGGATGCCGGCGGTACCCCCGCTCCGGGTGCTATTGGAACACGCGGCATCCGCGCGCGCCAACCGCCCGCGGCGGGCATCCGCTCAGCGCAGCGAGGCGTTGATCCGCTCCAGCGCCTCCGCGCCCGGGTTCAGTTCCTCCGCGCCAAGTGCGTTCAACGGCGTCTCGATGGTATTGAGGTGGCGGTGCAGGTCCTCCGCGTCCGCGGCGACATACAGCAGCCCGGTCACCACTTCGCCCTGCGCCTGCCGCTGCTGCAGCAGGTTCATGGCACGGATGCGGTCGCGCGGATCGTAGTCCGCGTCGAGCTTGCGCAGGCGCAGCACGGAGCCGTCGTGCTGGTCGATTTCCAGCAGTTCGCCTTCCGCGTATTCGGCGGAGATCTCGGCGCGCGGCAGCACCACGTCCAGCCGGTTCACCGCCTCGTTGTGCTCGCGCACGTATTCGTAGCTCTTGGTGCTGCCCGGATGGTTGTTGAAGGCGATGCAGGGACTGACCACGTCGATGAACGCGGCGCCGCGATGCGCCAGCGCGCCCTTGATCAGCGGCACCAGTTGCTGCTTGTCGCCGGAAAAGCTGCGCGCGACATAGGTGGCGCCCAGCTGCAGGGCCATGGTGACGAGGTCGAGCGGGCTGTCGTTGTTGGCCACCCCCTTCTTCGACACCGAGCCCTGGTCCGCGGTTGCCGAGAACTGGCCCTTGGTCAGCCCGTACACGCCGTTGTTCTCGACGATGTAGGTCATGTCCACCGCGCGCCGGATCGAATGCACGAACTGGCCGATCCCGATCGAGGCGGAGTCGCCATCGCCGGACACGCCCAGGTAGATCAGCCCGCGGTTGGCCAGGTTGGCGCCGGTCAGCACCGACGGCATGCGCCCGTGCACGGTGTTGAAGCCGTGCGACTGGCCGAGGAAATAGGTCGGCGTCTTCGAGCTGCAGCCGATCCCCGACAGCTTGGCCACCCGGTGCGGGGCGATGTCCATCTCCCAGCAGGCCTGGATGATCGCCGCCGAGATCGAGTCATGGCCGCAACCCGCGCACAGGGTCGAGACGGTGCCCTCGTAGTCGCGGCGGGTGAACCCGAGCGCGTTGCAACGCAGGCTCGGGTGGTGGAGCCTGGGCTTGGCGAGATAGGTCATGGCTCAGGCCACCTCCGTGCGGGCCGGGCGCAACCGCGCCTCGATCGCACCTGCGATGAAGCGCGCGGTGATCGGGGTGCCGTCGTAATGCAGCACCGCGACCAGGCGCGCCGGGTCGATCCCGAATTCGTCCACCAGCAGGCTGCGCAACTGGCCGTCGCGGTTCTGCTCGACCACGAACACCGATTCGTGCGCGGCGATGAAGTCCCGCACCGAATCCGCGAACGGGAACGCGCGGATGCGCACGCTGTCCAGCGCGATGCCGGCGTCCCGCAACAACTCGACCGCCTCCGCCATCGCCGGGCTGGTCGAACCGTAGAAGATCGCGGCCTGCGGCGCCGGTGGCACCGACTGGTCCACCACCGGCTGCGGCACCAGCGCCTTGGCGGTCTCGAATTTGTGCAGCAACCGCTGCATGTTGTAGAGGTAGTCGGCGCCGCGCTCGGAGTACTTCGCCTGCGGATCGCGCGAGGTGCCGCGGGTGAAGTAAGCGCCCTTGTCCGGGTGCGTGCCCGGCAGGGTGCGGTACGGGATGCCGTCGCCATCGACGTCCTTGTAGCGCGCGAATTCGCGCCCCGCCTCCAGCTCCTCGGCGGTCATCACCTTGCCGCGGTCGTAGCGGCGCGCATCGTCCCAGCGGAACGGCGCGCACAGGCGCTGGTTCATGCCGATGTCGAGGTCGCTCATCACGAACACCGGGGTCTGCAGGCGATCGGCCAGGTCCAGCGCTTCGGCGGCGAACCCGAAGCACTCGGCCGGGTCCTCCGGGAACAGCAGCACATGCTTGGTATCGCCATGCGATGCATGCGCGCAGGCCAGCACGTCCGACTGCTGGGTGCGCGTCGGCATCCCGGTCGAGGGCCCGCCGCGCTGGACGTTGATGATGGTGGCCGGGATCTCGGCGAAGTACGCCAGCCCGATGAATTCGTTCATCAGCGAGATGCCGGGGCCGGAGGTCGAGGTGAACGCGCGCGCGCCGTTCCAGCCGGCGCCGACCACCATGCCGATCGAGGCGATCTCGTCCTCGGCCTGGATCACCGCGAAGCGCGCGCGGCCCGCGTCGTCGATGCGGAATTTCTGGCAGTTCCTCTGGAAGGCCTCGGCCACCGAAGACGACGGGGTGATCGGGTACCACGCGCACACGGTGGCCCCGCCGTAGACGCAGCCGAGCGCGGCCGCGGCATTGCCCTCGACGAAGATGCGGTCGCCGACCGCATCGGCCTTGCGCACGCGCAGGCCGATCGGGTGCGGCAGGTGCTCGTGCACCCACCCGCGGCCCATGTGCAGGGCGTCGATGTTGGGCGCCAGCAGCTTCGGCTTGGTCCTGTACTGTTCGCCGACCAGCGCTTCGATCGCCGCCATGTCGATGTCCAGCAACGCGCCCAGGGCACCGACGTACATGATGTTCTTGAACAGCTGGCGCTGGCGCGGGTCCTGGTAGGCGGCGTTGCACAGTTCGGTCAGGGGGACGCCGATGACGGTGATGTCGTCGCGGAACTTCGACTTCGGCAGCGGCTTGCTGCTGTCGTAAAAAAGATAACCGCCCGGCGCGAGTTCCCTGACGTCGTCGTCCCAGGTCTGCGGGTTCATCGCCACCAGCATGTCGACGCCACCACGGCGGCCCAGCCAGCCGGCCTCGCTGACGCGTACCTCGTACCAGGTCGGCAGGCCCTGGATGTTGGAGGGGAAGATGTTGCGCGGGCTGACCGGCACCCCCATGCGCAGGATCGACTTCGCGAACAGCTCGTTGGCGGAGGCCGAGCCGGAGCCGTTGACGTTGGCGAACTTGACCACGAAATCGTTGACCGCCTGCAACGCCGCCACCGCGGGTGGATCGATCGCCATGCTCATGCGGCCTCCCGTGCCGGCGAACCGCCGCAGCGCGTGCCCGCATGGGTTTCCAGCAACAGGAATTTCTGCATGTCCCAGGCGCCGGTCGGGCAGCGCTCCGCGCACAGGCCGCAGTGCAGGCAGACGTCCTCGTCCTTGACCATCACCCGCATCGTCGGCAGCGGCTCGGACACGTACAGGTCCTGTGCCGCGTTGAGCGCCGGCGCGGTCAGCCGGGTGCGCAGCGCGGCCTCCTCGCCGTTGCCGGTGAAGGTGATGCAGTCGGTCGGGCAGATGTCGACGCAGGCGTCGCACTCGATGCACTTGTCGCGGGTGAACACCGTCTGCACGTCGCAGTTGAGGCAGCGCTGGGTCTCCTTGAGCGCGGTGGCGGCATCGAAGCCCAGCTCCACCTCGACCTTGATGCTGTCCAGTTTCCTGGCTTCCTCCGACCACGGCACCGCGAAACGCTGGTCCGCCGACACCCCGTTGTCGTAGCTCCACTCGTGGATGCCCATCTTCTGCGAGGTCAGCCGCACCAGCGGATCCGGGCGTTCGCGCGGGTCCTCGCCATGCAGCAGGCGGTCGATGCTGGTCGCCGCGGCGTGTCCGTGCGCAACCGCCCAGATGATGTTCTTCGGACCGAACGCCGCATCGCCGCCGAACAGCACGTGCGGCAGCGACGACTGGTGGGTCAGCGGATCGACCACCGGCATGTCCCATTCGCCGAATGCGATCCCGCAATCGCGCTCGATCCACGGGAACGCGTTCTCCTGCCCGATCGCGATCAGCACCTCGTCGCAGGCATGGAATTCGTCCGGCTCGCCGGTCGGCACCAGCATGCGGCGGCCGTTGCCGTCGAATTCGGGGCGCACCCGCTGGAAGGTCATGCCGGTAAGCTTGCCGCCTTCGTGGACGAAGGCACCCGGCACCCGGCAGTCGAGGATCGGGATGCCTTCGTGGATCGCATCCTCCTTCTCCCACGGACTCGCCTTCATCTCGTCGAAGCCGGAACGCACCAGCACCTTGACGTCCTCGCCACCCAGCCGGCGCGCGCTGCGGCAGCAGTCCATCGCGGTGTTGCCACCGCCCAGCACCAGCACGCGCTTGCCGACCGCGGCGACGTGCCCGAAATACACGTTCGCCAGCCAGTCCAGGCCAAGGTGGATGTTCGCCGCGGCCTCGTCGCGACCGGGGATGCGCAGGTCGCGCCCGCGCGGCGCGCCGCTGCCGACGAACACCGCGTCGTACCCTTCGGCCAGCAGCGCGCGCATCGATTCGATCCGGCGACCGGCAACCAACTCCACGCCGAGGTCGAGGATGTAGCCGCATTCCTCGTCGATCACCTGCTCCGGCAGGCGGAAACGCGGCACCTGGGTGCGCATGAAGCCGCCGGCCTTGGGATCGGCCTCGAACAGGGTGACCTGGTAGCCCAGCGGGGCCAGGTCGCGGGCGACGGTCAACGACGACGGCCCGGCGCCGACACACGCCACCCGCTTGCCGTTGCGCTGGCTGGCCGGCTTCGGCATGCGCGCGCGCACGTCGCCCTTGTGGTCGGCGGCGACCCGCTTGAGCCGGCAGATCGCCACCGGCTCGGGGTTGTCGCGCATCGCGCCGGGGCCGTTGTTGTGCTCGACCCGTCCGCGCCGGCACGCCGGTTCGCACGGGCGGTCGCAGGTGCGGCCGAGGATCCCGGGGAACACGTTCGACCGCCAGTTGACCATGTACGCGTCGGCGTGGCGGCCGGCGGCGATCAGGCGGATGTATTCGGGAACCGGGGTGTGCGCGGGACAGGCCCACTGGCAGTCGACGACCTTGTGGAAGACGTCGGGATTGCGAATATCGGTCGGCTTCACCGCGACCCTCGCTGCAGGCAAGCCGGTTCAGGGCCTGTCGGAAAGCCGGATGCGCCGGCCATCGCTTGCGGCCCGAGTCTAGACCGGAACCTGCGCCGGCGTCATGCCGCAGCGCCCACGAAATCCGGTACCGGGTCCGCGGGAATCCGGCCCGCGCAGTGCTTGCGGCTGGCCACGCGCAGGGGCTTGACAGCGATCGCGGACCTGTGTTTCCCTGCAGTCATGACGCAGCGCAACATCCATCCGCAGGCCACACGCACCCCGTCGCAGGACGCGGTCGCCGCGGGCCCGCGCGCGCTGCCGCTGTCGTTCGCCCACGTCGCGCTTGCCGCGACGCTCGTGCTTGTACTCGTACTCATTATTTCCGGCCAATCAGGCGCAGGAGTCGGGTTCGTGTAGGCAACACCCACGCACCCAGGTCGAAAGAACCAAGACCCCGCGCCCGAAAAGGCGCGGGGTTTTCGTTTTTGCGGCACGGGTTTCCGCGGCAACACCAAGGAATGCCATCCGTGAGAAGCAATGCCATCAAGCAAGGTCCCACCCGCTCGCCGGCGCGCGCCATGCTGCGCGCCACCGGGCTGGACGACGCCGCCATCGCCAGGCCGTTCGTGGCGGTGGTGCACACCTGGTCCGACGTCTCCCCCTGCAACATCAACCTGCGCGACCTGGCGCAGCACGTGCGCCGTGGCATCGACGCCGCCGGCGGCACCCCGATCGAGTTCAACACCATCGCGGTCACCGACGGCATCGCGATGGGCAGCGACGGCATGCGCGCCTCGCTGCCCTCGCGCGAGACCATCGCCGATTCGATCGAGCTGGCGGTCGGCGGCCACTGCCTGGACGCGATGGTGCTGCTGGTCGGCTGCGACAAGACCATCCCGGCGGCGGCGATGGCGGCGGCCCGGCTCGACATCCCCACCGTGATCCTCTACGGCGGCACCATCCTGCCCGGGCACTGCCCGACGACGGATGGCGAGGCGCCGAAGCCGCTGACCGTGCAGGACGTGTTCGAGGCGGTCGGCGCGCACGCGGCCGGGCGCATCGACGATGCCGGGCTGCACGCGATCGAATCCCATGCCTGCCCCGGCGCCGGTGCCTGCGGCGGCCAGTTCACCGCCAACACGATGGCGATGGTGCTGACCTTCCTCGGGCTGTCGCCGCTGGGCGCCAACGACATCCCCGCCACCGACCCGGCGAAGGCCGATGCCGGCTACGCCTGCGGCGAGCTGGCGATGGCGCTGCTGCGCGACGGCGGGCCGACCCCGCGCACCCTGCTGACCACCCGTGCGCTGCGCAACGCGGCGCGCGCGGTCTCGGCCACCGCCGGCTCGACCAACGCGGTGCTGCACCTGCTGGCGATCGCGCACGAAGCCGGCGTCGCCTTCGACCTGGAGGAATTCGAGGCCGCCAGCGCCAGCACGCCGGTGATCGCCGACCTGAAGCCGGGCGGCCGCTACACCGCGGCGGAAATGCACGCGCAAGGCGGAACCGCGCTGGTGGCGCGGGAACTGCAGGCGGCCGGCCTGATCGAGGACATCCCCACGGTCGCCGGCCGCAGCTTTTTCGCGCAGGCCGATGCCGCGCAAACCCCGCCGGCGCAGGACGTGGTGCGCCCGGTGTCCGATCCGATCAAGCCGCGCGGCGGCTATTCGATCCTGTACGGCGACCTCGCGCCGGAGGGCTGCATCGTCAAGCTGGCCGGCCACGGCATCGAGCGCTTCGAGGGCCGGGCGCGGGTATTCGATTCCGAGGAGGCCGCGTTCGCCGCGGTGCAGGCGCGCGCCATCGTCGCCGGCGACGTGGTGGTGATCCGCTTCGAGGGCCCGGCCGGCGGACCCGGCATGCGCGAGATGCTGGCGGTGACCGCGGCATTGGTCGGCCAGGGCCTGTCCAACGATGTCGCGCTGGTCACCGATGGCCGCTTCAGCGGCGCCACCCACGGCTTCATGGTCGGCCACGTGGCGCCGGAAGCCGCGCGCGGCGGGCCGATCGCGAAGCTGCGCGATGGCGACCGCGTGCGCATCGACGTGGCATCGCGCCGGATCGACGTGGCTGCCGACCTGTCGCAACGCACGCCTGCGCGGATGGCGCCGCGCGTGCGCTGCGGCGCGCTGGCCAAGTTCGCGCGTGATGTCGGCTCCGCCTCGCGCGGCGCGGTCACCTCGCCCGGCCCGCTCGATGCCCACGACGACGACGCCCGACGCATCGCCAGCAGCTTGCTCGATGCGGCCACCGACGCAGCGACCCCCGCCTGACCCCTCCTCCAGCCATCGTCCACTTCCGCCCAAGGAACCGCCATGACCAGCACCACCGCCAAACCCAAAGTCACCATCGTCGGCTACGGCAGCCAGGGCCGCGCGCATGCGCTGAACCTGCGCGACTCCGGCTTCGACGTCACCATCGGCCTGCGCCCCGGCGGCCCGACCGAGATCAAGGCCAGGGCCGACGGCTTCACCGTCAAGGCGCCCGCCGAGGCGGTGAAGGACGCCGGGATCGTCGCCATCCTCACCCCGGACATGGTCCAGCCGCAGCTGTACGGCGAGGTGATCGAGCCGAACATCGCGGCGGGCGCCTGCCTGCTGTTCGCGCACGGCTTCAACGTGCACTACCAGCAGATCGCCCCGCGCGATGACCTCGACGTGGTGCTGGTGGCGCCGAAGGGCCCGGGCGCGCTGGTCCGCCGCGAATACGAGATCGGCCGTGGCGTGCCGGCGGTGTACGCAGTCCACCAGGACCGCAGCGGCAACGCCGAACAGCTGGCGCTGGCCTATTGCGCCGGGATCGGCGGCGCCCGCCAGAACGCGATCCGGACCACCTTCAAGGAAGAAACCGAGACCGACCTGTTCGGCGAACAGGCGGTGCTGTGCGGCGGTGCCACCAAGCTGGTGCAGGCCGGCTGGGAAACCCTGGTGGAAGCCGGTTACCAGCCGGAAGTCGCGTACTACGAGTGCCTGCACGAACTGAAGCTGATCGTCGACCTGTTCTACGAAGGCGGCATCACCCGCATGCACGAGTTCATCAGCGAGACCGCGCAGTACGGTGCGCTGACCCGTGGCAACTACATCGTCGACGAGCACACCCGCGCGCAGATGCGCAAGGTGCTGCAGGAAATCCAGGACGGCACCTTCGCCCGCCAGTGGATCGCCGAATACGCCGCCGGCAACGCCAACTACAGGGCGATGAAGCAGGCCGACCTCGAGCATCCGGTCGAGGCCATCGGCAAGAAGCTGCGCGCCAACATGAAATGGCTGGCGTCGTCGCAGCCGGCGGCGGCGAAGCCCGCCGCCGCCAGCGAAACACCGCCGCAGAGCGAGGCCGCCTGATGAACGGTGCCCGCTGGCTGGCGCAGGCACTGGTCGCGGAGGGCGTGGATACGCTGTTCGGGTATCCCGGCGGCACCATCATGCCGTTCTACGACGCCCTGCATGGCACCCCGGCGCTGAAGCACGTGCTGGTGCGCCACGAGCAGGGCGCGGCGTTCGCCGCCAACGGCTATGCGCGCGCCAGCGGGCGGGTGGGCGTGTGCGTGGCCACCTCCGGCCCCGGTGCCTCCAACCTGGTCACCGGGATTGCGGATGCGATGCTGGATTCGGTGCCGATGGTGGTGATCACCGGGCAGGTGCCGACCACCCTGATGGGCACCGACGCGTTCCAGGAACTGGACGTGTTCGCGATGACCCTGCCGATGGTCAAGCACAGCTTCATCGCCCGGCGGGTTGAAGACCTGCCGATGATGGTGGCCGAGGCGTTCCGGCTGGCGCGCAGCGGCCGTCCCGGCCCGGTCCTGATCGACCTGCCGAAGGACGTGCAGATTGCCGCTGCCGCCCACCTGCCGGCGCACGCGCCGCTGCCGGTGGATGCGGCCGCGGCACCGAAGGACGCATCGCTGCACGAGGCGCTGGCGCTGATCTCGCAGGCGCAGCGGCCGGTGCTCTACGGCGGCGGCGGGATCGCCCTGGGCGATGCGGTGCAGGACTTCCGCACCTTCGTGGATGCCACCCAGATCCCGACCGTGCTGACCCTGAAGGGCCTGGGCGCGTTGCCGACCAGGCATCCGTTGAACCTGGGCATGCTGGGCATGCACGGCTCGCGCGCGGCGAACCTGGCGGTGCAGGAGAGCGACCTGCTGGTGGTGGTCGGCGCCCGCTTCGACGACCGCGCCACCGGCAAGCTGGCCGAATTCGCGCCGCACGCGCGGGTCGTGCACATGGACCTGGAGGCGTGCGAGATCGGCAAGCTGCGCTGCGCGGACGCCGGCGTGCGCGGCGACATCCGCACCACCCTGGCCCGGCTGACCCTGCCCTGCGCCGCCCACCTGCATGGCCGCAATGGCCAGGCGCGCAAGGCCTGGCGTGCGCAATGCCGGCAACGCGCGCAACAACACGCGGCGCGCTACGACGCCCCCGGCGACAGCGTGTTCGCGCCGGCGCTGCTGAAGCGGCTGTCGGAACTGGCGCCGGATGCAGTGGTCGCGTGCGACGTCGGCCAGCACCAGATGTGGGTGGCCCAGCACTGGCGGCTGGACCATCCGCGCAAGCACCTGACCTCCGGCGCGCTGGGCGCGATGGGCTTCGGCCTGCCCGCCGCGATCGGCGCGCAGCTGCAGGACCCCGCTGCGCGCGTGGTCTGCGTCAGCGGCGATGGCTCGATCCAGATGAACATCCAGGAGCTGGCCACCCTGCGCCGCTACCAGCTGCCGGTGAAGATCGTGCTGCTCGACAACCAGGCGCTGGGCATGGTCCGCCAGTGGCAGGAACTGTTCTTCGAAAAGCGCTATTCGGAAGTCGACCTGTCCGACAACCCGGATTTCGTCGCCCTCGCCCGCGCGTTCGGCATCCAGGCCCTGCACCTGGATCGCGCCGACGGCATGGACGCGGCGCTGCAGGCGCTGCTGGCGGCGGAAGGCCCGGCCCTGCTGCACGTCGCCATCGACACCGCGGCGAATGTCTGGCCGCTGGTGCCGCCTAACCGCAGCAACAGCGAAATGCTGGAAGACGCCGCCACGGAAGCCGCACCCGCGATCCGCGCAAGCAACCCGCTCCCCGAATCCACGTCCGTCCAGGAGGCCTGACATGCGCTACCGGCTCGACCTCACCCTGCGCCATGCCGAAGGCGCGCTCGCGCGCGTGCTTGGCACCACCGAACGCCGCGGCTTCCGCCCGGTCGCGGTGGAAGGCGAAACCCTCACGGATGGCGACCGCTGGCACCTGCAGATGACGGTGGAAGGCGAACGCCCCGCCGAGACCCTGCACGCGCAACTGGCCAAGCTGTACGACTGCCTGCACGTGCAGGTGCAGCCATGCAGCTGAACGATGGACAGGCCGCGGAATCGCGTGGCGAGGGCGCGCGCAGCGACCAGAGCACCCCTCCCCGGCCCGCACGGCCCACCGGCACCGCCGATGTGCGCTCACCGGCGCGCGAACCGATGGTTCGCGAACGCGCCGCTTCACCCCCTGCTGCGCAAGGGAGGGAGTCACGGCTCTGGTTCGACGGCGAACTCCACGACGCGACGAAGCTGCAGGCCACGCTGGGCACGCATGCGCTGCACTACGGCAGCGGCGTGTTCGAGGGCATCCGCGCCTACGCCACCCGCGATGGCGCCGCGGTGTTCCGCCTGCCGGAGCACCTGGAGCGCATGCGCAAGGGATGCGAGTTGCTGGGCATGGACTTCGACGTCGCCGAGGCCACTGCAGCGGTGCTGCAGACGCTGCGCGCCAACCGCCTGGGCGATGCCTACATCCGCCCGCTGGCCTGGTACGGCGACGGCGGCTTCGGCCTCGATGTCACCGGCCGTTCGCACCACCTGATGGTCGCCACTTCGGCCACCAACCTGCACCTCAACGGCAACCGCACGCGGGTGTCGGTTTCGCAGTGGCGGCGCAACCCGGCCAGTTCGCTGCCGCCGCTGAAGCTGTGCGGCGGCTACGTCAATTCGATCCTGGCCAAGCGCGAAGTCAGGCTGCGCGGCTACGACGAAGCGATGTTCGTCGACGACGACGGCTACGCGGTGGAATGCACCGGCGCCAACCTGTTCCTGGTCCGCGATGGCGGGATCACCGCGGTCGAGCACCGCGACGCACTGCCCGGCATCACCCGCGACACCCTGGTCCGGATCACCGGCGCGGACTCGCGCCCGGTGAGCATGGAGGAACTGCTGGACGCGGACGAGGTGTTCGCCTGCGGCACCGCCGCCGAGGTCGCGCCGATCGCCGAGATCGACGGCCGCCGCTTCGATGCCAACAGCCCGCTCACGCGCGAGATCGCCGCGGTGTACGCGGCCACCGTGCGCGGCGAGAGCAGCTGGTCCGGCCGCTGGCTGACCAAGGCCTGAGCCGATGCAGAGCGACGTAGCCAGCACTGTACGCATGCCCGGCGCCGGCGACGTGCTGGCGGCGCATGCGCGGCTGCGGCGCTACCTGGACGCCACCCCGGTCCACTACGCGGAACGCTTCGGCTGCTGGCTGAAGCTGGAGAACCTGCAGCGCACAGGCTCCTACAAGGTACGCGGCGCGTTGAACGCCCTGCTCGCCGCGCGCGAACGCGGCGACGCACGGACGGTGATCGCCGCCTCCGCCGGCAACCACGCGCAGGGCCTGGCGTGGGCCGGTTATCGGTTGCGCATGCCGGTGATCACGGTGATGCCGCGCTGCGCACCGGAGACCAAGATCGCCGGGGTGGCGCACTGGGGCGCCACCGTGCGCCTGCACGGCGACAGCTACGACGAAGCCAAGGCGTTCGCCGGCGAACTGGCCGCGAACAACGGCTATCGCCTGTTGTCGGCCTTCGACGACCCGGACGTGATCGCCGGGCAAGGCACGGTCGGGCTGGAGATCGCGGCGGCGTTCAGCCCCGACGTGGTGCTGGTGCCCATCGGCGGCGGCGGCCTGGCGTCGGGCGTCGCGCTGGCGCTCAAGTCGCAGGGCGTCCGCATCATCGGCGCCCAGGTCGAGGGCGTGGACGCCATGGCACGCGCGCTGCGCGGCGAAACCAGCCTGCGCGATCCGGCCGCCACCCTGGCCGACGGCGTGAGGGTGAAGGAACCCGGCCTGCTGACCCGCGCACTCCTGCACGACCTGCTGGACGACGTGGTGATCGTGCGCGAGGCCGAGCTGCGCGAAACCCTGGTGCGGCTGGCGCTGGAGGAACACGTGATCGCCGAGGGCGCCGGCGCGCTGGCGCTGGCCGCGGGCCGGCGGGTAGCCGGCAAGCGCAAGTGCGCGGTGGTTTCCGGCGGCAACCTGGATGCCGGCGTGCTGGCCCGCCTGCTGTCCGACGTGCGGCCGCGCCCGCCGCGCAAGCCGCGGCAGCGCGATCGCGAGCCTGCACTTGCCACCTCCCCTTGCGAAGCAGGGGGAGGCCGGGAGGGGGTGCTCCTGGCACGCATGGCGAAAGCACCCCTCCCCAACCCTCCCCTTCGCTTCGCAAAAGGGAGGGAGCAGACAAAAGCACGCACCCACATTCTCGAGATGGTCCCCGCATGAATCGCAGCGCCACCACGGATCGCACCCAGCCGCACCGGATCAGGATCTTCGACACCACCCTGCGCGACGGCGAACAGTCGCCCGGCTTCACCATGAGCGCGCCGCAGAAGATCGCCTTCGCCCACGCGCTGGAAGACCTCGGCGTGGACGTGATCGAAGCCGGTTTCCCCAACAGTTCCCCTGCAGACTTCGGCGCGGTGCAGGCGATCGCGCGCGAGGTGCGCGGCGCCTCCATCGCCGCCCTCGCCCGCTGCCACCCGGCCGACATCGAAGCCTGCGCGCGCGCCCTGGACGGTGCCGCCGCGCCACGCATCCATGCCTTCATCTCCACCAGCCCGCTGCATCGCCAGCACAAGCTCAACATGAGCCGCGGGCAGGTGATCGAGCATGCGGTGATGGGCGTCGAGCTGGCGCGCAGGCACGTCGATGATGTCGAGTTCTCCGCCGAGGATGCGTTCCGCACCGAGCGCGAGTTCCTGGTCGAAATTTTCGATGCCGCGATCCAGGCCGGTGCGCGCACGCTCAACGTGCCGGACACCGTGGGCTACGCCACCCCCGCCGAGATCCGCGCGCTGTTCGAATACCTGCGTGCGAACGTCAAGGGCGCCGACGGCGTGGTGTTCAGCGCGCACTGCCACGACGACCTGGGCCTGGCGGTGGCCAATTCGCTGGCGGCGATCGAGGGCGGCGCGCGCCAGGTCGAATGCACCATCAACGGCATCGGCGAGCGCGCAGGCAATGCCGCGCTGGAGGAACTGGCGATGGCGATGAAGGTACGTGGCGGCTGGTATGGCGCGGATACCGGCATCGACACCCGCAAGCTGCTGCAGACCTCGCGCCTGCTGTCGCGGATCACCGGCATCCAGGTCCAGCGCAACAAGGCGATCGTTGGGTTGAACGCATTCGCGCACGAATCCGGCATCCACCAGCACGGCATGCTGAAGAACCGCGACACCTACGAAATCATGCGTCCGCAGGACGTCGGCTGGGCGGATTCGCAACTGGTGCTGGGCCGCCACAGCGGACGCGCCGCGGTCGCCGACCGCCTGCGCCAGCTCGGCTACGTGCTGGAGGACGAACAGCTGGACCAGGTGATTGCCGGCGCCAAGGCGCTGACCCAGACCCAGCACGTGATCAACGACGGCGACCTGCAGCGGCTGGTCGAGGGCGAGCAGCACGGCCCCGGCTGGCGCATCTCCGCGTTGAGCCTGACCGACTACGGCCAGCGCACCCGCGCGCACGTGGACCTGTCCGATCCCGACGGCCGCCACGTCATGCAGAGCGCCGAGGGCGAAGGCCCGGTTGCCGCCCTGTTCGCCGCGCTGGCGCAGGCCACCGGGGTCGACTTCGTGCTGGAAAGCTACGAGGTGCACAGCATGGGCATCGGCCGCGACGCGCGCGGCGAGGCCAACCTGGGCGGCCGCATCGATGGCGAGGCCATGGCCGGGCAAGGCACCAGCCGCGACGTGCTGGAGGCCAGCGCGATCGCCTGGCTGGACGTGGCCAACCGGGTGCTGCGCATGCGCCTGGCGCCACCGCGCGTGGAGGCTGCGTGATGCCGCCCCGTACCCTGTTCGACAAGCTGTGGGACGCGCACCTGGTCAGCCCCGAGACCGACGCCGCGCCGGCGGTGCTGTACGTGGACCTGCACCTGATCCACGAGGTGACCTCGCCGCAGGCGTTCACCGAACTGGCCACGCGCGGCCTGCCGGTGGCCAGGCCCGAGCGCACCAAGGGCACGCTCGACCATTCGACGCCCACCCTGCCCGCGGATGCGGCCGGCAAGCTGCCCTACGCGAACCCGGAAGCGGAGGCGCAGGTGGCGAAGCTGCGCGAGAACGCGGCCGCCTTCGGCGTCGAACTGTTCGACTTCGGCAGCGCGCACCGCGGCATCGTGCACGTGATCGGCCCGGAACTCGGCATCACCCAGCCGGGCATGACCATCGTCTGCGGCGACAGCCACACCGCGACGCATGGCGCGTTCGGCGCGCTGGCGTTCGGCATCGGCACCTCGGAAGTCGGCCACGTGCTGGCCACGCAATGCCTGCTGCAGCGCAAGCCGAAGACGCTGGCGATCACCATCGACGGCGCACTGGGCGACGGCGTCAGCGCCAAGGACCTGATCCTGCACGTGATCGGCGTGATCGGGGTCAACGGCGGCACCGGCCATGTCATCGAGTACCGCGGCAGCACGATCCGCGCAATGTCGATGGACGAGCGCATGACCGTGTGCAACATGTCGATCGAGGCCGGCGCGCGCGCGGGGCTGATCGCGCCGGACCACACCACCTTCGAGTTCCTGCGCCACACCCCGCGCGCACCGCGGGGCGAAGCCTTCGAGCGCGCCGTGGCGAACTGGCGCGAATTCCGCAGCGATGACGGCGCCAGCTTCGACCGCGAGGTGCATGTCGACGCGGCCGACATCGCGCCGACCATCACCTGGGGCACGCACCCGGGCCAGGTCGCCGCGATCGCCGCGTGCATTCCCGCGGACGAGAACAGCGACGATGCCCAAGCCCGCGACTACATGGGCTGGGACCCGCAGTCGCCCCTGGCCGGGCGCGCGGTGGACGTGGTGTTCGTCGGCAGCTGCACCAATTCGCGCCTGAGCGACCTGCGCGCCGCGGCGAACGTGCTGCGCGGGCGCAAGGTGCATCCGCGCGTGCGCATGCTGGTGGTGCCCGGCTCCGAGCAGGTGAAGAAGGACGCTGAAGCGGAGGGCATCGACGCCATCGTCCGCGCCGCCGGCGGCGAGTGGCGCGAGCCCGGCTGCTCGATGTGCATCGCCATGAACGGCGACCTGGTGCAACCGGGGCAGCTCGCCGTTTCGACCAGCAACCGCAACTTCGAAGGCCGCCAGGGCAAGGGCGCGCGCACCGTGCTGGCGTCGCCACTGACCGCGGCGGTATGCGCGGTGACCGGCGAGATCACCGACCCGCGGTTGTTCCTGCACCGGGAGGCGGCGTGATGGAGCCGTTCAGGCACCTGCAGTCGCGCACGCTGGTACTGCGCGAGCGCAACATCGACACCGACCAGATCATCCCCGCGCGCTTCCTCACCACCACCCGGCGCGAGGGCCTGGGCGCGCACGCGTTCCACGACTGGCGGCAACTGCCCGACGGCTCGCCGGACCCGGGGTTCCCGTTCAACCGCGCGGACAACGACGGCGCGCAGATCCTCGTCGCGGGCCGCAACTTCGGCTGCGGCTCCTCGCGCGAGCATGCGCCGTGGGCCCTGCTCGACCTCGGCCTGCGCGCGGTGATCAGCAGCCAGATCGCCGACATCTTCCGCAGCAACGCGCTGAAGAACGGCCTGCTGCCGGTGGTGCTGGACGAGGCCATCGTCGAGGAACTGCTGGCGCAACCCGGCATCGAACTGGCCATCGACATCGCCACGCGCACGCTGGCACTGCCGGACGGCCGCCGCTTCGGATTCCCGCTGGACGCGTTCGCCCAGGCCTGCCTGCTCGAGGGCGTGGACCAGCTCGGTTACCTGCTCGCCCGACACCCTGCCATCCAACGATTCGAAGCCGCGCGCGACGCGGCGGGAGCTGCCTGATGCACGCGAACATCCTCGTCCTGCCCGGTGACGGCATCGGCACCGAAGTCACCGCCGCCGCGGTTTCGGTCCTGCGGGCGGTCGCCCGTCGCTATGGCCATGAATTCCATTTCGAGGAACGGCTGATCGGCGGCGCCGCGATCGATGCCACCGGCGAGCCGTTGCCAGCCGCGACCCTGGACGCCGCCCGCAAGGCGGACGCGGTGCTGCTCGGCGCAGTCGGCGGGCCGAGGTGGTCCGACCCGAAGGCGAAGGTGCGCCCCGAGCAGGGCCTGCTGGCGATCCGCAAGGCGCTGGGCCTGTACGCCAACCTGCGCCCGGTGAAGCCGCACCGGGCCACGCTGGGCGCCTCGCCGGTCAAGCCGCACCTGCTCAACGGGGTGGACCTGGTGGTGGTGCGCGAACTCACCGGCGGCATCTACTTCGGCGACAAGACCCGCGATGCCGGCGCTGCCAGCGACCTGTGCAGCTACAGCGTGGCCGAAATCGAACGCGTGGTGCGGCATGCCTGCACCCTGGCGCGCGCACGGCGCGGCAAGCTCACCTCCGTCGACAAGGCCAACGTGCTGGAGACCTCGCGGCTGTGGCGCGAAACCACCGAGCGCCTGGCGCGGGAGGAATTCCCCGACGTCACCCTGGAACACCAGCTGGTCGATTCGATGGCGATGCACCTGCTGGCGAAGCCGCGCGAGTACGACGTGATCGTCACCGAGAACATGTTCGGCGACATCCTCACCGACGAGGCCTCGATGCTGGCCGGCTCGCTGGGCCTGCTGCCGAGCGCATCGCTGGGCGACGGCAAGACCGGCATCTATGAGCCGATCCACGGTTCGGCACCGGACATCGCCGGCAAGGGTATCGCCAATCCGTATGCCGCGATCCTCAGCGCCGCACTGCTGCTGAGGCACTCGCTGGGCCTTGAACGCGAAGCCGCCTGCGTCGAGCAAGCGGTCTCCGCCGCGCTGGATGCCGGCGTGCTGACCGGAGACCTCGCGCCCGCCGGCCGCGGCGTGCGCACCGTGGAGGCCACGCGCGCAGTGCTGGAAAACATCGAAGCCGATTGCTACGTGGCCGAACTGCGCGACTAATCCAGCACGAATTGCATTAAACGTCGGGCGATCCGGTGTGGTGCGGGCCTGCGCGAAATCAAGGAGGAGGCATCGCCGCGACTCGTCACGACCTGAATCACTCCCTCCCGCCGATGCCGGGGGACATTCGCGCAGGCCCGCACCACACTGGAGCGCAAGCGCGGACCGCGTCAGGCACGTGCTTCGTTCGGCTTCACCCGGAACCACGCCGCATACAGCGCCGGCAGGAACAGCAGGGTCAGCGCGGTCGCCACGATCAGCCCGCCCATGATCGCGACCGCCATCGGCCCGAAGAACACCGAGCGCGACAGCGGGATCATCGCCAGCACCGCGGCGAGCGCGGTCAGCACGATCG
>Ga0073903_10000296_pt1 | contig 25883 bp, 27 predicted proteins | sample KloWWTKNB14_bulk_FD_66665 | JGI IMG/M metagenome (GOLD analysis project Ga0073903, IMG submission 66665) | Active sludge microbial communities from Klosterneuburg, Austria, studying microevolution and ecology of nitrifiers - Klosterneuburg... | ecosystem: Engineered > WWTP > Aerobic digester >... | reverse complement strand
CTTGCCGAACGGGCGAAGGCCATCACGCAGCGCGAGCTGCAGGTGTACATCGCTCGCACCAAGGGGTCGCAGGCCGCCACAGAGCGGGCCCGCGAGGTGCTGCCGCTGGGCGTGCCCAGCAGCTTCCAAGCCTACGATCCGCACCCGATCGTGGTGCGCCGTGCGCAAGACGGGTGGATGGAAGACGTCGACGGCAACCGCTACGTCGACTTCGACATGGGCTACGGGGCGCTGTTCTCCGGGCACTGTCACCCAGCCGTCCGCCGCGCCGTCGAGACCCAGCTCGACAACGGCACCTTGTTCGTCACTCCCTGCGAGATGAACACCGAGGTGGCCTGGCTGTTGCGCGATCGCTACAACCTGCCCATGTGGCGATTCACCAACTCGGGCACCGAGGCCACCATGGATGCGATCCGCGTGGCGCGCGGCGTCACCGGGCGCGAGAAGATCGTGAAGGTCGAGGGCGGCTACCACGGCCACCACGACGAAGTGATGATCTCGATGAAGCCGCCCATCAGCGAAGCAGGCCCCGCCGACAACCCGCGTGCCATTCCGTCGACTGCCGGTATCACCCGGGCAGTGCTGGGCGACACCGGTGTCATCCCGTACAACAACCTGGCGGCGCTCGATCGCGCCCTGGCGGGCCGCGATGTGGCGTGCTTCATCGTCGAACCCATCATGGAGAACATCGGCATCTGCAAGCCGCTCCCCGGGTACCTCGAAGGGGTGCGCGAGATCACTCGCAAGTACGGCACGATGCTGATCTTCGACGAGGTCAAGACCGGCATCACCGCCGGGTGGGGCGGTGCCACCGGCGTCGTCGGCGTGCAACCGGATCTGGTCGCGCTGGCCAAGAGCATCGGGGGCGGCCTGCCGCTGGGTGCCTTCGGCGGCACCAGCGAGTGCATGGACCAGATCACCGCCGGCAAGGTGCTGCACCTGGGCACCTACAACGGCAACCCGTTGTGCATGGCCGCCGCCAAGGCCGTGCTCACCGAGATCTGCACCCCTGCGGCAACCGATGAGGCCATCGCTCGCAACCGGATGCTGCTCGATGCGTGCGACGGCATCATCGCCGCCGCCGGTCTGCCGGCGCACACCGTGCAGTTCGGCGCGAAGGGTTGCGTCACCTGGGCGCCAGAGCCGATTCAGAACTACCGCGACTACAAGGCCACCGACTTCGACCTTGCGTTCGCGCAGTGGATGCACGGCATCAACCGTGGCATCCTGCTGCCACCGGGGCTCGACGAGCAGTGGCTGATCTCGGTGGTGCACACCGACCACGACGCACTGCGCTACGCCGACGTGTTCGGCGAGTTCGTGGCCGAGCTCACCGCCTGAGCCGCAGCGCCCGGACGATCTTCGTGCGAGCCGCCGCTGGGCTTCAGCTCCAGCGGCGCTCCTCGTTGTACCGGTAGGTGCTCACCGGCGTGCTCCACCGGCGCCGGCGCTGCATCATGCCGGTGCCGGCGAACAATGCAAGCGCGCCACCGATGAGCAGCAGTTCGAGCCCGATCAGCATCGGCAGCGAGTCGTCGGCGAGGCGCGCCGGCACGCGTGCCCACACGCTGTCGGTGAGCGCAGGAACGACGAACCGAGGCACGAGGTAACCGAGGATGGCGGCGAGCAGGGCGAGCAGCAGCAATCCGAGTGCCAGGCTGCGGAACAGCGCACTCCGCTCCGGATGGGCCGTGAAACCGAGGAACGCGAACGCGATCGTCGCGATCAACGCGATCGGCAGCAGCCAATCGAGCGAGTGGTTGGCGATGTCGAGCGCGGTCACCTTCGGCACGGGCAGCGTCAGCGGGGGCAGTGCCGCCACGCGCTCGTCGCGGACGATCGCCACCATCTGCTCGCCGGTGATCTGCACCGGCCCCTGCTGGTCGCCGATCATGTGCGCGTGCGCATCGTGGATGATCTCGGCCAGCAGCGCCTGGCCCTCCGGCAGTTCCGCCACCGCGGCCACGTTCGATCGAACCGTGGCCGGATCGACCACGCCGGCAAGTTGCTCGATGACGCTGTCGGCGATGAAGTCGACCAGTTCCGCCTTCACCTGGCTGTCGCCCAGCACCACATCGGCCGCGTCGGCTGAGTTGTCGGGGTCGAACGCCGTGCGCTGCAGGAGGAAGCCGGCGATCGCAAGACTCGCACAGGCATAGGCAAGACCGAACAGCAGCCCGGCGAGGGTTCTTCGCACCCGAAGAGTATTTCGGATTCGCGGCGCAACTTCTATACCATGGGGGGTATGAATCGTCCGTTGCCGTCCGCTGTGAAGATGTTTCGCCGTGCGCTCGTCCTGAAATGCCCGCTGTGTGGCAGTCGGCGCACGTTCATCCGCCGGTGGATGCTGCGGTACGACCGCTGCCGCACGTGTGGCATCCGGTGGCACCGCGAGCACGGTTTCGAGCTCGGCCCCATCGCTCTCAACATCGTGATCACGTTCTTCACGCTCGGCGTGTCGATGGTGATCGCGTTCGTGGCCACCGCCCCCGACTTCCCCGTGCTGGCGCTCACCATCGGTTTCGTCGTGGGGGCCATCGTGGTGCCGCTGGTCGCGTTCCCGTTCACGAACACGCTGTGGATGGCCTTCGATCTGCTCTCCAACAAGCCCGACGAAGCGGAACTGGCCGAAGCCGCGGCAGCGGTGGCCGTCGCGGCCTGATCCGCTGCGGAGTCTGGCCGCACGCCGGCGTGGGTAAGTTGTCGATGAGACGATCGACGCCGCAGGGGTGTGAGTGAGCCGAGCTGCCGAGGGCCTGACATCAGCGAGAGCTGACGAGCTGCGCGCCCAGTTCGGCCCCAATCGGCTCCCCGAGCCGCGGCGACCCTCGTCGTGGCACAGGTTCGGGGCCGAGCTCGTTCACTTCTTCGCGCTCATGCTGTGGGTCGCGGGTGTGCTGGCGTTCATCGCCGGGCTACCGCAACTGGGCGTCGCCGTGTTCGCAGTGGTGCTGGTCAACGCGCTGTTCTCGTTCCTGCAGGAGAGCCGTGCCGACCGCGCCGCGGAGCGGTTGCGGGCGCTGTTGCCCACCAGAGTGAACGTGCGGCGAGACGGGCGGCCGCAGACGATCGACGCGGACGACGTGGTCGTGGGTGATTGCCTGCTGCTCGAGGCGGGGGATCGAGTGCCCGCCGATGGCGTGACCCATGCCTCCCTGGCGCTGCTGGTCGACACCTCGTTGCTGACGGGCGAGAGCCGCCCGGCCGACGTGCCCGCCGGAGGGCCGATCTTCGCCGGCACGTTCGTCGTCGAGGGCACCGGCGAAGCGTCGGTGACGGCGATCGGTCGCGACACGCGCCTTGCGGGAATCGCACTGCTCACCACATCGGGCGAGAAGCCGGTCACCCCGCTCAGTCGCAGCCTGAACGACGTCGTCCGCCTGGTCGCGGTCATCGCGGTTGGTCTCGGCGCGCTCTTCTTCGGCATCTCGCTGCTGCTCGGGAGCGACCCGCAGGACGGGTTCGTGTTCGCCATCGGCGTCACGGTGGCGATGGTGCCCGAAGCGCTGCTGCCCACGGTGACGTTGTCGCTGGCGTGGGGTGCCGAGCAGATGGCCAAACGGAACGTGCTCGTGCGCAACCTGCCGGCGGTGGAGACGCTCGGCTCGACGACGTTGATCTGCACCGACAAGACCGGCACGCTCACGATGAACCAGATGTCGGTGGTGCGGGCGTGGACGCCCACCGGCACCGTCACCGTGCAGGGCACCGGCTACGAGCCCCTCGCCGACGTGGTGGTGGTCGGCGACCGCAGCTCGCTGGAGGCACTGGCGCTCGCCGGGGCGCGCTGTGCCACCGGCTACGCGTACGAGAAGGACGGCCGCTGGCAGGCACACGGCGATCCGATGGAGGCGGCCGTCGATGCCTTCTCGCGACGGTTGGGGGGCGACCCTGATGCCGATCGTGCGCAGCGGCCGGGGTCGGCTCGGTTCCCCTTCGATCCGCGCCGGCGCCGCATGTCGATCGTGATCGATGGCGAGGTGGTGGTGAAAGGCGCTCCCGACACGGTGCTGCCACTGTGCGCCGCATCCGACGGCGCCGACGCAGTGGTGGAGGAGATGACGCGCACGGGCCTGCGCGTGCTGGCCGTCGCTCACCGCGCGGTGAGCGACGGGCCGATCACCAGTGCCGGTGCCGCCGAGCAACACCTCGTGCTCGATGGCCTGCTCGCGCTGGAAGACCCACCACGCGCCGGTGTTCGCGATGCCGTGGCTGCCTGCCGGCGCGCCGGGGTGCACATCCTGATGATCACCGGCGACCACCCGAAGACCGCGGAGGCGATCGCCGACGAGGTCGGGTTGCGCAGCAGCGAGGGTTTGGTGGTCAGCGGCGCCGACCTGCCGGCCGACGATGCCGAGCTCGGTGAGCTGCTCGACCACGACGGCACGGTGGTGGCCCGCGTGTCACCCGAGGACAAGCTGCGCATCGCACGCGTGCTGCGCGCTCGCGGTCACGTCGTCGCCATGACCGGCGACGGCGTGAACGACGCACCGGCGCTGCACGCGGCCAACATCGGCATCGCGATGGGTCTCTCCGGTACCGACGTCGCCCGTGAGGCCGCCGATCTGGTGCTGCTCGACGACGACTTCGCCAGCATCGTTGCCGGCATCGAGCACGGCAGGGCCACCTACGTGAACATCCGCCGGTTCCTCACCTATCACCTCACCGACAACGTCGCCGAGCTCACGCCGTTCGTGGTGTGGATGCTGTCGGGCGGCAGCTTTCCGCTCGCACTCGGCGTCATGCAGATCCTTGCCCTCGACATCGGCACCGACACCCTCTCGGCCGTGGCGCTCGGTGCCGAACCCCCCAGCGAGCACCTGCTCGATGGCCCACCGGTGACCGGCAGCTTGATGAACGCCACCGTGCGGCGGCGTGCGTTCGGCGTGATCGGGCCCACCATCACGGTGGCCTCGATGGCCGCATTCGTCGTGTCGATGGCCGCTGCCGGCTGGCGGCCCGGCAGGCCGTACCCCGGCGAGGCAGCGCTCGCCGCGGCCTCGGGCGCCGCGTTCATGACGGTGGTGCTCGGGCAGAAGGCCAACGCGTTCGCGTGTCGCAGCTCCACACGACGACCGGGTCAGCTCGGTTGGACGACCAATCGGATGTTGCTGGTCACCGTGTGGATCGAGCTGGCCTTTGCGTTGACGGTGCTGCTGGTGCCGTGGCTCGCCGACAAGCTGGGCCAGTCGAACCCACCGCTGGTGGGCTGGGCCGTCGCGGTGGCGTCGATGCCGCTCGTGCTGGCCGTCGATGCCCTCGACAAGCATCTTCGGGCAGCACAGCGCCGCCGATGAGCGAACTGGCCGCGCGTCGCACGATCACGAGTGCTGCGCGGTGTACCTCGAGGCGACGGCGTGGTCGGGCCAGGTGCCAGGTGTCATCCCGGCCTTGCGCCACAGCGCATCCACGAACTCCTGGGGGTGGGGCAGGTCGTCCCACACCGCCGGCAGGAACGTTGCGTGGTGGCGGTCGGCCTCGATGACCACCCCGTCCACTCCCGGCCGGATGGCGGCCACCAACTCGTCGACTCCGTTCACCGCCATCGGCTCCGGCGCGGACAGCACCGATACCGACACCTCCAGGTCGGCGAGATCGCCGAGCCTGACGCCTGGGAAGCGTGGGTCGTCGAACGCCGCGGCCTTGGCCCGGTCGGCCACCGCCATCACCAGTGGTTCGGTGGCAGTCAGCGTGCCGACGCAGCCTCTCAGCCGGTGGTGCTGACGCAACGTCACGAACACCGCGCCCGGCTGCCGCAGCCGGGCCGAGTACGCGATCGGGTCGGGATGCCACTGCCGACCGAGCACGGCCTGGTGTATCGACCGTTCGGCGATCTCCACCAGCTGGCCGAGCTCGTCGGGTGTGAGTGGTTGCAGCTTCATCGCACTGCGAAGCTTCCGTACCCGACCACGCGATCCGCGGGGCCGGCCGTGTCGCCCGAGTTGCGCAGGTCGAGCAGCTCGATGTGCCCCCCATGGCGCCGAGCCAGCTCGAGGGCGCCGCGCACCGGCACCACCCCGCAGGCGCGGCTGCCGTCGAGCTGCTCCCAGTTCCCGGCCACGATGGCGGCGGCCGTGGCCGCATCGAGCCGGTGGGCGGTGTGCGCGTCGTGGTAGTGGCTGAGGTCGGTGGAGACCACGATCAGCGTCCCGGGCTCGGCCCACAGCGCTTCCAGCGCATCGGCCACGATCGATGCAGGCGCGTCGCCGGCAACGATGGGCACCAACGACCACGCGGTGCCGAGCGTGCGCTGCAGGAACGGCAGGTGCACCTCCACGCTGTGCTCGAGTGCATGCGCCCGATCGTCGATGTAGGCGCCGTTGCACGTTGCGAGCAACCGGTTCGCGACCGTGTCGATCGCGACGACCCCGAGCGGCGTGACGAAGCCGTCGGCGGAGGACAGTGCCAGGCCGCTCACCGGCACACGATGCGCTGGGCCGATCACCACCACCCGAGTGATGAGGTCGCGCCAGGCGCTGAGGCCGGCATACGCGGTGGCTGCCACCGGGCCGGAGTACACGTACCCGGCGTGTGGAACGATGAGTGCAGTGGGTGCCGCCGCTGCGGGCGTCACCGCCGCTGCGGCCAGCAGCGTGTCGATCGTGCGGGCGAGCTCCTCGGGGTCGGAGGGGTAGAACGTGCCTGCCACCGCTGCCGGGCGAAGTGCGGTCATCGCCCGTCGTCCTCGTGCGTGGCGAGATGGATCGGCCGCCGCCGGCGCCCCCACTCGCCAGGAGGGCCATCGAAGACGCCGACGATCTTCGTGCCGCACGCGGTGCAGTGCCCGTCGCCGGTGAGCCGGTAGCCGTTGATTCGGTACCAGTCGCGCTCCACCGCCGCGGCACCGCAGCCGGGGCACCAGGTGGTGCCGCCCTCCAAGTCGTGCACGTTGCCGGTGTACACGTAGCGCACGCCTTGGTCGAGCGCGATTTGGCGCGCCCTGGTCAAGGTCGCAGGGGGAGTGGGTGGCACGTCGAGCATCTTGTAGTCGGGGTGAAAGGCGCTGAAGTGCAGCGGCACATCGGCGCCGAGGTGCTCGACCATCCATGCGGTCAGCTCACCGATCTCGGCATCACCGTCGTTGTGCCCCGGGATCAACAGCGTGGTCACCTCCACCCAGACGCCATTGGCGACCAGCCACTCCAGCGTGTCGAGCACCGGCTGCAGGTGGCCGCCGCACACCTGCCGGTAGAAGTCGTCGCTGAACGACTTGAGGTCGACGTTGACGGCGTCCATGCGCGAGAACAGCTCCTGGCGCGGGCCCGGGCACACGTAGCCGGCGCTCACCGCGACGGTGCGGATGCCTGCGGCATGGCAGGCATCGGCAACATCGGCCGCGTACTCCAGGAAGATCACCGGGTCGTTGTACGTGAAGGCCACGCTCGCACAGCCCTGCTGCGCAGCTGCTCTGGCAATGGTCTCGGGATCGGCCGCGTCGGCCAACGTGTCGATCTCGCGGCTCTTGGAGATGTCCCAGTTCTGGCAGAAGCGACACGAGAGGTTGCACCCGGCCGTGCCGAAGGAGAGCACCGACGTACCCGGCAGGAAGTGGTTCAGCGGCTTCTTCTCGATGGGATCGACACAGAAGCCGCTCGACCGGCCGTAGGTGGTGAGCACGATCTGGTCGTCCTCGCGGGCGCGCACGAAGCACAGACCCTTCTGCCCCTCGTGCAACTTGCACGCGCGCGGGCACACGTCACATTGCACCCGTCCATCGGCGAGCAGCGTCCACCATCGGGTGGGGAAGGCGGCAGGAGGTGCGTCCACAGTTGCAGCGTGCGCTCATCGCACCGTCGCGTCCAGCGACGTTGGTCATCGATTGCAGCGGCACCGATGCCTGGTGACGATCTGCTCTGGCGCGAAGCGATCTGCCGGTGGATCATCGTGCACGGAGACCCAGGGAGGTCCCGATGACGCCTCGTCGAGTGTTGCATTGCCTCGCCGCCACAGCGGCGTTGGTGGCCCTCGTGTCGTGCAGCGGTGGCGGCGACGGCGGCGACGGCTCGGCCGGCACCGGCGTGCAGACGACCGGCGGCGCGGCCCAGAGCGTGGCGCCGGCGGTCCCGATGGACACCCGTGAGGCGCTGGTCAGCGTTCTCGGCACGCCTGATGCGGTGAGTGGCAAGATCGTCGTGGTCGACGACCTGGAGATGTGGGTCGAGTCGCTCACGTATGCGGATCTCGCCATGCGCTTCGATGTGGCGAGCGGGGTGGTCATCGGCAGCGAAGCCATCGACCCGTTCCCCGAGGGCACGCTGCTGCCGCTGCACGTCCGCGTGCAACTGGGCATGTCACAGGCCGAGGTGCGTGACTCGCTGGCCGGCTTCGAGCTCACGGAGGTGCAGGGCACGGTCCTCGATCTGCCGGTGGGCTCGGTGGTGCTCGCCGGTGGTCAAGTGCTGGTCGGTCTGTTCGAGGACCGGGTCGTGTACTACCAGACGTACCCGTTGGTACCTGATGTCGACGGCGAGTTCCAGGCCTACTTGGATGGAGACCTGCCATGAGTGCCGGCCGCCGATCGCTCGTGTCGGCTGTGGCGGTTCTGGCGGTCCTGGCTCCCATGGTCAGCGTCGCCGGTGCCTCGTCGCCGGCACCTGTTCGCCGAATGGGCAGTCCGGCGATCAACGGCTTCGTGGCCTTCCTGGAGCTGGCGCAGGGGCGCGCCATCAGCAACCGTGTGTTCACGAACGTCGATGCCGAGGTGGCTCAGGTCACCAGCAACTACGACAGCTACGAGGCCACCGCGGCAGCGGCCAACGACGCGCGCGTGGTGCAGATGCTGCAGCAGGAGCGCGCCACCAAGCTGCAGCTGCTCCAGCAGATGCGCAACAACGCGTACCAGCAGTTCCGCAAGCCCGAGATGCGCAAGCTGCTCTCAGCCGTTGCCAACCTGGGGCCCGTGAACCGCATCTTCGTGTCGGCCAGCAGCGAACTCGTCGGGCTCGCCGGCCAGGTCGACGGCCTGCGCACCCAGCTCGCCAATGGCGCCGGGTTGAACGTCGGCCAGGTGCAGCAGTACGCAGCGCAGATCGATCGCTGGCGCGGCGCGTGGGCCATCCTCGCCGGGTCGCCGGGCCGCACCCTCACGGCCATGGCCGACAAGGCCGCAGCGGCGCTGCGCAAGGTGACCAAGACCGCGGGCGCGGTCGATGCCGAGCTGGCCAGCACGCAAGAAGGGCTGCTGGCCCTCTCGCAGGCCGTGGCGAACGTGCGGCAGGGCAGCGTTCGACCACGCGGCGGAGGGTTCTTCGGGTTCATCACCAACCTGCTCGGGGTCGACCGCCGGCTGATCGATGCCATGCGCGATCTCATCCGTCCGCGCTTGCGTGCCGTTCCGGGATACTCGGCCGCCGACATCGACAAGCTGCTCGACGCAGCGATGATCGAGATGATGCGTCGCCGCCTGTGGGACTGCGGCAAGCCCACCGGATTCGAGCTGGCGGCCTTGCCCGACAACGCGCAGCTGGGCATGTTCCCCGGCGAGCTGGTCACCGGCAGCGGACCGTTGGACGAGCAACTGGCGATGTGTGGCAACCCCACCACCGAGCAACTGCTGGCAACGGGTGAGGCAGCGATGGATCCGGTGGCCGACGACGGTGTGCCGGCCACTCACCCCAATGGAGGCGGCGTGTACACGCTCGATCCGTCGAGCACCGCGCCAAGTGCCGTTGCCCAGATGGTCAACGTCGACGGCGGCGACCTCTCGGTGCGCGACACCGACCCGGTGCCGATGGTGGCCATCGGCGGTGACGCGATCGGTGTGCCCGATGTGCAACTGATCGTCGACCTGGCGGAGGGCACGGTCAGCGGTTCGTTCGACGTGCTGTACGAGTGCACCCCCGAGACCTGCATGGGCGAGTCGATCACCGGCTACGCCCGTGCTTCGTTCGGGCCGATCCCGTTCGGGATCGCGCCGGTCGGGCCGCCGACGGACTTCCCGTTCCCGGAACATCACTGGTACGAGTTGGGTTCCGACTCCTGGTACGCCCTCGAAGCCGTCGACATCGCCGTCTCGCTGCAGGGCACCGACTTCGATGGTCGCGCCGCCGACTACACCACCACCGTGCGCGGGTGGATCGAGGTTCGCCTGTCGCCCATGGGCGTCAGCGACGGCGCGCTGCCGCCCGGCTGGCGGACGGCGTTCTCCGCTCGCTTCGACTACCCCGACACAGTGAACCCGCAGTGGAGCATGTGGCTGGGTGCCGACGCGAACATCTACGACGCCCGTGTGCCCCGCCCGCCCGCCGAATGAGCCGAGACACGTTCGTGGCTCGCGCCCGATGGTCTTCCTGCTCTGGCCGCAACCGGTCGCCTGAGCGCACACTGCGGTCCTGGAGGTGGCCGTGATGCAAGCGCACACTGGAGACCAGGTAGTGGTGAAGGGGCATCGGATCGGGCAGCCGGACCGCAAGGGCGAGGTGCTCGAGGCCAGAGGCCCCGACAGTTCGGAACCGTTCATGGTGCGGTGGGACGACAGTGGCCACGTCACGTTGCTGTTCCCCGGCACCGATGCAGTCATCGAGCATCTCGCACAGGGGAAGGCAACGTCATGAGGATCGAAGAGCTCACCGTCCGGCCGCCGGTCACCGCATCGCCGGCCACCACCATTCAGCAAGCAGCGGCGCTGATGGCCCGTGACGCAGTCGGCACGCTGGTCATCACCGAAGGCGAGCGCGTCGTGGGGATCGTGACCGACCGCGACGTGGTGGTGAGAGCCGTCGCCAAGAACCTGCCGCTCGACTCGCGCATCGACGGTGTCATGAGCATGAACGTCATCGCCCTCGATGCCGGCACCGACGTGCGCGATGCGTTGCACGCATTCGGCCAGCACGCGGTCAGGCGCCTGCCGATCGTCAGCGGTGGCAAGGTCAGCGGGCTGCTGTCGCTCGACGACGTGGTGGTGGCGCTTGCCGGGCAGTTCGGCGAGGTGACCCGTGGGATGTCGGCCCAGCTGCTGTTCCCGCATGCCTTCGACGAACCGAGCCCGCCGGCTCCGATCGGGTAGCGCCGCCGCGGTTGCAACACCTGCGCGCGTGAAGGTACTTGATCGAACGACTGTTCGTAGTTACACTCCTGTTGTTCGAACACACGTACCATCACTCGTGCGACTGGTTCGGTGGTCGGGGCCCCTTTCGGGAACTCTGTCACACCCTCTTCGTACGGTGCCCATCATCGCTGCAACACCGGTCGTCACACCATGGCGGCCGGCGCGGTAGCGCTCATCGGGGCCGGCAACGGTCCTTCCCTACGGTCACCCACACGGGCAACACGGCAGAAAACGGAGACAGGTTGTGAGCAACGATCGCGAAAAGGCACTTGATGTGGCCCTGGCGGCCATCGACAAGCAGTTCGGCAAAGGTTCCATCATGCGGATGGGCGAGAAGACCACGATGGGCATCGAGACCATCCAAACCGGTGCCCTGGCACTCGACGTGGCCCTCGGTGTCGGCGGCCTGCCGCGCGGTCGCGTGGTCGAGATCTTCGGTCCCGAGTCCTCGGGCAAGTCCACGCTCGCCATGCACGTCGTTGCCGAAGCGCAACGCAACGGTGGCATCTGCGCCTACATCGACGCCGAGCATGCGATGGATCCCATCTACGCTCGTGCCATCGGGGTCGACATCGACCAGCTGCTCATCAGCCAGCCCGATACCGGTGAGCAAGCGCTCGAGATCGCCGACATGTTGGTGCGTTCCGGCGCCATCGACGTGGTCGTGGTCGACTCGGTGGCGGCGCTCACGCCTCGTGCCGAGATCGAAGGCGAGATGGGCGACACGCACGTCGGTCTGCAGGCCCGCTTGATGAGCCAGGCGCTGCGCAAGCTCACCGGCAACCTCAACAAGACCAACACCATCATGATCTTCATCAACCAGCTGCGCGAGAAGATCGGCGTCATGTTCGGTTCGCCCGAAACCACGCCCGGCGGTCGCGCACTGAAGTTCTACTCCTCGGTGCGGCTCGACATCCGTCGCATCGAGAGCATCAAGGACGGCACCGAGATCGTCGGCAACCGCACGCGGGTGAAGGTGGTCAAGAACAAGGTGGCGCCGCCGTTCCGGCAGGCCGAGTTCGACATCATGTACGGCAAGGGCATCAGCCGTGAAGGTTCGCTGCTCGACATGGCAGTCGACATGGGCATCATCAAGAAGTCGGGTGCGTGGTTCACCTACGACGGCGAGCAACTGGGCCAAGGCCGCGAGAACGCGAAGCACTTCCTCTCCGCGAATCCCGAGATCATGGTCGAGGTGTCGGAGAAGGTGCGGGTGCAAGCCGGCATCGGTGTCGATGCCAATGCGCCGGCCGAGGCGGCGTTCTCCGAGGCCGACGAGCAACCGATCGAGCTCTGATCATCATGGCCGCACACGTCACCATCATCACGCTCGGCGTGACCGATGTGGCCGTGTCGTCGTTGTTCTACGAGTCGCTGGGCTTCCAGAAGTCCAGCGACTCGCAGGACGCCATCACGTTCTTCTTCGCAGGTGCGGTGGTGTTGGCCCTGTTCGGGCGTGAAGCGCTGGCCGATGATGCCGGCGTCGGGTCGCAGGGCAGCGGCTTTCGTGGGGTCACGATGGCCATGAACCTGGTGTCGCCCGGCGAGGTCGACGCCGCGTTTGCTCGGTGGGTGGCCGCCGGGGCCACGGCCGTCAAAGCGCCACAGCCCGCCGAGTGGGGCGGCTACTCCAGCTACGTCGCCGACCCCGATGGCCACCTGTGGGAGATCGCCCACAACCCGTACATGCCATTGCACACCGACGGGTCGGCCCAACGCCCCGATTGAGCAATCGCGGTCGCCGCTAGCCTTCGTCGCCATGGGCCGCAGCTACATCGTGCACACCTTCGGGTGTCAGATGAACGAACACGACTCGGAGCGCATCTCCGGCCTGCTCGAGGCCGATGGGCTCATCGCTGTCAGCGACCAGGATGATGCCGACGTGGTGGTGCTCAACACCTGCTGCATCCGCGAGAACGCCGACAACAAGCTGTACGGCAGCTTGGGCTGGCTGCGCACCTGGAAGCACGAGCGCGAGGGCCGTCAGATCGTGGTGTCGGGTTGCCTGGCGCAGAAGGATCGCGACCTCGTTGCTGCCAAGGCGCCATGGGTCGACGTCGTGCTGGGCACTCACAACGTGCACCGCGCTGCCGAGCTGGTGCAGCACGCAAGTGCGCACGGCCAGATCACCGAGATCCTCGACGCTGCCGTGCTCGACGATCATGCGATGTTCCCCAGCGCACTGCCGGCCGTGCGCGACAACGGGTACAACGCGTGGGTCACCATCCAGATCGGCTGCGACAACCACTGCGCGTTCTGCATCGTGCCGGCCGTGCGCGGTGTCGAGATCAGCCGCCCGTTCGACGACATCGTGGCCGAGGTGCAATCGCTGGTCGCCGACGGCGTCACGGAAGTCACCCTGCTCGGGCAGAACGTCAACAGCTACGGCCGCGATCTGCAACTGGCCGCTCGCCAGGCCGGCGACGCCGACGCCCGGCTGCGCCCGCTGTTCGCCGATCTGATCGGTGCCGTCGGCAGTGTTGCGGGCTTGCGCCGCATGCGGTTCACCAGCCCGCACCCGAAAGACATGCGACCCGACACGTTCGCCGCGATGGCTGCCACGCCCGCGATGTGCGAGCACCTGCACTACCCGCTGCAGTCGGGCAGCGACCGCGTGTTGTCGTTGATGCACCGCGGGTACACCGCCCAGCGCTATCTCGAGCGGCTGGCCCAGGCCCGTGCGGCGGTACCCGACCTGGCGGTGAGCACCGACATCATCGTCGGCTTTCCCGGCGAGTCGGAAGCCGACCTGCAGCGCACGCTGGAGGTCGCCGCGGCAGCGGAGTACGACTACGCGTACACGTTCGTGTTCTCACCTCGTGAGGGCACCGAGGCGGCGGCGATGGTCGATCACTTCGTCGACCCGGCCGTGGTTGCCGAGCGCTTCCAGCGGCTGCGGGTGGTGGTGGAGCACAGCGCACTGCTCAAGCACCAGGCTCGCATCGGTCGGGTCGAGGAGGTCGTGGTGGAGGGCCCCAGCAAGAAGGACCCGTCGGTGATGTCGGGCCGCACACGCCAGAACAAGCTCGTGCACTTCACACCCACGCATCCGTTGCGGGTCGGCTCGTACGCCACGGTCGAAGTCGTCTCGGCGGCGCCACATCACCTGATGGGTCGTTTCCTCGAGCTGGTGGCCGAGCCCGTGCACCGGCGACGCATCGCTGTGTCGGCAGGGTGAGCACCCCGCTCGTCATACTCGGGCCCACCGCATCCGGGAAGAGCGATGTGGCGATGGCATTCGCCCTGCGGCACGGTGCTGCCGAGGTCCTGGCCGTCGACTCGATGCAGGTCTACCGCCGCATGAACATCGGCACGGCGAAGCCCAGTGCTGCCGACCGGGGTGCGGTGGCGCACCACGGCATCGACCTGGCGGAGCCCAGCACCGACTTCGCCGTCACTCACTTCGAGCGCGCGGCGCGCGAGGCGATGGCCCAGATCTCCCGGCGCGGAGCGCAGCCGGTGCTGGTGGCCGGTACCGGTCTCTACCTGCGCAGCCTCACCGACCCGATGGAAGTTCCGGGGCGGTGGCCCGAGCTGCGCGCGGCGCTCGAGGAACGAGCTGCTCGCGAGGGTTCGCCGGCGCTGCACGCCGAACTGGTTGCGCTCGACCCGATCGCAGCGACACGGATGGAGCCGACCAACCTGCGCCGAGTGACACGGGCCCTGGAAGTCACGCTCGGCAGCGGCCGCCCGTTCAGCTCGTTCGGCCCGGGACTCGACCAGTACCCACCGGTGCCCTTCGTGCAGGTGGGGCTGCAGTGGCCGCGCCCCGTGCTGGCGGAACGCATTGCGGCGCGAGTGCATCGCATGATGGCGCAGGGCTTGCTTGCCGAAGTCGAGTCGCTGCTTGCCGAGTCACCTCCGATGTCGCGCACCGCCCGCCAGGCGCTCGGGTACAAGGAGCTCATCGCTCACCTCGAAGGAACCTGGTCGCTCGACGAGGCGGTTGCCGCCATCATCGTGCGCACTCGCCAGTTCGCAGTCCGTCAGGAGCGATGGTTCCGTCGCGACCCTCGCATACGCTGGGTGCACATCGAACACGATCCCGTCGCCGAGATCGTGCCGCTGCTCTTCCCGTCATGACCCAGCTCACTCTCACCAAGCACCACGGTCTCGGTAACGACTTCCTCGTCGCCTTCCACCCCGCTGTGGCCGACCTGCCGGCGCTCGCGCGGCACCTGTGCGATCGCCGTCGCGGCGTCGGCGCCGATGGCCTGCTGGTGGGGGAGAGCGAGCCAGGTCATGCCGCTCGGATGGTGCTGTACAACGCCGACGGCACCCGGCCGGAGATGAGCGGCAACGGCATTCGCTGCTTCGCGCAAGCGGTGGCGATGCGCCGAGGCGATCACCTCGATCAGCTCATCCTCACCGACGCCGGCCAGCGGCTGGTCACGCTCGCCCCCACGAGCGACCCCACCGTCGTGCATGCGTCGGTCGACATGGGCGAGGTGGCGCCACTGGCCGAACCCGCCGATTGGCACGCCATCGGTGCCGACCCGCTGCGCCCCGTCAGCCACCTCAGCCTGGGCAACCCGCACAGCGTCGTGGGTGTCGACGACGTCGACGAGGTCGATCTGCTCTCGCTGGGTCGCATCGTGCCGTACGTCAACCTCGAGATCATCGAGCCCGGTCCCGAGGCGCACGCCATCACGATGCGCGTGCACGAGCGCGGCGCCGGCATCACCGAAGCATGCGGCACCGGCGCTTGCGCCAGCGCCTGGGCGGCGCGGCAGTGGGGTCTGGTACCGGCGGGTACCGAAGAAATCGTGGTGCACATGGATGGCGGCGATGCAAGGGTGCGTCTGCACCACCCATCGCAGGGCCGGGTCACGCTGGTCGGCCCCGCACAGTACGTGGCCACCGTCATCGTCGAGATCGACGAGTTCGTGTGACCGCGCAGGAGACCCTCGTGGTGCGGAAAGGCACGGCATGAACTCTCCCTACAACGAGGCGCTCGGCGCCACACTGATCGAGCGCACCAAACGAGAGCGCATCGTGCTGGTGGGTGTCACCATGCCCGGTCACCACGACGACGACACCGAGGCCGGGCTCGACGAGCTGTCGCTGCTCATCGACACGGCCGGCGCCGACGAAGCCGGCCGCGTGATGCAGCGTCGCGATTCGCCCGATCACACCTGGTACATCGGCAAGGGCAAGGTGGAGGAGCTGCGCGACATGTGCCTGGCCGTCGACGCCGACACCGTGGTGTTCGACAACGAGCTGAGCCCGGCGCAGCAGTACAACCTGGAGAAGGTGCTCGGTCGTACGGCGCTCGATCGAACTGCCGTCATCCTCGACATCTTCGCCCAGAACGCGCACACGCTGGAAGGCAAGGCGCAGGTCGAGCTGGCCCTGCTGCGCTACCGCCTGCCGCGCCTGCGCCGCGGCGCCAAGGCCAACCTCTCGCAGCAGCGCGGCGGTGTGGGCAGTCGTTTCGGTGGTGGCGAGACCAAGCTGGAAGTCGATCGTCGGCGCATCATGCGGCGCATCACCAAGCTGGAGGGCGACCTGCGCGAACTGCAGCACACTCGCCAACTGCAGCGCAAGAGCCGTGGTCGCAGTGGCCTGGCGGCGGTCACCATCGTCGGGTACACGAATGCCGGCAAGTCGACGCTGTTGAACCGGCTCACGCAGGCCGGGGTGCTGGTGGAGGATCGCCTCTTCGCAACGCTCGATCCCACCACTCGCCGGCTCTCACTGCCCGGCGGTGAGCCGGTGCTGCTCACCGACACGGTGGGCTTCGTCCGTCGCCTGCCGCATGGCCTGGTGGAAGCGTTCAAGAGCACGCTCGAGGTGGCCAGCATGGCCGACTTCCTGGTGCACGTGGTCGATTGTGCCGCGCCGGATCCGGAGGGTCAGATCAACGCCGTCCGCGAGGTGCTGGGCGAGATCGATGCGTTGTCGGTCCCCGAGCTGCTGGTGTTCAACAAGGCCGACATCGCCCCCGACGTCGCCGCCGATCTGCAAGCGCGCCACCAGGGCTCGGTGGCCCTCAGCGCCCAGACAGGCGAGGGCATCGAACACTTCCTGCACGTGCTGGGCGATCGGCTCCGCTCCATCACTGCCGTCGTCGAGCTGATGGTGCCGTACGAGCGGGGCGACGTGCTGGCATCGATCCATCGTGAAGGCGAGGTCGTCTCCACCTTCCACGACACCGACGGTGTGCGAGTACGCGCCCGCCTCGCCGACGCGTCCGTTGGTCGCCTTGCCGAATTCGTCGTGCACTCGGCGTGATCCGCGGTGATCGGGCAGGATGGTGATCCCATGAACGATCCCTCCGGTTTCGTCCCGCCTCCGTACCCGTACGATCGCCTCGATCGGCTGGTACCGCTCGCCAAGGCGCTCGCCGGTGGCATCGTCGACCTGTCCATCGGCACCCCGTGCGATCCGCCGACGGCCGAGGTGCTCTTCGCGCTGGGCCACAGCGACAGCGAGCGCGGCTATCCGGCCAGCATCGGCGGCGAGCCGCTGCGGGCCGCGATTCGAGGGTGGCTGCATCGCCGCTTCGACGTGGACGTGCCGCTGGCGCAGCTGGCCGCGTGCGTGGGGACGAAGGAGTTCGTCGCCACCACGCCGCACTACTTGCGGTTGCGCACGCCCGCCCGCGACACCGTGCTGTACCCGGCCGTCTCGTACCCCACGTACGAGATGGGGGCCACCTTGGCCGGCTGCCGGGCGGTGCCGGTACCGGCAGCGGCCGACGGTGGCATCGACCTGAGTGCGATCGACCCTGCCGATGCCGCGCGAGCACTGCTGCTGTGGGTCAACAGCCCTTCGAACCCAACGGGTGCGCTGAGCGATCTGGCCGCTGCCGCGGCCTGGGGTCGAGCCCACGGTGTGCCCGTGTTCAGCGACGAGTGCTATGTCGAGTTCACCTGGGACGGCCCCGCCAGCACCATCTTGCACTCGGGTCTCGAGGGTGTGGTGGCCGTGCACTCGCTCTCCAAGCGATCCAACCTGGCCGGCGTGCGCGTGGGCTTCTACGCCGGCGACGCCGAGCTGGTGAACTACCTCAAGGAGGTGCGCAAGCACGTGGGCATGATGGTGCCCGGCCCGGCGCAGGCCGCCGGTGTTGCTGCGCTGGCCGACGACGTGCACGTCGGGCTGCAGCGCGACCGCTATCGGCACCGCCTGGAGCGGCTGGCACACGTGCTGTCGGTGTGGTCCGGGCTGGAGGTGCCGATGCCTGCGGGCAGCTTCTACCTGTGGTTCGACGCGCACGACGGTTGGCAGTTCGCCGAGCGATTGGCGCGCGAAGGCGGGGCGTTGGTGAGCCCCGGCGACTTCTACGGAGCGGGCGGCGCACACAACGTGCGCGCCGCCGTGGTACAACCTGACGATCGAATCGAACTTGTCGCCACGCGACTGGGGGTGCAGTGATGTCGTATCAACCACAACCACCGATGGGTGCCGCTCCGCAGCCGGGCATGCAGCCGTATGGCGCCGCCCCCAATCCCTACGCCGCGCCGCCGGTGGCCGCGCCGGCGGCCAAGAAGGGCAAGGGCCTCGTGCTCGCCGGCATCGGCCTGGCAGTGGTGGGGCTGGGCACCGGTGTCGCGCTCATCGCGATGAGCGGCTCCGCTCGTGAGGAGACCGTCAAGAAGTTCGCCCGCGCGCCAGCCGGCTGCACCACCACGCTGCAGTTCGACAAGCGCGCCACCTTCACGCTGTACCTCGAGACCAAGGGTTCGGTCGACGACGTGGAAGGTGACTGCGCGGCCAACGGTGCGTCGTACGACCGTGGTGACGACGATCCGCCGCGGGTGTCGCTCAGCTTGTTCGACAGCGCCGATCAGGTGGTCGAGCTCACCGCCGCCGACAGCCCGTCGTACTCCACCGGTGGGTATCGCGGCCAGGCCACGCAGCGCGTGCGCATCGCCGAGCCCGGCACCTATCGCCTGACCGTGACCAGCGACGCCACCGACTTCGCCATCGCCGTCGGTGGCGACCCCGATGTCGATGCAGCATCGATGAAGACAGCGGGCATCGCGGCGGCGATCGGTGGGCTGCTGCTGGGCGGGCTGCTGATCCTGCTGGGCACGCGCAAGCGGCGCCCTCCGGTTGCTGCCGCGAACGCGGTACCGGCCTGGCAACAGGCGCCGGCACCCGTGCCCGGCTACCAGCCGCAAGGCACCGTGCCCGGCTATCAGCCGCAGCCGCAGTACACGCCGCCCCCCAGCTACGCGCCGGCCGCGCCCTCGGCACCGCCGCAGTGGTCGCAACCGGGCGCTCCCCAGCCGCCGACGGTGCAGCCTCCAGCCGCGCCGCCTGCCCCGCCGGCTGGCTCGGGGTGGGGCGCTCCGGAACGCTGAGTGGCCGACTCGACGGGCCGTTGCCCCGGCGGGTTGTGGTGGCAGCGGGTTAGAGACGGCGCATGACGGTGACGACGCGACCGAAGATCTGCACCTCGCCGTCGGTGTACACCATCGGCTGCAGCCTCGGGTTGGCGGGCACCAGCGTGACTACGTTGCCCTTGCGCTGGTAGGTCTTCACGGTTGCCTCCTCACCCGGGATGCCGGCGATCACGATCTCGCCATTGGTGGCTGTTGGTTGCGCACGAGCAACCACGAAGTCGCCATCCATGATGCCGATCTCGATCATCGAGTCGCCACGGACACGCAGCATGAACAGGTCGCCGTCGCCGGTGAAGTCTTCCGGCAGCGGGAACAGCTCCTCGACGTTCTCCTGCGCGAGCACGTCGGTGCCGGCGGCCACATCGCCCACCAAGGGCACGTGCCGCACCGGGCGGCGCTCGATCGCGGCGCCCGACGACGGATCGAAGCGGACCTCGATGGCACGCGGCTTCGACGGATCGCGCTTGAGGTAGCCGAGGCGCTCGAGCGAGGCGAGGTGACTGTGCACCGTGGAGGGGGAGGTGAGACCGACAGCCTCGCCGATTTCGCGAACGCTGGGCGGGTACCCCCGCTCACGCATGCTGGTTTCGATCATGTCGAGGATGCCGCGTTGGCGGGCGGTGAGTTGTTCGGCCATGGCGGCAGCGTACACGTGTTCGTCGAGCAGGTCAAACACCCGTTCGTGCAACAAATGTTCGCCTCGGGGTTGACGTCGAACAATCGTTCGTGACACACTGCGAACAGTCGTTCGTGCAACACCTGTTCGACCGCCCATGTGCTCACGCTCTGCGAAGGAACGATTCATGTCCGCAACACTGGCTTCGTACACCGTCGTCGTTCCGGCCCGGCTGCGCGCCGCGGCGGTGGCCGAACAGCGGCCTGCCACTCAGGTCTTCGTGCGCCGGCGGCTCATGGTCGCCATGGTCTTCATCGCCGTCGTCGTTGCCCTTTCGGTGGGCGCCGGCAGCGTTCTGGCGAACCGCGGGGGTGCACCTGCCTCCACCTCCGCGGTTCGTCCAGCATCCGTCTCCTCGGCCGCTTCCTACGTGGTGCAGCCGGGTGACACCATCTGGTCGATTGCGCAGCGCTTTCATGGCGAGGGCTCGCAGATGCGGTACGTCGATGCGTTGGTCGCCATCAATGGTGGTTCGGCACTGCAGGTCGGCCAGGTGATGACCCTGCCGTGACGCTGGCAGGTAGCGTGGTTCGCCATGCGCTGCCCGAAGTGTCACGTCGACGACACGAAGGTGATCGATTCGCGCGAGGCCGACGATGGCGCTGCGATTCGTCGTCGCCGGTCGTGCCTGGCGTGCACTCACCGGTTCACCACCTATGAGCGCCTCGAAGAGGTGCCGCTCACGGTGGTGAAGAGCAACGGTGGGCGCGAACCGTTCGACCGGCTGAAACTGATCACGGGGGTCAGCGCTGCGTGCAAGGGCCGGCCGGTGTCGGCGGAGCAGATCGAGCAGTTGGCCGACGCGATCGAGGACGAGGTGCGGTTGCAGGGCCCCGACGTGCCCACTGCCGTGGTGGGCATGGAGGTGCTCGAGCGACTGCGGCGCCTCGACGAGGTGGCCTACCTGCGGTTCGCCAGCGTGTACAAGGGCTTCGATGCAGCTGCCGACTTCCAGCGTGAGCTGGTGCTGCTGAAGAAGCTGCAACGCTCGTGAGGCTCGGCCTCGTGCCAGCCATGTGTCTGGCGACCACCCTCGTCGGGTGCGGCAGCGGTTCCTCGGCCTCGTCGGCAGCCACCTCGTCAGTGGCTGCTGTGGTGTCTACCAGCGCTGCCGGGTCGGCCGATGTCGCCGCCGCCACAACGACGCCGCCGCTCACGATCACCGTTGCGCCCGCGATCACCGCCGGCACGGTCACCGCGACCACCGAGACGACAACGACGGCGAGCGCCGCGACCACGATCCCGACCACGATCCCGGCGACGGCGCCGCCGAGCACCACTGCACCCTTCACCGACGCGGCGACCGACTTCCTCGGTGAGGAGGTCATCGGCTACTCGGTGCAGGGTCGCCCGATCGTCGCCAGCCACCGGGGCACGGCCGGCGGCACCGTCATCCTCGTGGTCGGCGTCATCCACGGCAACGAGAATGCCGGCTTGGCCATCCTCGACGAGCTACGAACTCGGCCGTTACCGCCCAACATCGACCTGTGGTTGATGGATGCGATGAATCCCGATGGGCTGGCGAACGACGTACGGGGCAACGGCAACCAGGTCGATCTCAACCGCAACTTCCCGCACGACTGGACCGCTGTCGCGCAGCTCGGCGAGTGGGAGTACAGCGGCACCGGGCCCGCCAGCGAGCCCGAGACACAGGCGTTCATGGCGTTCGCCGACCGCATTCGTCCATCGCTCACGCTGTGGTACCACCAGGACCTGTATCGCATCTCGCCGTCCACGCGCAGCGACGGGCCGTTGCGCGAGCGCTACGCCCACATCACCGGGTTGCCACTGCTGACGGTGAGTGGCGGCACCTACACCGGCGTCGCGGCCACGTGGGTGCGCAAGACCGTGCCCGAGGCGATGTCGTTCATCGTCGAGTTGGGCCCCACGCTGACGAGCCCCGAGGCCATGCTGCACGCCGCGGCAGTGCTCGACATCGCGACCATGGCCCGCGCAATCGGCTGACATCGTGCTGCTTTTCTGAGATTGTGTGCAGCGCGACGGGCACGTCGTGCGTGTGTGCAGTTGATGCACGCCACCGCCTACCCCTCCGTCAGCAGCACCACCATGGAACCTGCCCCGATCATCGCTACCGAAGTGAGCTTCGAGGAGCTCTACCGCCGCGAGTACCCGGCACTGGTCGCCGTCGCGACCGCTCTCGCCGGCACCCCCGCCGACGGCGAAGACGTGGTGCAGGACACGATGGTGAAGGCACTGATGCACTGGGGAAAGGTGCGGCGCCTGGAACGACCGGGGGCATGGTGTCACCGGGTGTTGCTCAACGCGTGTCGCAGCCGTTGGCGCCGGCGGCGCACCGAGGCGAGGTTCCTCGCTCGGCAGCGTCGTGAGGAACCATCCACCCAGGGCCCAACCGTAGAGGTGGTGGCCTTCTGGGCGGCCGTACGGCGCTTGCCGGAGCGCCCGCGCCTGGCAGTTGCCCTGTACTACGCCGGCGACCGGTCGGTGGCGGAGGTGGCGAGCATCCTCGACGTTCCAGAAGGAACCGTGAGAAGCGACCTCAGCCGGGCCCGCATGGCCCTCACCAACGAGTTGGAGCACTGACATGGACGAGCAAGGGAACGGGCAGGACGGCACCAGTGGAGCCGCCGATGACGGTGATGGCGGCAGCGGCGACCCGCGGTTCGATGCGCTGGCGCGCCGCGCCGGTCAGGCACTGCGCCGCCCGGCTCCGGCACACGGCATCGACGACGTGCGTCGCGGCCGCCGGCGGCAACAGCTCGTCCGTGTGGGCGTCGGTGGTGTGGCCTGCCTGGTGCTGGCCCTGGGGGCGGTAGCGATCACCCGCGGCGACGACGAACGTGGCCAGATCACCCCCGTCACCACGCCCGACACGACACCTGACACGGCACCTGACACGACGCCTGACACGACCGGCGACACGACACCCGACACGCTGCCACCCGACACGGCGCCCCCGCCGTTCACCAGCGACACCGTGATCGTTCCCGGTGTGGCCATCTCGGCCGACACGATGATGGCGTGGGGCGGTGGGTACCTCCTCGGTGTGCTGATCGACGGGCAGTTCCTGCCGTACGGCGACACGTCGGGCATCCCGGCCGAGATGATCGACGCCGAGGTCACGCTGCTTGATCGCAGCTTCTCCACCGACACGTGGACGGTGCTGGTGGATCCGTGCGGGCAGCCGTCGATCCGGCCGGCGCCCAGCTCGCCGCTGTTCGGGCAGGACCTGGCGATGCCGATGAACTGGAGCGAGAACTACCTGTATCCGGGCACGCTCGACGGCGCGGCCGACGAGGACCTGACGGCGTTGCGGGCAGTGCTCGTCGCGCAGTACGGCTCCGCCGAGGGCTTCGAGCTGGTCACGCCGACCGAGAGCATGGACGGCGACCCGGAGCTGGAGACCCTCGTCCGCCGGTACATCACCACCACCGATCCCACCGACCCGTTCACCCAGACCTGGTTGGCGGTGTGGGACCCGACCGACAGCTCGTTGACCACGCTGCACGGCGACCCGGTCGACACCGCCCAGCCGTTCCGCATGAGTGGCGAGGGGCCCACCAACGTGAACGGCGACGAGTTCTGGGAGGACCTGATCGTGACGCCCAGCGGCGATGTGTCGTTGATCCAGCTCAACGACGGCACCGTGCTCGCCTCGGCGGGCGAGTGCAGGAGCTGAGTCAGCGAGCCCGCAAGTAGCGGGTGAACAGGAAACCGTCGTCCTCCAGCACGTGGGCCAACTGCATGCGATGCGAGAGGGCCGGTGCCCCGCTGGTGAGGCGGGGGCCGGCACCGCCGTTGATCTGCGGGCTCAGCGACAGGTTCAGCTCGTCGATCACGTCGGCGGCGGCGAGCAGACCGTTGAGCGCAGCCCCACCCTCGGCCTGCACCACCTGCGCATCCAACTGCGCGAGTGCGTCCGCGATGTCGACGTCGCCCACACCGGCGCGTATCGAGGGCACCGGAACGTGCGGGGCGTCGGCGGGCAGGATGAGCAGTGCCTTGCCCGACGCGAACAGCGGTGAGTCGAAGTCGAACTCGCCGGAGCGTGACACGATTGCGATGCGTTGGCCGGGTAGGCGCGGCGGCCCGTACCCCTCGGCTCGTACCGTGCCGGCGCCGACCAGGATGACGTCGGCGAAGGAGCGCAGGGTGAGCAGCAGCTGCTGGTCGGTCGCGTTCGAGAGGCCACGCGAGTTGCGGTCCACCACGGTGGAGCCATCGAGGCCTGTCACCATGCACAGCGCCACCCATGGTCGATGGGCAGGGCGCGGCCGAGGCTGGTCGTAGCACTCGCGCAGGGCCACATCGTCGGCTGGGTGAGGGAACAAGCGTCGCATCGGAGTCCTTTCTACGTCGCCGATGCCGGATGCATGGTGAGTGGTGTGTGGCGGGCCAGAGTGACGAAGTCGGCATCGGCGTGCAGCAGCGGCGAGGCAACGCGTATCGACACCGCGGCGATGAGGCAATCGACGAGCTTGCGAACGGTCTCGCCGTTCCGGCGGCAGATGCGGTAGAGCGCTGCGGCCTCCTCGTAGTCGCCCGGGGTCATCGCCACCACGGTCGCCCTCGCCAACAGTGCCCGAAGTTGTACGAGATGCCGCTCGTCGCGGGCTCCTGCGAGCACCTCCATGATGATGACATCGCAGGTTGCGATGTCATCGGCCAACAGGTCGTCGACAGTCGTGCAGACGGCGGACCCGGTGTCGCGGAGGAACTCCACCCACGCCGAGGTGTCGATGACGATCAATCGACGCGGCCGACTCTGAGTGCTTCCAGGTCCTCGTTCCACCCCGAGCCACGCAGCGAACGCGCATCGTCGAGGTCGAGGGGTTCAGCCGCAAGCAGCCGTAACGCCATGTTGACGGCGTCCCGCTTCGTGTCGAGGTGGAAGCGCTCCATGACGGCATGGCATGCAGCGTCGTCGATGTCGATGTTGGTGCGTGACATACACCAACCATACACCACTGGCCTGAGCGATGTGTTGATCGGCTCACCGGGCAGGTGGCGTACCGTGAGCCGATGGCCAGACGATCGTGAGAGGATGCCGCTCATGGGGAATGAAGGCGACGACATGAACGGCAACGACATGAACGGCAACGACATGAACGGCAGTGACGTGCGGACGGCGTTTCGCACCTGCCCGCTGTGCGAGGCGGGGTGCGGGCTGGAGATCACCGTCAAGCGTGGCCCTCAGGGCGAGACCGTCACGCGCATTCGTGGCGATATGGCCGACGTGTTCAGTCACGGTTTCATCTGCCCCAAGGGCAGCACGCTCAAGCAGCTGCACGACGACCCCGATCGTGTGCGGCGGCCGCTGGTGAAGCGCAACGGTGTGCACGAAGAGGTCGAGTGGGCGGAGGCATGGGCAGTGATCGCCGACCGGCTTCCCGAGATGATGGCCCGCCACGGCCGCGAGTCGGTGGGCGTGTACCTGGGCAACCCCAGCGCGCACAGCCTCTCGGCACTGCTCTACAACCGATCGATGCTGCAGGCGCTCGGAACGCGCCGCCGGTTCAGTGCGTCGACGGTGGATCAGATGCCGCGCCAGGTGGCTGCCGCCTACGTGTTCGGCACCGCGGTCAGCGTGCCGGTACCCGATCTCGACCACACCGACTTCCTGGTGATCATGGGCGCCAACCCGTACGCGTCGAACGGCAGCCTGTGCACCGCGCCCGACTTCCCCGGTCGCATCGAAGCGATCCGCGCCCGGGGTGGCACGGTGGTGGTGGTCGATCCTCGTCGCAGCCGCACGGCAGAGGAAGCCGACCGCTGGTTGCCCATCCGCCCCGGCACCGATGCGTTGCTGCTCGCCGCGATGGTCACC
>Ga0073903_10000294_pt1 | contig 25962 bp, 29 predicted proteins | sample KloWWTKNB14_bulk_FD_66665 | JGI IMG/M metagenome (GOLD analysis project Ga0073903, IMG submission 66665) | Active sludge microbial communities from Klosterneuburg, Austria, studying microevolution and ecology of nitrifiers - Klosterneuburg... | ecosystem: Engineered > WWTP > Aerobic digester >... | reverse complement strand
CAGGCCTATCCCGGCGGCGCGGTTCTGATGACCGGCATGCTCCGTCATGAGCGGGAAACGAAATCCTATTTCAATTCGCTGGTCATGTTCGACGCGGAAGGCAAAATTTCGAATGTTTACGATAAATATCACCTCGTCCCGTTCGGCGAATATATTCCATTCCAGAAATGGATTCCGCTTAAGCCGGTCGTCGAGTTCACAGGTTTCATCCTCGGCTCGGGTGTTAAAACGTTCGAAGCCTTCGGCCTGAGATACAGCCCGGTGATCTGTTATGAGATTATATTCTCAGGCAAGGTTGTGGGACCTGATACGCCGGACTTTATTATCAATGTCACCAACGATGCGTGGTACGGCATCAGCGCCGGGCCGCACCAGCATTTCACTCAGGCCGTCTTCCGCGCAGTGGAGGAAGGAATACCCGTGATTCGGGCTGCAAACACCGGTTTAAGCGGTTTAATTGATCCTTTAGGTCAGGTTCACGGTCTATCCCCACTTTTCGAACAATATGAAAAAACACTTGCGCTCCCGCATAAAAATATGATTTTTAGGAACAATAATTTAATCAAGAACGTTATTTTTACAGGGATGGTGCTGCTTTTTACCGCTTTCGGATACATCGTCCGGCGCAGGAACCTTGCGACCGGCTAAACACCCGGAATGATGAGTATGGTTGAATAAACAGATGGTAAAAACACCTGAGGTTAGTTGCACACTGTCGTAGGCGCACTATATGTCTATAAAGGTGTATTAGAATTTACTAAAAAATCAGGAAGAACAAAATTAATGGCTTCACACGCGAGAAAAACCAAAGGCACACCGGATCCGGTCGACGTTCACGTCGGGCAACGTCTGCGTGTACGCCGTTCCCTCCTGGGCCTCAGCCAGGAGAAACTGGCTGAATCGATCGGCCTGACCTTCCAGCAAATCCAGAAATACGAGCGCGGCATGAACCGTATCAGCGCCGGACGCCTGTATCAGTTCAGCAAAATCCTTGAAGTTCCGGTCACATATTTTTATGACCAACTCGGCAATGCAGCCAAGGCTTATTCTTCGGCGACATATGGTTTAGCTGATAACGACCAGGAAGAGTTCGCGGCGGGCGACCTTATGCAGAACAAGGAAACCCTTGATCTCGTTCGCGCCTTTTACACCATCGATAATCCTGAAATCCGCAAGGACATCCTCAAATTCGTCAAATCGATGGCAAACCGCATGGGCGGCGAAGCCGAATCCGAATAGAATAATCTCTTGAATCCTGCTCTCTGAAACATTAACCTGCACGGGTTGTTTTACGAAAACCACCCTAGAGAGCGGAAGAACCTTATGAATAAAGCCAACGATTCCAAGAAGCCCATTCCTTTGCCGTCAGCTGACCTCAAAGATTTTATTTTCACATCCGAGTCCGTGTCTGAAGGACACCCGGACAAAGTCTGCGACCGCATTTCCGATTCAGTCCTCGACCTGTTTCTCGCGCATGACCCGGTCGCGCGCGTCGGCTGCGAAACTTTCGCGACGACCGATTTCGTTCTCGTTGGCGGTGAAGCGCGCAGCTCCAGAGAAATCACCTCTGCAATGATTGAAACGGCGGCGCGCGATGCGATCCGCAATATCGGTTACGAGCAGGAAGGTTTTAACTGGAAGACAGTTAAAATCGATGTCCGCCTGCACAAGCAATCTGCCGATATCGCGCAGGGCGTTGATGCCGCCGGCAACAAGGACGAAGGCGCTGGCGACCAGGGCATCATGTTCGGTTACGCCTGCGATGAAACGCCGGCTTTCATGCCTGCGCCAATTTATTATTCACACGCAATCTTGCGCTCACTGGCAGAAGCCCGCCATTCTGGCGCCCTGCCCGAGCTCGAGCCGGATGCGAAATCGCAGGTTACGCTTCAATATAAAAACGACCGTCCTGTCGGCGCGGCTGCTGTCGTTGTTTCGACGCAGCACAAAGACGGGCTCAGCCAGTCAGATGTCAAAGAAATCGTTCGTCCTTACGTTCGCAATATCCTGCCTGATGGCTGGATGCCGAAAGAAGACGAATTCTACGTCAACCCGACAGGCCGCTTCGTTATCGGCGGTCCGGTCGGCGATGCCGGTCTCACGGGACGCAAGATTATCGTCGACACTTACGGCGGCGCGGCTCCGCATGGCGGCGGTGCGTTCTCCGGCAAAGACCCGACGAAAGTCGACCGTTCGGCTACTTACGCCGCGCGTTACCTCGCGAAAAATATTGTCGCCGCCGGTTACGCGAAGGCCTGCACGATCCAGCTTTCGTATGCGATTGGTGTATCGAAGCCGATTTCGCTGTACCTGAATACGCATGGCACGGGCAATGCGCCGGAAGCGGTGATCGTTAACGCAATCAACCAGCTGATCGATCTGTCGCCCCGCGGCATTCGCGAACACCTGAAACTGAACCGCCCGATTTACGCACGCACCGCGGCGTACGGCCACTTTGGCCGCGACCCCGATCCGGATGGCGGTTTCTCATGGGAAAAGCTGGATCTTGTCGAACAGCTCCGCAAAGTCCTCGGCTAACGCCGACGATCATTCATCATTAAAGAGACGTTTATGGGGCCGCCGCATGGGGCGGCCTCTCAAGAAAGATCGCCTGCATGCGATTGAAAAAATCCTGCCTGTCGTCGCCATTCCGGAAGACAAAATCACTGACGCGCGCGATCTCGATCCCGCTTCGTTATTCCTGAAGCCGTTCAGCGATTACTGGTTCGAAATCGGGTTCGGTAACGGCGAGCATCTGATTGCACTGAAGAATGGATTTGCTGATGTCGGGTTTATCGGTGCGGAGCCGTTCGTCAACGGCATGGCGAATTTTCTCAAAGACCTTGATTGTCATTCCGGCGAAAGCCGGAATCCTGTTGACGATTCCCCACCCGATCCCGGCTTCCGCCGGGATGACATCTTGGGGAATGTCCGCGTTCACATGGACGATGCGATGATGATCGTTCGTTCGCTGAAAGATAAATCACTCGGGCGGATTTATATTCTCAATCCCGATCCGTGGCCGAAGACGCGGCATCACAAGCGCCGGATCGTTTCGCAGGCTAATCTCGATGAATTTGCGCGGGTGCTGAAGCCGGGCGGAAAATTGGTATTGGCGACTGATGTCGATGATTTAGCTGAATGGATGGTCACGCAGTGCATGATCCACCCGGCTTTTGAATGGACGGCGCATTCCTCAAAAGACTGGCAGACACCGCCCGCCGAATGGATCGAGACGCGCTATGCGTTCAAGGGCAAGCAGGCCGGACGGCGGCAGACGTTTCTGATATTTAAAAACCTTGCCAAGCCTCTGAAATAGGCATATATAAACCGCATCATCCCAATATTGCTAAAACGATATGGATGGGCTTAATAAAAGCCCGGGCAAAAACCCGTGCCTAAACGACTGATAATACAAGGTTTTATGCGCTCGACGCCGCTTGAGAACAGGATTGCAGAAATCGCCCGCCCCGCCGCTGCGGATATGGGGCTGGAGATTGTTTCTGTGAAAATCCTCGGCGAAGGCGGCGGCACGAATGTCCAGGTGCTGGCGGAGAACCCGGCGACTAAAAATTTGGGCGTCGAAGACTGCACGAAACTGAGCAAGGCGCTCTCCGCCCTGCTCGATGTCGAGGACCCGATCAACGGTGCGTACCGTCTCGAGGTCAGCTCGCCGGGTATCGACCGCCCGTTGGTGAAAATCGAGGATTTCGAAACCTACAAAGGTTTCGAAGCGAAACTGGAGAGCGATATGCCCGTCGATGTAACCGGGCAAAAAAGATTTAAAGGCGTTTTACGTGGCGTGAACGGTCAATCTGTTGTAATCGAGACCGAGCAAGGCACCGCTGAAATTCCTTTTACCGCCCTTAACAAGGCAAAACTGGTTTTAAACGACAAACTGCTTAAACAAACCTCGAAAGGTATTAACTAAAAGGTGAACCATGGAACTGCTGCAAGTCGCTGATAACGTCGCAAGAGAAAAAAATATTGATCGTGAAATCGTCATCGGGGCGATGGAAGAAGCCATTCAAAAGGCGGGCCGCTCGAAATACGGCCACGATCATGACATCCGCGCGCATATTGACCGCCGCTCGGGCGTTATCGAACTGAAGCGCTACCGCCAGGTCATGGAAGACGGCGCGCTCATCGAAAACGAAGTCGCGCAGCTTACCGCAGCGCAGGCCAAAAAAATCAGCGCAACCGCTAAACCCGGTGAATTCATCATCGACGATCTGCCGCCGCTTGATTTCGGCCGCATCGCCGCCCAGACCGCGAAACAGGTCATCATGCAGAAAGTGCGTGAAGCCGAGCGTTCGCGCCAGTACGGCGAATTCAAGGACAAGGTTGGCGAAATCGTCAACGGCGTTATCAAGCGCGTCGAATACGGCAACGCGACCATCGACATTCAAGGCCGCGCAGAGGCTTTATTGAGACGCGATGAAACGCTGCCGCGCGAGCACCTGAAAAACGGCGACCGCGTCCGTGCGATCATTTATGAAGTCCGTGAAGAACAGCGCGGCCCGCAGATTTTCCTGTCGCGTACGCACCCGGAATTCATGGCGAAACTGTTCATGCAGGAAGTGCCGGAAATCTATGACGGCATCATCACGATCAAAGCCGTCGCCCGCGACCCGGGTTCACGCGCCAAAATCGCGGTGGTTTCCCGTGATTCATCCATCGACCCTGTCGGCGCCTGCGTCGGTATGCGCGGCTCCCGCGTTCAGGCCGTCGTCGGCGAACTGCAAGGCGAGAAAATCGACATCGTGCCGTGGACGGACGATATCGGCTCCTTCGTCGTCAGCGCGCTGCAGCCTGCAACGGTTGTTAAAGTTGTTCTTGATGAAGACAAGAAACGCATGGACGTTGTCGTGCCGGACGAGCAGCTTTCGCTCGCCATCGGTCGCCGCGGCCAGAACGTGCGCCTTGCTTCCATCCTTACCGGCTGGGATATCGACATCCTGACGGAAGCCGAGGAATCGGCCCGCCGCGCGGAAGAACTCAAGACACGCTCCGCTCTCTTTATCGAGGCGCTGGACGTCGACGATGTTATTGCCCACCTCCTGGTTGCGGAAGGTTTCGCGACTGTCGAGGAACTGGCGGATACGTCTGTCGATGAACTGAACCGCATTCAGGGTTTCGAAGAAGAGATCTCGAACGAACTGGTTACGCGTGCCCAGACCTTCCTGGCTGCCAAGAAAAAAGAACTTGAGCAGAAGCAGAAAGAACTCGGCATGAAAGACGACCTGGTCAGCATCGAGGGTCTATCCCCTGCGCAGCTTATCAAGATCGGCGAAGCCGGCATCAAGACACGCGACGATCTCGCGGATCTTGCCGCTGACGAGCTGGTTGAAATGCTGGGCGCCGGTCAAATCACCGAAAAAGATGCCAACGTGGTCATTATGAACGCGCGGGCGCACTGGTTTGCTGATGAGCAGGCCGCAACAACACAAACGGAAGAGCAACCGGCTTAATTGTACGCAGGCGACGTTCTGGTGTATAAAGCACGCTGGTAAGGACACATGACGGAAACTAAAGACAAAGCAGAAGACGGCAAGAAACTCACGCTCGGTGCCAAAGGCACGCTGAGCCTGAAAGGCAATGCCGGACAGCTTCGTCCGAACATGGGTCAGTCCTCCGGCGGGTTTTCGGTAGAGGTTCGCCGCAAGCGCAGCGGACCTTCCACCACCCAGGACCAGCAGCAACAGGACGATGTGCAACTGACGAGCGAGGAGCGCGATTCCCGTGCCCGCGCTCTTCAGAATGCCATGGCCGACGGCGCAAGACCGAAAACCAATCTTCCCAAGCGCCGTACGATTGAAGACGTCAAAAAGGAAGAAATCATCAAGGCGGAAGCCGCTCCTGACGCCGCGGCAAGCGAACTTGAAGAAATGCGCCGCATCGAGCAGGCGGAACGCGGAGACAAACCGGCTGCTCCGGGCTTCGTACGCCCGAGTGACGCGGCACGCCGCGGTCGTCCCGGTGGCGAGGAAGAAAGCAGCGGCGGCGGATTCCGCGACCGCTTCAAGAAACCACCGCCCCGCCCGCAAAAGCGTATGACGCCCGATCAGCGCGGTGGACGTTTGACCGTTGCGCAGGCACTTAACGAAGATTATGAACGCGTTCGCGGCAAATCACTCGCAGCGCAGAAACGCGCGCGCGAAAAAGCCCGCCTTGCAGCTCTTGGCGCACAGGAACCGGCGCAGAAAATCCTGCGCGAAGTTATTCTTCCTGAAATCCTGACTGTCGGCGAACTGGCCAACCGTATGGCCGAGCCCGGCAGCGAAGTGATCAAGGCGCTGATGAAAATGGGCGTCATGGCGACAATCAATGAACCAATCGATGCCGATACGGCGGAACTGATCGCCGGAGAGTTCGGCCACAAGGTTAAACGCGTTACCGAAGCTGACGTTGAAATCGGCATGGAAGGTACGTTGGACACAGAGACCGATCTTCTGCCCCGTCCTCCCGTTGTCACCATCATGGGTCACGTCGACCACGGTAAAACCTCTCTGCTAGATGCGCTGCGTCATACAGACGTCGTAGCAGGCGAAGCCGGCGGCATTACGCAACATATCGGCGCTTACCAGGTAACCCTGAAATCCGGAGCGAAGATTACCTTCCTCGACACGCCCGGCCACGCGGCGTTCACCGAGATGCGCGCACGCGGCGCCAACGTCACGGATATCGTCGTTATCGTCGTATCCGCTGAAGACAGCATCATGCCCCAGACGATTGAATCGATCAGCCACGCCCGCGCGGCGAAAGTGCCGATCATTATCGCGATCAACAAGATCGATATGCCGTCCGCCGATGCGCAAAAAGTGCGTCAGGACCTTCTTCAATATGAAGTGGTGGTCGAGGAAATGGGCGGCGACGTCCAAACGGTCGAAGTTTCGGCCAAGAAAAAAACAAATCTCGACAAGCTGGAAGAAGCCATTCTCCTTCAGGCCGAAGTTCTTGAGCTGAAGGCTAACCCGAACCGCGAAGCCCACGGTTTCGTCGTGGAATCCAAGCTGGAAAAAGGCCGTGGCTCCGTTGCCACCGTCCTGATCCAGAAGGGCACGCTGAAAGTCGGCGATATTTTTGTTGCGGGTAAAGAATCAGGCCGCGTCCGCGCCATCGTCGATGATCGTGGCCAGAATATTCAAAAAGCCCTGCCCGGCCAGCCGGTCGAGGTTCTCGGTTTCGGCGGCACGCCGGATGCAGGCGATACGTTCACTGTTGTCGGCGATGAGAACAAGGCGCGCGAAATTGCCGATTACCGTCAGCGTAAAAAACGCGAAATGCAGGCCACGAAAGCCGTCAAAGGCCGCACGACCATGGAAGACCTTCTGCTTATCAAGCAGGAAGGCGAGAAAACCACCCTGCCCGTCGTCATCAAGGGCGACGTGCACGGATCAGTTGAAGCCATTGCCGGCTCGCTGCAGAAAATGGTTGATGACAACCAGGGCATTGCCGTACAGGTCCTGCATAGCGGCGTCGGCGGGATTACTGAATCCGACGTTACCCTCGCTCGCGCATCGGGCGGTATCATTATCGGCTTTAACGTCCGCGCCAACAACCAGGCCCGCGACCTCGCGCAGCGCGACGCCGTGCAGATCCATTACTACAACATCATTTACAACATCATCGACGACGTAAAAGCGATCCTGACCGGCATGCTTTCCCCGACCAAGCGCGAGGAATATATCGGCCAGGCGCAGGTCAAGCAGGTCTTCAACATCACCAAGGTCGGCAAAATCGCTGGCTGTATGGTCATGGAAGGCTGGGTCAAGCGCGGCGCGAAAGTCCGCTTGCTCCGCGACAACGTTGTCATTCACGAAGGTACGCTCAAAACCCTCAAGCGCTTCAAGGATGAAGTCAAAGAGGTCAAGGAAGGCACGGAATGCGGTATGGCATTCCAGGATTACGACGACCTGAAAGACGGCGACGTTATCGAGTGCTACCAGATCGTAGAAGAAGCCCGCACGGTCACGTAAATGCGTAACAGCAAAACCAGTGAACCCACGCAGCGCCAGCTCCGGGTCGGCGAACAAATCCGCCACATCCTTGCGGAAACTATGCAGCGCGGTCATTTTAATGAAGCAGTCCTGATCGACGCGCATCTAAGCATCTCCGAGGTAAAACTCAGCCCTGATCTCAAACACGCCACGGCCTATGTCATGGCTCTGGGCGGCGTCAATATGGATGAAATCCTCCCGGCGCTGAATAAAGACCGAAACGTTTTCAAAAAAGAAATCGCGCGGAATGCCGGTTTGCGTTTCACGCCGACAATCCGCTTTGTGGCCGATAATTCCTTCAACGAAGCGGAGAAGATCGAAAACATCCTCCGTGAAATTCACGCCGAAAAAGAATAGCCATGGCCCGCAAACGCAAAGGCGACAAAATCGACGGCTGGATCAACCTCGATAAGCCTCTCGGTTTAACTTCAACTCAGGCGATGGCGAAAGTGCGCTGGCTAATGAAGGCACAGAAGGCCGGGCATGCCGGAACGCTTGACCCCCTCGCCTCAGGCATTCTTCCCATCGCTCTTGGCGAAGCGACGAAAACGATTTCCTACATCCAGGACGGGCTGAAAACCTATTCCTTTACCGTGCAATGGGGCGAGCAGCGCGACACGGATGACGGCGAAGGCAAAGTCATCGCGACATCGGACGCCCGCCCGTCGAAAGAACAAATTGAATCGATCCTGAAGAATTACAGCGGGACGATCATGCAGACGCCGCCCAAATTCTCGGCGATCAAAATAGACGGCGCACGCGCCTATGACCTCGCCAGAGACGGCGAAGAGGTCGAACTGAAAGAGCGCGAGGTTTATATCGAAAGCTTCGAAATAATCTGTCATCCTGAGCGCAGCGAAGGATCTCACAGCCACCAAGGGGATTCTTCGCTATCGCTCAGAATGACAAGTGAAGGGATGGACCAAACCTCCTTCCGCATGGTCTGCGGCAAGGGCACCTATGTCCGGTCTCTGGCCCGGGATATGGGCCGGGAATTGGGGTGTCTGGGCTATATAACCGCCCTGAAACGCGAGAAAGTAGGCCCTTTTACGCTGGAATCCTCTATTTCTCTGGACAAACTGGCGGGTTTGGACGATATTGCCCGCCTCAACGAGGCCGTTTTACTCCCCCTTGAGACCGCGCTGGACGACATCCCGGCGTTGGCCGTAAGGGAGGATGAAGCAGCCAGATTGAGAAACGGGCAAGTTCTCGCCTTCATATCTCGCCCCGACTTCGAGCGTCTTGGACGCGCAGGTCTCGACGGGACGCTTCAAGAAGCGCTGGTGACGTGTAACAGCAAACCGGTAGCACTTGTGGAAGCAGAAGGACCGGAAGTCAGACCCGTTCGGATTTTAAACATATAACCCCGAAAAGGAGTACACGATGTCGGCATTACAGAAGAGCGCAGAGCGCAAAGCAAAAGTCATTCAGGAATACCAGACCGAGAAAAACGACACCGGTTCGGCCGATGTGCAGATTGCCATCCTCACCGACCGCATTAATTACCTGTCGGAACACCTCCAGACGCACAAGAAAGACGTTCACAGCCGCCGCGGCCTTCTGATGATGGTTGCCAAGCGCCGTAAGCTTCTCGACTACCTGAAGCGCACGAGCAACGACCGTTACCAGAGCCTGATCGAGCGCCTGAATATCCGCCGCTAATCAGCAGAATTCACAAAAACGCCCCCGGTTAATATCGGGGGCGTTTTTTATTTCAGGAAACTTTTCCTGATGTCAGGCGTTAGTGCCCCGGAAGCTTAATATTCAAGGGAGTTTATGATGAATAATAGAAACACACTTATAGGTCTGGTTATCGTTGTTCTGGTGGTTGTTGCTGGCTATCTGGTTCTGAACCAGCCCGACCAGCGCAGCACCGGTGAACATATCGGCGATGCTATCAGCAATCTTGATGAAGGTGTTGATGACGCTACGCGTGAACTTGAAGACCGCACGCCTGCCGAGCGTATCAAAGATGACATCAATGATGCCACGGATGGCAGCCCGGAATAATTAATTTACAGCTAAACAAAAACCCCGCTTCGGCGGGGTTTTTTTATTACTGCGCCGGAGCCGGTGCAGGTTGCTCTGCAACCCTGACCTTCACCTTGCATGGCAGGGTGATTTTATAAGTCCAGACGTGATGGCGGCGAAGGGCGACGACGGGGAAATCATATTCCGTTCCCGGCGTTTCCGATTGATGTTCTTCCGTGAATTTTTTGACTTCTGCGGCGCTGGCGGGAGCGGCCAAAGCTGTCTCACAGACTTTTTCCAGTTCCTCACCCTTGATATTTTTAACGCGCGCCGATTCAGACTTCATATGGTTGATGAATATGAAGGCATCGGCGGCAAAAGCGCCAACAGCAAGCAGTACGACAATCAGTATAATTTTTACAGTCTTACTCATTTAAAAAGTACCTTTCCAAAATCTTGCCTTTATCCAGTTTAAACACAAGCGGTATGCCCGTTGGAAATTCGGCGTCGTTAATTGTCTCCGGCGTTTCAGCGCCCAGAATGATCAATACGGCGCGCAGGGAATTGCCATGCGCCGCGATCAGTACATTCTCGCCCTTTTCCAGCAACGGCTTGATGTTTCCATTGAAATAAGGCCGTACGCGTTTTTCCACGACATCGCCAAGGCATTCTCCGCCGGGCGGTGCCACATCATACGAACGGCGCCAGATATGGACTTGTCCCGCGCCATATTTTTCGCGGGTTTCGTCCTTGTTCAAACCTGTGAGATCACCGTAATCACGCTCGCGCAGATCATCGTGGCGAACCATTTCATTGAAAAGTTCTGGCTGGCCGGACGCTGCGAGTGCCATCTGGGCGGTGCGGTTGGCCCTGGTCTGGGTCGAGCTGAAGACATGATCGAAACTCAAACCGGCTTTTTTGATCATTTCGCCAGCCTTTTTGGCCTCTTCCTCGCCAATTTTCGTCAAATCGACATCCTTGAACCCCGTAAAGCGGTTTTCGAGGTTCCACTGGCTCTGGCCATGCCTTAAAAGTACTAGGTAATTCATTATATTAGCGCCTTTTGACCTAAAGATTCCTTTGACTTTGGTTATAAATAATGGCATTTGTATGCGCAGTAAAGAGGCGGGAATGGCCCTGTTTCCCGGTTGACTGTTGAACCCACCCCAAAGTGGTTTCCACTGTCCGCCCGGAACCAGTTCCCCGCTCCCACCGAACATACAATCACCTCCCGTAAAGGTACGGGAGGGGTCAAATCATATAAGGAAATAAAAACTATGTTTAATATATTTAGAAAAGAAATCGATTTCGCAGGTAAAACAATTATCCTCGAAACCGGTAAAATCGCCCGTCAGGCTGACGGCGCCGTTCTCGCCACGATGGGCGAAACCTCTGTTCTTTGTGCCGTTACCGGCGCCAAGAGCGTGAAAGAAGGCCAGGATTTCTTTCCCCTCACGGTTCACTACCAGGAAAAAACCTATGCAGCCGGTAAAATCCCCGGCGGTTTCTTCAAGCGCGAAGCGCGTCCGTCTGAAAAAGAAACGCTGACCTCCCGCCTGATCGACCGCCCGATCCGCCCGCTGTTCCCTAAAGACTTCTATAACGAAGTCCAGGTGATCGCGACCGTGATATCACACGATCTCGAAAACGACCCGGACATGGTCGCCCTCATCGGCTGTTCCGCAGCCCTCACGATTTCGGGCATCCCGTTCATGGGTCCGATCGGCAGCGCGCGCATCGGCTACATCAATGGCCAGTTCGTCATCAACCCGACCATGTCGGAGATGAAAGAGAGCGCACTGGACCTGATTGTCGCAGGCACCAAGGAAGGCGTCCTGATGGTTGAATCCGAAGCGAAAGAGCTTTCGGAAGAAATCATGCTGGATGCGGTGACAAAGGGCTGGAAATCCTTTCAGCCGGTTATCGACGGTATTATCGATCTCGCCGAAATGTGCGCGAAAGAGCCGTGGCCGATCACCGAGACGCCTGCTCACCTCAAAAAACTCAGCGCCGATATCAAATCCGGCTATGAGAAAGAAGTGCGCGATGCTTACGCGATCACCAACAAGGCGGAGCGTTATGCCGCTGTCGGTGCCGCGAAGAAAAAAGCGGTTGCCCAGTTCAAAAGCGATGAAATCAACGATAACACGGTTATCTCCAAGTTCAAGGAACTGGAATCCGACGTTGTTCGCGGCAACATCCTGAAAACCGGCCGCCGTATCGATCAGCGCGACACGAAGACTGTCCGCCCGATCGTTGCAGAAACCGGCATCCTGCCCCGTACGCATGGCTCCGCCCTGTTCACACGCGGTGAAACCCAGGCGCTTGTGGTTACCACGCTTGGCACCGGCCAGGACGAGCAGATCATTGATGCGCTGGAAGGCGAATACAAACAGCGCTTCATGCTCCACTATAACTTCCCTCCCTACTCTGTCGGCGAAGCCGGTCGTATGGGTCCTCCGGGCCGCCGCGAAATCGGTCACGGTAAACTCGCATGGCGTGCGATTAACCCGCTCTTGCCGTCTGTCGAGGATTTCCCGTACACGATGCGCGTGGTCTCCGAGATCACGGAATCGAACGGATCAAGCTCGATGGCAACCGTTTGCGGCACCTCGCTCGCTCTTATGGATGCGGGCGCACCGTTGAAAGCCCCGGTAGCCGGTATCGCCATGGGCCTCATCAAGGAAGGCAATGAATTCGCCGTCCTGTCCGATATTCTCGGCGATGAAGACCATCTCGGCGACATGGACTTCAAAGTCGCGGGAACCGAAAACGGCATCACCGCCCTGCAGATGGACATCAAGATTACCTCGATCACCGAGGAAATCATGAAAATCGCCGTCAACCAGGCGAAAGAAGGCCGCCTGCACATTCTCGGCGAAATGAACAAAGCATTGACCGAAGCGCGCGGCGAGCTCTCGAAGTTCGCACCGCAGATCGTCACGCTGAAAATCCCGACGGATAAAATCCGCGAGGTTATCGGTACGGGCGGTAAGGTCATTCGCGAAATCTGCGAAGTGTCCGGCGCGAAAGTGGATATCGAGGATGACGGCACGATCAAGGTATCGGCCGTTAATGCCGACGCTATCGAGAAAGCCGTCAATATGATCAAGGGCATCACGGAAGAACCCGAAGCCGGCAAGGTCTATAGCGGTAAAGTCGTGAAAACCATGGAATTCGGCGCGTTCGTCAATTTCATGGGCGCAAAGGACGGCCTCGTTCACATCTCCGAACTGGCCGACCAACGCGTTGCGCAAACCACCGATGTCGTCAATGAAGGCGACCAGGTGAAAGTCGTCGTGCTCGGCATGGATGACCGCGGCAAGGTAAAACTGTCGATGAAGCGCGTTAATCAGGAAAACGGCGAGATCATCGGCGAACTTCCTTCACCTGATGAAGTATCCGCACCGCGTCCCCGCCGTGAAGGCGGAGACCGTGATCGCGGACGCGACCGTGGCCCGCGCCGTAACCGGGGTTAATCGAAAACGCGTCATTGCGAGGGAGCAAAGCGACCGAAGCAATCCATCTTTTTTAGAAACTACTGGATTGCTTCGTCGGCCTTAAAGGCCTCCTCGCAATGACGGAAATAAACAAATGCCCGCCCTCAAAAGCGGGCATTTTTACAGGCTAAAACCAGACCTCGACGCCGTAATTCCATGCGAGCTCTTCACCCGCCTTGATATTGCGAAGAGCAAAGACCGTAATAAGATTTTTTTCCAGATCAGATTCAAGCCGGATATTCGGCTTTGCGCTGTGGTTGTAAAGCATGAGATAACCAAGGCCTAAAGCGTATTTTTTATTCCTGTTATTTTCATCCCAGTCCAGCACCCAGCCATCCGGGGCCTCATCCTTCGGCACGTTCTTTGACTTCATCGTCACGACAGGCGAGACCTCGATAATTTCGCCCTTTTTTATATTGCGGGTTGTAAAAACGCCCCTGCCCTTGGTCGGCACAGCCTTCCAGATAATGTGTGCGCCTTTTAATCCGTAGCTATTTCTTTTCCTGGTCATTCCGTTCTCCAAAGCCAGATATTCCTATATCTTTTTATGGAGGGTTGCCATGAAAGATTTTGAAAAATAAAAGCCCGGCTTTTGGCCAGGCTTTCACGTTTGCTGCACGAAACAGATGAGTCTCAGGCTTGAGAAATCACAAGGCGCGCATTTTTGTATTAGTGTTTAAATTTAATGGTCCTAACCGAGGTTCCAATCGTGGCGCAGGGCGTAGAGTAATATATTTCTCTCGGCAGATTCGGCCTGAACCTCAGCAATTCTATTTGTGCCCTCGTCATCCTTCCGTTTGCCCTCTTTAACCATATCCAGCACAAGTACGGTTTTCAGGTCCTTGACTGCGTCGCACGTACGCACGTGCGCTTCAAAGCTTGTGTCATCTATTTCTCTTTCGACGCCAGCAGCCACGGCTAAAAACGCCAGTTTCACGAGACCTTCTTTTTTCAGTCCCTCAATTACATCGCTCATACCGGTGCTCTCGGGTTTTTTTAGTTTAATAAAATATGTCAGCAATTCTGCGCGCGAGTTATTATGCGTTTCAGGGGAAGAAATCGACTGTCCTGTACGCTCTCTTGCTGTTTCGATTTTATGTGCTGTTTTTTTACGTGTCATTTATTTACTCCGGTTTTTCTTCGAGATGGTTTCTTTTAGATTATGTCAAAATATTATGCAACTACTACTTGCCCGTATATGAATTTATTCCTACAATACCGGAATGAAAAACAGGTGTGAAACAGCGCCGGAACCATTACTTCGTTTAAAACAGGGGCCGGAACGAGCTCATAAAAAATCCTTTATTATCAAAGAGCATACCCACCCCCCTAGGTCTTTTTGGCCAAACGAACTATAAAGCGCCATGCTTGAGCAGATCATCCTCTTCATAGCCTCCCTCTTCGCGAACACGATGTCGGCCTTTGCCGGCGGTGGCGCGGGGCTGGTGCAGTTCCCGGTTCTTTTATTCCTCGGTCTGCCGTTTTCCGTGGCGCTGGCGACGCACAAGGTTGCCACGGTCGCGCTCGGGCTCGGCTCCACCTACCGCTATTTCAAAAATCCCGGCGATTACGACTGGAAAATAGCTGGCTGGATTTTGCTGTGCGGTGTGCCGGGCACAATTCTCGGCGCGTTCATCATCGTCCAGACGCCCGACCGCATCGCCGAATTGTGTCTCGGCATCATCACCATCAGCATCGGTATTTATTCGGCGTGCCGGAAAACGATGGGCCTGATGTCCGAGCCGAAGAACCGCGACCTGAAAGGTTATCTGATCGGCGGCGCTCTCATGTTCCTGATCGGTGTTTACAACGGCTCGCTCTCGTCCGGCAGCGGCATGTTCCTGACGTTACTGCTCATTCTCTGGTACGGGTTCGATTACAAAAGCGCCGTGATGTACATGATCACGGCCGGGGGCCTGTTCTGGAACGCGAGCGGCGCGGTTTCCGTTGTCGCGTTCGGCCAGTATATCGAATGGAGCTGGATGCCCGCCCTTTTGCTGGGCTCTTTTTTGGGTGGCTATCTGGGCTCGCATCTTGGTATTTTAAAAGGCAGCACATGGATCAAGCGCGCCTTCGAGGCCGTGACGATTTTAACAGGCCTGTATTTGTTAGTGAGATATTTTTATGGCGCTTAAACTTCCCAAAATCATCGGTCACCGCGGCGCGGCGGCTTATGCCCCTGAAAACACGCTGGAGGGAATCCACACCGCAGCCGATATGGGCGTGGAATGGGTGGAATTCGACGTCAAGCTGACGAAGGACCAGGTGCCGATCCTGTTTCACGATGAAACGCTGGAGCGCACAACGAATGGCGGCGATACACCCATCGCTCAACTGACATACGAAGAAATCCGCCAGTTCGAGGCCGGGAGCTGGTTCGCGGATTCATTTGCAGGGATTAAAATCCCGACGCTGGAGGAAGCGCTCGAAGTTGTTATTCAGCACGGCATGGGTTTGAATCTGGAGATCAAGCCCTGCCCGGGCCGCGAGAAGGAAACCGCCGAAGCCGCGCTCGATGTGTTGTCGCAGGTCTGGGATGAGCATGACCGTTTATTAATTTCCAGCTTCTCGCATGTGTCGATGGAAACGGCGCTCGACATGGCCGGCGACTGGCACCGTGGTTTTCTGTTGCCCGAAGAATGGCCGGAGAACTGGAAGGAGCTCGCCGAATATCTCGATGTCTCCACGTACAACGTGAACGGCAACAAGGTGACGAGGGACGAGATTGATGAATTGCTGGATCTGGAGAAGCCGATCCTGGCCTACACGATCAACGACTCCGACCGCGCGCGGATTCTACAGGGCTGGGGCGTGGATGCGTTTTTCACCGACGCGCCGGATGTGCTGAAAGACGCGATTTTCAGGGTGCATTAGCCACCGTTGCCGTTCTTGGCAATCGCGTCGAGCTGATCATGCGCGGGCATGCCGACGGCGTTGAAGCCGCAATCGACATAGTGGATTTCGCCGGTAACGGCGCTGGATAAATCGGACAGCAGGTAAAGCCCTGCCCCGCCGATTTCCTTGAGCTCGACGGAACGGCGCAGTGGTGAAGCAAGAGTCGAATATTTGAACGTCTTGCGCGCGCCGCCGATGACAGCGCCGGCGAGCGTTCTCATCGGACCAGCCGAAATCGCGTTGACGCGGATTCCATCCGGGCCGAGGTCAGCCGCGAGATAACGGGTCGAGGCCTCAAGCGCGGCCTTGGCCACGCCCATGACGTTGTAACTCGGCATGACTTTATCCGCGCCGTAATATGAGAGCGTTACCGCGCTGCCGCCGTCTTTCATCAGGCTTTTCGCCCGGCGCATGACGGAGGTAAATGAATAGCAGGAGATATGCATCGTCTGCAGGAAGTTGTCTAAGGTCGTGTTAACGTAGCGGCCCTGCAGTTCGTCCTTGTTAGAGTACGCCACCGCGTGAATGATGAAATCCAGCTCGCCCCATTCTTTTTTGAGCGTTTCAAAAACCTTGTCGAGGCTTTCTTCTTTCTGGACGTCACAGTCGATGACGATTTTTGAGCCGATTTCGGCGACGAGCGGTTTCACACGCTTGCCGAACGCCTCGCCCTGATAGGTGAACGCCATTTCGGCGCCGTGCTTGTGCAGCGTTTCCGCCATGCCCCAGGCAATGGAATGGTCGTTCGCGACGCCCATCACCAGTCCTTTTTTGCCTTTCATAAGCTGTGCGGTCATCTAGCCCTCATACCGTGAAAGGGCGAGCGTCGCGTTCGTGCCGCCGAAGCCGAAGGAATTCGAAAGCACGGTCTGGTGCGTGACGTTATCGACGCGCTTGGTCGCGATATTCATGCCGACAGCGCCCTCGTCCATGTTTTCAACGTTGATGCTGGGCGCGACGAAATTTTCGTTCATCATCAGCAGGCAGTAAATCGCTTCCTGCACGCCGGTGGCGCCGAGGCTGTGACCGGTCATGGATTTGGTCGCGCTGATATATGGCTTCTTTTCGCCGAACACGTTTTTAATGGCATTGATCTCGGTGATGTCACCGACGGGAGTCGAGGTGCCGTGCGTGTTGATATAAGTGACAGGCGTTTTAATAGTTGAGATCGCCTGGCGCATGCAGCGTTCTGCGCCCTCGCCGCTCGGGGCGACCATGTCGGCACCGTCGGATGTCGCGCCGTAGCCGGTAATTTCGCCGTAAATTTTTGCGCCGCGCGCTTTTGCGTGCTCAAGCTCTTCCAGCACCACGATGCCGCCGCCGCCGGAAATTACAAAGCCGTCGCGGTCTTTATCATAGGCGCGGGAAGCGCGCGCAGGCGTATCGTTATATTTGGACGACATTGCGCCCATCGCGTCGAACAGGACGGAGAGAGTCCAGTCGAGATCCTCGCCGCCACCGGCGAACATAACGTCCTGCTTGCCGAACTGGATTTGTTCGGCGGCGTTGCCGATGCAGTGGGCGGATGTCGAGCACGCGGATGAAATCGAATAATTCACGCCCTTGATTTTGAAATTGGTCGCGGCGGTGGCCGATGTTGTGGAGCTCATGCATTTCGGCACGGCGAACGGTCCGACGCGCTTCGGGCCTTTGGTCAATGTCGTTTCAGCGGCGGCAACCTGAACTTTTGTCGAAGGACCCCCGGAGCCGACGATGATGCCGGTGCGTTCGTTGCTGACGTCTTTTTCCTCTAACCCTGCATGCTTGATCGCCTGCGTCATCGCGAGATGAACATACGCCGCCGCGTCGCCCATGAAACGGTACAAGCGCTTGTCGATCAGTTCCTCAGGATTGATTTGCGGCTTGCCGTAGACCTGGCTGCGGAAACCCAATTGATGATAATCGGGCGATCCAATAATGCCCGACTTGCCAGCCTTCAGCGATTTCGAAACTTCCTCAATCGAATTACCGATGCAGGAAATAATCCCCATCCCGGTGATAACAACGCGGCGCAGATGTTGTGTCATTAGTTTTTCCCTACAGGGCCTTGGGATTGTCAAACAATCCCACTTTCAGGTCGGCGGCTTCGTAGATCAGTTTGCCGTCGGCGTACATTTTGCCATCGCCGATGCCGAGCACGAGTTTGCGATTGATCACGCGTTTCAGGTCGACGACATATTTAACCAGCTTCACTTCAGGTAATACCTGGCCGGTTAATTTCAATTCACCAAGGCCAAGTGCGCGGCCAGAGCCCAGCGCACCGGTCCAGCCGAGATAAAATCCAAGGAGCTGCCAGAGCGCATCGAGCCCGAGGCAGCCGGGCATCACGGGGTCGGATTCAAAATGGCAATCGAAGAACCATAAAGACGGCTTGATATCGAATTCGGCCTCGATCACGCCTTTGCCATGCGCTCCTCCATCAATGGAAACATTGGTAATGCGGTCGAACATGAGCATGGGCGGCAGCGGCAGGCGGGCATTGCCGGGCCCGAAAATACGGCCATGACCGCAATCGATGAGGTCGTCATAGGAATAGCTGGACTTCGGCTGGAAGGACATTACGGGCCTTGCTGCTGTGTTTGTCATGAAAGAGAGTTATAGGGGGAAAACCCCACTGGCGCAAGCCGTTAGCAGCCGAAACCGAGGCTTACCCTGAGGCCATTATGTGGGTCATGCACACGGATTTATAGGTTTCCGTGATGGCCATCATGGCGAGGGGCTTGGCAATGGCAGGCTCGAGATCGGGAACCTCACCACCGGAGGCCACAGCGATCATCCGCCCCGCCGCCTTGGCGCAGGCCACGGACTGGTCGTACTGGTTTTTCACCTGGATAGCGGCGAAAAAGCCCTGGCAATAGGGCTCGATGCCCATAATGAGATCAACCGGGGCATTCAGCGGCGTATCGTTGGCGGCGAGGCCGAAGCGCCAGTCGGAACCGGCGGGCACGCCGAGGCGCACGGCCTCCTGCGTCATTACATTGGTTATAAGGTCGAGATTTTCGGGAAGATCGGCGCCGCGGAAAAGCTGGCAGCAATCGGAATTCAGCGACAAGGCAAGGCGTCGGCCTGAAACAGCGGCGAGCGCGGCAATACAATCGCCAAGCGACCAGCCTTCCTCGGCGACCTTCTTTTCGATCACGATGTCGCACAGTTCCTGCGCCGATATTTCAAACGCCATGCAACGTACCGAGCACTCGATAAGGAGACGCAACGATTCCTCGCGCGGCTGACCGTCATCTTCCCAGCTGACAATAATATTGTGAAGAATGACCATGATGAGTTCATGAAATTCGAACGAGCAATCGAGCCATTCCTCGAAAAACTCCCGCGCCGCCTGACGACCGCGTTCGGTTTCCTGGTCGAGGATATGGGCAGGCGGCAGCGCCGTGGCGGTTAATGCGCCCTGCGCAGGCTGGCAGCCGAGCAAATTGCTGAGTTTCTTGAAACCGGCATGCATCGACAAATCGGGATCGTCAAATACGAGATAGGTTTCGACCAGGACCCCAGCCATATGCTGGATGACCTTCATCGCGTCCGTGCCCCGCTTGGAATCGGTGGCAAGACGAATGAGTCCGGCATACAACCGGCCTCCCATGTCGGGCTTGTTGGTCAGTGCAAACATGTGATTCAGTAAAATGCGGGGTTCTTGGGGAGTGTGGAAAACTAAGTGGATAGAATCAAGACCGGGTTCGAATCAGCCTTATGAATCATAGGATAAGTGAAATTTTGCGATTCGTAAATGGGTGGGAAAAGGAAAAATGATGCTTATAGCTACTCTATTTTTTCTTTTTCATAAATTCCCCAGATCTGGTCACGTTCGAGCCAGCCTTTGTAGCCTGCCGCACTGACCTCACACCAGCCGCTATCGCCGCATTTATCGAGACCTATAATGACGCGGGGCTCGAGAACGGCAGCCTTGCGAGAGCCCTCTTTCGGCTTCTGGAACAGGGTTATGTTCTTGCCGTCTTTGACCATACCGGTGCGCTTGCCGGAGATGAGGGACTGGTGCACCCAGCCGGTTTCGCCTTCAAAGTCGCGGATTTTCCGCCAGACTTCATATTCAAGGATAACTTCGACCGGCAAGCCCTTCTTTCTATATACATATTTAACCGGGTAGCGAGACCCTGGACCGGAGCGTACAAAGACCTCCTCCGAAGACAGGGACACGAAGCGCGGCAGCGGGAAGGCCGTCGAGCGGAAAGCATCGCCGCCGGGTGGGCTGGCGGCATAGGAAATGCCGAAAACCGCCATAATCACGACTGAAAGAGCTAAAATAGCCAGAAAGGCCATATTTGATGTTTTATTGGTCATTCGAACCCATTGTATGATAAAAACCCGGCCATGCAAGACCGAGTATTGAATCTCCCCGAAATTTCCGTCGCGCCGATGATGGACTGGACCGACCGCCATTGCCGGTATTTTCACCGGCTGCTGTCGCCAAATGTCCGTCTTTATACTGAAATGGTGACGACCGGAGCTATTCTGCACGGCGACAAGGACCGTTTTCTTCGCTTCGATGACACCCAGCACCCGATTGCCCTGCAGCTCGGCGGGTCGGACGCCGAGGACCTGGCCTTCTGCGCCAAGGCAGGTGAGAATGCCGGTTATGATGAAATCAACCTGAACTGCGGATGTCCTTCCGACCGCGTGCAGTCGGGACGTTTCGGCGCTTGTTTAATGCGTGAGCCGTCGCATGTTGCGACCTGCGTCGAGGCGATGATCAAGGCAGTGAATATTCCCGTCAGCGTAAAATGCCGCATCGGGATCGACGACGAAGACAGTTTTGAATTCCTGGATAAATTTGTGCGTGAAATTGCGGATAGAGGGTGCAAAACTTTTATCATCCATGCGCGCAAGGCGTGGCTTAAAGGTTTGTCGCCGAAAGAAAACCGTGAAGTGCCGCCGCTGGATTATGAACGTGTGCGCAAGATCAAGGCGAAATATCCCCAGTTGAGGATAATCCTGAATGGCGGCCTGACGACGATTGGCGGCATCAAGGCCGCAGGCGTCGACGGCGCGATGATCGGCCGCGAGGTGTACCAGAACCCGTGGTTCCTGACCGAGATCGAGCGCGAGATTTTCGGCAATCAGAACCCGCGCAGCCGTGACACTGTTGTTCTAAAAATGGTCGAATACGCGCGTGAGCAGAGAAAATTATACGACACGCCGATTAAATCCATCACGCGGCATATGATCGGGTTGTACCATGAATTGCCGGGCGCGAAAGCGTGGCGGAGAGCGCTCAGCACTCTGCCCCATATCGAGGGCGCAGATGAAAGCGTATTGCTCAAAGCGCTTGAGGCGATGGAAGGCCGTCAGAAAATTGCGGCTTAAACCTTCTCGATGTGGCCTTTGTTCTGCTCGTCAGCAACATAAAAAGATTCACCGCAACCGCAGCGGCCTTTCTCGTTCGGATTCTTGAAACGGAATTTCGCATTACCCATTTCATCCTCGGCGTAGTCGATGGTGATGCCGAACAGCATCCAGCTATGGAGTTTCGGGATATAGAGCGTTGCGTTGCCCTGTCTGAAGGCTTCGTCAGCTGCGATGTCTTCGCCGGACTTGATATATTCCATCTGGTAGCTGCTGCCCGAGCAGCCGCGCGGCTTGACGTTCAGGCGTACGCCCTGCGTGCCGTCCGGAGCTTTCGATAGTAATTTTTCAATCTGCGCCGCAGCGCTCTCGGTGATATTAATCGGCTGGTCCATTTTTCTTCTCCTCAGTAAAACATGTTCAGTTGCATTTTCGCGGTTTCGGCCATGTGCGACGGATCCCACGCGGGTTCCCAGATGATCTCGACATCGACATCGCCGACGCCCTCGATCGGTAAAATTGCGCTTTGCACCCAGACGGGCATTTCCTGCGCCACCGGGCAGCCGGGCGATGTCAGCGTCATTTTGACATCCACATCGCTCTTGCCGTCGGGTTTCGGTTCCTTGACCGTGACTTTATAAATAAGGCCGAGTTCATAAATGTTGACCGGGATTTCCGGGTCGTAAATTTCGCGGATCGCCGCCTGGATTTTCGGCCAGAGCGGGTGCGCACGCGGCATGTCGACATTCGGCGGTTCCGACAATTCGTCGTACGCTTCCTCGCCTACCGCCTGCTTGACCATGTCCTGGTCGGCTATCGGGTCGATCTTCATCATGCGAACAGTTTCTGCACCTTGTGCAGCCCCTCCACCAATTGAATTATATCATTTTTGTCAGAGTACAGCCCCAATGAGGCACGCACCGTGGAATCCAGTCCTAATTTTGCCATCAGCGGCATGCAGCAATGATGCCCGGCGCGTACGGCGACGCCGCACTGGTCGAGCACCATGCCGATATCGGAGGGGTGTATGTTCTTCATCGTGAAGCTCAGAATGCCGGCCTTCTCCGGCGCGGTGCCGTGAATGGTCAGGCCGTCGATCTGTTTCAGTTTTTCGGTGGCGTAGCCGAGCAGGTCCTGTTCATGTGTGGCGATTTTATCCATGCCGATGGATTGCACGTAATCGATGGCAGCGCCAAGACCGATGACTTCGGCTATCGCGGGCGTACCGGCTTCGAACCTGTACGGCGCATCCTTGTACGTGGTTTTTTCGAAGGTCACACGGTTGATCATGTCGCCGCCGCCCTGGTATGGCGGCATGGCGTTCAGCACATCAAATTTGCCGTAGAGAACGCCGATGCCGGTGGGCCCGTAAAGTTTGTGGCCGGTGAAAACGTAGAAGTCGGCATCGAGTTCGCGCATGTTGACAGGCCCGTGGACAATTGCCTGCGAACCATCCACGAGGATGTGGATGTCCTTGTTGTAGCCGCGCGCCATCCCGATGATATCTTTGACAGGATTGATGGTGCCGAGCGCGTTCGAGATATGCACAAGCCCGATGAGTTTCGTCTTTGGGGATAAAAGTTTTTCGAAGGCGTCTAAATCAAGAACGCCGCTCGCATCGAATGGCACGGTTTTGATGACGATGCCGATATGGTCACGCAAAATCTGCCACGGCACGATATTCGCGTGGTGCTCCATTTCGGTCAGGATGATTTCATCGCCCGGGCGTAAATTCCTATGGCCCCAGCTCATAGCAACTAAATTGACGCCTTCGGTCGCGTTGCGGTTGAAGACGATTTCTTTTTCGGTCGCGCCGATGAATTTCGCCACGCGCGATCGTACGTTCTCGAATTTTTCGGTCAGGTCGGTGGAGAGGCGGTAAAGGCCGCGGTGGATATTCGCGTACGCGCCCTCGTACACCGCGTTCATGGCATCAATCACAGCCTGCGGTTTTTGCGCGCTGGCCGCCGTGTCGAGGAACGCGAGCTTCTGGCCGTTCATCGAGCCAGCGAGAACGGGGAAATCGGCGCGGAATTTTTCAATTCCGGTTGTCACTTTGACAGCGCTTTGTGCAGCCATTCCTGTGCCTGTTGCTGAATAATAGTTTTAAACTTTTCATCCTCAATCTTGTCCACCACTTCATCCACAAAGGCGTCCATGAGGAGCAAACGCGCCTGTGCGTCGGTCAGGCCGCGCGAGCGAAGATAAAAGAGCGGCTCTTCATCTAATTGCCCGGTCGTCGCGCCATGCGAGCATTTCACATCGTCGGCGTAAATCTCCAACTCAGGTTTCGTATCCATCTCGGCCTTATCGGAGAGCAGGATCGCGTTGGATAACTGGTAGCCGTCGGTTTTCTGGGCGGGTTTATGGACATGGACCTTGCCCTGGAACACGCCGCGCGCAGAGTCATCAAGGACCGTTCTATAAAACTGGTTCGAGCGACAGTGCGGCGCCTTGTGCTCCATTAATATAGTGGTGTCGGTGTGCTGCTGGCCGTTCGCGAGGTTGAGGCCGTTGAAACTGCATTCGATATTCGCGCCGTTGAGGATGGCGTGAATTTCATGGCGCATCATCTTGCCGCCGAGATTGAGGGCGAAGCCGTTATAAGTTCCATCGCGCGCAAGAGTTACCCGCACCATATTGGTGTGAACGGCGTTGGCATCGTCATTTTGTATGCGAACGTGATTAAATTTCGCGTTCGCGCCGACGATGATCTCCGTCGTCATGTTTTTCCAGTACGAACCTTTGCCGTCATGACGCTCTATGAGTGTGAGATCCGCGCCCTCCTCCAAAACGACTTTCAGAACAGGCGCTTGCAAAGTTCCCTCCCGGCCTGTCCACAAAAGCTGCACAGGTTCTCCACCGGTTTGTCCCCTGTTTCTGTGGATAGAATGGGGCTCAGGTTGCAGGGCGGAAAGTCCAGCCGGAATTGATTTCGGCAGGTTGGTGTATTTCCATTCTTCCTGGACCGGGGTGGGTAAATTATTCGGCTGTAATGCTGCCAATTGACTCATGCGGCCTTCCCGACAAATTCGGCGTAGCCTTTGGCTTCCAATTCAAGTGCGAGTTCGGGGCCGCCGGTTTTGATGATTTTTCCCGCCGCCATGACATGCACGACGTCCGGCTTGATGTAATCGAGCAGGCGTTGGTAGTGCGTGATGACGAGGAATGAGCGGTTCTGCCCGCGCATCTTGTTCACGCCGTCGGCGACGATTTTCAGCGCGTCGATATCGAGGCCGGAATCTGTTTCATCCAGCACGCAGAATTTCGGGTCTAGAATAGCCATCTGGAGAATTTCGTTGCGCTTCTTCTCGCCGCCCGAGAAGCCGACATTCACGGCGCGCTTCATCATGTCGTCGGAGATGCCGAGTTCCTTGGATTTTTCGCGGATGAGTTTGAGCATGGCGAGGGCATCCAGCTCCTCCTGGCCGCGTTGTTTGCGCACGGCGTTGACGGAGGTTTTCAAGAACGTGCTCATATTCACGCCGGGAATTTCGACCGGGTACTGGAATGCGAGGAAGAGTCCTGCGGCGGCGCGCTCTTCCGGCGGCAGTTCGAGAATATTTTTGCCGTCCAGTTCGATGGAGCCTTTCGTGACTTCGTAATCCTCGCGGCCGGCGAGAACGTAAGAGAGCGTCGATTTGCCGGAGCCGTTCGGGCCCATGATGGCATGGACCTGTCCGTCGCCGATCTCGAGATTGATCCCCTTGAGGATTTCTTTCGTGCCTTCGTCGGTTTCGATCGAGGCGTGGAGGTTATTTATTTTTAGCATTTTTTTCCTTGCTGATTATCGCATAAATTTTTTTGTAATATATGTCGGCCCAACTAAGCATGTTATGAGGCTCTACGTATCCTTGCTGACCTAAAGTAAAAAATCCAAGCTTTGGGTACCTCTGCATATTTTCTTGATTTAAATTTTCTAAAGCTTCAAAAAATGGCTTAAACTCTTCTTCAATAGGAAGACCAAGCTCTTGCGCTTTTTCAACAAGCCTTTGAATATCATGACCTAGCTCGCGCGACTTAAGTTGATCATACGGAACACCACGCCAAATTAAAAATGCTTTGGTAAACAATTCGCACGCATGTGAGACCAAATAATAGAAAGCCCCAAAACCCTCTCTATTATTTTGATGCAAGCATTTAGCCGCATCGAGCCATGCTAAGCCTTTATGCCTATATGTTCCTTCAGTGCCTTCTCGCACGGTTAAATCTGCTCGAGGCTGCGCGACTATTTCTTGACTCATCCCACGCTCCCCTCACCCGTAACCCCGGCGAAAGCCGGG